>Ga0209777_10000668_pt1 | contig 54075 bp, 117 predicted proteins | sample FrelakmetHBP12HB_FD_187147 | JGI IMG/M metagenome (GOLD analysis project Ga0209777, IMG submission 187147) | Freshwater lake sediment microbial communities from the University of Notre Dame, USA, for methane emissions studies -HBP12 HB (SPAdes)... | ecosystem: Environmental > Aquatic >...
TATATTTGGATTGCAGTAGCAGTTGTCTCTTATGGCATTTATTGTTATTTGCTAGGCAGAGGTAAGATTGAGTTTCACGATGATAGTGATAGTCAGCCAATTACATTCATTATGTTCTTTGCTTGTGCTGCATGGCCATTTGCAATAACTGCTTTAGCTATGGTTGGTCCCTTTATTCTGCTACACAAGCTAGGTTCCAAGCACCGGAAAATTGATAAAGAAAAGAAGCTGATGTGGGAAAAGCTGAAGGCTTGATAGATATAACGAATCCAATATAATTTTCGGTTATTTGAACACGACAATAGTTATATTTTGCACATTAAGTAACTTTTTGGTTGACAGCCGGATCGAGCCGAGCTATGCATTGCTCATAGATTCTAACAAAGGATTTCAAAATGAGTTTTTATCGCAATAGCTCTGCTCGCAAAGTCTTTGATCCCGTTCGCTTCAATACTCGTGAAGCGTTTGCTGCTGCGTGTGCTGCTCAGCGCGTGAACGGAGAGTATCTCAAGCAGGGTGAGTATGATGAACAGGGCGATCAGACGCGCATTGCAAACAAGTATCTGACCCGCGATTTTCTCGACGGAAAGTTTGACATCCGCGATGAAGATCGTGAATTGTCTGAACTCGTGATTCGTCACTTTCAGTCTCTGACTTTCAAGATTTTGCAGGGGGAAGTACTCTCCGATTTCGAAAGCAAGGCTATGGCATGTGCGGCTAGCGAAGATGTTGGTTTGTTCGACATTGCTGTGATTTCTTCGCTTCCGTCTTGCTATATTCGCAATGAAGCGAAAGCTGCTATCAATCGCCGTCTGCGTGATGCTAATGGGCATGTCGGTCAGGTCGGTGACAAGCTGGAATTGACTGTCGAAGTTCTTCGCTGCAATTACTCGCAGCAGTGGAACACGTGGTTCATCACAGGTATCACTGCCGATAACAAATCGGTGTTTTTCAGCTTCAAGCGTCTTGTCGCTACTGGTTCTACTATGAACATTATGGGTAAGGTCAAGGCTCACCGCGAAGATGCCACTCAGCTTAATTATGTGAAGGAGGTGTAAGATGGATTACGAGTTCAAATGGTATGTGATTGCGGTTGCGGTCATCTTCTTGGTAATGTTTGGTTCGCTCGGATATACCGAACACACCAAGAGTGAATGTCTGCAAGCATATGCTCAAACCAATCGCAGTGCTGCTGAGATTAAGCAGATTTGCGGGAACTAACACCCGATGTTCGGGGCGCGGGAAGCATTCATTAAGGATTTTTGCAATGCAGGTCACGGCGTGAAAGGTCGTGGTGATTGGAAATCCTTCTTTGCCTGGTTCCCCGTCAAAACTGAGAACAAGTATATTTGGCTCAAGAAAGTTTACCGCAGACAAATCTACTATAGACTCGGTGATCAGATATTAGTAGAGTATGAATATGGTAATCTGTTTACCATACTGAAAGGTTAAAACGATGAACAAGAAGCAAAAGTTTTTCGCATGGTTAGTTGTAATCTGGGACGCGGTGTTCCTGTTGCTTGCTGGTAGCAGCCTCGCATATGATTACAATCACCCACATTTCTGGTCTATTGCGTTGAATCTTTTCCTGTTTTTCTTTTGGGCACTTTCGTTCATTAGTGATACCGAAAGGCTTCGTCAGAGGTGACACATGTACATGTCAGAGCAGGCATTTGACAATCTGACAGATTGGTTGCTTGACACTGGTCATGATTGGAAAAGTATTGGTATCAGTAATATGTATATCAACAAAGTTATTGTTCCTGCTGCTGGTCTGTATCTCGTAGACTGGGTAAACCGTCAGTTTGAAATCATCGATGAGAAGCGGTATGTAGCCTTTTCGTTGATGTATCTATGACTTGCCTCTGGACACTGAAGGAACAGGGTGTTCGCTTCACCTACCAACCTTCAGTTAAAACCTTTTTTTGGGTTGACGAAAAGTTTTATACTGCTAATAAAGAAGAGATTCTTGAATGGGCTGAGCGATATAACTGTGAGGTTCCTTCAAAAACTTATGGTTGGGTAACTTGTCCCGATGACGATGTTGTATTGATTTTTAGGATGATGTGGTCATGATCTTAGATGTTTCAAGTTACCCAGTAATCACTGATATGCCGTCTCGTGTCATTGACCAGTGGTTAAATGACAACATTGGACCACTCATTTCGGCTGATGCAGGTGAACTTGGGTGTGACAGTTGGGGAACTGGGTGGCGTCTTTATTGGCATACAAGCGAAGACTACGGTGTCTGTGGTAAATGGTTGCTTGACGTTGATGACGAATCTAAAATAACTCTGTTTCTGTTGAGGTGGTCATGAAATGGGTTCGTGAGCATAGTAAGCCTTATAGGCTGGAACTGAAATATAATCTTAGCGAGGAACGTTGGTCAGAAGTTCAAGATACACTAAATGAAGCTAAGAAGTGGTGTAGACAGAACAATATGTTTATCTGGGACGATGGGTTGTTCTACATTGGTTTCATTAACCATCGTGATTTAGCTTGGTTTCTTTTGAGGTGGTCATGAGTTACTATGAAGCAAAAGATAGAGAACTGTACTCTAAGCTGATTCAGTTTTATCCTAGGGTAGAACCTGGTCATGCGTTTGTATCCAATCTCTTTAACGAGTTTGAAAAGCAAGATGCTATGCCCAATTATGCGGGCCATATAAATTCATGGGCCAAACGGCTTGAGCAGTGGCTGCCCGGTAAAGTCGGTTTAATTAGAAATCCAGATGATGCTGATAATTGGGACACGTTTATTGTTGTTGATCAAGGGTTGTATGCCTTTGCATTGTTGAGGTATTCATAATGAGACTGTATTTTAAAGACACGAAAATGATGTATAAAGAGATTAGCGACCTTATGACAAAATCATTTGGCCCTGCAGGTCCTGATACGTGGCAGAACGGTTGTACAACACACACTGAATCTGTAAATAATGGGCACTTCGGCGGATATGTTGAAATCTATGATACCGAAAATCCTCTTGCTACGTTCATCCCGCTGAGTTGGTCATGAAAACTGCATTTACATTCAAGCGATGGTGGTGGGGTATAGATCACGAAGATCAACCTCCCCAATGGTGGAAAAACTTCCTTGATGCATATAGCCCGTCGGGAGAAGCTGCATATAAAGAACTTAGTAAGATTGCTAAAGTTAGACACAAGACCAACGGAAATATCCGTGTAGTGTTCAACAGCCCGGGTGACCTTGCGTTTTTCATTTTAAAGTGGTCATGAAAACTATAAAACTTTCTTCTGCGAAATGGCGAGAAGTGGCTTTGGAATACAAACCTAAGACTAACTTTGATAACGTTATGCATGATGTTTATGGATTAAAGCGTGTAATTCTACAAGATGACATTTTTGGACATTATTACAAAGTCTTGGATGAACAAAAATATCTTATGTTTGTATTGAGGTGGGCATGATTAACATGATGATTACGCTAGAAAAATACTATGAGCTAGCTGGTCTGATCAATGATGGACTTGGTACTGAACTGGGAAAGTTTCAGCGAGTGTACAAATGTAATCCCATGCTACTTGCCGGTGCTGAACCAGGCACACTAAGATTAGATTTTGATGAAGAAAAAGATATGGTTTGGTTTAAGTTGAAATATCTATGAGTAAGAAAACTATCAGAGAGTCTACCCACTTCAAGTTCATTCAGAGCAAACACGCTCCGCCGGGTAATCAATGGGCACAGCCGTTGTATATCATTGACGCTCGTAAGGGGTGGACTGCTACTAGCATTGATATGGAAGAGGTCAGAAACATTGTTGATCCTAATCGCAATATCAGCGGTAAGAATGGTACTCGTTGGAAGTTCCGCAAGTTTGAAGATGCTGACAAACTGTGGATGTATCTTGTATTGAGGTATTCGTAATGCAATATACTCTCCCTAGCGATGGCTCAACAAGTGAAATGTTTTGGGATGCACAAGAACGTGCATACGGAGGCGTTTATGTAGAATGTAGGTGTGGCATACAGCATTACGCGGTCGATTCACGATATGCACATGAATATGATGAAGATGCTCTTATTCCGGAAGAATCAGACGAGGGTGACTACAAAGTTAAACATCATCATGGCTGTGATAGTGTAGCTCATTTTGAGTTTATTGGACAACAGTTTGTGTATGGATGTGATGGATGCTCTAAGTATCTGCACCGATATGAAGATTTCATTTGGGCAGAACGTGACACTATTAGAAATTATCTCAAAATCAGGATTGATCAAGAGAAAAAGTGGGCCGATCAGGAACATTTGAAAAACATTTTGGCAGGAATATGATATGGCATACTATTATGACGATGATCAGTATAGACCCAAACAGCAGTGGGATCGGCATTTCTCTCTGTTCCCAAGAAAGTGTGGCCGCAGTGGAAAATCCCTGTGGTTTAAATGGGGATATCGCTTAAGAGATTACCCTGATGTAACTTGGCCGGATGATTTTTGGATATCTGAACGAGAATATATGTGGATGGTGCTGAAACAAGATTGACAAACACCTGTGTTTGTTATATACTCAAGCATATTAAGGAGATATTACGTGTCTGCATCTTGGATTCAAAAGCTCAACGAAAGTGATTCGCGCCTTCACAAGGAAGATGTGATCAGGCAGGCACTTACTGCTGCAAAGCTGGGTAACATCATTTCTACTCGTTTCTTGCGAGGACTGAATTGGTGCTATAATCCATATATGACCTTTGGTATCAAGCAGATTCCTGATACAGTTGGCATTGTTGATGCTGAAAACCCATATGAAGATTTCTTCATTGTGATGAAGGACCTCAATGAGCGTAGGCTGACTGGTCATGATGCTCGTGATGCTATTGCTGAATTGGCTGAACGATTTGATAGTGATGAATGGAACCTATTCCTCGCGCCGATCCTTCGTCGTGATATGCGTAGCGGCATCAGTGTTACTACTATCAACAAGATTTGTAAGGGCACTGACTGGGAGATTCCCGTATTCAGTTGTCAGCTTGCTACTAACAGCGAAGGTCGCCCTGAAATGCGTGGCACCAAGCGGCTTGAACCTAAGTTGGATGGTGTTCGGGTATTGATGGTGGTTAATATCACTGATAGCGGCACCTATTCAACATGCTATAGTCGTAACGGTAAGGTCTTTGAAAACTTCAAGCATATTGAAGACCAGATTCTGGAAAATTTGGCTAAGTTGCTACATGCTCGTCACAAGATTTCTATCCTCGGTTCTGATATTACTCGTGGGTTTGTACTTGATGGTGAAGTTGTAGGTAACAGCTTCCAAGAACTGATGCGACAAGCCCGGCGTAAAGAAAATGTCACAGCCGAAGACAGCGTATTTCATATCTTTGATATTCTTCCTATCGCTGATTTCAGTCGCGGTCATTGGAATGCACAGTTGAGCAAGCGCATTAAGTTGCTTGAAGCTATGCATCCTGCAATTGACAAGATGCCCAATGTAGAACTGCTTCCTCACATCGAAGTTAATCTTGATGAACACGAAGGTCGTAGCAAGTTTGAGCGTTACTGCCGTGATATGGTTGAAGCCGGTTACGAGGGCGTTATGATCAAGGACCTCGATAGTCCTTATCTCTGTAAGCGCAGTACCAGTTGGATGAAGTATAAGCCCACGATCACTGTTGATCTTCAAGTTATTGGTCTTGAAGAAGGAACTGGTCGCAACAAGAACCGTTTGGGCGCACTTGTTTGCAATGGGATTGACGATGATAAGGAAATCACTGTCAATGCCGGTAGCGGGTTCAGTGATAGTGAGCGTGACAGCCTTTGGGAAGATCGCAACTTGATTGTAGGTCGTACTGTTGAAATTATGGCTGATGCTATCACTCAGAATCAAGATGGCACTTACAGTCTTCGTTTTCCCCGTTTCGTTCGTTTTAGGGATGATAAGTGATGGCTTATCATAATGAACGAAACGGTTGGGTAGACAACGGTAAGAAGTTGAATAACGAACCATGTCCAAACTGCGGCAGTAAGAACTTCACGGAAACCGTGAGTCGTGAATACTGCCCTGATTGTAAGATGGAATGTGACTATTGGGGCGACGGTTCTAACGAAGTATATGATGCATATTGTGAGCGTAAGTGGTCCGAGGATGAACGGCGACGAGAAGAAGACTTTCGTAGACAAATGCGCGAAGAATGGGGCGACCACAATAGATAACAGTATACCTTCCAAAGAAGAACAAATCTTGGAAATGTTCAAGTGGCTTGAAGAAAATGCAGAAGCACTAGGTGGATGCTCTGACGGAAACTGCGTGATTCATAAACCAAAAGGTATGCACACTAACGGTGGATGCAGATGTGCATCTGATAGAAACAGAATTTATAGATACGTTCAATATGTTGCCTATTTTCGCAGCAAAGTTCGTAAAATACGGGATGAAAACTAATGATTAATGCTATGTTTGGGGGCGATGCACGCCTGACAGGTAACGATACTGATTATAATCGTTGCCATAGTTGCGGATTGATCACGACTACTCTTCCAGTTGGTATCAGTCACGAAGAGGTTTGTGTGGAATGTGCGGAAAAGGAAGAGTTCGTTACTGTGACTCGTATGATGGAATGCATCATTGTTGAGGACTCAGAATCCTAATGGAAGACGATGACGGTCCAAAAATGGAAGACTACATGTGGATTGTAGGAAAATCCCGTGTGTTCGAGGACGGCGATAGTATCGAAGTCATTCAGATTAAGCGCAGAGAAACAGGTCCTTGGGTAACCTTCCATATCACTCAGGGCCCGGGAATTCCTCGTAAGCTACTGCTGACTTTGGAAGAATTTAATTCTTCATACGGACATCTGTTCGAAAGAGACTGAAACGACTAAATATATCATGTTCTTAAAAAAGTTATTTAGTTTTGCTACATTAACCTTATTAGTTGCTCTCACTCTGAGTAGTATTGCGGCTTGGTATTCCGTATTAGGATTGACTGCGATCTTCGCCGCAGCCGTAATTCCAATCACGATCATGGGCGGATCGCTCGAAATTGCCAAAGTTGTAACAACGGTATGGCTGCACAAATACTGGAATCGTGCTGGATGGAAGTTGAAGCTCTATCTTGTTCCCGCCGTAATCATGCTTGCATTCCTGACGAGCATGGGTATCTTTGGCTTTTTGTCTAAGGCTCACAGTGACCAATCGCTAGTAAGCGGTGACATTCAGGCCAAGATTTCAGTATACGATCAAAAGATTCAGACTGCTAAAGAAAATATCACCAGTGACCGCAAGGCTTTACAGCAAATGGACGCTGCGGTTGATCAGGTTATGGGGCGATCCACTGATGTAAGAGGTGCCCAGCAATCTACTAATATTCGCAAGTCACAGTCAAAAGAAAGAGCTAGACTTAACAAGGATATTGAAGATAATCAAACAATTATCTCTAAGCTGAATGACGAAGCTGCTCCTATTCGTGCCCAAGTGCGTAAGGTTGAAGCAGAGGTTGGTCCCGTCAAGTATATTGCTGCTTTTATCTATGGTGATAACCCTGACAATAATTTACTTGAACGTGCTGTTCGATGGGTAATCATTGTTATTGTATTTGTGTTTGATCCGCTAGCTCTTACTCTTGTTCTAGCTGCACAATCAAGTTATGAATGGCTTGATGAGGATTTGAATAAGCAAGAAGAAGAATTTGACGAAGACGATTTCAAGGAAAAGTTCTTTGATTCGAAGGGGAAGGTCGATCCTGATATTAATCTAGGATTTGATGATCCCGAAGAAGTAGTGCATGACAAATGCGGAACACCTGAATGCTGTGGACAATGCGATACTGCGGTAGATGACGAGTTCCTCGCAAAACTAAATGCCGTAAAACCTAAGGAGGTTGCCCATGATGTTTCAAATGATGTACAGTCAGATGATGTTGAATCAGATGCTTTGGTGGGAGAAGACCTACCAGAAACATCTGTTCCAGCCACAGATGAACCTGTTGAAGAACTGGAACCGAGTGAAGAGGGAACTGTCTCAGAACCTGAATCCATCGGAGAAGTAGAAATAGAGACTGAGGGCGTAACCATTCATGAAATGGAACATGGTTACGTTCAAGTTGATGGAAAACAGATGCATAAATCTGCATATTTGGGAATGCATCCTCGTCTCTTAGCATCACCAAATGACGAGAAAAGTGGCCCTGGATTTGGATCAATATTCCCTCAATTCGCAGCTAAAGGTGATGTCTTTGTACGAGTTGACACACTGCCAAACCGAGTTTACAAGTTCGACGGAGTTCGTTGGATCGAAATCAATAAAGACCTCTCCGATTCATATCTTTATGACGAAGAATATTTAAAGCATTTGGTTGCTAAGATTGAATCAGGCGAGTATGATGTCGAGCTACTTTCTGACAATGAACGCTCTCAAATCGAAGAATATCTTCAACGCACGACTAATACGGATAAATAATTTATATGTCTGACAAAAAATTACACCACTGCTCCTTCTGCGGGAAGCACAAGGATCAGGTTACCAAACTAATCGTCGGTGAAGATGTTGCAATTTGTAGCATTTGTATTGATCTATGCAATGACCTTATCGATAAGGATCATGGCGCGGAAAAGGTCAAGCAACCAGAAGATATCAGCTTTGATGCATATTCCATCAAGGAATACCTTGACCAGCATGTCATTGGTCAAAGTGCTGCCAAAGAGGTTTTAGCCGTTGCAATTTCCAATCACTACAAGCGTATCAACCATCCACCTAAGGATTTGGAAATCCAAAAGGGAAACGTTCTTTTTGTCGGACCAACTGGGTCAGGTAAAACATTGCTCGCAAAAACAGTTGCGAAGTGCCTTAACGTTCCATTCGTAGTAGCAGATGCTACCAATCTTACCGAAGCAGGTTATGTAGGCGAAGACGTTGAATCCATGATTGCAATGCTTCTTGCCAATGCCGACAACGATGTTTCTTTAGCTGAACGCGGTATCGTGTTTATCGATGAGATTGACAAGATTTCTCGCAAGAGCGAGAGTGCTAGTATTACTCGTGACGTATCAGGTGAGGGTGTCCAACAGGCATTGCTTAAGCTGGTAGAAGGTGCCAAAATCCGCGTGAGCCCTGTTGGTAAGCGCAAGCATCCTCAGGCTGAAAACATTGAGGTTGATACTAAGAATATTCTATTCATCGCCGGCGGCGCGTTCGTTGGACTTGACAATATTATCAAGGGTCGAACAGATGGAAGTTCGATTGGATTTGGTTCTACTATTCGTTCAAAGAATGAAACTGCTGATTTGAAGCTAGTTACCCCAGACGATCTTACCCGTTTTGGTATGATTCCAGAGTTTATCGGACGCTTTACAACTACCATCACTCTTGAGGAACTAACACTCAAACAGCTAGTAGAAGTGCTACTCAACATTAAGAATAGCTTCATTGATCAATACAAGTATCTCTTTGAACTTGATGGAATTAAGCTGACATTCACTGATGAGGCTATTCACAAGATTGCACAGAATTGCATCGACCTTAAGACAGGTGCGCGTGGTCTGCACACTGAAATTGAACGTGTGTTGATGCCACACATGTTCCACATTCGCAAGTACAAGGAAAACGATATTGTGGAATTGGTAATCGACACTGATTTGATTGAAAAGCCCAAAGCACTTATTTGACCAAAATACTAGAAGTTTTTGCGAAAAAGTAGTATATAAGTATTGTTGTAGATGCTTGATAGGTCTACAACATTAGTCTTGCTTAAAAGGAGATAAAAACATGACTAGAGAACTAACCCTTCGTTCCCTCGATATTCCAGCAATTCACAAGTTTGGTATCGGATTTGATTCACTATTTGATGAACTTATGCGTAACAACGCGCAACAGGCAACGAACTACCCACCTTACAATATCGTAAAGCACGATGATGACAACTTCATCATTGAACTCGCCGTTGCCGGTTTCAACGAAGGCGATATTCACATTACATTGGAAAAGAATCTTCTCACTATTAAGGGTGAGCAGACACAATCTCTTGACGAACTCGAAAAGGAGGTTGAATACCTGCATCGTGGCATTTCGGCTCGCAGCTTCACACGTACCTTTACACTTGCCGATCACGTGGAAGTGTCAAAGGCACATGCAAAGAACGGCATACTCAGCATTGAACTTGAACGCAAGGTTCCTGAGGAACAGAAGCCAAAAAGTATTGCAATCTCATACAAAAAGTGATATAAATAAAATCATGCTTGCGGGTAATGGTGCCCGCAAGCACCCTTTCAAGGATTAATAAAATGGCAAATGCAGAACCAACTAGTAAGATCAAGCCCAATCTCGCGCTTAAGGAACCACCGTTGTACAAGGTCATCTATATGGATGACGATCATACTTCGATGGAGTTCGTAGTTAGGTCTCTGATTGAATACTTCAATTACAACCCGGACACCGCAACTCAGATCACGGTCGATGTTCATGAACACGGCAGTGCGGTCGTCGCTGTTCTTCCATACGAAATCGCAGAACAACGCGGGATAGAGGTTACTCTTGACGCTCGCGCACACAACTTTCCCTTGCAAGTTAAAGTTGAGGCGGACGATTAATTCGGGAACGAGTAACTCGGCCACGGTGCCATCCGATAGGAATATCGGTAGCACCGTGGACCCGTCTACTTTCAATTCCATTTGTAATCCAAATCATAGCACTAAATGCCTTGCTTTTTGCAAGATTGTGTTCCGGTGAATGTTTTCTACCCTTCATAGCCCTGCTATGATTTAGATTTTGTTCAATAGAATGCGGTTTTCCTCTACATCTATCTCCTATTGCCCTACATTGTTCGGGCGTTCGTTTGATTCCTTTACTATATTGATTTCCGAATTTAGAAATCGCTATTTTGGCTCTAGTTTCGTTAGATCGGATCGCCCCGGAAGCCCCGTCACCTCCGTCTGTCTCATTACGCAAAATTCCGGTATTATTGTCTTTGCGACCATACCAGTTAATACATCGTCTTTCTAATGCTAGAGACCATAACTCAGTTAGCTCTGCGGCTATGATTAGTATGTAAGAATGATCACGCGGTGGTCTTATTTCATGTTTCATTTTTGTCCATGCGCGTTTATCTTTTCCTTTACCTATATAGTAAGGAGTACCATTTTTACGCAGATAGGCATATACATAGAAACCTGATGGCGGGTTTGTTTTTGAGTAAATATTCATACTGATGCTCCTTCAAAGCGTTAGAGTAGTTGGGGATTGCTGTCCCGCGAACTACATTTTTATTTATTGTAGTTGTAATCAAATTGATATAGTGATTCGTTTAGGCCAATAAGGCTTTTGGTGTAGATACGGATTGTTTATAAAATTGATGTTTTCAGACATAGTATCAGCACCCTTTTCGTAAGTACCAAATACCCAGTGCGTCACTTTATGCTCAGTATCATTAGCTAAAGTGGCGCACAACGGTACTTGATCATCTGATATTATAGGTCTTTCCCCAAAGTATAATTCATTCTTGGGAACAGCATTAGATACTACTATAATGTTCTTGACATCTAAATGTCTCTGTAGTTTACCCAATGCTAGATAAAGATAGTTGAAATCATCATGTCTTGATGCAGTTTCGAATAGACGCTGAGTGGTAAATGTGTCGCCCGCATTGCTCCAACCGTTTATTCCTACAATGGCAATTCCATCGACTATGGCAACGTGTTGATGCAATAAACACACATTTTTTATATTTGATACGATTGAAATAATTTCTTCGGTTCTGATTGAAATGCTATCAGTTGTCTCGTATTCTAGGATTCCTGGAATATAGAACACACCTTGATAATGCTTACCAAGATGAGCTAGAGTTTGATACAATGTTCTTAAATCTGAACTGATATTTCCTGCAACTATACAATAAAGGCTAGTTGCCTTGTTTTCCCAGTTGAAGCTCTCATCGGGCGATAAAAAGAGGTCACTGATGTAATCGAAACCGACTTCGTTTTGCATTTATTTTATTTTGCTACGTTTAACTTTGGCTTACGAGATGCACGTGGCTTTTTGACTGGTGCTTCGACTTCCTTAGCTACTTCTTCAACTGCTACTTCTGCTTTCTTGGCAGCTTTCTTAGCAACTGATTTAGTAGTCTTTGCGGCGACCTCAGCTACAGTCACAGCTTCTTCGGTAGCAACTTCAACCTTATCAACCACTGCACTTGTTGTAGTTTCGGCAGTTTCAACGACCTTAGTTACAACCTTTGCAGAGTTTGTTTTTTTGTATGCGACATATACCAAAAGAAGCAATGCAGCGATAATTAGAATTTCCATATAAGTCTCCTATAGGTTTGGATTTTCCTATAGTATTTATGAACCCGTTTTACGCAAACAATAAATCTATAATTTGGTTACCAAATATGTTGCATTACATCAAACTCTCGTGTAGTGTGATTTTCTCACTTAACTAAAGGATTTTAAATGAGTCTCGTACCTATCGTTATTGAACAGACCTCTCGCGGTGAGCGGTCGTATGACATCTACTCCCGACTGCTTAGGGATCGTGTGATCCTTCTAGAAGGCGAAGTGCATGATCAGATGGCCAATCTTATCGTTGCACAGTTGCTTTTCCTCGAATCGGAAGATCCTGATGCTGATATTTCGCTTTATATCAACTCGCCGGGTGGTTCAGTAACTGCTGGACTTGCTATCTATGATACTATGAATTTCATTAGGCCCGATGTTTCTACTATTGTTATGGGCCAGGCTTGTTCGATGGGATCGTTTCTTGCAATGGCAGGGACGCCCGGCAAGCGAATCGTTCTTCCGCAGTCTCGCACTATGATTCACCGAGTCAGTTCTGGTACTCGCGGTACAAAGGGTTCGGTTCACGTTCAGGAACTCGAATTTGAAGACGCTCGGCGTCATCTGGAGGAATCCAAGAAGATCAATGAGCGCCTGACTCAGTTGTATGTTGAGCATAACACTGCCGGCAAGACCTATGAGGAACTGTTTGAAACTATGAAGTTTGACACGTTCCTGTCTGCTTCCGAAGCCGTCGAATACGGTCTTGCAGACAAAATCGTAGCAAAGCGTCCTTGATGGTTGACATTGCTACTTCAATGTAGTAATGTCGGCTCATGTATACGATAGCTGAACATCTTAAAGGTCGTCACGTTGACCTCAATCTTCATCGTCCTATGATTGATGAAGTTGAGCGAGTGGCGACCTTTTACCTGTATGATCTTACTGGTCGTGCAGTTGGCTATCATCAATATCGCCCAGAAGGCGAAAAGAAACTACCCAACGATTTCAAGAGTGGCAAATACTTCACTTGGCGTAAGGGTTATGCTCCATGGGGAGTAGAAAGCCTTTCGCTGACTCCGTATGTAGTTTTTCTTACCGAAGGTATCTTTGACGCTGCCCGGCTGACAGAGCGCGGGTATAGCGCACTTGCAACGCTTTCTAACGATCCGCAATCAGACTTTAAAAACTGGTTGCGTTTTCTTGGTCGTCGTGTTGTTGCGGTATGTGATAACGATAATGCAGGTCGTCGCCTTGCTAAGTTTGGTGACGTTGCCTTGTTTACTGAGGATAAGGACCTCGGTGATTCGTCTGACGAATATGTTGATTGGCTATTGAAGGAGTATGGAAATGCGTGATGTCAAGGAATATACGCATTCGGTCAGTGTAATCCTGGTTGAGAACATGAACCTCTTTGAGCGTGGCCATATCACTAAAGATCAGTTGCTTACTCTCATTGATAGTCTGGAACAGATTAGTATCAATGAACAGCAGCGAAAGTTCTTTGGTGCATATCGGAAGCTTGTTGACAAAGTTGAAAACGCAGCGAAGGGATTTGAAGATGCGTCTGTGGGATAACGAATCTAATCTTTGGCTATCGACTCCTGAGGAATTCACCGAAGTTCCTGACGGAACAGTATTGCTTAGTGTTAGCGATGATACCAGGGTCAAGGGTAAAGACTACATTGATGATGACACACGAGGTGGTTGTATTGCATATGGTCTTACTCCCGCTATGGCAGAATCTCAAGGATTGATGCCTCAGTTTATCATTTGGAAACTGAGAAGCTAATGGCTAAAACCATTAACTTTGGAAGGGTGCCCGGAGAAAAAGACCTTGAATGGTTTGCGAAGAACATTGGACCTCGCAACCATTATACAAAGTATAGCATCGGTGGTGAAGGGTGGTGCTTTACCTATGAGCAAGACAACCCGTGGTCCAAACAAGATTGGAACCTGACAGTTGACGATGAAAAGATGCTGACATATTATTTGCTGACTCATTGATTTTTTGGTTGACACTGGAGTTCTTATACACTATTGAAGAACTCACAACAACGGAGGTTATCATGCAAACGGAAACTCTTAAGTACGATTATCGTCACGGTGGTCCCTATGATCGCGGCTCTGCTGACAGCTATTATCGTCGCCAGTTTAATCCCCACTATTATGTCGGTGCTACCTATAGCAGCGAACTTGTGGAAAAGGATCGGATGACTGACGAGGAAATCGCAGCGTATACGGCTGGCTATGATGAAAACGATGATTTCAAAGATTGGGGATAACATGAGCAACTGGCTTTATCTCGCAGGGAGTGCCTGCTTCGCACTCGGCACTATTCTCAACATGTTGAAGTGATATGCATTACCTTCATCTATTTTTTGCCATTTTCTGCGGGTCGCTCTGCGTAGCGAATGTTGCGGCTATGGTATATTACTATCGCAAGTTTCCACTAGTACTCGTTACCAATGGGTTTGCTGCTGCACTTACCGCAGTTGCCACATTGATTAGCTGCGTACAACTTTAAAGGAAAGTAATATGGAACTTCTCAATGTATTTGTGTCTAGCAAACGTGCAGTATTCATCAATGGCACTCGAATCACTAGTCGTGGAACAAAGTGGGGGAATCATTGGCATCTTGACGAATTTACTTGCACTGCTGATCAGGTTCGTCAACTACTGCGTGAACGGGGACCTGCAAATGGTTATGCCGGAATCGAAATTGATGACGATTATGCCGCTGAATTCGGAATTTAAGGAGAGTTAAAATGTTGGAACGTATTCTATTCGCACTAGTTATGGCTATTGGGTACGGTATCGGTTTTTATATGCCTGACTATGTTAAGGGAACACTTGACCGAGCCGACATCGCTGTCCCGATGATGGCATTTGTTGCTTCATTCATCACTATGTATATTAGGGAGAAGTAATATGGCAACACATAATGTAAGGGTTGGTAATGCATTCTTATATTAGTATAGGAAACGATAATAAGCATTACTGGTGTATTAATTTTACAGACCAAGAGCTTAAGATTTGGTATAATAACAAAGAGTTTATGGAGCGGAAGACTAGAGTATATCTTCCTAGCAAAGAAGAAATTATTGCCGCCTATCCGCACTTAGCAGAAGTATTATAATCTAGATTAGGGAGAAGTAATGTGGCAACGCATAAAGTAAAGAGTTGGACGGCATTCTTTCAGGCATTCAAGACTGGTGCCAAGAAGCATGATATGCGTGACTTGAAGGATCGTGACTATAAGGTTGGGGACATTCTCATCCTGCAAGAATATGATCCGTTTAAGGGTGAGTATACTGGTGAAGAACTGACTCGCCAAATCACTTACATTACCTCGCGTGATACGCCCTGCGCGTTTTCGTCAGCAGCACTTGATCGTGACTACTGTATTCTTTCTCTCGGTGAAGTTGGGAGTCAAGATGATGTCTACTAAGTCTTATCTTTACCTTGTAGCAACTTTTTTAATTCTGATGGCTGCCGAAAACACTTGGTTTATGACTCGGATGCATCAAGAAGGTAGTTTTACCACTTATCTTCGCGGAGAGGTTGATCGCGTGGGTAGGCATAACATCAGTCATGCAGTAGATGCAGATTGCAAGTCTATGCTGGCATATCCTGACGCCGATGCAAGCTTTAACAATCTTGACAAGTCGTATCCTTGGGACTATGATTTCAAGAATATGGTTGTTTATCAAACCAAAACTGAGTGCGATGATTAATATGCCACATAAGTATCCATATGGGGCCATTGAGAGTGAAAAGCCGCTGATCTTTGGTTTGATGGGACAAACTTTGTATGCGGTTCATGGACTCGGCACAAAGAGTTACATCCATGAAATGCAGAATGTCCGTAATCTGCATACACTTTCTAATGGTTCTCGTGTTATTCGTTATGATTATAAATCAACGTACTATGGTACCATTATGGAGACTGAGTTGCATCTTACAGATTTCAACATCGGGGCACATTATAATGATCATTACATTTTTCATACCCTCGAAGATGCCGATGCATATCTGAGTTGGGCCAAGAAGTATACTCATGAGACTGGCGCGAGACTGGTCTAAATCCAACGTTCAAATATAATTTCAAGCTGTAACGAAAGTGTAATCATGCCTAAGTATCTAGTTGAAACGGTAAGCATCTTTCGCATTCGGTATGTCGTTGACACCGAAAATGCCGAGTATGCTCAAGACACTGTAGTAATGAATGAGGCGGAAGAGTTCAGTCAGAAGCACATTGACGAAAACATCATCGGGTGCCGTGAAGTTTCTGATGATGAGATTCCGAAGTTGTTTTTTGAGGATCATCCCTATCTGGAACAGCATGGTCCAGAAAAGGCATTTGAGTATGTCCACAAGGTAGAGGAAACATAATATGTTTATGGTTTGTGCAGTTTTTCTGATAATTGGCGTCTTAATCGGACTTATGCTTGGTCCGTCTACTGAGCGCATTGAATCAGCCTTTAATGATGGTTTCATGCAAGGTCTGGAAGTCGGACAAGAAAATGCCCATCGTGGCAGAACTCATAGCAAGTGGAAAAAGGAAAAGTAATCATGGAAAAGTTTGTTCATATTATGAAACTGGCAGAAGCAGACGCCCTTATCCTTTCCGTAGCTAATCAGGTTGGTGAGAACATTGCTGATTCTCTTAAGAGCATATCCAACCAACTAGCAGACATCGCTGATCAACTTGAAGGAGAAGACTAATGGGTACTCGCAGTCTTACATATCTCTATCTTGAAAATGCCGAAAAGCCATTCACCTGCATCTATCGCCAGTTCGATGGTTATCCTACTGGGCACGGTCTTGAAATCGCAGAGTTTATGAACTCCAAGACTATGGTCAATGGATATAATGATGCAGCAAGTCAGATTAATGGCATGGGCTGTCTTGCTTCACAGCTTATCGTGTTGCTTAAGGAGGGCAAGTGCGAAGCTGGTGGAATCTATATTTACCACCCGGACGAGACTGACTGTTGGCAAGAATATGAGTATCATATTTGGCCCGACAAAGTGCATATTATCGGTTATCGTGAAGCTCCTATCTTTGAGGGAGACTGGAAGCAGTTTCTTGAATATTGTAAAAATCCTTATTACCCAAATGAAGATGAAGGAGAAGACTAATGGGACTTGATATGAATCTTTATGCCGAACGCTATTTTTGGGGTTTCGGTAACACAGAAGACGCTGCATTGGCATCTGACATCGCACAGTTGATTGGCATTGATCATGCTGGGATGCCAGTGAAGACCATTCGACTCGAAGCCGGATATTGGCGTAAGGCAAACCACATTCACAAGTGGTTTGTTGACAATGTTCAGGATGGCGAAGATAATTGTCAGGCCGCAGACGTTGGGCGTGACCATCTGCGTGAATTGAGAGACCTGTGTCAGCAGGTTCTAGATGATAACTCGAAGGCATCTACATTGCTTCCTACTACTGAAGGATTTTTCTTTGGTGGGAAGGATTATGATCAGTGGTATTTTTCTGATCTAGTCGATACTATCAAGATCATTGACCAAGCACTTGCTCTTCCTGAAGGTTGGGATTTTTCTTACCGATCATCCTGGTAAAAAAAATCCGATTGGTGTATTTTTTGGTTGACACTGGTCTCAGTTGAGCGTAGTGATACTGCATCAACTGAGACACAGGAGACTTCAAATGACTTACATCGTTTACAACATTGCAACGACTCGCATTGAAGATACCTACAACAATGAAACCACTGCGAAGCGGATTCGCACTCGCCTGAACAATAAGGCTGGAGAAGTTAAGTTCGCCGTCGCGCATAGCGAGGTTTATCATAGCCAGATTGAAAAGATGGTTGAGCGCACGAACATCATGACTGGCAAGACTTTCATGGAAAGCGTCAACACTCCCTCCTACTGCTCGCCTTCGAGCGAATCGTATTGGAGCATGTGACATGAAAACGATTCAATACTGGCAGGTCTCTACTGAATATGATCGCAGTTCCACTCTTGTGGGTAACTTTGACTCGGAGACTGTAGCCCTTGAAGTCAAAGGCAAGGATATGTATCGCAGCGTTTACAAACAGACGCTGACCATTTTCGACAGTGTGGAAGACTTCGAAAACAACACTAGGGAAAAGATTCGTGAGCGGGCATTGGCTAAGCTCACGGTCGAAGAACGCAACGCTTTGGGATTTAAGTAAATGGCTGGCATTCTTTTTGAAACTGTCAACAAAAAGCGAATGATCGTGTTGGGTCTTTCGAAGGACTGGCACACACTTACGCCTTGGATGCACAAGGGTGAGATTATGCCGTATTTCGGAGTTCGCAAGAACATCAGTGACAGCGGTGATGTAGCATTTACTTACATGTATTTTGGACCGTTCTCTCTCGTAATCGGCAAATGGATTGGAAACTAACATGTCAGAAGAACTTGATTTGAAGTGGGGAACGCTTAAGGGCTGGAAGCTCAACGAAGGCAGTCCCGCGCATGTTCTTATGGAACAGTATCTTAATGAAGGGTCATCTATGTCTGCGATGCTTCAACGTGATACTGAAAACCAAAAGCGTCTGATTCTTGAAATCATTGATGCCGTTGACACTGACCAAATCTATCTTGATTGGGACGGAAAGTATGTCAGCAAGGACGAAGCCAAAGAATACGTCTTGAACTACGATAAGGACCGCTAAAATGTATAGCGACGAACAGTGGCCGCCGATCGAGGGTAACCCCAATGATTACGGAATGACCCCTGTTTTTCTTTTTTGCTTGACAGCTATTGTAATTGGTGTTATGATTGCTAGGTTCTTTTGAGAAGGAGTAGTAAGATGGATATCGACCGCGCAACTCGCATCGTCAACAAGATGGTGAAGGAACGCTATTCCACGGTTGACAAGGTTCTCGCAGAATTTCTCAAGTACAATAAGAATGGTGAATGCCAGCATTTCTGGCCCGATGAAAACACTGCTTGCAAGATGCTGATTGCGCGTAGGGTATCAAAGTGATCATTAAAATCAAAGGTATTACTAATCACGGTAAGAATCGCATTCGTGAACATGGCGAAGAGTGGCGAGTGATTGAACCTATGGTCACTCCTAAGCCTGCACAGCTTTTCATTGAAAGCGTTAAGACCGGTGATCGCCGGTGGCTAAATCACAACTTTGAGATTGTGCAATGATGCACTATACCATTCCCGGCGGGGCTACGCGAAACTATAGTAACACAAAGGAAAGTGAAATGAATACTATTTCTAATATTGTTGGCGTTGCAGTTATTGCGATCATCGCCATTTTTGTTCTCGGACTTCTGTTCGCTCTGCCCGTGATGTGGCTGTGGAACGGCTGTCTCGTGGACGCAGTTTCGGGTCTGCATCAGATTGGATGGTTGCAGGCTTGGGGTATCAACATTCTGTGTGGTATCTTGTTCAAGTCATCCAACACTAACAAGGGTAACTAATAATGTTTAAGGTAATTACGCTAAGCGTTCTCGGGTTTCTTGCTCTTCTGGCAGTGGGCTTTGGATTGGACTATCTCGGCTATGCTGAGTATGGGTTCTTTGCTCCAAAGTATCGCGCTGTTGACAGCAAGGTATTCCACGAGTCGGAACAGTACAATGAAGGCATGGTCCGCGATCTTACTGAACTCCAGCGTCAGTATGTGACTTCTGATGAAGCGGGTAAGGAAGCTTTGAAGCCGCTTATTCGTCATCGTTTCGAAGTCTATCCGGAAGACAAGATGCCGGCTGATCTTCGCAACTTCTACGACTCCATCAAGTAAGGAAAAGTAGCATGAACAAGGTTCTTGTTATCGCTGCTCTGGCAACATCGGTTGCACTGAGCGCATGTGCTCCTACTGAACGTCAACCTACTGCCGATGAGATTCAGAACCGGAAGCAGGAGGAAATGTCGAAGCAGGGCGTCGAATCTGTCGGTCTTCCTGCTATCAAGAACTTCCAAGAGAAGCGATTGATGAAGGACATTCTTGAAATGCGTGACGATCCCAAGTTGGCTACGTACACGTATACACAGGACATGAACGGGCATGTCCACAAGATTTGTAACTCTATCGGTTACGGTCTGCCGTACGCGACTCAGTACACTTCTCCACAGAAGGAATCGGATCACAGCTATCAACTGGCTTTGCCTCAGGCTGATCCGAATGGTCTCTATAGTCCAGTAAGTGCAGATGGCACTTGGGTACTCTGCAAGGTTCCTGGCACGGACAAGTTGGAACCCCAGTACATTGAACCTCATATTCTTGTCACTACTTTTCCTCTCTCTAATTAAGGAATAATACCATGAATAAAATTACTATTTTTACTGCTCTTGCTGCTACCTTTGCTCTTGCTGGGTGCGAAGCTCCTGTTCCGACTTCGGATCAGATTCAGAATGCCAAGCAGGAAGAACTGAGCAAGCAGGGTGTCGAGTCTGTTGGGCTTCCGGCTATTCATAACTTTCAGGAAAAGCGCCTGATGAAGGACATTCTTGAACTTCGTGATCAGCCGAATCTCGTGACCTACTCATACATTCTTGACCTCAACGGGCATACGCACAAGGTCTGTGACTCAATCGGGTACGGTCTTCCGTATGCTACGCAGTATACCAATCCTCAGCGAGTTGCTCATTTGTACCAGCATGACGGTATCGCGGCTATTCCTCAGGCTGACCCGAACGGCTTGTTCAGTCCTACTGCTGCTGATGGCACTTGGGTACTCTGCAAGGTTCCTGGCAAGGATGATGTGAAGCCTCTTTACGTTGAACCTCACGTAATTGTTTCGCCCTTCCCGCTTTCGATGTAAATAAGATAGTTGGGGTGTGTTTATCACACCCCAACTTTAGTAAGGAATAAAAATGAGATTTAGTGTTATTCTACCTACACGAGGTAGAAAAGAACCCCTTTTGAAGTCTATTCAAAGTCTACTTGATCAAGCTGATGAGCCTGATCAGGTTGAAATTTTATTGGGAATGGACAATGACGATTTGGATACTGTAGAGTATGTAAAGTCTGTCATCCTTCCTATGTACCCTAACGTAAAGCTTTATATGTACCCTCCATATGGGTATGGTAAGCTCAACGTATACGCAAATTCTCTTGCTGCCCTGAGTACAGGTCATTGGTTGATGCTGTGGAACGATGATGCGTTAATTCAGAACAAGAGTTGGGATACCATCATTGATGGATACGATAGTCATCCCATGCCCCTGCTACGAATGCCAGTCATGTACATGAGCCACCCATTCGCACTTTTCCCTATCGTAAAGCGCAAGTGGTTTGAAATTGTAGGAACTCTAAGTTCATACGTACACATTGATCGTTTCATCTACAACGTCAACAGCAACATTGATTGGAATCGAAAGCATCTTTGGGTGGTAGACGTTCCCGTAACCGTGTTGCATGATCGTTATGACCTTACTGGAAATAACAATGATGATACCTTCCAGAAGGCAATTCAGAACTATCAAGAAGGTGAGCCGGAAAATCCATTGTCAGATGACTATCCGCCTGCTTTCACTTCTGTTTTGACTGCGACCAACAAGCTCATTCACTATATCAACTCCGAGTTGGGCGGTAATATGCGACTGCTGGATATTCAAAGTTTGCCCCCAGTAGAAAAGGTTGTCACTCAAAGTCACGGAGCGCATTAATGCGCTACGAGTTGCGTCAATGGTCTGACTCTGAACATACTAGCTACAGCGTTGTAGCTAGGTCAGATACCAAAGAATCCTTGCAATCCATAATCAATCGTCCGTCTACTCCGAACGAGAAGTATTATCGATTCTTTATTGTGGATACCGAGTCCGAAGAAAAACATTGACTTTTCCATCCTTTTAATGCATAGTGAATCATCAGTTATCTTATGGAGATGCGAAATGAATCGTGTTGTTGAGAATGGAAAAGTTGCTGTTTTAGTTTCGCCGGGCTACGGTGCAGGATGGTATACGTGGCACGATAATGAGAATTTGCTCTTTGATCCGGTCATTGTGGAAATGGTTCGCAATGATCGTAAAGACGAAATTGAATCGTATGTCGCTCGTGCCTACCCTGATGAGGGTATCTACTGCGGTGGAGCGGAACAACTACAGATTGAGTGGGTACCCATTGGTTCGGAATTTCGTGTCGATGAGTACGATGGTGCTGAATCTATTGTTTTTGCAGAACATGAATATTGGATCGTTGCATAATGTTTGGATGGTTTAAAAAGTCTGCACAAGTTGTGGAATCAAAAAAGGTAATGCTACATGGACATGACTTGTCTAAGTGGCATTACTTAGGTTACACTTGCTGCAAGTGGACTGATGATAACAAAAAGATTGTTGATAAGAACTTGGTCTTCTTATTCTGCGACAAGCGCAATGAAAAGATTCGTTCTTATCACATTGATAACGACACTCGTGGTTCTTGTGAAAAGTATCATACTTTTATTAGTTCTCACATTAAGCCTTGGGCAGCAGGTGAGGGTGAACTTTGGCGCATGATCAGCAGTGATGAATACAACAAAGTATCTGATTATCTAAAAGGATATATGTTTGAAAAGTTTCATCATGAATGGGATAACGAATCGAAATGGTGGAAGCGCAGCACGAAGCCTGTGCCTGCTAAGAATCCAAATGAACCCGAAGTAGTAAAAGTAGAGTTTGGAAAGTAAAATGCAAATCGCAATCGCAGATACAGATGGTCGTGTTAATCTCTGGTGTGATGTTACTAGCATCAACGAAGATGGTTCCATTAACTTTTACGTACTTAATGGCGCCTGGGATGGTAGGTACCACAATGGACAGGTCTTTGTAGAGTACACTAAGGCAACCTATCCCGGTATGCTTGTATGGGTCGGTAATGCTCCCGGCGACTACAACCACGCTATTCATTGGATTCAAGATCAGATTGACGATCCTGACTATGTAATGACGCCGCCCGAGCAATATGTTGAACCTGTACAGGAAGAAGATGAAGAATGGGATGACGTTCCTTTCTGAGCGAGGTTTATATGACTAAGATCATTCATGTTAATCGGCAACACATTGCCATGAATGCCAAAGATGGCAAGAACCGGCCCGTGTACACTATCAAAGATAGCGGAAAAACTCGCTATGCTCGTGAAGTTGTCATCGATGGCCCGTCTAAACTGGTATACAATAGTACTCAGTTGAGTTGCGGCGCTCGTGCATGGATTGAAACTGATGCAGAACTTCAACTTGTTGATGAAATGACTTTTAAGGAAGCAAGAAACTATGAAGATTAAATATCATTTACTGGGCAAGGCATTGCTGGATGCAACCGCATTGATTGGTGGTATATTTTTGATATTAGGAGCATTTGTTGGCATTGTCTTAGCAATCATTTGGTCAGCGATTCATATCGGATTATTAATTCTTCCAGTATGGATTTTCTTTCTACTAGTCATCGGATTCACTATTGTTTTTTACGTTGATCTTCACAAAGATTTTATGGAAGAACAGAAGAAAATTGTAGATACACTTCGTCGGTAAAATTTTACAATTTTTAGGATGACATTTGATATTTTTGGGTGTACAGTGAACCTGTAAATCACAAAAAGGTCATTACAATGCTTACTGTAGGTAACTCGGTCACTATCAAAGTTCGCAACGCTCTGTATGATGTGCGTGATCGCTACGCTAACGGCTGGGTCGGCCCCGAGTTCAATGAGTATACCGGTACCGTTGTTCACGAAAATTGGTATGGTCCCGAGCGCATCGGAATTACTTCTGACGTTCGGGGCCATCCTGTTCGTGTAATTGACCGGGTGCGGATTGTTGAAATCGGCGGGGCGAAGTTTACACATGAGAATGCCAAGCCTGTCCGTGAAACTATTGTTGTTAGCGGTTCTAAGGGCAATTCGTACATTGTCACTAAGGATAATGGTAAGGTAAGCTGTTCGTGCCCTGGTTTCGGTTTTCGTAAGACTTGTAAACACGTTCAAGAAGTGATACAATAAGATTATGATTGAAGACGAAGCCAAGAGTAAATGGTGCCCACATGTTCGCTCGTATTCCGGTGGGTGGAACGCAGATAGCTCACACAGGATTCCCACTGTTGCTAGGTGTATAGGATCAGATTGTATGGCGTGGCGTTGGGTTCAAGACGAGTTGACAACATTCATTGCCAATGATAAGACAGTCGTGACACCGAGTGAACATGGTTACTGCGGTCTAGCTGGGAAACTGTAAAATGACAATGCATCTTTTGGGGCCTGCTTTTTCGACGCTTAACACTGTAAAGCGCAAGAAGAAGATTTCTGACAGCCAATATCACAAGTTTGCTATGGAGCTTAATGCATACAACAAGCAGATGAAGAAGTATGGTCTCAAGCCCAAGACGCTTGACGAATACATTGCTTATCGTCAGGGCAAGCACACGCCCCAGATTAAGGGCGGGGTCAAGGATCCTATGAAGGCTACTACTCTTCTCCGTGAGAGTCCTACTGTTCCTTCCGGTGATGGTGTCGGTACCACTTACGCTCGTAAGGAAAAGGTTTACACTGGTACGCTGGTTACCGGTATCGCAACTATGCACAAGTCTAACGCTGTTCCTGTTATCAATCAGGAACAGGCTGAGGAAATTGCCCGCATGAGGAGGGGATAATGGCAAACGCAGCAGAAAAAGAAAATACCTTTCGCAAACTGAATGAGCAGCCATTACTTGCTACTAGGTGGCTGTGCAAATTTGGTTGGCATCGTTGGACCAAGTACGGTGAACTTCGCAAAGAACGGCGAGGGGTGTACGATTGCCTTGTGCAATATCGTGGTTGCGATTGCTGTGGCAAAATTCAGCAGAATGTTGTCAATAGGGCTTGACAATCTATCAATTTACTTCTATAGTCTCGCTATTGATCTAAAATAGGTGATGTATGATTCCCGAAGAGCATAAGGCAAGTATTATTACGAGTGGTATTGCATTTCTTCGTTCCATTACCGATGCCTATGGCAGTGACGAAGGTATGAAACTTTGGGACTCCATTGCCAATACCCTTGATCCCGCAGTGAAAGGTGAAATCTTTTTCGCAATGCTGCGCGGTGAATATCAGGATCATATCACCCTCAAGGGCGTGGGATATAATGCTAATGCATCTAAGATCACTGCAATCAAAGAGATTCGCGGTGTGTCTGGACTTGGGCTGCTGGAGGCAAAGCAGGTATATGAAACTGCCGAACAGGGAATTCCGGTCAAGATTCCTTGTTCTCCCGATAAAATCGGAGCAGCGATTGCCGCCCTTCGTTATGCTGGAATGGTGATATGAAACACCACGTTCGTCTTACGTCTGAACAATGGCATAAAATGTATGAACGAGTGCCGGTCTATGCTGGCTTTGACAAGTTTTACGAATGTGAAACTGATGAAATCAAATGCTTGAACACTGACGGAACTGATCACTATCTTGTGTTTGAAACTGAACAAGATGCAATCATGTGGACATTGAAGTATCTATGACAAAGCCTTTGAAATACAAAATCGTTCGGCGGGGCCAGAAGTATTGTGTTCGTGTTAAGGGCAAACTTAATACTACTGATACTTTTCGCTATTGCTATGATCGCAAGATGAGCTATCATATTAGGCAACCTTGGCTAAGGCAGAATCCTAATTGGGATTTTGACTTCATCTTTGACAAGGAATATGAAGTTACTGCATTTATTATGGGATATTTGGCATGATTATCTACAAGATTCGTCACAAAGAAACTGGAAAGTTTTTGAAGGGGACTCCTACATATCATAGCTATGATAATGATGGGCGCATCTTCCAAACTTTGGGTAAGCTTCGGTCTTTTCTTACCGCCATTTTGAAATACGAGCATACTCGTGGACGAGTTGCAGTCTGGGACATCATTGAATATGAACTGACTGAAAATAGCGTCAAGGGTGTTCATGAAGTTATCAAGCCCGAGCAACTTATCAAGATGTTGAAGGCGTAGACATGACTGAATGGCAACCCATTGATACCGCTCCGCGAGACGGAACCGAAATAATCTGCTGGCCCGGACTAAGAACAGGCGATTGTCCTGTAGTGGGCGCATGGTTGAACACGAGGGGCGGTCCGTGCTGGTATGATCTTGCTGTAGGACATCACAACGGGTACTGGAAACCCACACATTGGATGCCGATGCCCGATCCTCCCTCTTTGGAAAACAATCATGAATGAACCATATGACTTAAACGGGAAGGCATATATGGACCTTCCTAACCGTCTTGAAAAACAGGCTCAAAATGTTGAGAAAGATGGGTGGCTTAATGCTGCCCGTCTTATGCGTAATGCTGCCCTTATCCTGCGTGAACTGCACGATAGCGGTGTCATTAAACTTGATTTACACGAGGATTAAGATGACTGAAAACAAATACAAAGTTGCACTGGAAAAACTGATTTCAGTTCTTGACAGTTGCCCACAATTTGAATCCGGCGCTGGCGGAATGTCCATTGAGGCACAGATTCGTAGAACCTTTATTAATCGTGTTCCTGCTATGGCAGTAGAAGATGCACGTAATGTTTTGTTGGGTATTGATGATTATGAGTCCTGAACTTGATCAACATATTAGAGAGAAGTATCCACTTATCTTTCAGAACGCCTGCGAAATGAGTGTAGGTGACGGATGGTTTGACATCATTGACGCTCTTTGCGCTAACATTCAAGGTCACATTAATAATGTTGAAAAGGGGAGGGAGTATACAATCAAGTGGAATGAAGAGGTAAACGATCCTAATTACGACTGGACTGATAGATCATTTTTCAAGCGTGAAGAAAGAAATGTCCCTGAACTTGTTGAGCAAGTTGTAGCTACTCAAATTAAGGAAAAGTTCGGTACTCTGCGCTTCTATTATATTGGTGGTGACGATTATATTCGGGGACTAGAGGCTATGGCAGATTCAATGTCTGCTGTAATCTGTGAGGATTGCGGCTGCCCCGGAAAAAGCCGTAGTACTGAAAAGAGACGCTGGATAAGGGTACTGTGCGATAAACACGCACATGAACAAGGTTATTTTGAAGACACCGAGTTTGATGATACCTAAAATCATTCACCAAATTGCTCCTGCGAACAAAGACATTTGGCACGTTATGTGGCGCAAGTGCTATGAATCTTGGCAGGAGCATTTTACTGATTATGAGTTTAAGTTATGGGATGATGATCAGGAGCTTGATGACTTTGTAAAGACCAAGTATCCTGATCTTTATCAAACATACTTGTCTTGTCCCATTCACATTATCAAGATAGATTTTGCTCGTTTACTGATTCTAAACTATTATGGCGGCATGTATGTAGACATGGACATGTACTGCTATAAAGACTTCACAACCGACTTGAACAATCAAATCTGCTTGATTGGCAGCCCATGGCGCAATGAACAGATAAACAACTGTCTAATGGCAGGAATACCTGATCATGATTTTTGGAAAAGTCATATCAATGATGTGAAGGCTAACATAGATACAATAGATCACCAAAAGCTGTTTACAGTAGATGGTGTAGAAGATGTTAATATCAGTAACGATGAAGTCTTACGCATCTCCGGACCATATGCATTATTGAATAGCTATAACAACTATCCTAATAAGAGTGAGATTACTATCTTACCCAGTGAGGAATTTCAGCAGGATTGGCTGTACTATGGACCTGAAATTAAGACTCGTCATTTTATGACAGGCAGATGGGGTCGAGAGTATTACGAAGTTCTTCAACGCCGACACAAGGAAGCTTTCCCGCAGCTAACCGAGAAAGAATATGAAGTCATAGAGTTCTATGGGTTTAGGCAAATCAATATGGATAACTTTGATTTCAGAACGGACTACAGCACTTGACATCGTTGCATAATAGTGTATAATAGCAAAATGAAAATTGCACTAGCCTCTGATCTCCATTTGGAGTTTGAAACAATTACGCTTCCTAACACAGAGGGAGCGAAGGTACTGATCCTAAGTGGTGATATTTGTGTGGCGCATTCGTTGCATGATCATCCTATTGATAAGCCCATTCCTGCCGATGCTATGAAGCCGGGACGTAATCAAGGTGCTGCGGTGAGGTTCCGTGAGTTCTTTAACCACGTGAACAGTGAATACGATCATGTGGTATACATTGCAGGTAACCATGAGTTCTATCATGGGCGTTTCCCGGACGCATATGATTGGCTTCGCACCGAGATTGCAAACTACAGTAACATTCATTTTCTTGATAATGAACACATTGAGATTGATGGTGTAACTTTTGTGGGTGGTACCCTTTGGACAAACATGAACAAGGGCGATCCTACGACGATGCAAATCATCGAAGGAATGATGAATGACTTTAGAATCATTCGCAACAGCAAACGCAACTATGCTAAGTTCAGTCCTCTGGACTCTGTAGTCCATCACCGGGCTACTATGAGTTATATCCAAAGCGTAGTTGATAGCGATACCACAAAGAAATATGTCGTGGTCGGTCATCATGCTCCTACTCCACTGAGCATTCATGAAAAGTACAAGAAAGAGTACTATATGAATGGTGGATATCACAGTGACCTTTCTGAGTTCATCTTAGATCGGCCCCATATTGTTCTCTGGACTCACGGGCATATGCATGATCCATTTGACTATATGATGGGTGAGACTCGCATCGTGTGCAATCCTCGCGGATACAAGGGGCACGATCCTCAAGCCAATCTGTTCCAGTTGAAGTTTTTGGACATCTAACAATTGCTTTCTATTGTAAATAGTTTGATATATAAAGTAAGGAGATTGCAAAATGCAGATTATCGCTTCATTCATTACTAATTTGATCCTGTTTATCGCTGGGATGATAATTGGTGCAAGGATAGTGATGAACGCTGTCAATCAGCGACAAAAGAAGAATGATCGTAATGATGTTCTTCCTGTCTGCTTTGCGGAATATCTGGAAGGTAGTTATTACCTATACGCAGAGAATTCCAATAAGTTTCTGTGCCAGTCTCCTACTATTGAAGGTCTTGCTAAGAATCTTCGAGAAAACAAGAAGATCGATATTGCATTTGTGATTGCAAAGGGCGGTGATCATGAAATGTTTTGGTTTGCAGGCGGCGAAGCTAGACCTGCTGATCTTGCAGGATTGCAGGCTTTGTCTAGTGAGGCGAAATGAAGGTTAACTTAAGCAAATACCATAAAGGTCCCGCTCAACGTTCCATCGACGTTCAGATTGATTCTTATGACACTTGGGGTCTTGATCAGACTCTTGCACTGATTATTCTTCCCGCACTTATCCAACTCAAGCACACCAAGAATGGTCTCCCAAGCGAGTTCTGCGGTGGAATTGGAAGCGACATGGATCGCAACTATTGCTTTGACTTTATCAAAGAGGACGAAAATAGAGTCTTTGATAAAAAATGTGAAAAGTGGGATGAAGTATTTGACAAGATGATCTGGACTTTTCAACAGATTGTCGATGATGAGTCTGAAAACAAATACTTTCACGGTAAGCCAGACTATAGTTTTGAAAAGAGTGATATCATTTACAATAATCCTCTCACTGGAAAAGCAGAAGAAACTTACGAACTTGTGGACAAAAATCCAGGAGAACACTGGTATGATGGTGTTGGCCAAATGATACATAACGAACGCATTCAAGAAGGGCTTGAATTGTTCGGAAAACATTATCGCTCATTATGGGACTAAAAATGGAAATTCAACCTAAAGATATAAGTCGCGGACATTTCTATGTCAGCATAGCCAAGAGCATGTTGCGTATCGGTGCAAGCCTTGCATTGATGATGATGCCAGGGGTGTTTGAAATTGCAGGTTGCTTACTCTTTGCAGCAGAACTGTTGGGAATTCTAGAGGAGCTAGTGTAATCATGAAAAATGTCCGAGATATGGTAAAGGCAGAAAATGAAGCCTAAGTTCATCGATTACTTCATGAAGTTTGCTGAGCTTACCAGCACACTTAGTTATGCAAAGCGTTTACAAGTTGGTTCAGTCATCGTAAAGAATGACCAAATCATTGGCACCGGCTATAATGGTATGCCAAGTGGTTGGGATAACGATTGTGAATTTAAAGTTTGGGATAATGGAGCAGGGGGATGGCTTTCTGTTGAAGAGTTTGAATCCCAGTATCCATATGAAACGTGGAATGAGCAGGCTGGCCGCAATGTTCGATATGGATTAAAGACTCGCCCTGAGGTCCTGCATTCAGAAATGAATGCACTGATGAAGGTTGCACAGTCTACCGAATCCACGAAGAATGCCACACTTTTTTGCACTCATGCTCCCTGCATTGATTGTGCTAAAGCAATATACCAAGCAGGCATCACTACAGTTTATTATAAGGAAGACTATAGATCAACCGATGGTTTGGAATTTTTGCGAAGGTCAGGTGTTAATGTCCATCAATATACCGAACGCACATAGAGCAAACATCACTGTACAGTTTGGGCAACTACAACCTATTCTACAATGGTGCGAACGAAACTGTACCAGTGAATGGCGGTTTATGGAAGACATTAATGATCAGTATAACGGATTCGAGTTTTTCTTTGAATCCGAAAGAGACTATGTAGCTTTTTTGATTTGGAAAAAATAATGAAGTTTTTGATATTCAACCGAGAATCTGATAACTTTGATGACATTCTACAAGATGTCAAGACGCATAAGATACGCTTCAAGCTACGTTTTCTCAATCACCTTATTTTGGGGTTTGATAATAAAACTGAAAAAGAACAATCCCTATTCACATTGAAGTACGGGGACGACATGATTGACTTTGGTCATATCGTCCCCGATCGTTCTCCAGTAATGTACAGAGATTATATTCCTATTAGGAAGTGATTGTGGTTAAAACCACATGAAAAGACCTTCGCTCATCAATACGATACCGATTGCCGCGACAGCAAAGCTGCCCCAAAATAGATACATACTGACTGCAAGAATACTTGCTGAAAGTACAACAATGCTCAACTGAAATGCAGTACTTGCATAGCTGATCCAAGGACTGCTCTTTTTGGCAGCGTCCCGATCAGCTTCCAGTTTCTTTGCAGTTGCATATAGTTCTTTCTTGCCTTCTTTACCGTCTTCATAACTGGCAGCCTTTGCTTTCCATTCCTCAGCTAAAGCTGGATTCTTGGTCTGTTCAGCAGCCAATTCATACTCGGTTTGCTTGATGCTCTTTGCTTGATAGAAGTTCCAAACATCATTGGCTTTGATCGTATTGTTCATTATAGTTGAACTCAATGAACCACCAATAAAGGTATTGACCGCTAGCAATAATGCGAAGAAGTTGATAACTAATCCGGCTTTATCCTTGATCTTTGCTTCCTTTTCGGAACGTGATAGTGGTTTTGGTGCTTCTGACATGTTGTTTCCTTATTATTATCAGTCACTATTTATCGTTTTTGCTTGCTTTTTACCTGACCCTATGCTATAAATACAAAGTATGAAGATAACTGAACTCTTTGAAGATGTCCAAAAAGGCAAACCCATAGTCTATGTGGACATGGATGGAGTCGTAGCTGACTTGTATAGTCATGCTGCTGAACTCAGCAACGTTGACCACTACAATGACATGACCGATAAACAGTGGGATCAATTCTTCAAAGATTCCAATGCATATGAACTGTTTCGAGACATTAAGCCATTTTCGACTGCAAACAAACTGCTTGAACTTGTAAAGAAGTATGCAGGTGGCTATACTATTCTTAGTAGCCCATTGAGTTTTGATAAGGCAGGTAGCATCAGAGGCAAGTCGGAATGGCTAAAGAAGCACATTACCGTTAAGCCTGATAACGTAATTTTTGAGCATGACAAGTACAAGTATGCTGTTCAGCCTGATGGCACTCCCAATATATTGATTGACGATTACGGTGTCAACACTCGTGCGTGGAATGAACACGGTGGAGTTGCTTGCAAGTATCAAGCTGACGAAGATTCTCTGGATAAGGTGGTAGCAGTTCTACAAAAGGTCTTCGAAAAAGATAAATAATAATATATTTCGGAGATTATAATGGATACCAGAGACTTATACAAGCTTATTCGCGGCATGGAAGAAAACCATGAAAGCGAAGACATCAAACTTCATGACAGTTTCGACATTGAGTTGAATGAAAACTTTGTCATTGAGACCGGTGTTGTTGGCTTCACCGAAGACGGCGGTGTTATTCTTCACCTTGATGAAGACGCACTTGAGTTTCTAGGATTTCATGGTGTCCTTAACGAATCTGAACAAGTTGATGAATATATGAAGCTCGGTGGCGGTGGTGACGCTGCTGAAGGTGGAACTCGTGTAATGGGTGAAGACCTAAATGAAACTTATACCAGCGAAGAATCACCAGTTTATAACGCGGTTCTTAACCGTATCACTCGTCAACACTTAGACCTACTTAGTAAGTATGGCCCTGCTGCTGTTATGTCCGCAGTTGAAGATGTAGCGCACGATGTAGGCGGTGTTGACGAAATTGGTTCAAGCGATGTTAGCATTTGGACTCGCCGGGCAATCGAATATTTAGAAGCCGGTCACTATGATCATCTTAAGGAAGAAGACGAACTTAAAGAAATTAAAAGACTTGCGTACGGCAGTAAGAAGACTGACTGCCCTGTTTGTCACGGAACCGGTGGGCACGATAAGTTAACTGTCAGGGATGGACATCACACTGTTCCTTGCAGAACTTGCAAGGGCACCGGTGAAGTTGACTCAGATGAAGACAACGAACTTGATGAAGGTCTCGGAAAGATGCTTCTAGGTGGTGCTGCACTCATTGCTGCTATTACTGGTATCAACAAGTACGAAGCCAATCAGATGATGAAGAATGATCCTCAGCTTGCTAAGCTGGCTCACTTCCGTGAAGTCGCACAGCAAAAGGGCGATGAAGCTAAGGTTCAGGAACTCGATGACAGAATCAGACAGACAATGGATCACTTGTCAGTAACCGGTGACGAAGTTCGTGACGAAATGGGTCGTCCAGTAGATCCTCAATACGAAAGTGTTGAAATGGACGAAGCTGAATATCATGGTCGTAAAGTTCCTCTTGGTAAGCCAATGCAGGGCGATGTTAAGAAGTCGAAGGTCTATGTTCGTAAGCCAAATGGCAAGGTCGTAAAGGTTAACTTTGGCGACAAGAACATGCGTATCAAGAAGAACAGCCCAGGACACCGTAAGAGTTTCCGCGCTCGTCACCATTGCGAAAACCCTGGCCCTCGCTGGAAGGCCAGATATTGGTCATGCAGAGCTTGGTAAAAACTGTACAATCGCAGTCTAGAGAATAAATAGCAATATGAACAATAACCCTTCATCTACCCCAAAAGAAGCTAGAGGTGGAACATTTTCTTCCGCTGATATTCCGCTCATCAAAGCGGCATTACATGCATATGTGAAGACCATAGATTCAGAACACCCAGACGTATCTAAAGCTGCACATCTTCTACATCGTTTGGGTCGTATTTTGTAATATTATGGCAATTTAAATGCCCGCAAAATCCAAAAGAAGTAAGACAAGGTATGAGGTTATCACCCAGGAGGATTCCAACGGTGATATGATCATACCTGTTCCTATTCCACTCCTAAAATATCTAGGATGGAAAGAGGGCGATGATGTTGAAATTGGCGTGGACGAACGCGGCGAACTATTTTTGAAGAAAGCAAATAAATGACCGATGATACTACTAATGACATTTATGAATTAACTGATGATCAAGAATTAGCTACTGATCTTGGTGCGGCATATAATTATTCAGCTACCTCAGCGTTAACGGGCGGGAATTCGTTTAACTACACTAGTGTATTACCTAATGTTACTGCAATTTTGTCCTCGTCACTGGGGACGGGCGGTGCCGGGGCGACCTATACTACTGGTGCGGGGTTGGGAACAGTTTTCCCTGCCGGATCAATTACGGCAGGAGCAGGAACATCCACCTGGACTTATAACAATACCATCACCGGTACTGCATCTCCGTACGCTCAGCACATCTCAACTAACGGATATGTGTATCCAAATACTATTACATCTGGACATACATTACAAGTTAATGGTGATGCTAGAATTGATGGTAGTCTTACGGTTAAAGGTGTAAATCTGTCTGAAAGATTGGACCAGATTGAACAGCGTTTGGGTATCCTACGCCCAAACAACGATTTAGAAGGAAAGTGGGAACAACTAAAAGCTCTCGGTGATCAGTACCGTCAGCTTGAAAAAGAAATCCTAGAGAAGGAATCGATGTGGGATATTTTAAAGAAGTAATAATGAGTTATGGCTAAAGACGGTACAATTAAGTTAGAAGGAGAAGTAGTAGATGTGTTACCAAATACGACTTTTCGAGTTAAACTAGAAAACGGTTTAGTTATTCTTGCATATTTGGCAGGAAAAATGCGTCAGCACGAAATACGAATTTTATTGAGTGATAAGGTTGATGTTGAAATCAGCCCTTATGATGTTTCAAGAGGAAGAATCGTAAGGCGCAAGTAATCTTTTGATATCCTAAATCATTTCATCGCATTTGAATAAATAGAAGATGCGTGAATATATTACCTTACTTGAAGCCAAATCTAAGCCTCAAGACATAGAAATCATACCATTGAACTTCACGGAGCGTGAAGTTTCTCCAGTTATGGGGAAGGACACCCTTGACCTTCATTATAACAAGTTGGCTAAGGGATATGCTCAACGCTACAACGATAATGAAGGTGACTCTGACTTCAACTATGCTGGTGCGTTCTTACATAACATGTGGTTCCCTCAGTTTAGGGAAGTAAGAACGAACAATAAACCTAACGGCCCGATGCTATCATTCATCAACAAACACTTTGGCGATTACGATAAGTTCAAAGGTGCTTTTCTTGAGGAAGCGTTGAAGATTGAAGGATCGGGTTGGATTTATCTTGCCCATGATGGCAGTATCAAAACAATCAAAAACCATGAAGTCCGAGATGACATACTGCTTCTTGTTGACTGGTGGGAACACGCATGGATTCTTGATTACGGCAGCGATAAGAAAACATATCTCAAAGAACTCTGGAAGATTATCAACTGGAATGTGATCAATACTCGTTGGGGTAAATCACTGTGAGAGCATCCGATTTTGAAATCCACAACTATACAAAGCTAGACAAAATCCTTCTCAAGCTGTGTGAGATGGTTATTGATGAACATCACAGTGAACCCAAGTTGGATGGTCTTGTCGGCGCAGCAGTACTTGATCCCAAGAACAACATTGTCACTGGTATAAGCACCAAGTCAGGTGACAAGTGGATTCACGCTGAGCGAGAAGCATTAAGCAAATATGAATCCAAATACGGTGAAGTGCCAGAAGGCAGCATTATTGTCACTACACTAAGCCCATGCAATGATAAGATGGATAATCGTTACAGTGAAAGCTGCACTGACTTAATCAATAACAGTCCTGTCAAAAAAGTATACTGTGGGTATATTGATCCAACGCAAACTAACGATCAACGTAAGTTCACTCAGTTGGAGTCTGGCAATAAAAGCGTAAGAGAACTCTGCAAAAAGATTTCTAATATCTTTCTTGAAAAGAAGGATGACTTCATCAAAGAAACACAAGAACTTGACGAGATGCCTCTACCGACTGGTTGGGATGAGAATGAACTCAGTTCAGCTAAATCATTCAAAAGCCGTCTCGCATATGCTCTGCAACGAGCCAAAAGATTAGGCGGGGGATCAGCAAGAGTAGCAATGATCATTGAGTATGAGGGGCGTCCTACCGCTCTTAAAGTTGCCAAAAACGCAAAAGGTATGGCACAGAACCAAGCCGAAGTCAACGTACTTGATGATGGTTATCTCGGTAGACTTCCAATTGTTATTCCGCTTATTGATTATGATCGAAAGAATCCGCAACCAACATGGCTCCAAACTGAACTTGCAAAGAAGGTAAGTTCTGCTAAACTAGCAACTTTACTACATTGCACACACGTTTGGGACTTCACTGAAGCAGTTGAAGCCCTCTTGAATAGAAAAGATCGCTGGCGTGGTCGTGAGCTAGGAGAGATTTTACAAGACCTCAAAGAAGCAGGCAAAACAGAACAAGACCTTGATATTTTTATGGATTATGTTCATGAAGCGGGCGATCTTATCAATAGCTCCACTATTCTTATTGGCGATTTAAATCAAGCAGCCAACTGGGGCGAATATGATGGCAGACCAGTCATTCTCGATTTGGGTTTCACTGAAGAAGTAATGCCACTATATCAACGAAAAGTAAAGAGAGGCTGGGGATGAGAGCAACAGAGTTTATAACTGAAGAACCAATCAAACTCAGTGGCTTTGGACCTTCTGAGAAGACCAAAGCATGGGTGGCTAAAGTTTATGAGAAGTTCCCGGAAAGTCCATTGAGCCGTAGCAATCGCCTGATGACTTTTGGTAAAGGTGATGACATGCAGATTGTGCAGTTTGAACTTACACCTAAACAGGGAAACAAAGTAGAACTAAAATGGATTCAGGCAACGCCTATGCGTGGTGGCGCTGGTTCAAAAGCAATGAAGATATTGCAGGATTTAGCACAACAAGATGGCATCACGCTTACTTTGTTCCCATGGGATAAAGGCGCAGTATCACAAGCTAAGCTAATCAAGTTCTACAAAAAGCACGGTTTTCAGCATATCGGTAAATCCAAGAACATGCAATGGAGCCCGGCTTCCTAATCCTTATTGATAAATACTAACATAAGGATTAGAAATGAGCATCACCGGACAACAAAACATCAACATTGGCTTGCCTAATGAGTCTACAGGAAGTGATTCATTATACACTGCGTTTACCAAAACTCAACAGAACTTCACGAATCTGTTTGCGTGTTCTAGCCCCTTCAGTAGTTTTACTTCAGGAAATGGCATTGGCATCACAGCTAATACTACGACCGGAGTAGTTTCCATAACAAATACTGGTGTTACGCAACTCAATGCTGGTACCGGAATAGTCTTGACCGGAACTACAGGAAACATCACCATTAGCTCTACAAATAGCGGCAATGGAGGCGGTGGAACAGTTACAAGCGTAGGGTTGATACCAGCGTCCACATCAAGATTGACAGTTTCAGGCTCCCCTATCGTTTCTTCTGGTAACATGACTATCGATTTGGTATCATCAGGTGTTACTGCTGGAACATATGTCAATCCCAACGTCACTGTAGATGCGTATGGCAGAATAACTGCCGCGTCGAATGGTGCGTCAGGTGGAACAGTTACGAGCGTAGGATTGAGTCCTGGAGTTGGTATTCAAATCAACGGTGGTCCTGTTACTTCAAGCGGTAACATCACTGTAACAAATACAGGTGTCACTCAACTTACTGCTGGCGCCGGTATCACATTGTCCGGCAGCAATGGGAATGTTACTATTTCAGCTCCAACCTCAAGCGGCACTGTCACTTCAGTAGGTGTTAGCAGCAGTCAGTTAGTTGTCACTAACAGCCCGGTCGTTTCTGCTGGAACAATCGGCATCAATCTTCCTGCAAGTGCTACTTTCTCCGGAAGTTTAACTGCCAACCTTGTTTATCTTGCTGGCGTTGAAAATCTTGCTAATGGTGCAGTAGTAAACTTGTCAGTTGCAGCCAGCTATTTCAGTACAACAACAGCAGCTACTGCTACTCTAGCAGCAGGCACACTTGGACAACTTAAGAATTTCATTATGACTGCGACAACAGGTAATGCAATGGTGATTGCGGTTGCTAATGCAGGGTGGAAGGGTGGAAGCTCCGGTAACGTTTCATTTAATGGTAACGGATACGGATGTTCCTTGCAGTTCGTAAATAGCAATTGGTATTGCATTGGCAACAACGGCGCTACATTCACATAAAAATAGGAATAACAAATGAGCGGAAATTTAACAGGAATCAAAATCACAGCACTCAATAACATTGGGTCCAATATCTCACCTTTATCTTTGATTCCGATCGTTGATACTAGCAACATTTCCAATCCAATCACGGATAAAGCTAACCTGCAAATTGTAGGTAATTTGATTCTTAGTGGTGCAGGTGGTGCTAATTTTAGCCCAGCTAACATAGCTTTGATTTCTCTTTCTGTAGCTAATGCGGCCCAACCAAACATCACTTCAGTTGGCAATCTAACTGGTCTTCGTATCGTAGACGTAAGCACATTGAACATTCCAGGCGGTTATAACGGATATTTTCTTCAAACCGATGGTTCTGGAAATTTGACCTGGGCAATGGGCGGAGGAAGCGGAAACGGTGAAGTAGGAGGATCAAACACCCAAGTTCAGTATAACAATTCAGGTAACTTCGGTGGACATGCTGGATTTACATTTAACAGTACAAGTAATGTACTGAATGTTCCCGGCAATATTATCGTAGGATCAGGTACTACTGGGATCATCAACTGGGACGCCAATTCAATAGGCCTTAGCTCTGACTACGTAAATGACAATACCGGCATTTACCTAGTCAAAAATGCTGAAGTACAAGTATATTCCAACACTAACGTTCAAATTTATTCCGATACCAGCAATAACGGATATCAATGGATTTTCGAACAAAATGGAAACTTAACATTACCTACAAATTCAAGTTCAATCAACTATGCAAATGGTAGTCCATATGGTGTCGGTGGCAATGCAAGCACCGGTAACATCAGATTCACCGGGGACGCAATCTATGACCTTAACGGCATGACTGTAGAAAACGCAGATTTATCGCATGGTGCAACTTCTGCGCTGATTATTCCGACAAACGGAAACACTACTGTACCTGCTCAACTCAACAATATATACGGCAATGTAGTAGTGACTTCGGGTAATACTGCTAACACCTTTACTTTCACGTTTGCCAATGATGGTACACTTTATACTCCAAGCAACGCGGTAGTGGGAGGGACTTCACTTGCTGTAGGCCCAGGTGCCAATACATTGAATTTCGTTAGTTCCACTCTTGTCATCAGCGATAGCGGTACCGCCTACGTACAAGCTGCAATCACCAATGTATCTGATATTGGTTCTGCTGACTGGGCAGCATATGGACATCACGGAAACGATGATGCCGGGTGGGTCGATATGGGCTTTACTAGTTCATTTTTCAGTGACCCTGATTATACCATGACCGGCGCTGGCGATGGTTACGTAATTGTTCAAGGATATTTACCAGGTCAAGCACCTGCTGTTGGGGGAGGAAATTTGATTTTAGCTACCGGCAACACAGGTACTACCAGAGACATAATCTTTGGTACTAATGGTTTTTATACTGGAAACATTTTTGGTAGAATAAGCGACTCTAACAATGCGTTTGAACTTTCTCGTCCCGGAAGTAAAATAAACTTAACCGGAGGTGGAAATATAATTGGTGCAAAGGTAATATCTTCATCAATATCAATCACTATACCGGTCGCAGTTGCAAATTTACCATCTGCCACTACTGCGGGACAGAGAGCATTTGTTAACAATGCTAACTTGGTTGCTGTTGGAAATTTCGGAGCAGTAGTTGGTGCAGGTGGATCGAACATTGTTCCAGTTTATAGCGATGGCACAAACTGGCGCATAGGCTAATACATATGCTTATTAAACCTCCAGTAGTGGACACAGCCCAAGATCCAGGATTGCAACATGGATCTCAGGCAACGGTTACTCCGAATCAAATTAAACCAACGCTCCCAAAATATCATTGGTCCAGAGAACCAGTAGATTCTAGAGATTTCATTTTTTCTGCGCCGGCCCCTTCCTCTACCCCTAACTCAGTTGATTTGAGGCAGTGGTGTTCTCCTATTGATGATCAAGGTAATCTAGGTTCCTGTACCGGCAATGCTATTGCAGGATGCATTGAGTATATGGATAGACGCTACAACAGCAAAGCAACTCAAGTCAGTAGACTCTTTATATACTACTATGAAAGAGTCTTTGAAAACACGGTTAGACAAGACAGTGGCGCATATATTCGTGACGGGATCAAAGTTACATACACGTATGGTGCCCCTCTCGAATCGCTTTGGCCATATAACATTTCTAAATTTGCAACGCAACCCGCATCAGTAGCACTCACTGACGCAGCTAAAAGAAAGGTGATTCGTTACGAATCTGTGCCCAACTTTAGCGCATGTATTACTGCATTGTCTCTAGGCTATCCGGTCGTGATCGGTTTCGATGTTTATAACAGCTTCGAAAGTTCAACGGTGGCTAACACCGGAATGATGCCATATCCTAATGTATCCAAAGAGAAATTACTAGGTGGCCACTGCGTGTTGCTGGTAGGCTATAACAACGCAACACAACGATTTATTGCCAGAAATTCTTGGGGTCCAAATTGGGGAGCCGGAGGCTATTTCTTTATGCCATACCAAGTCATTCAAAACACATCGATGTCAAGTGATTTTTGGGTCATCATGTCTGTCAATGACCCAGCGTAAAGGCCCCCGAAGGGGCCTTTACTCAATCACGTGGAAGTTCGTCTACTTCTTTAAGTAGAACCAAAACATCTTCTAGGGTGTTGCACACCAGCTTAACAGTACCCCATTCATCAGTGGCGTCCCGGCCACCAACTTCTACAAGATACGCATTGTCATAGAAGTAGACAGTAAGGTGATCGTTGACCTTAGTCAGCTTGTCAGCAACTTTGATAATCGGAGCCTTAGCCATTTACAGCATCCAAAATATCATCGACCGTAGTGATACGAGGGCGAGCCTTGATTGCGTCGAGAGAGATAGAAGGCTTGACCTTCACATTGCCCTTAGCCGACTCCTTGATCTTGTCCTCAAGTGCATCGCTGATCGTTGCCTGATCATCAGGTGATTGAAACTCCGGGCAAGTCAGCATATACTTGAGAGCGTCAATCTTATTCATTTCAGTGGGAAGTTCAATGAAGTCGGTGCGAGTGGCGCCGCCCTTAGTGAACTGCTTGATACGACGAACCATGTCATCAGTAAAACGTACTTTGGCATTTCCATTGTGGACTGTAATGCCCACGACCTTGAAAGTCTGAGTAGTCATATTTTCTCCTAAGAGAGATAAGTTACGTGCGTTATTGCACAGTCTTAATCTAGCAAAAACGGACTAAAAAGTCAAGCCCTTTTTTACGGAACCTTAGCACCACATTCGGAAATCATATTTTCGCGGCCCCAAGTAGCGCGGACCTGCTCAGTTGCGATGAACGGATTCGGTGCCTCAACAATGATCTTGATCATGTTTCCGCGAGAATCCTTAACAAAAAACCAATACTTATTCATTTTACTTTCCTTTCTTACTTAGTAACGATGTAGGGCTTATTCCAATTGCCCAGATTGATGTCAATATAATGACTGACACAGAAGTAATCAATCATAGCATCCGAATGATCATAAAATTCCGGACCCTTCATCGCAGCAATGACTTCTGCGAGAAACTTCTTGGCCTTACCGGTGTAGTGTTCGTGTGCCCAGTAAGTGTTGACCTGATAGTGATATTCGCCGGAAGTAGAATCCTTGGCGAAGTCGATCTTGCCCGACTTGATGTTGAGAACGAGAGTAGAGTGATGACGAACAGCAAGCGTACCCTTGATACCGTACTTCTTGCAGATAGCCTTGATCGCGGGTGCCAGTTCCTGCTTGTGCTGCTGCGACATATAAGCCATTTAACATCTCCTAACAACTGCTCTCTTGATATATTAGTTGTATCAAAAACGGGTACCCATGTCAACTGAAAAATAGCCATTTTGTGAAAAAAGATAAATAAGTGTGAGTCACGGGACTGCAATCCCTACTCACTCTAATGTTGTAAAGGAACATCAGCAATGACTATTTACTCAAATAATAACCCGCCGGAAGGTTTCTACGTCTACTTATATCTTAGGAATGACGGAACACCTTATTATGTCGGTAAAGGATCCGGTAACCGAGCCTGGAACAAAGGAAGAGGTGAGATTTATCCGCCCCCGAATACCGAACGAATCATCATAGCTATCTCCGGTCTCACTGAACTGTGGTCGCTTGCTATGGAGCGATGGTATATAAGATGGTATGGACGTAAGGACTTAGGAGCTGGAATATTAAGAAACAAGACCGATGGTGGTGATGGCGCCTCCGGTGCGAAAAGATCAAATGAAACATTAGTAAAAATGTCTTTGGCACAAAAAGGAAGAGAAAATGCCTGGTGCACGAAAGAAGTAACAGTCAATGGCATCAAGTATTCATCTGTTAAAAACGCTTGCCGTGAGTTAAACTGCACATGGAACGAACTCAAACATATTGAACGCGGTAACGCTCATAAAATCAGGAAGCGTGTAGTTGGACCAGACGGAACAATCTATAAAACCAAGGCTTGTGCTGCAAAACAATACCGAGTCACGGGAGTGACGATAAAATACTGGTGTGATAGAAATCAACACGGGTGGAGCTATCAACCCGGTATGTGCATTACCTCGTAATCACGCGGCCCAGAAATCGTCAATATCAACGCCCTTTAGTTCTGTAGACATCTTCTGTTTCCTTGGTCATCAGTCTGCGTGTTTTTTAATGGACATACCTGTTTTGACCAGTTTCTTGGCACGTTTGAGAATAATCAATGCTTCATCATCACCAAAATTAGTGACCAACCAAAGGATATAAGTAGCCATTCGATCATATTGTGTTTCGAGGTCTTCGACGTCAACTCCTTGCACAATCTTATCCACAAGTTCAGTGGTTGAGTTGGCAAGATCGCAATCTTCTTGAGTCATTGTGTGTCTCCTTGCTATGAATTTTTGTAACAGAATGGGTAATCAGTGTCAACCAGAAATTACCGGGTCCACATATCATCGATATCGATCACATAGACCTTACCAGTAGCCGACTTGACGCGCACCTTGAAGGGGCCAGCGTACTTGACAAACTTGCCGTTTTCCTCGTCAAGAGTTTCGGGATTGATAAAAGTGACAGACATTTTAGAATTCCCTTTGTTCGTTTTGATGAGTGATTAATATGCCCAAAACATTAGGCTGTCAACCAAAAAATCAAACAAAGTTGAATTTTTTCTTCAATGCCAAGTGACCATTATAGGCGTCCGGAATGTTATTGTACGATTCCAGATGATCCATATGCTCGAACTCGCCATCCTTAGTGAGCGAGACCATTGCGCTTGCAAAGGGCATCTTGCCCTCAGCATCACTTTCAAGCAGAATGTCTTTCACCGCAAAAGTAACCAAAGCAATAGTGTTATTGTCGGCTGGGCCACAAGAAAAGAACATAAAGGAAATCCCTTCGCTTCAAACTATAATGTTATTTATAGACTTGAAACGAAGGGAAGTCAAATGGATTTATCCAAATTATGCGTTTCTCACATAAAAAATATGAGCACCGATTTGTGCGAGACGAGTAACATGTTTCCAATGCGGATGAACGTAGTCAGCATGATAGAACAAAACGTTCTCCATGCCTTTGATTCTTTTTCCTTCATCTAAAACTTGTTGCGCGATTCGCATACTTTCATTCCACTGTTCTCCTGAAGGGTGACTCCATCTTAGGTGTCTATTGTTTGCCCATGAGAATTGATTTGCTGCAAAGACGACACTACACACGTTTCCGGAAAATCTCGGATCCTTCATGCGATTGACTGTTACTTCGGCAACAGCCATTTTGCCCTTTGCAGACTGATTGCCTGCTTCGTGGAATATGTTTTTTGCAAGACAGAATAGGTCGGTCTTATTGTGTCGGACCTTTTCTGGGGTTTCTACTACAGCCAAAAACTTTGCATGTTTATATGCGTTATGTAGTTGTTGTTCTTTTGTTAGTACCGGCGCGATCTTAGGTGCTGCCGGCTGAGTTGGCTGCTGTATTGTTGTTGCAGTGGTTGGTCTAATTATTAAAGACTCAAGCTTTGGTTGCAACTCTAGGTATTGCCAGATAAAAACTATGGAAAGTACGGCAAATAAAACTTTCCAAGACTCGTTCATCAAACGTTGTTGTGAACTGTACATTGTATTTCCTTAATTGGGCCGCTCCACGATTCTCCTAGTATGTCGCTGTATGATGAATCATTCAGCACTAGGTAATCTGCTAAAGTAGCACTTCCGCCGATATGTAGAAAGGAAAAAGCCGTATATATACGGCTTTGTATACATCCTTGCCAATCTATCGCGCAGCAACTAACTGAAATATTTCCAGTTAACTTGAAAGCAACGCCTTCATTTTATGACAGTTTTTCAACTGACATAGTATTTAAGTGGGTACTCCCTCTTAAAAATACTTCTATTTTGTGTGTTTAACTCACTTCATCGCAAATGATACACTCTTCACCGACTTTAGAGTGAAGCTTCTCCACGCTTTTGCCTCTAGATCATACACCGCAATGGTATGTTCAGATTGCTTACGAGGAGCCTTATCTTCCTTGATTTCTTTCTTAGGAAGGAGACTTGGCTTCAACGTGCATTCCATTACACGTTCAGTTCCGTCCTTCTTGGTGAAGGTGATTGTGACCTTGGTGTTATAGAGCGAGTTGATGATCCAGTTTTTGAAACATTCCCACTGAATAGAATCCCAGTCTTCCATTGGTTGAGTGATATCCTCAGTAGCCTTAGTGATGCTAAAGGTACCATTTTGGTTGTCGGTGAAGTTTACCATATCACCTTCCTTCACTCCGATATATTCGAGGATTTCATTGCTCAGAGGAAGAACGACATCTCCGGTCTCCGAGTCCTGCTCAAGGATAACAGTGTATGTAGTCATAGTATATTCCTATCGTTTCAGTAGATATGCAGTTAGAGTTGGACCATCCAACTTCACTGCATCATGTGGGTATTTTTGCACAGCCCATCTGGACAATCCCTTGATCCGAAGCATCTTAGGGTTGAGTTTTTCAATTGTCCCAACCCTAAGAGCATTCGATTCTGGATAGGCAACATAGTCACCCACAGCCAGTAAGTTCCCAAGTATATCACGATGCTCGGGAATCACCTGTTCCTTCTTCACTTTGGTCATCGTGGCTTACCCGGCTTACGAATACCAAGAGTACGGCGTTCAGTTGCACTTAGGCGATTCCAAACACGCATCTTGATTTCATACTCTGCCATCTTCTGCCTGCGTTCTTCGACCTTAGCTGTAGCAGTCTTGACCAAATCACCCCACCAATCACGGGCTTCTTCGTCACGAAGGAAGAAGAACGTTGCATAACCAGACTTGACAAGTTCAACCATAGCCTTTTTGGCTAGACGTTCGCTCTTGACATAGTATGATCCCCGCTTATCAGTTCCCTTTAGGATTTCGTCATAGACTTCCTGAGAGATAATGGTTTCACCATCTTCGTCACGCATTTACTTTACTCCGTTCAACTTCGCTAATAAGCGCACCAAGAAAAATGTTCGTTGCAAACTCGATGCCGTCTTCACGATCACGAGAATGCTCTACCACAGAAATGATCTGCCGAACAATCCACTCTGCATCTTCCTTAGTCACCGCTTCTTACTCTTAGAAACCTTGTTCAGTCCAAATGCTTCCAGTTCTTCCGGAGTCAGTCTGGACATGATTTCAGCTTTTGCTGCTTCCTTAGCAGCCTTCGCTTCTTCGGCTTTCTGCTTACGAGCAGCTTCGAGAATAGCAGCCTTAGCAGCCTTCTCTTCGCGGGTCTTCATGTCGTTGTAGAAAACACGAACAGAAGTATTACGCTTGATCAGTTGCTCAATGGTATGACCCTTCTCAAGTGCATTAAGTGTAGCTTCTGCAACCTTGATTGCCTTATCACGTTCTTCCTGATTAACCCAAGTCACTTCTTTTTCCTTTACATCACATTCTAACCATTTGGATTCATCAAAATCAATCCAATTATTTGTGCGGATGAGACTTACTATCTTTTTATATGTTTGATGAAGTTCACCAATATCCCAATAATCATCACCCATTCATGCCTCCAACCGCTCTTTCAGTTCGAGATAGAACATCTGATACTTCGCCATACGAGCGAGGTCCTTTTCAGTGATACCCTTGAGGCGACGAATATCAGTATTGTGCCGAAGATCAGCCATCTTGACGATCATTGCATCACGATTGGAAAACACAACCTGCTTGTATTCATCGTAGGTCTGACCGGGAATCTTAGTGAGTGCCCGAATACCTTCGATGACACGTTCAGACATTCCCTGTTCACGAAGGTCCTGATACGTAATGTTGGTGTCTTCAACTACATCATGACCAAGAGCAATGCATTGAATCTCTTCATCATTGCTCTTGGTATAATGCATCACCTTCAAGGGGTGCAGAATATAAGGCGCTCCGCCCTTATCGAACTGGCCGTGATGAGCGGTAGTAGCGATATGCAGCATGTTAGCAAGCATCGTGCCCTTTTTCATATTCTGTTCCTTCTGTTTCATGCGTATAGAATAACAGAGGGATTACCCCGTGTCAACCTCTTTTTAGCCAGGTCCGTGACCATTACCCCAGCCATCACCCTTAGCAGGTTGATATCCAGTTTCTTCCCAACGCTTCTGAATACGAGTTTCGACTTCCTCGAAAGACAGAGGCTCATAGTTGGTGTGTTCAACCGAGACACAAAGGTAGCGGGGATCAGGTTCACGCGCCAGCGTATTCATGGCATTTAGTGGACGCCACTGCACCTCATTCGCATGAAGGTGCCCATGCACATTGACACGGAATCGACCAGACACACAATCAGGGTGCAGCGGAATATGGCTCAGAATGAACTGATCCACAAACACCCGAACGCCATACAGAGTATCAAAGCCAACATCACGGTAATCCTGATTCTTAAAGATATCGTGATTGCCAAGAATAAGACGCTTCTTACCGTTCAGACGCTTGACATGATGCAAAGACTTGCGATTGATCACCACATCGCCCAGATGATAAACGGTGTCATTAGGGCCAACCTTAGCGTTCCAACGCTCTACCATCGTTTCGTCCATTTCCTCAGTGGAAGTGAACGGGCGAAGAGGCTCGCCGTTGGGCAGCTTGAACTTTTCCCAACTGTTGGTGTGACCAAAGTGTGTGTCACTGATTACAAAACGATTTCCCATTTCTATTTCCTTTCAATGTAGAAGACGCTCTACATCAAAGGCGGTAGAGTGTCAAGATTTAATCGTCACTTTTTATTGAAACATTACCGAGTACAGCGACCGTGAACGAGGTCAAAAGAAGCACTAGCAAAAATGTCCCAGCACCATATTCATCTACGAACCAAGCAGTGCTTACTACGATGCCTGACATCAACGCTACCAAACCGAAAAGCGATGCAATAGCTTTGGTGATAGTCCAGATGCCAATGACCCATCTATCACTTATTTCTTTGAGAGAAATAAGAAGATCGTCAAGCTTGGCGAACTCAAGAGTTATTTTTAAGTTTTTCTTCATGAAGGGTAATTTCATCTTTTAGTCTCAGCTTTTCTTTTTTCAACTCAACGACCTTTTCGTCGGGCTGTCTAGTGTGAACCAATGTGTTGATTTCTTGCTGCACCCGATGGTGCTTGTTTTTTAGCTCGTTAAGGTGATGTCTAACTTTATCAGGATTCATGTATTTCCTCTTTTGTTAAAGCCTCTATTAGGCGATATTTTTCAGCAAGATCGTCATACTTGTCATATGACATTGCAGCCAAATCAGGATACTTTGCTTCTAATTGCAGGTCACGTTTGTCAGGTCTCATGCGAAACCAACGTGTATCGTGAAAATGCGGATCGATGTTTTTCTTTCCGGAAAGATAAGGAATTCGTCTATCATGACGGTTTTTATTGTGGTTGAAAGTTAGATATTCTCTAATGAGAATAATTCTACCATCACCCTCGCATGTCTTGCACTTTTCACGAAAAGTAGCATAATCTCGTTTGTGATAGTCAACGAGTTCTTCTCTTTCTATGAAACCAAACCCCTTACATCTATCACAAAGCTCAACTGTGTGTTCGATAACAGTATCGCCTGTGATGATTTCTGGAGTGAGTTCTCTTTGCTTACGTTCGTCCCACGTTTCAGCAATTTTATCAAATTCAGTTTTTTCAGCCATTCTTGCTTATACTATATATGCAAGGTTTAGTCAATCAAAAAGGAAACCACAAAAAAACCGCCAACATTTCTGTCGGCGGCTTATTGATTCTGGAGCGGATGATGGGATTCGAACCCACGACCTTCTCGTTGGCAACGAGAAGCTCTACCACTGAGCTACATCCGCGTTAAAACTTCAAAATCTCTGGGAGACATTCCCGGCAGATTTTTATACTTACATCTGAAATGTGCATATGCACCCGTCAGATGTTTACCTATGTAAAACTCTTTTAACTTCTTATGATAATATACATTCATAAGTTGTACCCGCGTTAAAAATATTTATCTTAGAACTTGTAACCGATGTTAAAAGTTGTCTGCTTACTGATAGTATAATCATCAGTGTAAATGTTTGTTACACTCACGTTGACATGATCAGTTATGTCTAGAACCAGTGAAGCCTTGTTGCGAATGTAATCATGGCTCTTACCATGTTCGATCAGAAACTTCTCGTCAATGTGAGTCTTTGATGTAAACTTGTAACTGGCCCAAATGCTTTCACGAACTACAAATTCATTGAGTCCCTTTGCTTCGGTGATGCCTGCAGATGTTTCAAAACTCAACTTTGCAATATCGTTGTGAATCAGGCGGTATCCATTACCTACACCAATGACAACCTTATCCTTATAAACTCCAAGCTCATTGTGTTCATAGCGGCCTGATGCTTGCAGATAGTTATGCGAGTCTAGATTATAATCTACCTTAGCAAACGAATCAAATTCGTTCTTTAGTAGCATTCCCTTAGTGTCGTTATACGCATAATCTAGGTTCAAATAACGCTGCCATCTGCTATCTGTGTTCTTGTGTTCATAATCAAATGAACCTGCAATCACAGTGTTATCAGAATTTAGGATGTTGCCGCCTATTGTTCCCTGAACAGTGTCTGCCATAGCAGGCGTTGATGCAAATACAGCAGCAAAAAGAATAAGTAGTTTCTTCATCGTAGTTCCTTATATCATTAGAAATACTAGTCCTGCAACAGCCCGGGTCGGGCATTTAACGTCTTTGACAGCAGTTCGTAGTGTATGACTTACATAGCGCCCATATGATTTAGCCTATTTGTTCGCTTGATTTCTCAAGTATGCAAGTTATCTAAATTTGGAGCGGGTAACCGGGTTCGAACCGGTCTCTTTAGCTTGGAAGGCTAAGGCACAACCCCTATACCATACCCGCATTATTTCTTATTTATTATTCTACCCTTCATCCATCCGTCCGGAATAGTATCTGAGACTAGAATCTTTTTATTTTCAATGCCATTAGTAATCCACATAGTGCCATATTGTGAGTTTTTCTCACCCTGTGAATGTCCTATCTTAGCGTAAATCTCTTTCTTTTTTAACCTTACTTGTTCAGTGTTCATCGCTGCGATTCCGGCTTTAGTTGATTCGCGCATACGATTTGTATACTCCATGTCAACATTCCATTTTTTTCTATGCGATGCTTGCCGTCCGGTTTGTGCTGCTTTCTGTAGCTCAGTGAACCAATCAGCGCCGTGTTTCTCTTCCATCTTACGATTTGCAGATTCACGACCTTTTCTCGCTACGTCAGGATTCGAAAATCCATATAGCTTGTTCTTATTTATATAACCGAAACCACCTGTTCCGCCCAAATTAAGGTTATATGTATCGTCTCTACTACAGTATTCTTCGTTAACCAATTCCTTTTCTTTTGCATTCATTTCATGTTCAGTGTCAAACACAAACAAAATCTCTTTAGAAAAGTTCTCAATTCCGTATTTTTTCTTGGCAGCAAGTAATACCTTTCCTGAACCCATGTAACCATCATCTAAATTAGATGTTTCATGTTTCCCTATGTAGGTTTTACCATTTATCAAATTTGTTATTTTATATACAGTGTAAAACATAATACTATTTATATGTTCTCGGAAAAATAGAGAAAGTCTTACACAATTGCTTTTTCTATCTTACCGAGACCCTAAGTTGCGGGGGTCGGATTTGAACCGACGATTTCCGGCTTATGAGACCAGCGAGGACGACCAGACTCCTCTACCCCACGATATTAAACTTTGGAGCGTCAGGTTGGATTCTCACCAACGTCCCCTTACTTTGCAGGCAAGTGCATGAATACTCTGCCACCGACGCATTAAACTATTTTGAAGAACACACTAAAGTTTCAGTCTTTCAACAAGGAAAGCATATCAGTAACTTATTTAATGTCGCAAACTTACGACTCCTTAATGTGTTCATCAAAATAGTCTAATATTATTTAGTCCTATTTCTTTGTGAAGCATGAGATTACTGCTTCTAGTGAGAGCCTTTGAGCCGTACCGAGTCCCTTGCGAGGATCGTTAACCCGTTATCCACTAGAGCCTTTGACGGTCATCTAGTATCTCTCAGTGCTGCCTTTTTTAGAGTCTGGCGTTTGACTCGTCATATCATGCTATTCGACTATCAATCTTCCGCTAGCCTTGCGAGCTATTCGGTTCCGCTAAGAACCTACGTCTTCAATCCAATCAATCACTTCAGCCTTGCGAGCCTCCATGAACCCAATTCACTTTCGCGTCAGGTATTAAGCACCTTTCACATGATACCGTAGCAGTCTTTGCGTTTTGTTTGATTTGCGATCAAAATTAAAAGTTTGGGCAAAAACTGGTAACCTACCAAGATGTGCTGCTCCAGTTGCTCCATACCTTGTTAGATACAGAATACAACACACCTCATGTCTTTTGCCTTGCGGGCTACTCAACCATACTTCACGGATCCGGAGCAAGTGTCCTCCTTCTTCGCTTGTATTGCTATCTTGCCTTTCCTTGCGGGTCAGACTCGATAACTACCTGTTAACCTTCGATATTCGTCAGTTTGGCTGTACATCGTGAGAGCGCCAACCCTCTTATCTACTCACCGATTTGGCTCTGTAGACTATCCCTTTCGGGACGCTATACCTGACTTACTACCTACCGCCTTTCTACGGACGGGCCTTTCGGCTAGTTCAGGCTTGCATAGATGGACTTGTATTGCTACAAGCGCAAGTTTATAGGAAACCTTGCTTTGACAGAGATTACTCCCTGCTACCCTAATGAGGCTATGCCCCCAATTCTTATATTCAATTTTCAAAGAGCTAAGACAGTTTACTGTCTTGATGTAATCAGTATATCAAAGTTCGTAACCGTTGTCAAGAACTTTTTTACTTTTTTAAAAGTTTTTATTCAGCTTCTTCGCGGGTCCCATCTGCGTACTGAAACAGTGCTACTGCCAGTTCGCGCGCCTGAGCCTTAGTCAGTTGCAGATACCACCAACCAAAGTCAGGCTTGTCGCGCTCAGACTCCGGCTTCTTGAAAGTCAGTTGAACGCAGTTACCATTGTCAACGCCACCATAGTAGCTAACCATAGAAACGTCGCCAGTAAGACCTTCGACACCCTTGAGTTGAGTAGACATTTGAAATTCCTTTCTTCGCTCTTGATATACTCTTATAACAAGATATCAGGCCAATGTCAAGAACTTTTTTGCCTATTTACGAAAAAAGTTTGGAAGAGGAAGAGTAAGTGATAGACAAAACAATATGCAGCGATCAACCCCCACGGGTCAATCTATAAACACTAAACACTAAACAAGCTGCAAAAATAGCGTATACCCAAGCAAGCAATTCACAAATCTGAATAAAGCCTGGTTCATGCTATTATAAGCGTTTCGAGCGCCGAGCTGTAAAGTATCATCCGATACCAGGGTGTCTACCCTAATCTCTCTTTCTCTCCCCGGTAACATCCGAAGATGCTACCAAACTGTTAGAGGATATCCTCATTAGTCAGTGTTGCAACTGTCTCGTCGGACAATTCAATGGTCGTGCGAACATTAAGTTCAAGCAACTCATCCTGCAACTTCTGCTTTTCCTTCTTTGCCTTGACAGCAAGACGATTAAGGGTCTTGATGTCATTCTGGGTAAAGATAGAAGTTTCTACTTCTGCCTTAGCATAGTAGCTATCTTCCGTGCGGTTGGCAATCTTCACGAGCTTGCCACGAATGACTTCACCGTCCAAACGTTCCTTAGCCTTGCTATGAGCAGCGAAGAAAGTTACTTCCTTTTCTAGAAAAGCAAGATCAGCGAGGCGACCATCAATGTCGTTAGCTGCGTTAGCAGATGCAGTTGCCTTGCGAATCTCATAGAGACTACGGAGCAGTGCATTACGACGGTTGATATTTTCAAAGAAGGTCGTTGACGCAGTAGCGATCACTTCTTCTGGCTTCTGGAATTCATTGATGCTGATTTCAGCCTTGAATTCAATGCCCTTAAGAGCTTCGTTGATTGCAACCTGAATTGCGTTTGCCTTACGTAGCGAAACTTGCATTCTTCTTTCCTTTGTGTTTCATTACTTATACTATAAACCAATATGATAATCAATCATTTTGGGTAAACTTTGGTAGCAGTAGCAGGATCCGAACCTGCGACCTTCCGGATATGAGCCGGACGCTCTGACCAACTGAGCTATACTGCCATATTACGTAAAAGTCTTCAACGCTTTCAAATCGTCACCGATCTTGTCTTCACTGATAGGGCCAAGACCAAGACAAGTCGTAGTTGGTTCATTGAACACAGTGAATCCAGCATCAGTTACAAGACTCGTGCCGCAGATGTTCTTATACTTTTCCTGGAGAGCCTTAAGCTCGTCAACAGTATCTACGATAAGAGTAATCTTGTAAGCACGGTCGCTATTCATATATGCTCGTACTTGATCTATAAAGCACTTCTCAGGATTCAAAGAATCCCAATAAGCATGTAGATAAGCATGACCTGCTTGAGTACACATCTTACCACGAATACCGTTCATCTTTGCAACGCTTTCTTTAGCGAAGATGCAGTACATTTTAACTTTCATCGTTTGAACTTTCGTTTGCCAAAGTGATTTGTCCACGCTTCATCTGTGTAGGCAGGTCCTTGTCTACTCAGAAGAAGGTCTTTTTCATAAGGATCCAAACTGATCCATTCTTCATGAGTATAACGCTTGCCTGACTTAGCTAATGTCATAGCTGGCATATTATCCTCCAATTATTGGTCGGTAGTTTCAAGACTTACCGAGGTCTAGTGGACTTACAGAGACCAGCGTTACTGTAAAGATATCTTGCCACAAAACTTTAGGGGGAAAGTAGGGACTTGAACCCTAGTCAACACCGCTGCCACGGCTGCTTTATACTGGCAGGTATAATGCTGTCACGCACCATGCCCTTCCCCGTTAATTGGTAGACGATCCCGGGCTCGAACCGGGGGCCTAGGGATTAAGAGTCCCGCGCTCTGCCAACTGAGCTAATCGTCCATATAAACTGTCCGTTTTGTTTTCAACGACTACGGGGAGAACTTAATCTCCTTCAGGCATTGGTTCAGCAGACGGTACTGCTTATTGATAAAACAATTTAGAAGGATACTGCCCGTATCTTAGTAGCACACGTAGTCTACCCAAATAACTATCCTGCAGGTATAGTCCAAACTGAACAGCACCCGTCTAAGTTGTCTTCAAGCAACGAGAAGCTAGTCCACTTAGCAATAACTAGCAATATACGAAAGACCACTCGGAGCTTCTCGTCACTTGATATACTAGATATACTATACTTCTCGTTGCTTGTCAACCGTTTTTTTACTTTTTCAAAGTTTCTTTCTTACAATATACACTTTCGCTGTAATAACCATTTGAAGTTCCGAGGAACCGAATAGTCACATACCCCTTGAAGGTTGCGAAGTTGTAGAAGGTCCACGTATAGGATTCTTCATCCAATTTTGGTCCATCCGCATTGTGATCTTCACGAGCGATTAGCAATGGCCAACCTGCGAGGTCTTCAAGATCACCGGTGATATCCTCAACCACCACTGATTCGCAACAATCTTGATCATGATAAAGCACATAACATACTTCATCGTTTTCAAAAGTTACAGTGTCTATGTTGGACGTAACCTTAGAGAAGGTCTTACCAAGCATATCATTAACGTCTACATGAGTATCACGCCAGCCCATTGCCTTCTCCTTTCTGTGTATT
>Ga0209777_10000669_pt1 | contig 54061 bp, 47 predicted proteins | sample FrelakmetHBP12HB_FD_187147 | JGI IMG/M metagenome (GOLD analysis project Ga0209777, IMG submission 187147) | Freshwater lake sediment microbial communities from the University of Notre Dame, USA, for methane emissions studies -HBP12 HB (SPAdes)... | ecosystem: Environmental > Aquatic >...
TAAAAATCGCTTGCTTCAATCGGTATGAAAAAAGCGATTTTTACAGCTCAGGTCAATTCCGCTATGCGGTCAAGCGCCACTGATCACGACACTGCATGCGCGGGGCTCTCGGCGTTTGGCATGGATACGGTTGAATTTTTCATATCCCCCAATCAGGGCGAAGAGCCGAAACCGCTGTCGCGCATTGCCTCGGGTGGTGAAATTTCGCGCATTGTGCTGGCTCTGAAAAAAATCATAGCAAACAACTACAGGGTGCCGACACTTCTTTTTGATGAAGTTGATGCCGGTATCGGCGGTGCAGTTGCAGAGTCGGTCGGACGAAAACTTATGGAAATTTCCTCATCTCACCAGGTGCTTTGCATTACCCATCTTCCGCAAATCGCATGTTTCGGCAATCAGCACCTGAGCGTTCAAAAACAGGCAAAAAATGGAAGAACCCTCACAAGCGTTTCGCAGCTTGACAGCGAGGGCAGGGTCAGTGAGCTATCACGCATGCTCGGCGGAATGAAGATTTCTGAAGCAACACGCAAACATGCTCATGAAATGTTGTCAGGCGCGCAACAGTATGCAGAGGTACGGGGCCACTCATGATACGAAAAGCAAGGATCAGCGATGTGAAATCGATGCATACTATTTTAACGCACTATGCAGCTAAGGGTTTACTGCTGGGAAGATCGCTGAGTGATCTCTATGCCCAGCTCAGAGATTGTATTGTGGTGGAGGATGATTCCACTCATGAGGTCATCGGCACGTGTAGCCTGCGCATATGCTGGGAGGATATTGCAGAAATCAGGTCTCTTGCTGTCCGCGAGGACTGTTGCGGAAAAAATTACGGCAAGGCAATGGTCGAGATATGTATCCGGGAAGCTTGTGAGCTGGGCTTAAATAAATTATTCGTACTGACCTATGTTCCGGTATTTTTCGAAAAACTCGGCTTCAAACCGGTCGATAAATCAGTCCTGCCGCATAAGGTATGGGGGGACTGCATTAAATGCGTCAAATTTCCGGATTGTGATGAAGAGGCGCTTCTTTTGAATCTGTAGTTTGCACTGTCGGGCTCAACCCTGCCGTTGTAGAATTTATTTAGAAACCTCCCTGCAAAACCACTTTTATTACTACAGACACATCAAGTCTGGATGAAAACTATTGTAATGAGCACAATGTCAATCCTCAACACGGGGTGGGAGTTCCGCCTCGACAAAGGTATCCGTGTATAGATAACGGTCGAAAATTTTATTATAGCTTGTCCATTTCGATTCAGAACCCCGTTCTTTTTTTATCTGTTCAGTGAAGCCGAACATTTTTGCATCGAGGTCATCAAGATAGCTCAGCAGCAGCGCCTCAGGCGTTTTAGGCCTTTTAGGTGATCCGAACTCATACTGACCGTGGTGGCTGAGCATGAGATGCCGCACCACAAGCGCGAGTTCCGCGGGAAAACCGGGTATTTGTTTTATTGCTTCGGTAACGATATCATCCCCCAGCGTAATGTGGCCGATGAGCCTTCCGCTGTCTGTGTAGGTGAAGCTTTTCTCATATGCAAGCTCATGTATTTTTCCGATATCATGCAGCATAGCGCCAGTTAGAAGCAGATCGACGTTGAGGTTGGGGTACAGCGGTGCGATAGATCGGGCTAGACGCGTAACATTTGCCGTATGCTCAATGAGTCCGCCAAGATAGTCATGATGAATGCTTTTAGCCGCCGGAGCCTTTTTAAAGGCTTTCGCAATTTCAGAATTGCTGAAAATATGCTCTACGAGCCTGGTCAGATGCGGGTCGGAAAAAGTGCGGCTTATGCCGAGCAGTTCCACGAAAAGCTCATCAGGGTTGAATTTAGATGCCGGGATCAGTTCTACAAGAAATGATTCTTCAACAGCTATTTTTTCAATGCTGTTGATGTTTAGCTGAAGAGAACCCTGGTACATAACGGAAAAAGCCTTCACGGTGACTATATCGCCTTGTAAAAATTTGGCGCCCAGTTTTTCGGCATTCTCCCATATGCGGGCCTTTACCCCTCCAGTTTTATCGGTAAGATTCAAGGCTATATATTGCTTACCGTTTTTTGTCATACCGTTGTTTTTATCCTTAACCAGAAAAAGCCCCTCAATCTGAGCATTTTCGGTTATGTCTTTGACGAAGATTTTCTTTGCGTCACTAAACTTCATTGCGGTCCTTTCATGCAACCCTGCTGCCTATGCAAGCATCGGCAGTATATCCAGTATTTTTTCCTGGTCGGTTTCCGGGTTCGGTTCATTCAAAATAAAACACGCGGCACTGTGTAAATGCTTCGCAAAGTGGGTATGAAAAAAGTTCGAAATAACGGCCGACTGGAGCATGTCCGCGCGTATGTCGGCAACCGTCATCTTATTTAGCTGTCGTGATGGCAGAAAATAATTTTTCGTTTTAGGTGCTTCAATCAGCACGGCACGCTGGAGCATTGTTTCAATCAGTTCATGCGTTATATGATACGGCAGTTTCAGTTCAGATGCGATATTTTTAATGGAAACAGGCAGGACGTTTTTTTGAACTTCCTGAACAATATATAGAAAAATGACCAGGCTTAGATACGCACGTGCATCGTCATCGAGCAGCGGCATTTTAAAAGATGTCTTATAAAAAAAACGATTCTGGTGCATGTATGTGAGTTCAGCTCCAAAAAGAAACAACAGCCAGCAGAGAAATATCCACAAAAGAAACAGGGGGATGGCCGCAAGTGAACCAAAAATCTTGGGATAATAGAAAAAGAAACGAGATGTATAGATGCTAAAGGCAATGCCTGAAATTTTCCAGAGCGTGGCGGCGCAAAAGCCGCCGAGCAGTGCTGAATAAATATGCACCGGGGCGCCGGGCATCAGAAAATAGATGAGGGTAAAAGCGCTTAATATGAGAACATATGACAGGATCGTCACTCCGTGAGCGCTGACATATATTTCAAGGACCTTGAGGGGTATGTATGTCTGCAATGTAAAAAATATGAAAAGAGATAAAGCGAGCAGAACCGGACCTATAGTCAGCAGTGCCCAGTAAATGGCAGCGCGGGAAAGCGCAGAGGGTTTTTTGTGAATCAGCCAGATTTCGTTCAGAGCATACTCTATTTCAAACAGCAGGAGAAAAACCGATATTATAAGAAGCGAAGCGCTGTACACACCAATGGTGCTGAAATTAATATTATTGACCAGATCGTTGAGAATAATTATGACTTTTTCCTGCGCCCAGGGCGCCAGTGTTTTGTAAATATAGGGCTGTACCATGGTTTTAATTTCAGCAAGGCTGCCGAAAATATTAAAGACAAAAAAAAGAACGCTTAAAAGAGGAATAAGGGAAAATATGGTCGTATACGTGAGGGAGGCAGCCCACAGGAGGCGCTTCTCTGCAAAAAACCGCTGAAGAGAATTAACGAAAATTCTAAAAAAAGCGTACAGTAGATGCATTATCGTTTCATTCGATTGCAAGACGTTCAGGTGTCATTAGTGCCTTGTTTGCAGCCAATACCTTGCAGACATGTATGCTGAATCGCTGTAACCTTGCAGGTTCTGGCAGTGTATGTGAATTACAGACGACTATTTCAGTCTCAAGGAATTTTCGCCGTCAGTGAGTTTGGTTTTTTTTGATTTTTCAGGCTGCTTTGTGCTTTCACCTGCAACCTCTTCCATTTTAATGCGCAAACGCAGGTCATTGGCGCTATCAGAGTAGGCTATGGCATTGTCATAGGAAATTTTCCCAGCCTTAAGCAGTGCAAACAAAGACTGATCAAAAGTCTGCATGCCCTCCGCTGTTGATTCCTGCATGACCTCTTTTAATATATCAATTTTTCTTTTCATAATGAGGTCTTTGGCCCGGGGCGAGTCAAGGAGTATTTCCATTGCAGCAATCCGTTTACCTTCAATTGTCGGAATCAGACGCTGTGAAATAATGGCACGCATATTAAAGGAAAGCTGAAAGTAGAACTGCAAGTGTTTTTCTGGCGGGAAGAAGTTCATAATTCGCTCAATTGCCTGATTGGCATTGTTGGCATGCAGGGTTGACATGCACAAATGGCCGGTTTCCGAAAAAATTATTGCCGATTCCATTGTTTCCCGGTCGCGGATTTCACCGATTAATATGACATCAGGCGCCTGCCGGAGCGTGTTTTTCAAGGCTTCAGCATAACTGAATGTATCAATGCCGATTTCACGCTGGCTGACTATGCATTTGCGGTGCGGATACAGAAACTCGATCGGGTCTTCAACCGTTATTATATGCCCCGTGGTCATGCTGCTTCGATGATCAATCATGGCGGCAAGAGTAGTTGATTTGCCGGTTCCTGTTCCTCCGACAATAAGCACAAGGCCGCGCTTGGCCAAACAGATGTCTTTTAATACCGGGGGCATCTGGAGATCATCAAGCGTATCGATATCAAGCTTGATACGCCGGAACACAATACCGACAAAGCTTTTCTGGCGATACATATTGACTCTGAAACGTCCAAGTTCAGGATAATAAATGCCCACGTTCATTTCCATTGTTTCGGAAAAAATTGATTTTTGACGCTCAGTCAAGAGCGATTGCGCAATATCTTCTGTCTGATGAGGCGTGAATTTTGATTCACCGTACGGTCGTGTAACCCCTTCAATTCGGAACATTGGCGGCGCATCAACGGTCATGTACAGATCGGATGCTTTAACCTTGTCCATGATTATCAATAATTCCTTAACGGTCATTTCGGTATCCCTTCAGATGTGATTACATATTGAGTGTTTCGTCCAGAATACCTTCGGCTTCTTCAGACGATATAATCTTACGGTTAATCAGATCTTTCAGCGCTGCATCCATTGTTTGCATGCCGTATTTCTGGCCGGTTTGCATGATTGAAGAAATCTGCGACACCTTGGCTTCTCGAATGAGATTTCTTATAGCAGGCGTACCGATCATGACTTCTACGGCGGCCACTCGTCCCGTGCCGTCGCGGCGTTTAAAAAGGCGCTGTGAAATAACGGCCTGAACGGTTTCAGAGAACTGCGTCCGAACCTGAGACTGCTGGTCAGAGGGGAAAACGTCTATAATACGGTCGATGGTTTTAGCCGCGCCGGTCGTATGCAGGGTAGCAAAAACCAGGTGACCGGTTTCAGCTGCAGTGATTGCAAGCTGAATTGTTTCAAGGTCGCGCATTTCACCCACCAAAATGACATCGGGGTCTTCACGAAGGGCGCTGCGGAGCGCATTGGTAAAGCTGTGTGTGTGTGTCAGCAGTTCGCGCTGATTTATCAGGCAGTTTAAAGATGTGTGTACGAATTCGATGGGATCTTCAATGGTAATGATATGGTCTTTGCGGTCATGGTTTATCTGATTGACGATGGCAGCCAGCGTTGTTGATTTTCCGCTGCCGGTTGGACCGGTAACTAAAACAAGCCCTCTGCGATTTTTTGCTATCTGGCGACAGGCCCGGGGAAGCCCTAGTTCCTCAAAAGTGTAAATTTGACTGGGAATTGATCGAAAAACTGCTGCTTCACCTCGGTGCTGAAAAAAACAATTGACGCGGAACCGGCCGTATTCGCCAAGCGCAATTGAAAAATCAAGCTCTTTTGTTTCTTCAAGTGTTTTACGCTGCCGGTCATTGAGAACATCATATATCATCTTATGAACCTGTTCGCCGGTCATGGCCGGGGTTTCCAGCTTGCGCAATTCACCATGAATGCGGATCATGGGCGGCTCTCCCGCGCTTATGTGGACATCAGAGGCTTTTTGCCTGACGGCAAATATGAGCAGTTCAGATGCATCCATGTTTATCTCCATTATGAAATTGTAATGTTGTTATTTTTAAAGTGTACTTATTTATAATTAATATGCAATAAAAATTTCCGCGAAAATCATAAAAGTAATCTTGCGTTGTTTTTACACATAAGTTTTGTTAAAGTATTAAACTGTATTATGACTACAGCTGGTGGTTCTATGCAATTTGAGAATGATGATACCCTTGAAAAACAGTACTGTCACGATATTGCATTTAAGCATTTTCAAGACGCAATCGGTTATCAATTCAAAAACTACAGGCTTCTTGAAGAGGCATTGACCCATAAGTCCTATGCCAATGAAATGCAACTTGAAAATTCATTCGGCAATGAGCGGCTGGAATTTATTGGAGATGCTGTTTTAGGGCTTATTGTCAGCCATATTCTTATGGATCGCGAAAAAAACTGCTCAGAAGGACGGCTTTCAAATATGCGTGCTGCCATAGTCAATGAAGATCAGCTTTCAGCCCTTGGCCGTTCATTTGGCATCGGGGCCTTCATTTTATTAAGCAAAGGCGAGGAGGAAAGCGGCGGTCGTGAAAAAAAATCAATCCTTGCAAATGTGTACGAGGCTCTTATTGCCGCTATTTATTATGACAGCGGGTTTGCTGCAATATTCACTGTTATTGAAAGGCATTTTGCAATTTTGCTCAATGAAGTAGCGACAAAAGGTTTTTTTCGTGATTTCAAAAGTAGACTTCAGGAATATGCACAGCGCTCACTTAATGCCGTTCCTCGCTATGTAGTGACGATGGAAAATGGACCGGATCACGGCAAAACTTTTGAGTCTCAAGTCATCATAGGAAATGTTAGCTATGAAAAAGGGCAGGGCGGAAGTAAGAAAGCTTCTGAGCAGGATGCTGCCGAAAAAACATTAAATCGGCTCCTGGGTGCATGGGCATGAAAAATAAACCAATTGTTGCAATAGTAGGCAGACCCAATGTGGGAAAATCAACTCTGTTCAATGCGATTGCTAAAAGAAATATCGCCATAGTTCATGATCTTCCCGGGGTCACCAGAGACAGGAATTATATTGACATACTCTGGGAAGATTATGCATTCACGCTGATTGATACCGGGGGATTTGAGCCTGATGTTGAGGACGAGCTTGCCCAACTTGTCCATGAACATGCGCGCCTGGCCATTGAGGAAGCCGACATCATTATTTTTTTAATGGATGGCAAACAGGGGCTACTCCATAACGATATTGAGATAACGAGAATTTTACAAAAATCACAAAAACCCGTTATTTATGCCATTAACAAAGTTGAAAAGACGGTAGACGAACAAAACTGTGTTGATTTTTACCGCCTTGGTGTTGAACACGTTGTGCCTATTTCTGCTAAAAACAGGCTTGGAATAAACGATTTAATGTCGGCTGTGTGCGCCTATGCAAGCCCTGTGCAGGAGACAGCAGGGGGTGATGAAGAAACTGTAGTGTCTATTATCGGCAGACCCAACGTGGGGAAATCATCGATTGTCAATAAGCTCGTAGGTTACAAAAAGCACATGGTGAGCACTATCGCCGGCACGACACGCGACCCAATTGATACCGTCATCAAGTATAATCAAAAGACTATTCGTTTTATTGATACTGCTGGAATCAGAAAAAAAAGTCGCGTTAGTTACAGTCTTGAAAAATATACGGTATTCCAGGCACTTCGGAGCATAAACCGCTCATCGATCTGTATTTTAGTACTCGATGCTTCACAGGGTGTTACCACGCAGGATGCAAAACTTGCCGCCGAAATTTATGATCGCAAACGGGCCTGCATCATCTTGATTAACAAGTGGGACCTCATTGAGAAACAGACAAAAACGCATGAATCCTTTGTGGATAATGTTCGCGCAGAGCTCTCATTTATTGATTTTGCCCCAATTCTGACGGTTTCCGCAGTTACGGGCTTGCGGGTGCGGAAGCTTTTAGAGCTGATTGAATATCTCGGTTCCAGCTTTGTCCGTCGTGTTGCTACAAGCGAGGTCAACCGCGGCGTCGAGCAAATTTATAATCAGAATCCACCGCCGAGAGGCCCTACAAGCCGAACGCGTATTTATTATTCTTCACAGGTTGCGACCGCACCGCCAACATTTAAAATTTTTACAAATAACACGGATGCGTTTCAGCCGGCCTATGTGCGTTATTTTGAGCGCGCAGTCCGTGACCGTTTCGGTTTCGAAGGTATGCCCATACGACTTGAAATTGCAGCGCGCACCAAAAAGGAAAAGATTTAAGAGGATTTTTTCATTATATGCAGTAGCAGGGCCTGCAGACCAAGCAGGTAGCTCTGTTCCCTGAATCCTGTAATAACTCCCAGTGCCACACCTGAAATATAGGAATGCTTTCTGAAATCCTCCCTGCTGAAAATATTGGACAGATGCACTTCTACCGCAGGAATGCCCGCCGCGCTGATCGCATCGCGCAGCGCGATGCTGGTGTGCGTGTAGGCTCCGGGGTTTATCAGGATGCCGTCAAACGATCCGATGGCCTTTTGCACCGCATCAACAAGTTCGCCTTCCGTATTTGACTGCAAAAAGCTGATGCCGGCATGCTCTTTTGCGGCTGCATCCCTGAGCATGGCGTTAATCGTATCCAGCGTCAGCGTTCCGTAGCGATCAGGTTCACGCCGGCCCAAAAGGTTCAGGTTCGGTCCGTGCAGTACGAGTATGTTCATAATCTATCCCTTTTTTAGTCCCAGTTCTTTATGGAAAAGCTCAAGAAGGCGTCCGGCTGTAACTTCCATTAAAAAAACTTCGCCGATTTTTTTAAGAAAGACCATTTTTACGCTTTCAGCTGCTTTTTTTTTGTCTTTTAGAACCGCATGCACATAAGAAGGGGCGTCAAATGAGGGGAGGTCTGTAGGTAGGCCAGAATTATGGATGATGCGGAGAACCCGCTCGGCATCATAACTCGCGCAATAGCCGAGCCGGCTTGACAGCTGCGTCATTGCAGCCATTCCCATGGCTACAGCTTCTCCGTGGGTGTAGGCAGCGTATCCCGTCAGGGTTTCTATGGCATGGCCAATGGTGTGGCCGAAATTGAGGAATGCCCGGATTCCCTGCTCGGTTTCGTCTTGCGAGGTGATGGTCGCCTTGATGCGGCAGCAGGTAGCAATAACCTGCTGGAAAACAGCAGCGCTTGAAGAGGCAGTAAGCGGGTTGTTATTTTCAAGGTAGTGAAAAAATGAAGCATCGGCGATAGTTGCGGTTTTGATGACTTCAGCCGTTCCCGACTGCAATTCTCGTAGCGGAAGGGTACCGAGAACGGTCGGATCTATGAGCACAAGCCGCGGCTGGTGAAACGCGCCGACTAGGTTTTTGCCTTCCGGCAGGTTGACGCCTGTTTTGCCCCCCACGCTGCTGTCAACTTGTGCCAGGAGGGTGGTTGGAATCTGCATAAATGCTATGCCGCGCATGAACGTAGCTGCGGCAAAACCTGTCATATCGCCGATAACGCCGCCGCCCAGCGCTATGAGCATCGATTGCCGGTCCAGGCCGGCCTCGATCATTCTTGAATAGAGGTACTCGACGTGAGCCAGCGTTTTAAACTGCTCGCCGTCGGGAAGTTCGATAATAGCCGTTTTGAAGCCCGCTCTATGAAGCGCAGCTTCAAGCCTGCCTGTATACAGCGGCCCTACAGTCGTATTGGTCACAATTGCAGCTGACTGAGCAGGATGCAGCTTTCTGACAGCTGTGCCGGCAGCATCAAGCAGATGTGCATCTATGATTATATCATAGCTTCGAGAATCGAGATCGACAGTGATTTTATCCATATTAAAAAGCCTTTGAGTATACAATGTAGGCTTTGTAATTCCTAACGATCTCCTTCATGCTGTCAGAGCCGAACTTTTCAAGCATGATTTTTGATAGCTCTATGGCAACCATGGCTTCTCCGATGACAGCGGCAGACGGCACGCGGCAGATGTCGGATCGTTCGACTGCGGCTTTAACGGATTTTTTTGTGTTGATATCGACTGAACACAGGGGACTATATAATGTCGCAATGGGCTTCATGGCCGCGCGAACCACGATAGGCTCGCCATTGGACATGCCTCCTTCAATACCGCCGGCATTGTTGGTTTTATGGTAAAACTGCCGACCTTTCGAGTAAAAGAGCTCGTCGTGCACACGGGAGCCGCTCTGGCGAGCCGAATCAAACCCCATGCCGATTTCCACGCCTTTAATCGCCTGTATGCTCATGACAGCCTGCGCAATGCGGCCGTCGAGCCGCGTATCCCACTGTGCATAGCTGCCAAGTCCAACAGGAAGGCCTGTTGCGACCACCTCGAAGATGCCGCCTAAAGAGTCACCTTTTTTTCGGCAGGCATCGATCAGCGCCTTAATTTTTTTTTCAGTATCGGGGCACGGACAGCGCAGGTCAGACTTCTCGGCAAGCCTGAATCGAGCATCTAAACTGCGGCTTTTTACCGGGATAGGAATGCCACCGATTTCCGTTACGTAGCTTAATATCCTTATCCCGAAGGTTGCAAGAAAAGCTCGACAGACTGCGCCGATGGCAACGCGCGTGGTGGTTTCGCGCGCGCTTGCCCGCTCAAGCACATTGCGTAAGTCGCGGTGATCGTATTTAATAGCCCCTGCGAGATCTGCATGGCCCGGCCGGGGTTCAGTAATGGGGATTCCTTGGATTTTTTTTAACGGTGCGGCACTCATTTTCAGGGCCCAGTTTGGCCAGTCAAGATTATGAATGAGCAGGGTGACCGGCGAGCCGAGTGTTTTCCCGAAGCGGATTCCTGAAAGTATCTCGACCTGATCTTTTTCTATTTCCATGCGCTTACCACGACCATAACCTGTCTGCCGCCGGGCAAGGTCTTTATTAATTGCATCTGTCAGTATTTGAAGCCCTGCAGGCAGGCCATCGATTATGGCAGTCAGGGCAGGGCCGTGCGATTCACCAGCTGTAAAAAAACGCAACATTTTTTTTAGGCCTTTCTGATTATATATGCAGGTTAAATAGCACAGACATAAACTGAGGGCAATTCAATAACCTGAAAGGCACAAGTTTAGCCAACTTGTGCCTTTCTTAGAATAAAAAAAGAAGAATAGGGTTAATCTCTCGTGTTAAAAAAGAAATTTGACGGCGTTAAATTAATACAGGTATTCAGCCCTGGCTTTACTACCCATACCCGCACAAGTCTGCCATTCAGTTTGGGTACTTTAACTGAAATATCAAATTCCGACCAACTGTAAACCTTGGCTTGTACCCATGTTGCAGGGTCATTCGTCCCGAAGTAAACGCCTGCAGAATAAAGACTTGTTGTTGTGCCGTCAGAAAGTGTTACAGCTACCTTAGTCGCACTATCATTATCAGTAGGTTTAGGACCAAAATTAAGTCCGATCACATCTACGACATGATTATAGGATCCCCAAAAAGGGAATGTGATATAAGTTTCTGAGCAATAGGAGGAAATAACAAAGTTTACTTCCGGCTGATTTTCAAATGCTAGATTGACGTTTTTAGTTGTGGGCTCTGCAATTTGCTGACTTGGGACCACAGGCCTTACAAGATATGAACCGGCTTTGAGACCTGGGAATGTATATCGCCCGTCTTCGGTTGAAACTGTTCGGCCAATTTCCGTGGCATTAGGTGTGGGTGCGCCGGCATAAGGTTGATTATCATATAAAGTAACAAGTACATTATTTTGCGGAACGTAGAAAAAATTCCTGAATCTTCCGGAAATTGACATGCCGGCTATGGTACGAAAAACAAGATCGTCAATATCGGCGGCCCGCACTGTTACATTTATCGATGCTGTATCAAAGCAATTGCCAACAGCATATGGTTCAACAACATATTGATCAGGTATAACGTCCATGAAAATAAAAGCACCGTTTTTAGCTACAGGAACCGTTGCAATAAGTCTGCGGGCATCGACATCCCATGACGTATAATCCTGTTTGTAAAGATTTACTGAGAAATTTAGAAATGTTGTATTGTCCGGTGCTGTGGACCCATCACCAATTATTATGCGGCCAGAGATATGAGTGGTATAGAGCTGCGCCCAACTGTTTGTACATAGAATCAGTAGGGCAGCAGATATATAAATAAATCGTTTTGACATTTTAGACTCTCCTTTAAACCCCGGGTTTTGCATCAATAAACGTTGTGGAATTATCTTGAACGGCCCGAGAATTATCATCAACGGCCTGGGAATAATCGGCTGCCTGTTTAAAAAAGTCGTCCATAATGCATTTAACGCCGGTTTTTACAGCATTGTCAAACATGGTTTTGGGATGCGTGTCGTTATACATAAAGTTGCTTGAAGGTGTATATTCGATTTCGCATCTATTGGTCCACAGAACTTCACCGTTCGTTGCATTCTGCGCATACAAGCGCACCTGAACAACAGCTGATCTGACAGCCTTTTTTGGGTGCTGAGATGCCATCCAGCCTGATGCTACGCCGAGAGCGGTAGCGCCTGTTTTGGAAATGTCAGGTGAAGTAACATTTTTTGCAACAGCATAACCAAGTCCTCCACCTACAGCCATGTTCTCAATATTTTCGAGATCGTTTTCATAGCCATAGGCATTTGTTGCGCCATACATTAAGTCTTTCACTGAATCGATAACAACAGGAATAAAACCACGATATAGTGGGTTTAAAGTTCCTATATCTTTGTAGCCATAGTCAATAATTCTTCCCCGTATGATAGTATCAACATTCAACAACCCGCCAAGTTCTATTATTTTTTCCTTAGACAACCCGACTGTTGCGCCCTGAAGTACAGGTGTGTGAGTATTCTTCATGGACTTTTTACTGTTTAAAGAAATTATTTTATTAACTTCCTGAATCATATCAGGCGAGTGCTGGACGCTAGAGACTTCGTAATCTGGCGTACTTATTTTTTTATTATTTTCCTCTTCCTCATACTTGTCGCCGTATGCGAGGTACTTTTCTTTATCAATAGGGCGGATTATTTTTTCGTTAACCAGCAATGTATTGACGTCCTCCTGCACGGCAACCGTAATACCATGAGCGCTTAACTGATCTATTATGGCCTCAACAATTTTTATGTTACCACCCCACTCTTCAACACCAAGCTGTTTTTGCTGGTGTGAATAATCTGCAAATGGAAATACTGCAACATTTCGTATGCCGGCAAGGACAACAGGATTGTCAGCTGGAACATACCTGACATTGGGTGTAGTTGTGGGGCTTATAGTTGTTTTTGTTGTTGCCCCGCAACTGGCAAGACAGAATGACAGGACAATAAGTACAAAAAATTGCAAGTAATTTGATAGTTTGTGTTTCATTGTATCCTCCAAAGTTATTGAATCAAGCTTTTATTATCTTTTGCTTCGAGGGTAATTTTTTTTGGTGAATCTATTACGGTAACCGTTATAAAAACAAGCATTTCGGTGAGAGTATCTTCTTCAGAAACACTTGTAAAAGCCCATTTTATAATGGGAATTTTCCCTAGAACGGGCACAGATTTCACGTTTTTTGATTTTGTTGTTTCATAAATACCGCCAATCACAACGGTCTTACCGCTTTCAACGAGCAGTTCTGTTCTAATTTGCCGCACATCAATGCCAGGCTCTCCGCTGACGCCAGTAATTGCAGATTTCTGATCTTTTTTCACATCAACGCTTATAGAGATTGTGTCAGCAGCAGTAATTTTAGGGGTGACCTTCATTTCAAGAACAGCATCTTTGAATTCAGTTGATGTAACGCCATTTTCATTGAGTTTCAGATAGGGCAACTGAACACCCTGTTTAATGGATGCTTCTTTATTGTCAAGTGTGAGAAGCCGCGGATTTGATAGGATTTTAAGTTTGTCCTCGTTTTCCCGTGCAGTTAACGTTGCGTCCAAGTTAAACTTATCTGAGATATAGCCAATGTTAATGGCAGCATTACTGGCTGTCAGCAAGTCTACCACACTGCCAGTCGTTCCAGGCGATGCACCTGTTAATGGTATTAGCGTGTGACCATTACTGGCTGTTGCTGTATGCGTACCACCCCATCTGATACCTAAATCTCTGACCCAGTTTGGACTCGACTGTACAATCTTTGATTCTATCATCACCTGCCTGGTCGGGATATCCTGCTCATTGATAATTCCATCCACCTTTGCTATTACGGAAGGAATATCGGAAACAGTTAATTTATTGGTCAGATCAAAATAATTTACGCTGCCTCTGCCCTTAGTTAAGACGTCCATGTCTTTAATAAATTTAGCCAGATTGCTTGCTTTTGCGTAACTTATAGAAAATGTTTTTATTGATAAATCTTCGGCCTGTTCATTGGATTTTTTCGCCAAAGCGCGTTCATCATTGAATTTTTTGATTTGATCAGCCGTATCTATCCGTGTATATTGCGGTGTTACTGTTTTACTTAGTCCATTGTTAATCAATACTATATCAAGCGCTTCACCGCTGGGAATGTTTTCAAGTTTCAGGGTTACTCTTCCTGAGACTTTTTCACCAATGGTCATGTTGATACCACCAATTTCTCCGAGAAGCCGCAGTACATTTTTCAAATCAGCATCCTTGAAATCCAGGGAAATTTTTTCACCAGTATAAACTGTTTCTCCGTATTGATTTCTTGATGCAGGATCTACTTTTTCTTGCGGCGTGGTCTGTTCTGTACTTGGACTAAGACCTTTTTTTTCTACTGCTTGTTTTACCGGATTTGCCGCGCCATTTTTTGCAGTAAGTGCTTCGGTACCCAGAGCAACAATTAGATTTGGGGCAGACTGACTTATTTCAAAATCAGGAACTTCATTGCCATGCATATCGAAAACAATTTTAAGGCTCTTTCCTTTTTGCCCTATACGTATTTTGTCAACAAAATTTTCATTTATATCAACTACACCGGATCTGATTTTGTTTTGTGCGTTTTCTAACTCAATCACAAGTCTTGCAGGGTTGGCAAGCTTATAAGACGTAAAGCGTGGTATGGTGTTTTGTATCTGAATTTTTACTATATTGCTTTTACCAATATTCTGATTGTTAACACCCACAAGCTGAGCGTAAGTAGTCTGATCGTAGTTTTCTGCAGTTTTTTCAATACTATTTAAGGCTTTGTTTTTTATAGACACAACAATGGAATTCTCATTGCATTGCGCTGAATAGGATACATCTTTTTTTATTATAATTTCGATTCTAAGGTATTTCAGAGCATTATCAGACAGCAACGAGCTTCTGATTGTGCTGATTAGTTCGCTTTCCGGTTTAAGTTCTTTTAAGGGCTCTTCATTAGTTATGTCAGGAATATCTAGAATAATGCGGTCAGGGTTTGATAGTTTGAAAATGGTATAGTTGGGCTTTCTTTCAGAATTGATAAAAATATTTATGCCTTCACGGCCCTCAGACATCCTAATATCAGTAATGCTATTTTGAGTTGATTTTTCCGATACCCCCTTACTATTTGTTCCATTGTCGGCATAATTCTCCTTCGTTATTTCGGTAGGGTTCTGTTCATTAAGAATATCTTTTTTAGAGGAGCAACCGAGGGCTAGAATAAATATGAAAATAAAAATGTAGTGTAAGCTAGTATTGTATTTCATGCCGACCTCAAACTATTTTTTTCTTAAAGTTAATGTTGTTATTTTTCTTTCTGAACTTTCCTGACCTGCATCGTTTTGTTCTTCGATAATAACGCTGTTGCCCAGTATTTTTTTTACTACGCCTGCTTTTCTTCCTATCTGCATTCCTTCTTTAATTGTAAAACCGTTCATGGATGGATCCTCAATCAGCGCGCATAAACCTTTCGGAGTCGATATCACTGCTACGAGCACAAAGTCATCAACTGCAAGTTTTTGTAAAGGTGTTATCGGAACTTCCTGCACTGGCTTTGCATCATCAATTTTTTTTCTAGATACTTCTTCATCAGTGCTTTCGCTTCCACTAGAGACAAATGGGTCTAACTTGCCACTTGGATTGTATGTGTAAGGTTCTCCTGAAGTAGCAGTTTTTAAAACACTTGCATTATCCCTGCTTTGTTTTGCAGCATCAATGCTAGTGGACACCTTTTTTTTAGGTTGTACTGGTGCCGGGACCTGAGTCTTTTCAGAACAGGAGTACACAAAAAATAATGCTATTGTGAGAATAAAAAATAAGACGCTTGATGGAAAATTATTGTTTATTCTGGTCTGTTTTCTTTTTTTTGCCTGCATCAGGTGTCCCTGCTTGTTCTATGAATTTAAATGTTTTGGCTACAAATGAAGCATCAAGAATTGCTAAGTCACCCTTAAATTGATAGGTTTTTATTTTTAAAAGATTTAAGTTCTCTATATTAATAATTCTTGGTAGTTTTGAAAGTTTGTCGAAAAAAATGCCGATTTGGTGATATTTACCTGTTACTTTCATGTCAACCGGAATCTGCGCATAAAAATCCATTGGCAGTTCCGGCTTTGGTTGAAATAGATTAATTTCCAAACCTGATTCCTGCGCAAGTGTAGAGATGCTTGTTATGAGATCAGGAATTTCCCTTGCATTGGGCAGCATTTTCAGAGCATCATCGAAGGCTATCTGAAGAATTTTCAATTCCTGCTTAAACCGCGGTAGATTTGCAAGAATACTTTGCTGTTCATTGTATTTTGCTTCCAGCTTCACAAGATTTTCTTTTTGTGCTGTATAAAAATCCATTTTTGGAATAAAAAAATTGTATACGTATATAAAAATCATTGCACACATAACCAATATTAAAGCAAAGATTTTTTGTGAATTAGGGAGCTTTATTATTTTATCTAGGGCTTTGTTCGGCATAATAAGCCTCAACCTGCCTTTCCCGAAGTGTTAGTTGTGGTACAGGTGATGACAAAAGATTTAAGAAAAATACTTTTTTTCCCTTTTCCTCCGCCAGTATCTGTGATGATGTTTTGTAAATCCACATTTTTAATGTACGGAGACTTAGCTAAATTCACCATATAATTTGATACAGCAATATTGTCGATCGCTTTTCCTTCTAAAACTATATCTGAGCCTTTTTGCTTTATTGCAGTCAACCAAACGTTCCCAACCCCTGGTATTGCAGTAGCAAGCTCGTCCAATAGATGAACAGGGGCATCCTTGCTTTTTGTGAGGCTTTTAATTACATCCATCTTTTTTATTAGAATTTCTTTTTTGTTTTTATAGTCATCAATCTCCTTCATTTGAAGGGTGCTGGCGTCTATTTGTTTACTAATTTCCAACGATTCTTTTTCTAGTGAATTGATTTGAGCAGTATTGAAAATATAGACAGCAAGCATGAGCAGAAGCAATAATATAATGGGAACAACTCCAACTACAGCCTGCAACATGATCTGTTCTTTTTTTCGCGTATCTCGATAGGGTATTAAATTTATCTTAATCATTGAAATCAATCCCCAATTTTTCTAACAGCTAATCCTACGGCAATTGCTACAATTGGTGCTATGTCATTCATGTATTCAGAATCAAAAGCTTTTTTGTCGTATTTTATCGCTTTAAATGGGTCTATAATCTGAACCTGCCCCGAGTATTTATCTTCCAGGATTTCTTTAAGGCCACGCATTCTTGCTGTACCGCCGCTTAAATAAATATGACTGATCTCAACAAGGGATTGACCGGTAAAAAAGTCAATTGTGCGCTGGATTTCCCGTGCTATTGAGAAAACAGTTTTTGTAATTGTTTGATCTAGAAGCTCCTTGTCGATACCTTCAATAATTTCGCCTGTTTTCAGCATCTCAGCTTCTTCATAACTTACAAATAGTTCTTTTTGAATTTCCTCGGTTATTAGATTTCCACCCATTGGAGCATCCCTGTTAAAAATTGAGATGCCGTTTTTTATTATATTTATATTAGTTATAGTAGCACCGATATTGACTAGAGCACAAATTTCATTTTCTTCATGTGTATAATTGATACCAAACATATTTTCCAAAGCAAAAACGTCAATATCAATTATTTTTGTATGTATTCCTGCAGTATTGAGCGCGTCAAGATAATCCTGAATATTAACTTTTTTGGCAGCTACCAGCATTACCTCCATTTGTTCGGAATTTTCTTCATTAACACCCATAATCTCGAAATCAATATTTACTTCATCAAGGTCAAAAGGAATAAACTGTTCAGCTTCATTTGCAATGATCGGCTCGAGATCTTCTTCAGTCATTAGCGGTAAGTTTATTTTTTTAATAATAACATTGTTACCGGATACCGATACGGCGAAATTTTTATTTGATATCTTAAATGAGGAAAGAAGTGTTTTTATGGCAGACACGAGAGGGTCTGCATTTATTATAACACCATTATTGATTGTTTCTCTGGGGATTTTCGCAATACCGACATTAACTAATTTATATTTCCCTTTATTTTCCTCAAGCTCAACGAGCTTAACTGTGCTTGTTCCGATATCAAGACCGATTAAATTTTTTTGGGGAAAAATATTTAACATTGTATCCTCGAACTATAAATCTATTTTTTTTGTTCCGGTCTATATATCAGCTCGTCTTCCAGTGAAAGTCCCAGTTCGTTTCTCGAAAGCTCTTCCAGATATCGTAAATCATTTTTAAGGTTGCTTATCTCTGCTTTTAATTTTTCATTTTCTATTGTTAGTTTGCTGTTAATGCTTTCGATTTCATGTAGTTCTTCCTGCAAGCTCAACATATGGATAAAACCGCGTTTGCCAAAAAATGTCAAACTGATGATCAGCAGAAGAAGTAGAAAAAAAATCGTGTTTATTACAAATCTTTTCATCGGCAAAAGGAATTTTATGTTGAGTTTTTTTTGAAATTATTTCTGTTTGTTCGTTATTTCGAAACCTTTTTTTGTGCAATGAAATTTTTTTATTTATAGAAAAAATTTTTAAAAAAATTAAAAAGAGTAATTAATAATATTTTTATGTTAAAAAAAATAAAAATAAGCCCTGAATAAATACTATATTCAGGGCTTATTTTTTAGTCAATTCGATTTTAGCGCTGTATAATTAAAGCGTGTCCCATGCCGCCTCCAATACATAGTGAGGCAACACCAATCTTAGCGTCTATGCGTTTCATATGATAAAGCATTGTTGTCAGAATTCGAGCGCCGCTTGCTCCAATTGGATGGCCGATAGCAATGGCTCCTCCATTATGGTTAACTTTTGCCGGATCAATGGCAAGCTCTTTTATGCAGATAATGGCCTGTGAAGCAAATGCTTCATTAAGTTCCCAGTAATCAATATCGCTGACTTTAAGGCCGGCCTTTTCGAGAGCCTTTTGCACTGCAGGAATTGGCCCCATGCCCATAAAAGCCGGATCGACACCACCTGAGGCATAAGAAAGAACTGTTCCCAAAGCTGTCTTGCCAAGCTCTTTGGCTTTCTCCTCCGACATGACCACAAATGCTGCAGCACCGTCGTTAATGCCTGAGGCATTACCTGCTGTTACTGTTCCACCATTTTTCTTGAATGCAGGTGATAGTTTTGCAAGTTTTTCAATCGTTGTGCCGAGTGACGGATATTCATCGGTATCGAAAATTAAAGGTTCTCCTTTTCGCTGCGGTATCGTAACCGGAACAATTTCATCCTTGAACAGGCCTGATTTAATCGCTTTTTCAGCCTTGTTTTCGCTCTGTAGAGAAAACTGGTCTTGTTCTTCACGGGATATATTATATTTTTCAGCAATATTTTCAGCTGTCATGCCCATGTGATAATCATTGAATTTTTCCCAGACACCGTCATTAACCATGCAGTCGATCAATTGAGCATTGTTCATACGGGCGCCCCATCGTGCAGACGGTATCGCATACGGCGTAGCGCTCATGTTTTCCTGGCCGCCTGCAATAACAATTTCATTATCACCGGCTTTAATGCTTTGAGCAGCCAGGGCAACCGACTTAAGTCCGGATGCACACACTTTATTGATAGTGAATGCCGGAACCTCCTTGGGGATGCCCGCATTCAGAGAAGCCTGCCGGGCAGGATTCTGGCCCTGGGCCGTGGTCAGAACATGGCCGAAAATAACCTCATCAATCTGCTCAGGCTTTAAGGCTGCTCGCAGAATCGCCTCTTTGATTGCAATTGAGCCAAGCTGATAGGCGGGAATGTCCTTCAATGATCCACCAAATTTGCCGACTGGGGTTCTTGCAGCGCTTACAATTACAGCTTTCTTCATTTCTTTTGTCTCCTTGATAATGTAGTATTTATTGAATGTAAATATATTATCGACTGCATGAAAAAAGTCAAGTTAATAGTAGGGGATAGTGGCGTCTCTGGAGGATCACATAGTCACTTTACACTAGATTTTCATTGTTGTTTGTGTAATAAATTCATGCTGCGGAAGTTATAATCTAACCGTTTTAAGGAGATACAGAATGAATTATGAAATAACTTTAACCGAAGCGAATTTTGATACTGAAGTGCTTCAGTCAAAATTGCCTGTACTTGTTGATTTCTGGGCCGAATGGTGCGGACCCTGCCGTATGCTTGCACCGATTATTGATGAACTTGCCATTGAGTTCAGTGGCAAGGCTAAGGTGGGAAAAGTAAATGTTGATCAGAATCAAATGATCTCAGAACGTTATGGCATTCGCAGCATCCCCACGCTGATTCTTTTCAAAAATGGTACTATCGTTGAACAGATTGTCGGCAGTCAAACCAAGGAAGCACTAATAGGCAAACTGACAAAAACGCTTTGATGAATCCCCTGAATGCAGGCGGCTCTATTTTCACAGTATAGTTTGAATTGTTTTAGACATATTTTTATTCGGTAAATAGAATCAAATGTCGGCAGAAGTCAGCTCATCTTTTATCCCTCCAGTTTTGTACCAGCATGCCTTAAGCTCATGCGGCGATGGTATCATATTGACCGATGAGAAAGGCCAGATCATATATGTCAACGACGCATTGCTGCGTATTGCAGGATGTCTTCATGGAAAAATTTTGGGATTACAGTTTTTTGACCTTCTTCCAATGTCGCACGAGAATCGATCAGGGGTGGTCGAAAATCATGAGGATTTTGTTTTTGCGGCACAAAATTACACGATTAATTTAACACGTCCAGATAGCATGTGTGTTCCGGTTGAGGTGAGTTGCTCGTCATTTTCTAATGACGAGGGCAAACACTGCGGCCAGCTGGCTATTGTGCGTAAAATCCTTCCTTCGACAACCTTTAAGGAGGAATTTTTACAATCAGGTGATCTCTTTGACAACATTTTTAAAACCATGGGTGACGGCATGTATATGACCAATGCCGATGGGTATCTCAAGGCCGCGAATCGCAGGCTTGCTGAAATGACAGGATACAGTGAGCAGGAGCTTATGGGTCGGCGCATGGCTGAATTATTTGTCAGCGAGCATAGTGTAGGCACTATGTCGGCGATCATCCAGAAGCTTCACAGTGAAGGTTCGATTAAGGATTATGAGTCGCAATTACGCCGTAAGGATGGCACTGTTTTTCATGCGGAAGTTACTGTTTCTCTGCTGCACGATACACAAGGCATTGTCACGGGTCTAATTGGTATTGTCCGTGATAATGCTGTCCGCAAACGTGTTGAGTCAGAGCTAATCTGCGCTAAGGAAGCACTTGGGGCCGCCAACAGGCAGCTGGAGCGCACCCTGCTTGATACACGGCTGCATGCGCGCACGGCAGATGATGCCAACAAGTCAAAAAGTGATTTTCTTGCCACTATGAGCCATGAAATACGCACGCCCCTGAATGCAGTAATCGGCATGACGGGTCTGCTGCTCGATACTGAACTGACCAGGCAGCAACATGAATACCTCGATACAATGCGCACCAGCGCCGATGCTTTGCTTGCCATCATTAACGATATTCTTGATTTTACAAAAATTGAATCGGGAAAACTTGACCTTGAAATTTTAGATTTTGACCTGCATTCCATGGTTGATGATATTATGGAATTATTTTCTTTCAGGGCAAAAGAAAAGGGCCTCAGATTTTCCCGTTTCGTAAATCCGCGGGTTCCTTCTTTGCTGCGAGGCGATCCGGGAAGAATTCGCCAGATACTGGCAAACCTGCTCGGCAATGCGGTGAAATTTACAAGCAGTGGCGATGTGGTACTAAGGGTTAAGGTTAAAGAAAAGAGCGCAAAAAGAATAACACTTCATTTTTCTATCAGCGATACTGGCATTGGCATGCCTGAGCAGAAGGTTGATAATCTGTTTCAATCATTTTCACAGGCTGATGGCTCGATGGCAAAACGTTTCGGTGGTGCGGGGCTTGGCCTTCCTATTTCCAAACGATTGGTTGAGCTCCTGGGAGGGCAAATAGGCGTCGACAGCGTTGAAGGGCAGGGCGCTACATTTTGGTTTACCGTGGTGCTGGAGAAGCAGCCTGTAGAGCGGAAAACTGCCTCAGCTCCTGTCGAAGACATTCGTGGCCGGCGGGTGCTTGTTGTCTGTGAAAACCCTACTGACAGGCTTGTTTTGAGGGATCAGCTGCAGTCTTGGGGGTGCTCTTGCAGTGAATCCACACGGGGCAGTGACGCTCTTGCTGCTCTTAAGAAAGCTGCCCAGGATACTGCACCATTTGATATTGCCATAATTAATGCTGATCTCCCTGATATGGAGGGACATCTTCTCGGTGAAATTATTAAAAATAATGCAGTGGTCCAGGATACGCTTCTTGTCCTGCTGTCTTCACGCGGGTTTCGGGGTGAGGCCACGCATAGCCGTATGATTGGTTTTGCCGCCTATCTTACACAGCCGGTAAAGAGCTCACAGCTTCAAAATTGCCTTGCCATGGTAATTGGCAGCAGACAGCTTAAATCCAATGACGGCCCAGGACAATTCATCACACGGCATCTAATTAACGAGGAGGTGCGCCGTCGCATCAGGATTTTAGTCGCTGAAGATAATGTCGTTAATCAGAAGCTTGCGCTCAGAATACTTGAAAAGCTCGGATTTAAGGCTGATGCAGTTGCAAACGGCTATGAAGCCGTTCGGGCTGTCGAAACAATACCCTATGATCTGGTGTTCATGGATGTCCAAATGCCTGAGATGGACGGGCTTAAAGCTACAGGCATGATTCGCGAACGAGAAAATTTAACAGGCAGGCATGTGCCGGTGGTTGCGTTGACCGCTCACGCTTTGACTGGTGACAGAGAACGGTTCCTTGCAGCAGGTTTTGATGATTATGTGGCAAAACCTTTAAAGCTTGATGATTTGGTTTCAGCAATAGACCGCCAGCTCGGCAAACAACGCGCATCAAAATAAAACGTAATATGTCCTGCTTAAGGAAATGTCCGCTCCTATGCCTCTTCCGATACCGCAGCAGAAAAAAGAATTCGTTGGCTTTGACCCCAGCAGCATTGCGGTCGATAACGGTAATATTTACGCTTTGCCTTTTAACGAAGCCGATGCCTCGCTGGTGATTATCCCCGTGCCATGGGAGGTTACGGTTTCCTACAGGGCTGGAACTGCCCATGGCCCCGAGGCGCTGCGTGCCGCTTCGCTGCAGGTTGACCTGTTTGATGAAGAAATGGGTGATGTCTGGCAGTATGGCATTTATATGCCGCCGCATGACGAGGATATATATGCAGCCAGTGAGGCACAGCGCAAAATAGCAGCAGACATTATCGAGAGCCTTGGGCGTGGCGATAAGCAGGAACGATACTCAGCGCTGTATGCCGGGATTGAGCGTCAATTTGATCTCCTGTACGCCCGAATTGAGGCCGACACGCTTTTCTATTTGCAGCGGGGTAAAATTGTCGGTATTGCAGGCGGCGACCACAGTGTATCTTTGGGAGCACTGAGAGCCTGTGCCCGTCATTTCGAGTCATTTGGCATTCTTCATATTGATGCTCATGCCGATTTGAGACAGTCCTATGAAGGCTTTGTTTACTCTCATGCGTCGATAATGTTTAATGCCCTTGCTCTTCCACAGGTTGAGCGAATCGTACAGGTAGGCATTCGCGATTATTGCAGCAATGAGGCGCAGCGTATAGACGCATCGCAGGGCAGGGTTAAGCTTTTCAGTGATGCTGCTCTGAAAGATGCGCAATTCAGAGGGCGCACCTGGAACGAGCTCTGCGATGAAATTATTGCAAGCCTTCCTGAACTCATCTATATAAGCTTTGATATAGACGGTCTTGACCATGCCCTTTGTCCTGGTACGGGTACGCCGGTGCCGGGTGGATTATCTTATCAGGAAGCTGTTTTTTTACTTAAAAAAATTACGCAGTCAGGTCGAAAAATCATTGGTTTTGACCTTGTAGAGGTTGCCGGTGACGGCGATTCATGGGATGCCATTGTCGGTGCCAGGTTACTTTACAAACTTTGCTGCAGGGCCATAGTATCGTGTAGCCTTTGATTATACAAGGTCATGACTGTTTAAATCGCTTTCAGTTGTCAGCCATCCCAGCGTGCTCTTTTTCTGCACACAACGAGATAGTTTTTTTGCTATATCTGACCATTTGACAAAATCAGGGCAGTATGTAATTAGACGTATACCCGTCAAAAATTTCGGTTCAATCAATGAATACATGCGCTGTCCGCTTCATGCCTGCAGATGTTACGGTTCAAGCCCGCAGGGGAGACAATCTCCTGCAAATTGCCGTCGAAGCCGGGGTACACATAAATGCCTCCTGCGGCGGTGATGGCGCCTGCGGCAAGTGCCGCGTCGTGATAAGTTCGGGCGATGTTGACTGCACGGAGTGTGAAAAGCTTTCTCCTGAGGAGTATGCCAAAGGCTGGCGACTTGCATGCAGAACAACGGTCCAGGGCAATGCCGAGGTGCTGATTTCTGAAGAATCGGTGCTTGATAAAAAAGCAGTCCGCGAAGCCCGCATCCACGCCCATGAAGCCCGGCATGTCTCTCCGGAAACCGCTGAAGCACATGAGCTGCAGCCGCCGGTCAGAGCATATTGTTTCGGGCTTGTCCCGCCTACAATCGGTGACAATGCAAGTGATCTGACCCGTCTGCAGCGCAGCCTTAGAAAGGAATTCGGCATAGAGTGCTCGAGTATCGATATTGATGCTCTTAAAAGTCTGCCCCTCGCAGCTCGTGCCGGCAACTGGCAGATTACGGCTGCTATGACTGGAGCAGCAGGCAGTGAACAGGTTGTGCAGATTGACTCCGGCGATACCGTCGGCAATCGCTGTTGCATAGCCTTTGATATCGGCACAACTTCTCTCTGGGGGCATATAATCAGCCTCAACGGCGGCAGGCTGCTTGCAGAGGCGTCAACCTACAACCCTCAAATCAAGTTCGGCGATGATGTCATATCTCGCATTGTGTATTCGCAGAAGCAGAGCGGTTTAAAAGAGCTCCAGCATGCTGTTGTCGCTGAGCTCCAAAGCATGATCGATGCATTGCTGCGCGACGCCGGAATAGAAATAAATAGTCTCTCGCACATAACCGCAGCCGGCAACACCGTTATGACGCACCTGCTGCTTGGTATCGATCCCAAGTATCTCCGCGAGGCGCCTTATGTTCCAGCTGCCTCCATTATTCCTCCATTTGATGCACGCAGTATCGGTTTTTCTTTGAACTGTCATGTACCGTTATTCGTGCTGCCATCCGTGGCAAGCTATGTGGGCGGAGATATCGTGGCGGGTGTCGTCGCAAGCGGCATGTATAAGACCGAGAAGCTTACCCTGTATATAGATATCGGTACCAACGGTGAAATCGTTCTCGGCAACCGCGACTGGCTCATGACCGCTTCATGCTCGGCAGGTCCGGCCTTCGAAGGCGGCGGCCTCAAATGCGGCATGCGCGCCACGTCTGGAGCAATAGAAGGATTCAGCATCAGCGATGCCACGCTTGAGCCTATGATTGTTACGATAGGCCGCAAGCGGCCCAGCGGCATTTGCGGCTCAGGCGCCATCAATATACTTGCCGAGTTCATGCAGACAGGTATAATTGCACGCAATGGAAAATTTGACAGAAGCCTTGCAGCCGGACGAGTCCGCGAAGGCGCTGAAGGCGTTGAATATGTGCTGGCTGAGGGGAAGCTTTCCGGCACCGGCAAGGATATTATCATCTCCGAGGCCGATATAGACAATATTATGCGCGCCAAAGCCGCGATGTTTGCAGGATGTCATGCGCTTCTTGAAAAGGCCGGCCTGTTGTTTGACAATTTAGAGCAGGTTGTCATTGCTGGTGCATTCGGTGACTATATCGATCTTGAAAAGGCGATAATGATCGGCCTGTTTCCTGACATCCCGCGCGAGAGCTACCGTTTTATCGGCAACGGGTCGCTTCTGGGGGCGCAGCTTACTGCATTGTCGATACGACACCTGGAGACTTCGGAAGAAGTCGCCAGAAGAATGACCAATATTGAATTGAGTGAAGACCCCTCATTCATGGATAAATATATTGCGGGCATTTTTCTTCCCCATACCGATGCGGCGTTATTTCCATCTGTTACAGCACGGTCAGCAAAATTTGAAAGGACTCTGGGTTGAGCGCGGTCATAGCGGTTGCGGGCAAAGGCGGCACCGGCAAGACCACGGTGGCCGCTCTGCTTATACGTTATTTGTTGAAACATGGCAAACGGCCGATACTTGCCGTAGATGCAGATGCTGATGCTAATCTGGCCGATGCGCTTGGTCTGTCTGGTGACCGTTCATTGAGCACCGTAGGTCGTGCCCGCGAAGATTTTTTTCAGAGCAAAGGCGAAGTGCCTGCGGGCGTGCCCAAAGAGGCCTACCTTGAATTGAAACTCAACGAAGTATTGATAGAGAGCAGTGATATTGATTTGCTCATCATGGGCAGGCCCGAAGGGGCTGGGTGTTATTGCTTTATAAACAATATTCTTCGTAAGTATCTTGAAACACTGGGGAAGAATTATCCCTATGTGGCCATTGACAATGAGGCAGGCCTTGAACATCTGAGCCGCCGCACCACAAATGATGTCGACTGTCTTCTTATTGTATCCGACTATTCTCTCAATGGGCTTCGGGCGGCGGCACGTATTAGAAACCTGGCTCTTGATCTGAAGCTAAAGGTTAAGAAGTTTTATGTAATTATTAACAATGCTCCTTCGGTGCTTTCAGAGCAATTTTTGCAGGAGCTGCGCACGTTGGACATAGAGGTTGCAGGCTTTGTGCCTGAAGACACATTGATACCACAGTACGATATCGAGAAGAAGGCGCTTCTGTTATTGCCGGAAGATGATGCTGCAGTGGGGGCCATGGAGGAAATTGCAGAAAAGATTTTAAATTAATTAATGAACCATACAAATGCATATTAATAAAAGCTAACAATATTTTTATGTTTATTAATTTAACTATCTGATATTGCTTTATTTTTATTATATTTTAACATGACCTCTGCATTCCATTGGCGCTGTTTTTTTAAATTGTATAACTGCTTGCACCTTTACCATAGGCAAGTTATTAAGATCTATAATTGCGCAATATGCGCTGCTTTTTAGCATGATGGAGACGTAACATGCCCATTGAAATCCCTAAACAGCAATATGCTGGAAAAGTCAAAACCCTTACGCTTGGATCAGGCGGTAAGGCGGTCAGCGTTGGCGGTGAGGAAACCTATCCATTCTATACCTTTGAGGGAGCAATGCCCTGTGCCCCTCGCATTGCAATTCAGGTGCTTGATTACAATCCTGAAGAATGGGCCGACGCAGTCAAGGCGCCCTATGCCGATGTGCTGCAAGATCCTGTGGCATGGGCAAAAAAGGCTCAGGATGTTTACGGCGCCGACATGATTCACCTGTGGCTGAAAAGCACGGATCCTAACGGGCTTAACCGCAGCGCTCAGGATGCCGCCTTGACTGCCAAGGCCGTGGCCGATGCCATATCCGTTCCCCTCATCGTCTGGGGTACCGCCAACTCTGAAAAAGACGCAGAAGTACTCAAGGCCGTTGCCCAAGCCTGCCGCGGTAAAGAGATCATTATCGGCCCTGTTGATGAAACAAACCATAAGCAACTTGGCGCGCAAGCCCTTGCAAACAACCTTACGCTTATCGCCAATTCACCCATCGATATCAATCTGGCAAAACAGCTCAATATTCTGCTCAGCAATCTGGGCGTTCCCATTGAAAAGATTATTATCGATCCGACTACCGGAGGCCTGGGATATGGTATTGAGTATACCTATTCAGTCATGGAGCGGATTCGTCAGGCGGCCATCACGCAAAACGATGAAAAGCTGCAGTGCCCTTTTTTCTGTAATCTGGCAGAAGAAGTCTGGAAGACAAAGGAGGCAAAGCAGGAGTCGGGTGACTTGATGGGCGATGCGCGCAAGCGCGGCGTGCTCATGGAGGCTATCACTGCTGCAACGCTGCTGAACGCCGGAGCCGACATTCTGGTCATGCGCCATCCCGATGCCATCATGCAGGTGCGGCGCTATATTGCCGATCTGGGCGGCTTTGCCGCTCCGAAGTCCGCCGAAATTCCTGCAGCTGAAAAAAGGGAAGAAACGGTGCCGTCTGCCCCTGCCGCCTCTGTTCAGTCAAGCGTTGCAACATCTCTGAAAGCAGGCTCGCTCTGTAAAATTGTACAGATTATGGATATGCCGGTGGAGCTTGCTCCAGGTTATGCCATCGCGCTTATTAAAAGCATCGACCATGACGAGGAAGGCGAGGGCATCGTTCTTTCCACGCATGCCGAAGGAGAAAAAACTCCCGAGCCGGAAAAACAGGTTGAAGAGTCTGTGGTCTCAGCTCCTGCTGGCCGCAGGGAAAAAAAGCCTGAGTTTAAGCCCGCTGCCTCATGGATACCCCTGCAGGATGCAGCAGGAGAGGCGCAGCCGGCCGTGCCCACTGAGAAACATGACTGGCGCGCAAGGATAAGCGACCGCGACGAGATGCTCAAGCAGGCCAAGACCGATCAGCGCTACTGGTACAGCGAAAGCCACGGCAGCGAGAAACGCAAGAAACCGGCGTGAAATCGAATTAAGGAATTAAGAATATTCAGGGATTGAGGAATTGTGGAATTGAAAATGTGAGAAATGAATAAAATTTAAAATAATTCCTAAATCCCTAAATGCCTCAATTCCTAAATTTTAATTTAAGGATGCTGTAATGGCCGAACAAAAGAAAAAAAATATAAGCCTGACGATGTGTGATGCCACACAAACCATGCTCAACGCTGCCAGGGAGCAGGGCATTGAGACAATATTTGACCGTGCAGCAACGATGAAGCCATGCCCGATAGGTGCTGAGGGCATTTGCTGCAAAAACTGCGCTATGGGGCCGTGCCGGGTTACTCCACCGAAGGGCGATGAACCTGCCAAAGTTGGCCTTTGCGGCGCAACGGCTGATACCATTGCTGCGCGCAATTTTGCCCGCATGGTGGCTGCCGGTTCTGCAGCACACTCAGATCATGCCCGCGGCGTTGCCGAGGTGTTTCTTGCCGCTGCAAATGGGGAAATACCGGGCTACGGTGTGAAAGACGTGCAGAAGCTTCTCCAGCTTGCCATGGATTTCGGCCTTGATGTTGAAAATATGGAAGTGGGTGATATTGCTGTGGAGGTCGAAATCCACTGCGTTGCTCAATTCGGACAGCAGGAGGGAGAGCTGGTATTTGCCGGGCGGGCGCCGCTCAAGCGTCAGGAGCTGTGGCGCAAGCTCAATCTCATGCCCCGCGGTATCGACCGCGAAATTGTGGAGCTGATGCACCGCACGCATATGGGAGTTGATCAGGATTACAAGAACCTGACCGCTCAGGCAGCACGTGCAGCCCTTGCCGATGGCTGGGGCGGTTCAATGATCTCAACCGAGCTGCAGGATATCATGTTTGGTACGCCCGTGCCCATCACCGGTACTATAAACCTTGGTGTTCTCAAAGAGGTCGAAGTGAACATCATCGTCCACGGCCATGATCCGCTCATGTCCGAGATGGTCGTCGTGGCCTGCCAGGACCCCGAGATGATTAAACTGGCTCAGTCAAAGGGCGCAAAGGGGATTAACCTTGCCGGCATGTGCTGCACGGCAAGCGAGATTCTCGTGCGCCATGGCATCCCGGTTGCAGGCAATTTTCTGCAGCAGGAGCTTGCCATTGTGACCGGCGTGGTTGATGCCATGGTGATTGATGTGCAGTGCGAGATGCAGGCCCTTCACCGCGTATCGCAGTGTTTTCATACGCAGCTTATTACCACATCGCCCAAGGCGAAAATTTATGGCGCAAAACATATTGAATTCAATGAGCATGATCCTATAAATACTGCAAAACAGATAGTGCGCGAGGCCATTGAGGCATACCCCCGCCGCAAGAGTAAGGCTGTCATTCCCGATATACGGCAGGATATGGTAGTGGGCTTTTCGCATGAAACCATAACGTATCTGCTCGGCGGCAAGTTTCGCGCTTCCTACAGGCCCCTCAACGACAACATCATCGGCGGCCGCATCAGGGGTATTGCAGGAGTTGTAGGGTGCAATAATGCCCGCGTCGGCCATGACGAAGGCAATGTGCGGCTTATAAAAGAACTTATCAAGAATGACGTCCTCGTGCTCACCACAGGCTGCAGCGCCATGGCCTGCGGCAAGGCAGGGCTTCTTGTGCCTGAGGCTGCGGCCAAATACTGCGGTGCAGGTCTTGCAGAGGTTTGCGAGACCGTGGGCATTCCGCCGGTGCTCCATATGGGCTCCTGTGTTGATAACAGCCGAATCCTTATGGCAGCCACTGCTGTTGTAAAAGAAGGCGGGCTAGGGGATGATATTTCCGATCTGCCCGTTGCAGGCGCTGCCCCCGAGTGGATGAGCGAAAAGGCGCTTGCCATTGGTCATTATTTTGTCGCATCAGGCGTCTACACGGTATTTGGCGTCACATTTCCCACCTCGGGCAGCAAAATCTTTCAGGATTATCTTTTTAATGAACTTGAAAATGAATGGGGCGCCACGTGGGATTTCGCGCGCGACCCGGATGAAATGGCCCGCAAGATGATTGCCCATATCGACAAGAAGCGCAAAGCCCTTGGCATTGATAAGGCACGTGACCGTGTACTGTATGATATGGCGATGCGCAGGGAACTTGAGGCGGAGTAATACACTGCCTGAATTTAAAATTTTTAAATTAGAGGTTAGCTGTGTCAAAAATTATTGCATCAGCAGCAATACGTGGTGCTCACAAGATAGCCTGCCGGGTTGAACAGAAATATGCCGGGGTGCTCAAAAAATATGGCCCGGCACAGGAGATAGGCTTTCCCGATACTGCCTATTACCTGCCGGTAATTTATGCCATGCTGGGCATTCCGGTGCGCACGCTTGGCGACTGCCAGATCGTTTTTCAGCATGCACGCACGCTGCTGCCGCAGCTCGTGGCAGCCCGTACCCATTTGCCGTATCTGGCCCCCGCCCTTGATGCCGGCATGGCCACTCTCTTTTACGAAGAGATTGAAGAGGCAATCAGGTATCTCGAACAGCCCGGCTTTTATCTGGCAGGCGAGGATGTGGGCGATACTGCTATCTGGCTTGGAGCTGCAAACGATGTGATCCTGCGCAAGCGCGGCGTTGAGTTTGTGGATGGCACAGCCCCGGGTTTTGCCGCTATTCTTGGCGCTGCGCCTGACAAGGAGACAGCAGCCCGTCTTGCACAGGAGCTGCAGACAAAAAACCTGTATGTATTTATGGTCGGCGACAACAATGGCAAACGCTTTTCTCAGCAGCTTGTTGACGGGAACGTGCAAATAGGCTGGAATACAAGGCTCGTGTCATTCGGGCCGGACACGTCAGCTGCGGTTTTCGCCCTCGGGTTTGCCGTGCGCGCTGCCATGGCTTTCGGCGCTGTGAAGCCGGGTGATTTTCGGAAGAATCTTATCTACAACAAAGACCGTATCTTTGCCTTTGTTCTTGCACTGGGTCCGGTGTCGGATGAATGGTATGCAAACGCTGCCGGAGCCATCAATTTCGGCTTTCCGGTCATAGCAGACACCGCCATTCCGCAGATCCTGCCAACTGGTATTTGCACCTATGAGCATGTCGTGTCAAGCGTGCCCTATGACCAGATGGTTTCCAAGGCTGTTGAAGTGCGCGGGCTCAAAGTTACCCTGACCGAGGTGCCCATACCTGTTGCTTATGGCCCTGCCTTTGAAGGGGAGCGCGTACGGGGTGATGATATTTATCTTGAAGCAGGCGGCGGCCGCACGGCAATGGTCGAGTTTTCAGTTCTTAAGAATATGAACGAGGTTGAGGATGGGAAAATAGAGGTTGTCGGCCCCGATATCGGTGACATTAAAGCAGGAGATAAATTGCCGCTTGCCATTTATGTCGAGTTCGCCGGCCGCCAGATGCAGGAGGATTTTCTTCCGATTCTGGAGCGTCAGATTCATCATCTGATAAATTATGCCCAGGGCCTCATGCATATCGGCCAGCGCGATATCTCGTGGCTGCGTGTTGCAAAACAATCAGTCGATAAGGGCTTTACCTTGATACATATCGGCTCGATCCTGCACACCATGTTCCATAAAGACTTCGGCACCATATTTGATAAGGTTCAGATTACACTGCATACCGTGGAGCCTGCTGTGCGCGCTATTTTGCAGGATGCTCGCGAGGCTTTTAAAAAGCGCGACTTGCGTATTGCAAACATGACCGACGAAACGGAGGGCATTTTCTTTTCCTGTACGCTTTGTCAGTCATTTGCGCCTTCTCATGTTTGTGTCGTAACTCCCGAGCGCACGGGGCTGTGCGGCGCCTATAACTGGCTTGACTGTAAAGCATCCAATGAAATTAATCCCACAGGCCCTAATCAGCCGATTGAAAAAGGCGAAACGCTTGATGAACTCCGGGGCAGCTGGGACGGCGTGAATGCATTTGTAAAGCAGCATTCGCGCGGCAAGGTCGAGACCGTCAACGCCTACAGCATAATGCAAAATCCTATGACTTCCTGCGGTTGTTTTGAATGTATTGCTGCAGTGCTTGACAAGTGTAACGGCATCATGGTTGTTGACCGCGACCACGGCGGCGAGACGCCTTCAGGCATGAAGTTTACAACGCTTGCAGGCTCTGTTGGCGGCGGAGCGGTAACGCCTGGCTTTATTGGCCACAGTAAGCATTATATCGGCTCCAAGAAGTTTCTGAAAGGCGAAGGCGGAATAAGTCGGCTTGTCTGGATGCCCAAGCGCCTCAAGGATGAACTCTATGAAAAAATAAATGAACAGGGCAGCCGTTTAGGGGTAAAAAATCTTGCAGACCGTATTGCCGATGAAACCATCGGAATTACGCAGGATGCGATACTTCCTTTTTTGAAAGAGAAGAAGCATCCAGCATTGGAGATGCAACAGATGATTTGATGAATTGAGGAATTAAGGAATTAAGGGATTGAGGAATTAAGAAATTCAGGGATTTAGGAATTCAGGGATTAAATAATTCCCCAATTCCTAAATTCCCGAATGACAAATTTTTTTAATAGGAGTTTTTAGATGGCCCTCACCGGAATGGATATTTTTAAATTGCTTCCGAAGACCAACTGCCAGGACTGTGGAGTGGCAACCTGTCTGGCATTTGCCATGAAGCTTGCTGCAGGGCAGGCGGAGCTTGACGCATGCCCGCATTTGTCAACTGAAACAAGAGAAAAGCTTGAAGAGGCATCGGCGCCACCCGTGCGTCAGGTTGTTATCGGCACGGGTGAGCAAGCATTGAAGATCGGCGGGGAGACGGTCCTTTTCCGGCATGAAAAGACTTTTGCAAACAAGCCGGGGATTGGCCTTTTCCTGCATGATGCCATGAGCGATCAGGAAATTGTAAAAAAAATTGAAACATTTAAAAAGCTTGCCTACGAGCGCGTTGGGCTGATTCTGAAAGCCGATATTATTGCCGTGAAGTCACAGACAGGAGATGCGCAGACGTTTGCAGGCCTGATTAATAAAGTCATCAATGCCGGCATCACCAATCTCATTCTCATGGCTGAAAACCCCGAAGTTCTCGCTGAAGGGGCTCGATCTGCGGCTGCCTGCAGGCCGCTGCTGCATGCGGCGACACGGGAAAATTTCGATGCAGTGGTAAGGATTGCTCAAGACTGCAATTGTCCGCTGGTTATAAAAGGCTCAAGCCTTGATGAGGTTGCTGAGCTTACTGAAAAACTTGCCGCCATGAAATTCAAAGATATCGTACTTGATTGCGAATCTGGTGATTTTGTGCGGTCCTTTCAGGACAGCGTTATCGCCCGCCGCTGCGCAGTTATGAAAAAACTGCGAACGCTGGGGTATCCAACCATCGTTTTTCCGTGCCAGATGACAGATGACCCCATGTATGAGCCGGTTATAGCCTCTGCCTTTATAACCAAATATGCAGGCATCATTATACTATCTGAGATTGAAGGTCATAATCTGTTCCCGCTTGCCCTGCAGCGCATGAATATTTATACCGATCCGCAGCGGCCCATGGCGACCAGTGAGGGGATTTACGAGATCAATAACCCTGATGAGAACTCTCCGGTTGTCATTACAAGCAATTTTTCGCTCACGTATTTCATTGTTTCTTCTGAAATTGAGTCAAGCCGTGTTCCGACATGGCTGCTTATCAAAGACGCCGAGGGCCTTTCCGTTCTTACGGCATGGGCGGCGGGCAAGTTTTCGGCCGATTCTATCGCGCCTTTTATAAAAAAATCAAGCATCGAGGACAAGATCAAACACCGCAGGCTGGTTATTCCCGGTGCGGTAGCTTCCATCAGCGGGGAACTTGATGAGGCGCTCGAAGGATGGGAAGTCCAGATCGGGCCGCGTGAAGCCTCAGCCCTGACGCCATATTTAAAAAACTGGAAAGCTGCATAAAAATTTCAATCCATATACTAGCGAAGGGTGTGTGTGTATGATTATTGCAATCGCAGAAAGCATCAATATAATGTCAAAAACCATCGGGCCTGCGATGAAGGAGCGCAATGCGCAACCCATCCAGCAGATGGCTATAGCCGAGGCTCAAGCCGGTGCTGCATATCTGGACGTTAATATCGGGCCCGCCAAAAAAGACGGCGCCGAGATGATGGAATGGCTCGTAAAAACAATTCATGAAGCAGTCGACCTGCCGCTCTCACTTGACACCACCAACAGTGATGCCATGGAGGCCGGGCTCATGGCGCATAAAAAAGGCGGGCGGCCGCTGGTGAACTCGGTTTCCTGCCAGAGCGACCGCATGGAGAAGGGCCTTGCCCTTGTGAAAAAGTATAATGCTCTTATGGTCGGGCTTCTCTGGGGCAATGACGGCATGCCGCGTGATGCAAATGAGCGCGCAGCGCTTGCCGTTGATCTGATCTATAAGGCAAATGAAATCGGCATACCCACCGAGGATATTTTGATCGACCCCATCGTGACTCCGGTCAAGGGCGAAATCAACCAGGTGGTTGCCTGTATTGATTTTATGTCCATGCTGCAAGATCTGGCTCCGGGGTGTAAATCAAATGTCGGTCTTTCAAATGTTTCCAATGGCGCACCAGACCACCTTCGTCCCTATCTTAACCAGACATATTTTTTGATGCTCCAGAAACAGGGCCTGTACGCCGCTATCGTCGATTCATATGATAAGGAAATTATGGCGCTGTGCAAAGGCGAACAGCCCGAACTGGCAGCGCTTGTAGCGCGTCTCATGGATGGCCAGGCAGTGGATGCGGCCGGGCTGTCGGATAAGCAGAGGCAGCATGTAAAAACCTTTAATGTGCTGACGGGCAAATCACTGTATTCCGATTCATGGCTGGAACTTTAATGCATCCATTAAAGCTTGCCATTTCAGGCAAGGGCGGCGTCGGCAAGACGACGGTTGCGGCTCTGCTCTGTAGGGCTTTTGCAGATATGGGCTACAGTGTTCTTGCCGTTGATGCCGACCCCGACGCAAACCTTGCCTCAGCCCTTGGCTTCCCAGAAGATATCCCTATAACACCGCTTGTGGCCATGAAAGACCTCATCGAGGAGCGCACCGGGGCAAAGGCCGGTAGCACAGGCGGTTTTTTCAAGCTCAATCCCAAGGTTGATGATTTGCCCGAGATGCTCTGGCAGGAAAAAAACGGCATACGCCTCATGCTCATGGGCACGGTGCAGAAAGGCGGGGGCGGCTGTATCTGTCCTGAAAGCGCTGTGCTGAAGGCATTAATGGCGCATCTGCTGGTTTACCGCAATGAAGCTGTCATTCTTGACATGGAGGCAGGCATTGAGCACCTGGGCCGGGCGACTGCACGGGCTGTTGACCGGCTTATTATTGTCGTCGAACCAGGTAAGCGAAGCATCGATACAGCTTTAAAGATTGTTGATCTGGCACGGGATATCGGGCTTAATGCAGTTTCACTTATTGCCAATAAAATTCGCTCTGACCAAGACAGGGATTTCATTATGAATTCTGCCGGGGGGCTTCCTGTAGTCGGTTTTTTACCCTTTGAGGAAGCTTTTATGAAGGCGGATATGCTGCGCATGCCATCGTGGGAGGTTGACCCTCAGTGTCTGGCACGTTGCCGTGATATTGCAAAAAAGCTGCTGGATGGAGAAGATGGGGCGGCTTAGCGCTCTGCAAGTCCTTTAAACGTAGCATTTATAAACCGCATACTTGATCAAGTCTGCGGTTTTTTTTGCGCCGAGTTTCTGCATCATGTTGGCGCGGTGATTCTGCACCGTGCGCAGACTGATGCCGAGCATTTCGGCAATTTCTTTGCTGCTTTTACCTTCTGCAATGAGCTTTAAAATGCCTCGTTCGCGTGCGGTGATCGGTTCACGGAACTGATGCGTTTCATTTTGCCCAAGACGCGAGAGGTAATCGGCCATATCTGCTGACAGGCTTTGCGTAATATAATTGCGGCCTATGCGAATGGAGTTGATGGCTTGAGCCAGCTCATCGTTTGAATCCTCTTTCAGCAGATACCCGTGAGCGCCTGCAGCAAGCACATGCTGCAGGTATTCTATGCTTTTGTGCATTGTCAGGATAAGCACTTTCACATTCGGATACATTCTGCGAATTTCACGCGTAGCTTCAATTCCGCCAATACCGGGCATGGTAATATCTGCAATCACAAGATCCGGAGTATGGACGCGCATGAGAGCAAGCAGCTCGATGCCGTTATTTGCCTCCGCAAGTACCTGCACGTCGGGAATTTCTTCCAGCAGACGCCTGATTCCCTGCCGCAGTATCGTGTGATCATCAGCAAGAATGATTTTATATGTCTGCATAGTTGCCTGGACGCAATAACAAACTGGGAACAGTGCTAGAATAACTCAGTGGATTTAATTACTTATTACTACGTATAGCCTCAATGCACCAGTTTTTTTGTTACGTAAATACACAGTCTGAAAATAGGTTTTTATTTTTTATAATTCAAAAAACTTAAAAAAATATTTGATTCTATAAATAGGAAATATTGGCAGGCTCAAACATATATACAGACATGGGTGCATATCCTCATGTTTTATGAGTATAAATACTCAAATTAAATTGAGTATTTATACTCATAGCAAATTTCATCAATGTTTGATACTTGTTTTGAAGTTAATAATTTGGACAACTGTTAAAACATTGATGGAGGGTTTCATATGAGATGCGAGTATGTCATTCAGCCTGGAGATACTTTTGAAAAAATCGCTGTTCAGTTTTATAATAATCCGCAGCTTGCCGAAAAACTGCGACAGTATAACGGCTTGTATAATCCGGATTTTATCATCATTGGTCAGCCAATTGATATACCGCTAAGCAGAGACCTGCATGTTGAAGCAGTTTTCGCCGCTCAGAAGATAGATGCAATGCAACCGCCGCACGGGTTCCAGCAGGTGCTGGATATGTTCGGCAATATCTATGATTATGTTGATGAAGACGAGTGTTTTGATGAACAAGCATGGAGTAAGGAAATGCTTACTATGGTGCAGTTGCCTTTTTCAGTGGCGCTGTCATGGGATCACTCCCGTCAGATACGAAGAGTGCGCTGCCATAAGAAAATGGCACATGTGATCACTGAGGTCTTATATGCTATTAAACGTGAAGGCCTTGCCGGTGAAGTCATTACGCTTGGAGATTTTTATAATTTTCGCAGTAAGCGGTCATGCGGCAAACTGTCGACCCATTGTTGGGGCATAGCATTTGATGTTAATCCTGAACTTAATGTTCTTGGCGCCAAAGGCTGTATTTCCAACGAGCTTGTTCTTCTTCTGCGTGAATTTGGTTTCACCTGGGGAGGGGATTTGATTGGCAAATACAGGGATCCAATGCATTTCCAGTTCTGCGTGGGGTATTAGCATCAGCTACGTGTGCTTTGTACTGGTAAAGCACTTACTCCTAAAGTTTTAAAACGGGCCGCCTATTTCTTAATGGCAATCCGTTTTTTTATATGATGTAATTGAGAGAGCATGCAGACAAACAATTTTGAAAAGGCATATGATCAGGCATTTGAACTGGCAAGACAGCAATTGCTTGGCCGTGATGTTGTAGCGTGCTGTGAAAGCGCCGGGTCAGTTCTGATTGAAAAAAGCAGAGGGTCGGCAACTCTTGAGCTACAGTATCTGAATACTTCCGTGCGTTTAGTCCTTCCTGCATGTTCATGCATCACGGCAGACCGGGCCGAGCTGCATACCTGGGACAAAATACTGCTTCTCCATTATCTCGGCAATGTGCACTCACAACCGGTCAACTCCCGCGAGATAGGCTTCAAGGATATTAGATCTGCAGCGCTCTATTTTGGTTTATTTGAAAACAGGTGCCTGAAACCCCTTGTGAAGGCATTTGGCGGTGCGCCTGAACAGTTACTGGGGGCTGCTCTGGGGCTGGGTGGCATAAAGATGCAAATGGGCGATTGCGCTGTCCGGCTGCAGGTTTTGCCGAAAGTACCGATCACAATTGTTGTCTGGAAGGATGATGATGAATTTCCCGCATCGGCACATATTTTTTTTGATAGCAGCATCGAGCAGTATCTGTCAGCAGAGGATATTGTTGTGCTGTGTCAGCGCATGGTTTTGAAGCTGCTCAAAAAATGGTAGGCCTACCGGCCAAAAAAGAATTTCCAGGCGTTTTGCCCAAGAATTTCTTCCCTTTCTGCCGATGTCAGAAACGGTACGGACAGCGCCGCAGCAAGCGAGGTTTTTACATCACCAAAGGGGTAATCGGTCCCGAAAAAAATCTTGTCATTACCATGCCTGCGAATTATTTTTTCTGCAAGCGCAGGCTCGATGAATTCATAGCTCAGTGATGATTCCAAATAGATATTGGGCATGCCGGCAAGCATTTCATACACATCCTCCCACATATTAAGCCCGCCCAGATGTGCGGCAATGATTTTAAGCTCCGGAAAATCCCGGGCGATATTCAAGATCATCGAAGGCTTCGACCGGTCGCGGGGTGAGGGCAGGGGCTCTCCACCTACATGAAACATTACCGTTAGATCGTGCTGTGCAAGCGCTTCATACATTGCATAGGTGAGGCATTTTTCATCAGGCGTAAACTGCTGAACATCAGGCTGAAACTTGACGCCTTTCACCCCCCCATCCTTCAGCCTGCGTATTTCATCTTCACAATTTTTAAACAGAGGATGAAGGGTTCCGAATTTAATGAAGCGCTCCTGCCGCTGCTGGATGAGCCATGTATTGGTATCAATAACTCCCGAAGGCGTAGGCGATACCATATGAATGACAGCGTGGGAGATGCCGCAGGTATCCATTTTTGCAAGAAGATCTGCTGCTGTTGCTGTGCCGAAGGTCGGCACATTAAACATTTTTGCAGTTGACTGCAGAACAGCTGCAGCATAGCTGTCAGGGAAAATATGAGTGTGAGTGTCGATAATAAGCATGGCGCGTATAAAGCAATAAGCCCACAGCTCTTATACAAGAACCATGGGCTTATTGTGCTGGAAAAGATTTAGTTAATTTTTGCCTTTGTGAGAAGCTTTCATAGCCTCATCGTAGCTGTACTTTACAGCCTGATAGCGGTCGCGGAATGTATTGACTTCGTCCTTGACAGGCATATTTTTCATGACGCATTCCTGCATCAGCTCGGCAATGCGCTCCATTTCGGGCTCTTTCATGCCAAGTCGGGTCATTTCCTGAACGCCGATGCGGATGCCGTCCGGATGGTCATGATTGCTGAGCGGCTCGTGCGGCAGCATATTCATGTTGAGGATGATGTCATTTATTTCAAGCTCTTTGGACACCTTTTCTCCTCCCCCGACATTTGCCACATTGACTGCAACCTGATGGCTTTCCGTAAAACCGAATTCCTTGCCTTCAACAGTAAATCCGCGCTGGTCAAGTGCGACCGCAAGCGCCTTGGCATTTACAATAACCTGCGCAGCATAGGGCTCGCCGAACTCCATCATTTCATAGGTGGCAAGGGCAAGCTGCGCCAGCGTATCGAGGTGATGATTGCTTGAAGAGCCAGGGAAAGCGCCGCGGTCTATCTTGCGCCAGTCTTCTGGCCCCATATTGCTCAGGATGACGCCGCGCTGCGAGCCGAAATATGTCTTGTGGGTGCTGCCGGTAATAAGATATGCGCCATCCTGAAGCGGAGACTGGAATTTTTTCATGGCAACAAGACCCAGCACATGAGCGGCATCATACACTATTTTAACCTTATTGGCGGCACAGACATCAACCAACTCTTTAATCGGCTCGGGGAACAGAAACAGGCTTTTGCCGAGCACGATAAGCTTCGGCTTTATTTTTTGTATCAGATATTTGGTTTTTTCCACATCCATATGGTAGCCGTCCGGCGTGATGGGAAAATCGATGATGTTTTTAGTGAATTTGCCCAGCGATCCGATGCGGTGATGGCTGATATGTCCGCCGCCGGGTGTTGAATTTGCCATCACGATATCATTGGATGAGACAAATTTGCTGAAAACCGCTTCATTGGCATTGGTGCCGCTGATGGGGCGAACTTCGGTGTGGTCGCAATTAAATAAAATTTTAAGATTTGATTTGAGTTTGCTTTCAATTTCATCGATAAATGCGGTGCCTCGATAGTAGCGCTCGCCGGGGTGGCCTTCGGCATAGCGATGGGCAAAGTCGGATCCGGCAAGAGCCCGTACCCGATTGCTCAGGATGTTTTCACTGGCAATCAGATTGATGGCGCGGCCGCGCCAGTTGTTCTGGCCGTGTATAAGCTTTTCTGTGGCATCAAACTCATGTTCGAACATATTCGTAACTCCTCTGTAGACGATAAATTAAGGTGCATATCAAAAAATATTTTTTTACCATAAAACCGGTATTTATAAAAGTATTTTGTTAGTGATATTTTAGATAGTTAACTGAAACGAGCGTGAAAGACAATTATCTGCTTTACAAGCTGTGTCGCGTCCTTTACTATCCGAACTGCCATACCTTCAATGAATTAATTAGAAATTTTATGCGCCGTGAATTATCCTCGCAGAAAAAGAAAATCAGCCGAGCATGAGCCTCATCAGCAAGCCCGGGAACGATTTGTGCCTAAAGCAGATCGGCAGCTGAAAAAAATTTTTGCCGGTATCGGCACACCGCCTCCGTCAGCTTTCATCCCTGATGATTTCCAGCTTGATGCACTCGAGAAAATTCAGCAGTCCGATGTGCTGGTGAGCGCGCCTACGGGCAGTGGGAAAACCTGGATTGCGGTTCAGGCAATGAAGCGGGTGCTTGCTGAAGGCAGGCGCGCCTGGTATGCCTCTCCCCTCAAGGCGCTTTCGAATTCGAAATACCACGAGTTCTGCGCCGAGTTCGGCCAGGACAATGTGGGCGTACTGACCGGCGACCGCAAGGAAAATACCAATGCGCATATCATTGTAGGCACCACGGAGATTCTGAGAAACCAGCTCTATGACTCCATGGCTAAAAGCACGGACTTCAGGTCCGACCTGGTCGTGCTTGATGAGGCCCATTATCTGGGCGACCGCGACCGGGGCGTCGTGTGGGAAGAGGTGATGATTTATCTGCCCAGCCGGGTACGGCTTCTCATGCTGTCTGCCACTATCCCGAATGACGCCGAGATTGCCGCATGGCTCAGCGTTGTTCGAAAACATCCCTGCACCGTGGTGCACTCCGAGCGGCGCCCTGTTCCGATCTATCCGCTGTATCTACTGCCCGATGGCGAGCTTGTACCGCTTTCAGATGCTGGCGGCATATCGCCGAAGATAGAACATGCTTTGCTGCAGACCTCCAGGTCGAAGTTCCGCCAGGGCAGCGCCATTTCCTATGAGCATATCCTTGAAGCGCTGGCCGAGTATAATTTATTGCCGGCTATTTTTTTTCTCAAATCACGCATGGAGTGCAATAATGCCCTGCTTGCCTGCAAGCGGCACATCATTAAGCCTGAGCATGCCGCGCGCCTTCGCACCCGGATAGAAGACTTTTTAAAGGAATATCCTTTTCTTGAGCGGCACCCGCAGCTGCTCTATGCCGAGCATCATGGCCTCTGCGCCCATCATGGCGGGCAGCTCCCGCACTGGAAGATCGTGCTGGAAAAGCTCATGAATGAGGGCTATCTGGACGCTATTTTTTCAACATCCACTGTGGCCGCAGGCGTTAATTTTCCTGCCCGCACCGTGGTGCTTGTGCAGAGCGACCGTTTTAACGGCCGTGAGTTTGTCAGCCTTTCGGCCAGCGATCTGCACCAGGCAACAGGCCGCGCAGGCCGCCGCGGCAAGGATAAAATCGGCTTTGCCGTCATCGCCCACGGCCCCTTTCTGAACCCGCACCTCATCGATGAGCTTTTTTCAAATAAGCCCGAACCAATTGAAAGCCAGATTACCATCAATTTTTCCATGGCCTTGAACCTGCTGCTCAGCCAGAGCCCTGATGATATTCGCGAGCTGGTCAAAGCATCCTTTGCCGCATACCAGCGGCTGCCTGCGCTGCAGAGGCTTGAGGCAAGCGCCACCCGGGTCATAGACAAGGTCATGCAGCAGATGGCAGGGGCAGGCTGCCAGAGCTTTGCTCAGATACTTGAGCGCACGGAGCTGCGCCGTGTTCAGACTCGAAGGCTGTCGCGAACTAAGAAGAAGCGCAAAAATTATATCAAGGCATGCATGTTTGCCGAGACGGATGTCGAGGGCAATAAAACCGTTGAGGAATTCAATGAACGGATTCATGCCCTTGAACAGCAGATGCTGGAGCTTCCCTGCGCCTCATGCCCGGCCTACGGGCTGTGCTATCATGATCGCAATTCTCAATTTGTAAAACAGGTGCGCCGGGCGCAGGAGCTGGCAGCCGCCCTTGAAGAATCCCGAAGTTCTCTCTGGCGAGATTTTCAGCGGCATCTTGATTTCCTTGTGCTCAACGGGTATGTCGGTTCCGATGGCAAGCTTACTGAGGACGGCATCTGGGCGTCAAAACTTCGCCTTGATCAGCCGCTCATCATTGCGGAGCTCATTCGCAAGAATATGCTGGGGGATCTTGCCCCTGAGCTGCTAGCCGGCATCATAGCTATTTTTGTGAATGATAAATTCAAGGATATCGATCTGAAACAGGGCATGCACTGGGACAAACGCCCGCTGCTTTCAGCCTATTACCGGATGAAGAGTGCTGTAGATGACATTTTAGCTTTGAAGAAAGAGCATGGTTTTTATGTGCCGCAAATGCAGTTTTGGCCTGCCGCGGCGCTGTATAACTGGACGGCTGGAGAAAGCTGGGAGCGAGTCATAGAGCTTACCTCCATCGATGAGGGAGACCTTGCCATGCTTGTGTTTCGAACCGCCGACAATCTGCGGCAGATCGCCTCACTTGAAGCCACGCATCCGGTGCTGGCAGCAAAAGCCAGGTCTACAATCGAGCTGCTGCTGCGTGAGCCCATGACCATTCCCACCTGATAACCGGCTTAAGCGCCGGTGAGATAGAAGAGAAATTCGTATAAGGTATCGATGACGCGGCTGTAGTTCGGGCTTTCTATGCGTCCGCATTTTTCCTGCAAAAAATGAACCTTCTGAAGCGTTGTCGGAATGTAATTGGAAAACTCCTTCTCACTGTCAGAACGGAAAAACGAATTTTTCGGATTGAGATTTGAATATTCAAGAAGCCCTATTTGATAGGATGTTTTCGTAACCTTCAATACCGGCATGCGCACTTTGAATCCTTCAGGATATCCGGCACTGAGCTGAAAATAAACGGTTGTCAGATTTGTCCGCCCGGAATCGAACATTGCGGCAAAAGCATCATGGGTGGAGGGGAATATTTCCGAAAGAGTCTTTCCTCTCAGAGCATGCTGGGTTGGCCCCACATCCAGAAACTTTACTTCTTCTGTATTATACTTCTCGAGAATTTGAGACAGCAGGGGGGCAGGAATTGCTGCTGAAGAACAATTATTGCCGGGCCGGCTGAAGGGTTGTTCGTCTGACACAATCATTTATCCTCAAGGCTCATCCCAAAATCAGGTCAGAATAAACTGAAGCTGCAGCATGTGCTGTGCAGAAACGTCCAAAAACTATAAGCAGAAGCGCAACCGCTGTCAATAAAAAACAAGGCATTCTTTATAGTTTGACAACATGTCTTTATATGTTAGATTGAGGTTGTTTCCCGTGACAATATGTCTTTTATGACTGACATCTGCTATGGCCATTGATATCGAAAAATACAGGCATCGTGCACTGGGCATTGACCCAGGGCTTGCTGCAACCGGCTTTGCTGTTATCGGAACATTTAAGCAGGGCGGGGAGCTTTGCTCATACGGCGCGATTAAGACCTCGTCCAGTCAGAGTACGCCGCAGCGGCTGCAGAAAATATATCTTGGTGTCTGCGATCTCATTGATACATGGCAGCCTGATGTGATGGTTCTTGAAGATGTGTATGTGCTTGACAAGTTTCCGAATGCGGCTGTACAACTTGGCGAAGTTCGGGGCGTTCTGTATCTTGCGGCTCAGCAGCGCGGCATAGTGGTTTTTACAATCCGGCCAACCGAAGTAAAGAGCTGCCTTACGGGCAACGGCAGGGCATCAAAAGAGCAGGTGAGCCAGGCTGTGAAGCGCATGCTAAACCGCCGGGAAGACATCAAGCCCGATCATGCCTCTGATGCCGCAGCCCTTGCGCTGATGGTTTTATCCCGGAAGGGATATTTTAATTGGTAGCTATAAATAAAATGCAATCCAAAATCCGAAACCCAAAATCTGAAATAGTACAATGATCCGCTATATCAAAGGTAAACTGTTCAGGGCAGAAGATGGCTATATCGTCGTTGTGACCGGCGGTGTGGGCTATGAAATACTGCTTCCTGAGATTGTCTGGCAGGAGTTTATGAGCAAGCGGGTGGGCGAGGATGATGTTGAGCTTTTTATCTCATATCATCAGACCGCGCAGCAGCCAAAGCCTGTGCTTATTGGTTTCACCACAGAAATAGCGCTAGAGTTTTTCGAGCATCTCATAACTGTTAAAGATATCGGCCCATCGACTGCAGCCCGTGCTCTCACTCTGCCTGTTGCGGTTATAGCGCGCGCTATTGAGGAGAGAGATGTGCCGACCATCATGAAACTGAAAGGTGTCGGACGGCGCAAGGCCGACATGATGATATCAGAGCTGAACGGCAAGGTAGGGAAATATGCACTCATGCGGGAAGACGAGCGTCCGTTTATGCCGCCGCCCGGCGATTTTACAAAACAGGTTATCGACGTGCTTGTGAAGCAGCTCGGACATAACCGCTCAGAGGCAGCGCGCATGGTTGAGGAAGCCTTGAAGCGCAAGCCCGATGCGCAGACACCGGAAGAATTGTTTGAAGAAGTCTACCGGGGGACGAAGCAGCAGTAGGGTGGGCTGTGCCCACCGATTACAATGGTGGGCATAGCCCACCCTGCTACGGACTTTTACAAAAGAAAGGGTGTATTATGAGAAAAAAAATAGTTTCGTTTTTAATTTTGCTGCTGGCGTTGTTTGCTGTACCCATGCTGCAAGGCTGCATAGCACCAGACAATGGAGACTCAATAACTGAAAATATTCTGGTTTCCATGAATAATGAAGACTATAAAAATTTTTCGCAGGATTTTTCCGAAGGTTTGAAAGCCAAACTTCCGGAAGAAGATTTCGCAGGCGTCCTTGCTGCTACAAAAGGCACATTGGGCGATTACGTGGTGAACTCAAAGCAACTTAAGTTCATATCGAGTTTAGACGGGTATGGCTTAATTTATCTTGCAAAGTTTGTCCAACAAGGGGAACAACAGGTTTATGTTTATTTGTATAATAAAAAAGTTATTGCCCTGCAGATTGGCAGTTTTACCATTTATTCCGAGCCGTAGAAGATGTCGTGTTGAGGAACGAAGCCAGGTCGTAGGTTGGGTTGAGGAACGAAACCCGACATCTTCACCCGGTGGCCTTGGCGATTGATGCTGGCGGTTATTTGATTGATTTGATGTGTTGGGTTTCGCTGCGCTCAACCAAAAACCTACAGGCTTCACTAAAGATGACATAACACACATACAAACAATGACTACTCACTATTCTCCCGAAACCCATCACCGCCGTTCCATCCGTTTGAGGGGTTATGATTATTCACAGGCCGGAGCGTATTTTATTACGATATGTACGCAAAACCGTGAATGTTTTTTTGGGGAAATTATTGATAATGAAATGCGGTTTAATGAATATGGAAATATTGTTTTAAAACAATGGGATGCCATACCAGAACGATTTCCCAGTATCGAACTGGATGCGTTTGTTGTCATGCCCAACCATATCCACGGAATTATTTTTGTAGGGGCGCCCCTTGCGGGCGCCCTTGTCTGTGCGGGTGCATGTGAAAATATGCGGGCAACCGCGAGGGTTGCCCCTACGAAAGACATGCGGGCAACCGCGAGGGTTGCCCCTACTGTCGGCGAAATTATCGGCGCCTATAAATCATTATCAATGCATCATTGCCTGCAATGGGTAAAACAAAATGAGCCACAACGATATCTTGGCAAATTGTGGCAGAGAAATTATTATGAACACATTATCCGGGATGATGATGATTTGAATCGAATCCGTGAATACATTCTCAACAATCCGGCTAATTGGGAAGACGACGAATACAAATTATGCCCCGCATTGGCTGAGGAAAACGAATCATGAAAGATAAAAACAAAACTCCACCAGTCATTGATGAAGAGGAAGAGAGAAAAATTGTAGCCGACCTGCGGCCCAAGCGCTTTCAGGAATACATCGGACAGCAACAGATCGTCGAGACGCTCCAAATTGCCGTAGAAGCGGCCAGGCAGCGCGGCGATGTGCTCGATCATGTACTTTTCTACGGCCCCCCGGGCCTCGGCAAGACCACCATGGCCCATATCATTGCAAACGAGCTTGAAATGCCCCTTACGCACACCTCCGGGCCTGCTCTTGAAAAGGGCGGCGATCTGGTGAGCATCCTCACGCATCTGGGATATGGTAGTGTCCTGTTTATTGATGAAATACACCGACTCCCGAAAATTGTTGAAGAATTCCTGTATTCGGCTATGGAGGATTTTGCCGTTGATATTATTTTCGATAAGGGCATGAACGCCCGCAGCTACCGCGCAAAGCTCGAGCCCTTTACGCTCGTGGGCGCAACGACGCGGGCAGGTTTGCTGTCATCGCCGCTTCGTGAGCGATTCGGCATACAGCGCTCCCTTGATTTTTACACTCATGAGCAATTGCAAATGGTCCTTTTGCGCTCCGCCTCCATTCTGGAAATCGGCATTGATGATGATGCGTCGCATGAAATAGCGCTGCGGTCGCGCGGCACGCCCCGAATCGCCAATCAAATGTTGCGCCGCGTGCGCGATTATGCCCAGGTGAGGGCAGGGGGGCGTATTACCCTTGCTGTGAGCATTGAAGCCCTTGCTCTTGAAGGCATTGACGGCCTGGGCTTAACGCCGCTTGATGTGCGTTTTCTGAATGTGATAATAGATTTTTACAAGGGCGGGCCCGTGGGTGTCGAGGCTATTGCCGCAACGCTGCAGGAAGAGGCTGACACGCTCATCGATGTCGTTGAGCCGTATCTTTTAAAAGCAGGGCTTCTTATTCGCACATCATCGGGCCGAAGGGCAACAGAGCTTTCATATAATCATCTTAAAAAAAAAGGTTTCAGGAAAGCATCAGGCCAGCTGGAACTATTAGCTGAATAAATAAAAGCAGCATTATTATCGCATCACTTTAAGGATTGTGTTAGATTAATACAACAAAACTATGCTTGCCGGCATAAAGGCACAGCAGGGGAAAGATGTTTCCGGGCAGGAGCAGGACGGGATACTGCAGGACGGTAAAAAAATACTTCCCGATATGCTCCACGCTGATCACTTTCAAGCATCATCACAGTTTAAAACAGCGCAACAGGGCTTTTCGTCCTATTTATCTAATAAATTCAATTGGAGGTTATTATGCTGACAACAATAGGTGCTCTGGTTAATCTGGGAATAATAGTGTATCTGGGCATACAGGCAAAATCCTGTTTGGATCCGGCAAAGATAAATGATCTTGAAATCGCACAGGACCCTTTTGTTCTTTCATTTGTTGCTGTCGTTGCATTATTTTTAGCTCTGAAAAACAAGTAAATATATTAAAATATTCTGGTTATCTCCAAAGCTGAAGTTGTATGCGGTAGCGAATTCCATGCGCTGTCTGGATTCCCGCCTGCGCGGGAATGACGGGTTTTTTTCAGTGTATTTTTCTCTCGCTGTCATCCCCGCGAAAGCGGGGATCCAGAATCAGAGGTTACTCCATCTTTGGAGATAACCAGCTAAAATATTATATTTTTTTAATTCCATTTTGTCTTGTTGCTTTATGTCTGAATTTAATTGAAACATAACAATTAATGTGCTAAAAATTAGTCATACAACCTAATAAAAGTTTTTGAGAGGATGCTTTATGGTTGATCTTAAAGAATTAAGCGACTTAATGGTCAATAAAGCCAAGGTCAGGGGTAAGCCTGTTGCAATCAGCCTTTTTCGTGACAAAATTCCTGCAGGATATGAGCCGATCCAGGATACTCCCTGCGCCATTATGCGTTTTGCAATGGATGAGGGGCAAAAGGTTTATTTCGACGCCGATCATCATGACTGTTATGTCGGCGTGCATCATGCAGGCATTGTTCCCGGCAAGAAGGAAATTGTTGCCGGGGATTATTTGTCCAAGACAAGCGCCTTTTTTACCGAAGAAGGCGCAGCACGGCTGAAGGCAGGCACCTACTGCCTGCCGCCAGGGATGGTCAAGGCAATAGGCGCAGCGCCACTTGATGCAGTGCCCGAAGGCGTACAGGTCGACTGGATTGTGGTTGTCACCAATCCTCACAATGCCTGCGTACTGGGAGGTTGCCGCCTGTGTCAGGATGGCGTGCAGCCCTACGGCACATTCGGAACATCGCTGTGCGGCGAGCTGTTTGCCGTGCCGTGGTATATCAAGAATGTCATGGTCGTAGGAGGTGATTTCGGCGGGCGCATGCATAACAGGATCAAACAGGATCAGCTGTTTATCATTATCCCCATGGAATTTGCCCACATGATTCCCAATATCCTTCTCAATGTCAAAGTCGATGTGAAGGCCAGCCGTGAGATGACCAAGCCGCCGCAGTCGCCGTTCTGGCAGAAAAAGGATAAGTCTGTATTCTCAGAGGCACCGGCCGTACAGGAAGAAGCCGGTGAAGAGCCGGTCTTTTCAATGCCCTGGGACGCTGAAGCGCATGCAATGATAAAGAAAGTGCCGGTTGAAATGCTTGAAATGATTGTCGGGAATTCCGAGCAGTATGCAAAAGAAAGCGGCTATGCCGAGGTTTCCATGAAGTCCATGCGCGAGCAGATGCAAAAGCTGGGGATGGATCTTGATGAAATGATGGAGTCCCTGTAGGCAGTGACAGGAATTCACTGGCGATGTAAGGGTGCATGTATTTAACGGTATAAATAGACTGTATACGGAGGATGTATGGGCAAAAATAAAGAGTATGCCGAGTACCTGAAAAAGCATGAGGGGTATACGCGCGATATCATCGCCTATAAGCTCTGCGATACGCCACCCGATTACGCTGAATCCTATGGCGATGATGTGTCGTTTGAGTGCGCCATGATCGCCGAGGTATGGGCCGGCAACGGGCTTAAAAAACCGTTTTATATTATCAACAAGAATGTTCTCTGTGGCGGCGCGGTCTATTCCGGCATCGGTAACAAAAAGATGACCAAAGAGGATTTCGATGTCGGCATGGTGACCTCAATCGGCCCCACAAAAGCCTATGCCACCCGGCAGGTCATGAGGCGGGTCAATCAGCAGATACCCCATGTTTATAAGCATCATAAATATCTGGTCATCGGCAGATTTGAAGATGTAGCGGACCCTGATGTCATCATGGTGACGGCGGATGCCAACCATATCATGCGCCTGTGTAAAGTCTATACCTGGACGACCGGCGAACTGGTTCATGGCCTTTCGGGAACAGCATGGTGCACAAATTCCTTTCCGCTTGTGTACCGCACTAAAACCATGACATTCAATATGGGCGATCCGCCATCGCGGTTCATGATGCAACTGGAGCCCGGCGAGATGTTTTGTTTCATACATTACAGCCTCGTTCCGTTAATCGTTGAAAATTTCGACAATATTTCAACCGGCGTTGTTGAGATGTGAGGAGGATACCATGGCCTATTTTATTACTGAAGATTGCGTTATTTGCGGGACGTGCTGGGAAATCTGTCCGACCAAGTCGGTTGAGGAGTTTGACTGGTACTACCGGATCAATACCGGCACCTGCGTTGAGTGCGGCGCCTGCGCCCGAGTATGCCCGAATCATGCTATAATCAACAAGAAAAAAGAAGACCAGTAATTTCCTGATGCACGACAACTTTTTCGCAGCCAAGCTTCCGCGTCAGTGCGGAAGCTTTTTTATGGTCCTCTTCCTGTTTGCAGACTGCTATTGATACATCCTTAAATCTTCTTATTTCACCGCCTCTCGCCCACCAGCGCCGGTTGAAAAATCTCGTGCACGAGCAGTATAAAAAAATTTATTGCTTCTCTATGCACTTTTTGATATAAGCAAAAAAAAGATACGTATTAATTATTTGTGTCTGTTGTTTATTTAGGTCGCACTGTTTTTTTTATAGTGCCCATGAGGGGGGGCAAATGGCCTACCGCATCATCTTTCATTCTCATAATCTGTCCTGCTCATATAAAAAAAAGATAATCCCATATTTTAATTGCATCTTTTTTTTGATCGCTGCATCAAACGGTGATGTGTCCATGATGAATGTATGAGAACTATCATACCTGGTTAGTGGGCCTTCACATTTGATTTTACAGGTTGAAATGAATTTTCTCCTAACACCACCGGGCCACCATTCCTGTCATTCCGGCTTGTCCGGAATCCTGCGCAGGATAGCGTTAAGATTCCGGGCAAGCCGGAATGACGCGGTGGGAGGGGTAGCGGCTAAATTTTTTAAGTCTGATTCACAAGTATGTGGAAAAAATAAGCCTCCCTCTCCCCTTGTGGGAGAGGGCCGGGGTGAGGGGCGCCAAAATGAATTGTCACAGCCCACTAGTCTTGCTCCACAGTGGACAGAACCCATACAACCAACCGACGATTGGTGAATTTTTTTTGAGAGGCAATCCATGATGTCAACACCGGTGAAGAAAGTTTTAACTGCTGCTGCCCTGTGTATGGTTTTCATGTTTGCTCATCAATCGTATGCGCAGACGACTACAACGATGCCGGACAGCGCCACCACGACCACAATTTCCGCCACCGATGATTATGGAAATAGTTGTGACACTGCGCAACCGGTGGCGCTCAACGCCACGGTAAGCGGCGCAATAAATACCCCGGGCGATTATGATTATTTCAAGATTGAGGTCCTTTCGCCCGGATTTCTGACAGCCTACACCACCGGCGTGACCGATACCTATGGCTATCTGATGGGCGAAGGCTGTAGTGCTATTGCCGAAAACGATGATTGGTCCGGCCCCAACTTTTTAATCAGCCAGTACGTTGCGGCTGGCATCTACTATATTGCTGTGCGAAGTTATGATAACGCCACTACAGGGGCCTATACACTCAATCTCTCAACTGATGACTATGGCAACAGCTGCGCGGATGCCGCGGTGGTCCAGCTCTCTACTCCGGTAAGCGGAGCAATAGATTATGCTGGCGATTATGATTATTTCAGGATTGAGGTCGATTCGCCCGGCACGCTCACAGCCTACACCACCGGCGAGACCAATACCTATGGCTATCTGATGGGCGAAGACTGTAGTGCTATTGCAGAAAACGATGATGATGGTGGTGAATACAATTTTTTAATCAACCAGAACGTTGCAGCAGGCGCCTACTATATTGCCGTGCGGCATAGCGCTCCCAACGGCACAGGTGCCTATGCACTGCAGGTCGATTTTGCCCCCATTCCCGACGACTATGGCAACAGCTGCGCGGATGCCGCGGTGGTTCAGCTCTCTACCCCGGTAAACGGCGCAATAGATTATGCTGGAGATTATGATTATTTCAGGATTGAGATCGACTCGCCCGGCACACTCACAGCCTACACCACCGGCGAGACCAATACCTATGGCTATCTGATGGGCGAAGACTGCATTGCTATTGCAGAAAACGATGGTGTGTTTGACAGCAATTTTTTGATACGCCAATACGTTACGGCGGGAACCTACTATATTGCCGTGCGGCATAGCGATCCCAACGGTACAGGGGCCTATACACTCAATCTCTCTATCGATGACCATGGCAACAGTTGTGCAGAAGCTGTTCCTGTGGGCCTCAAGTCAATGGTTAACGGCGTCTTGAATTACCCTGGCGACTCTGATTATTTCGTGCTGCAGATACCTGCTTTTGGAACGCTGAAAATTTATACTACAGGTGCGACTAATACATATGGCTATCTGAAGGATATTGACTGCAATGCTATTGCGGCAAACGACAATGTCACGGACCGGAATTTCTCAATAACCACTGCGCTGCCGGCAGGAACCTACTATATTGCTGTACAAAATTATTTTCCATCCGGTGACGGCGGCGTTGCTTTGTTGGAAGGAGGCATGGGGCCCTATACCCTGCATGTTGATTTTACAGCCGGCAACCCGCAGGCTGACTGGCTGATTAAAACCGTAGCAGGCAACGGCAGCTATGATTATTCCGGCGATAACGGGTTGGCTACGGCTGCATCGCTTAATAATCCTATAGACGTTGCAGTTGACTATATGGGCAATATATTTATTACCGATATCGGCAACCGTCGAATTCGCATGGTTGATGGTGCTTCTGTTATTACAACCGTGGCAGGCAACGGCGGCTATGATTATTCCGGCGATAACGGGTTGGCCACGGCTGCATCGCTTAATTATCCTGAGGGCGCAGCCGTTGACAGCAAGGGCACTATATACATTGCAGATACCGGCAACAATCGCATCCGGAAAGTAGGCGGCAATGGAACGATTACCACGGTGGCGGGCAATGGTGATGATGGTTATTCCGGTGATAATAGCACTGCCACGGCGGCAGCCCTTTCATCACCAAAGGGCGTTGCGGTTGACAGATGGGGTAGTCTCTACATTGCCGATTTTGCCAACTGCCGTATCCGCAAAGTAAGCGCCAGTGGCGCTATTACTACCGTGGCGGGTGGAGGTACGCCTGCTGATGGTCTTGGCGATAACGGGGCTGCTACTGATGCATCGCTTAATTATCCTGAAGGCGTAGCCGTTGACAGCACAGGCAATATATACATTGCAGATACCAGAAACAACCGCATCCGTAAAGTTGGCGTTCATGGCATAATTACCACGGTAGCCGGCAATGGCGATTCGTTTTATTCCGGCGATACTGTCACCGCAACAGCAGCCGCACTGAATTATCCCTCTTCTGTTGCAGTTGACGGCAGAGGCAATATCTATATTGCAGATTCGGGCAACAACCGTATCCGCAAAGTTGATAAGGCCACCGGCATCATTAGCACAGTGGCGGGCAATTATTTTTATGGGTATTCCGGCGATAACGCAACAGCAGCAGAGGCGCTGCTTAATAACCCTTACGGCGTAACGGTTGACGGCGCCGGCAGCATCTACCTGTCTGATTTGGGCAATAATGCCGTTCGGCGGATATTCAAACACATCCCGCCCTGCGCAGGCCCCGATCTCGGAAGCCCCGCGGGTGCGGGCGCCGTGCCCATGCCGTCATACTCCTGGGTTAAAACCGAAGCTGCAACATATAACCTTCGCGTATGGTCTGCGGCGGCAAACAACTACGTATTTTCCAAAACCTACGCTGCCGGTGACATTTGCGGTTTGGCTATGTGCACTGTTGAGCATCCAGCCAATTTACACACGGGCAAGCACTGGTGGTGGCTCAATACGCAAAGCACAGCCTGCGGCTATCAGGTGCAGCCGGGGGGTAAATACAATGAGTTTACGGTTGTGCCCTGCCCAGCCCCTGATCTCTACCAGCCTTCAGGCAGCGGGCCTGACAACAGCACGCGCCGCACATTCACCTGGCAGAGAGCAGACCGGGAAGTATTTCAGGTGCTGGTCTGGTCGGAGAAAGCCAATGGCTACAGTTTTAATTCCGGGTGGATACCCGCTTCGACATTCTGCGCCGGCGATGTGTGCTCGTACACGCCGGATAAAAATTTCAATGAAGGC
>Ga0209777_10000670_pt1 | contig 54041 bp, 49 predicted proteins | sample FrelakmetHBP12HB_FD_187147 | JGI IMG/M metagenome (GOLD analysis project Ga0209777, IMG submission 187147) | Freshwater lake sediment microbial communities from the University of Notre Dame, USA, for methane emissions studies -HBP12 HB (SPAdes)... | ecosystem: Environmental > Aquatic >...
CGCGGCGATTGCGGTGTGGTGAGCCATCGTCCTCGGCTGCACAACGAAGGGCGGCCCGAAGGCCGCCCGTGTGTTTCCCACCGGCAATCTCAATCCCTCACTTGTGGGACGTGTGCCCTCCGCCCGTGCTCATGCCCGTCGACGTGTGCGATGGCGTTGAGGTTTGCATGCTTCCCGTGGAACCAGCCTGCCCGGACCCGCCGATGGGCTGCGTGTGCGCGCCCCGCGGACCCGCCATGGCATTCTGTTCAGACCGGGGCATCATCTGAATAGAGCCCGCCCCCCGAACTGCCAGCGGCGGATTCCCTACCAGCAGCGTTGTCGTGGTCGTGCTCACCGGAGCGTGCAGACTCGCAAATCCCGGCGGTTTTGAACTGATAACTGGCACCGCGCTCCAGCTTGCGAGGGAATAATTCCCGGGCCCCCACATCCAGCCATAGTCGTTGAACCAGTACCAGCCGCCGTAACGGTAGGGCGCCCAGCCCCAAGGATATGCGGAGATGTACGTCCAGCCGAAGCCGGGATACATGCCCCAGGCGCCATAGCTGAAAGGACTCCAATCCATACCGAAGCCGAAGGGACGCCACATTGCGCCGAATCCCGGGATGAAGGTATATGCGCCGTAGTTGCCCAGTTCGGCTGCGCCGTAGCCTTGGTACGCAGAGCCGTAGGGGTCGCGCTGCAAGCGCGCCAGTTCAGCTTCGTGCGTGTGGTCGCGCTTCGCGTCCCAAGCGTCGAAGTGGCCCGGGGCGATGTTGCGAGCGAGGGGCTGAACCTCTCCGCCGCGCGCAACCGTGAGGCTCTCACTTTTCCGGATGCTCTGGGCGTTCCCGCCCGAGCGCAACTCCGCTTCGCCGTCCATGACCGCCACGCTTGCCGCCTGCTCACCGGCCTGAATGCGCAGGTGCGCGGAGTGCTCCAGCACGAGGGTCTGGTTGCCGCTCACGGTGAAGCTGTACTCATCGTGCTTCTGAGGCTTCACGTGCGCATAAACGGTGCCGCGTACCACGACAATGCCGTTGACGTGTCCGTTGTCGGCGTTCACTCCCAGGTGGTCGAAGCTGATCTCTGCCGGGCCGGCAACCCGCACCACGCTGCCGTTTTCGAACTCGATCTCAGCCAGGCCGTCCTCGCCCGCCACCAGCCGGGAACCTTCCACGATGGGTGTATTCAGAATCGCCGCCTCCGGCTTAGCATCCGCCGAGCGCGCCAGCCGGACATCACCCGAGGCGTAACTGAGCCGCACGATCCGGACTCCGGAACCATACAGCGGCATCGCCGCCAGAATGGCCAGCGCAAACACAAGGGCGACGGCAAACACGGTGCGCGAGCTCATGGTGACTACCTCCTCCAACGCTCACTTATTAGATGTTGGATTGTGCAACGGAGTTTTGCACTATTCGCCTATCTTGTCCAGTCCATGTACCATTTCTTCTAAGGTCGCGCAGCGCTGGCGGGCACCCGCGCGGCCGCCAGCAGGCGCCGGGCGCGATTGCGGGTCATTCCCATCATCGCCGGATCGTTGGCAATCTCCCGCAGGGTCGGCGCAACTGCCTGCAATTCAGCAAGTTCACCGGATTTGTTCATCTCTTCCATGCTCTTCAGTAGGGCCTCCACGCCGAGGTGGTCGAAGCGCAGCGCATAGCGCAGCTTGCCGTCTAATTCCAGGGTGCCGGCGATGTTCTGCATGAGAGTGGTGAGCTCACTCAGCTGGCGGTTGGTGGAGGCGTTGTAGGTGGTGCGTTCGGAACGCGTGTCGTCCTGATAGCCCAGCGTCTTCGCGCCGGTCTGCGCCACCTTGCGGCCCAGGTCGTCGAACTGACCGTGAAAGTACTGCAATTCGCCGGCGAGGCGGAAGACTTCTTCGACGCACTGCCGGCTGACGTTGAACTTGAGGATGTACGGTTCGCCCGGGGTCTCGCCCGGCGCAAGGTGCGGCTGCGACTGATATACGGCGCGGCCGGCCGAGTCAATGGAAAGCTGATACCACTGCGGGTCGGCGTCGGGCCATTCCACCTCAAAGGTAACGATGGCCTCATCCTGCGCAAGCTGTGCCGGCGCTGACTGCGCCGAAAGCGGACCAGCAATGCCGATCATCAGGCAGCCAAGAACCAGGCACAAGAGGACGACTCGTGCCGGGGGCATGAGAAACACCTTATCGCGCCGCACCCTGGCGCTGCAATGTGGCTGCGGTGTGCAGATGGCAGATGGCGATGGCCAGCGCGTCAGCGGCGTCAGCCGGCTCGGGCGGCTCGGGCAGGCGAAGCAGCCGCGCCACCATCACCTGCACCTGCGACTTCTCTGCCCTGCCGTAGCCCACCACGGCGGACTTGATGGAGAGCGGCGAATAAGCCACCACGCTCAGGCCCGCCGATGCAGCCGCCAGCATCGCCACGCCGCGGACGTGTCCCAACTGAAGGGCACTCTTGGCGTTCGCCGCATGAAAGACATCTTCGATGGCGACGACCTCCGGCTCGAACTCGGCCATGAGAGCCGTAAGGCGTTCGAAGATCCGGCGCAGTCGCAGCTCCAGCGCCTCGCGCGGGGAGAGCTTGATGGCCCCAACTGCCAGGCAGAGCAGCGGCTGTCCGGCGAGCTGCTCTACCACTCCGTAGCCGGTCTGTTCTCCGCCGCAGTCAATCCCGAGGACGCGCATGGGAGGAGTGTAGAACAAGCTGTTGGCCCTTAGCTATTGGCTCTTAGCCATTAGCTCCTGGAGGTCCGTGTCGGACCTTGCCACGGATGCCCAATCTCTGGAACCGATCCCATCCCGAATGCGTAGTCAGGAATGCATTCGGCACACTCCGCAAATGAGATCCGCTCACATTGACTTTGTCCTGCGCCGAGAGATAGGCTGCGTTGACCCTCGCATGGGCTTCGTGCGTGCCTTTCCCGTGCGCGACCATAACTCCGAAGCTGAATTCAGAAAGGGAGATTGCAATGCGTGGACGTAATCGTCTGGCGGCACTTCTCTTGTTCCTCGGCTGTACCGGCTGGGCTTGGGCGCAACTGCCGCCGCTGCTGCCCTCGCAGAAAGCGCCGCTCTCCGACCGCGTGGTGGCCTATCACATTGACGTGCGCTACGACGCCCAGAAGCACTCACTCGATGCGCAGGAGACCCTTGCCTGGACTAACCGCACCGGGCGGCCTCAGGACCGCATCCCCTTCCACCTTTATCTGAACGCCTTCCAGCCGAACTCCACATTCATGAAGGAGACGCGTCTGGTGGGAACGCGCGGGACCTCGGCTGGGGCCATGACCTGGGAGGACAAGAAGAACGGCGCCGACGAGATCAAGTCGCTCGAGGTCGTGGGCATGGGTGACCTGACGAAACAGATCAAGTTCATTCATCCCGACGACGACAATGGCGACGACCGCACGGTGATGGAGGTGCAGCTGCCCCGTCCGGTGGCACCCAACCAGACCATCACCTTCAAGATCACCTTCCACGACCAGTTCCCCGAGGTGATGCACCGCACCGGCTACAAGCGCGATTTTCTGCTCGCCGGGCAGTGGTTCCCGAAGGTCGGCGTGTGGTGGAAGAATGCATGGAACTGCCATCAGTTCCACGCCAACAGCGAATTCTTCGCCGACTTCAGCACCTACGACGTGAACCTGACGGTCCCGGCGAACTTCAACTTGGGGGCCACCGGGGTACAGACCGCCGAAAAGCGCAACCTTGATGGCACCAAGACCGTGAGCTTCCATGCCGAAGACGTGATTGATTTCGCCTGGACCGCGGATCCGCGCTCGAAGATCGTGGAAGACTCGGTGAACATCAGCAGCGGAAACGTCAAGATCCGGCTCATCATGGAGCCCGAACACATGAGCAGCGTCCCCCGCTACATGAAGGCGCTGAAGGGCACGCTGCAGAAGTTCGATGAATGGATCGGCCCCTACCCGTACTCCGTCATCACCGTGGTGGATCCGCCGCCGGGAGGAGAGAATTCCGGCGGCATGGAGTATCCGACTTTCATCACTGCCGGTACCAGTTGGTGGCTGCCCAGAGGCCTGCTGGAGCCGGAGATGGTTGTGGAGCACGAGTTCGGTCACCAGTACTGGTACGCCATGGTGGCGACTAACGAGTTCGAGGATGCCTGGCTGGACGAGGGTATCAACTCCTACGTCGAAGTGAAGATCATGGATGCTCTCTACGGCCGTGACACGAGCGCCCTTCATTTCCGACTTGGAGATATGGGTGAGCGCGAGCAGGAGCGCCTGCAGTACCAGGGCGTGGCCGACCTCGATCCCCTCACCAGCAACGCGTGGGAGTACGTGAACGGCGGCTCCTATGGCGGCAACACCTATGGCAAGACAGCGACTATGCTGCTGACCCTGGAGCACATCATCGGCGAGAAGGAGATGCTCCACGCATTGCACGTTTACTACGACCGCTACAAGTTCAAGCACCCGACGGAAGAAGATTTCATGAACACGGTCAACGAGGCCACGGGAAAGAACCTCGACTGGTACTGGAAGCAGGCGGTGCGCGGCACGCAGGTGCTTGACTATGAAGTGCTCAGCGCGGGCAGCGCGCCTACCGGAGTCACATCGACGAAGAAACTCTTTCCGAAGAAAGGCGAGACCGAGTACCTCACCACCGTGGTTGTCCACCGCAAGGGCGAATTCGTGATGCCTGTGACGCTCGAGGTGAAGTTCGACAACGGCGAGAGCCTGCGTGAGAACTGGGACGGACAGGATCGCTGGCACCGTTTCTCGTGGGTGAAGAAGGCCCGGCTGGAGTCGGCGGAGATTGACCCCGACCACGCCATCCTTCTCGACCATGACCGCTACAACAACAGTTGGCTGCGCGAGCCCGATACGCACGCCGCCGGCAAGCTGGCGGGCTACTGGATGCTGCTTGTCCAATGGCTGGCGATGAAGCTCGCGTGGTTGGTGTAGGGAGAGGCTACCATGACAAAGACAAGACCGATATTTGGCGGCATCTCAATGCTCTGGCGGCGCCAGGGCCTGCTGTGGTGGATCTTCCTCGTCAACTTGGTGCTCGGCTGGGCGGCGGCGCTGGGACCGCGTGCCGTGTTGGGCTCCGCGCTCAATGGCAGCCTCCACTCGCGCGAACTGGTGAACAGGTTCGATCTCGGCGCGTTCTTCGAACTGCTTTCCAAGCCAGAGGTCTCCCTGGGACCGATGATTGGCAGTTCCCTGGCCTTCGTCTGCATGTTCTTCCTCTTCATGCTCTTCATCAACGGCGGCATCGTTTCCGTCTACGTGGAGGACCGCAGGCATACCTGGGCGGAGTTCTTTGAGCAGTGCGGCGGCTTCTTCTGGCGCATGGTGCGCCTCACGCTGATCGGACTGGTGGTGCTGGGCATTGTGGGCAGCGTCCCGAGCATCATCAACGCCATCATCACCAAGGCCTACAATGACTCCCCCAACGAGAGGGGCACGTTTCAAGCCCGGCTGGTGATGCTGGCGGTGGCGTTCGTGCTCTTCCTTATCGTGCGCCTGTGGTTCGATCTGGCGCAGGTTCGCACGGTGCGCGACCGCGAGCGCGGCATGTTCCTGCTCACCTTCCGCACCCTAGGCAAGGCGCTGCGGCACCTGCCCCGGCTGTTCTGGAATTACCTCTTCATTACTCTCTGTGGCGGCGTTATCATCGCGCTGGCCATGCGCACCTGGCTCCACCTGCCACACGCGCGCTTTGGATTGGCGTGGCTGCTCTGGGAGCTGGCGATATTCGTCTCGCTCGCAATGCGGCTGTGGCAGAAAGCCTCTATGGCGATCTGGTATGACGGCCATGCCCAGGCGCTGGCAGCAGCGGCGGCAGTGTCTCCTTCGCCGGAACCAGTGGCGGCGGGTACGACCACCGCTCAGCCGGCGCCATCCGCAGGCGCGTAAGACTCGTCTCTTTGGTTGCAGGATTCTCCGGGCCGATAGTTGGCCCGGATTTTCATTGTGCGGAGATTATCGCCCCGCTGCGGCTTCGCGCCGCTTGTGCGCGTGGTAGCGGATGGCCCCAATGTAACCGACGATCGCCAGGTTCGAAAGAAGCACCAGCCAGTGGAATCCCGTCGGGCGGCGAATGATCATGCGAATCTCCAACGGCAGGTAAACCAGGCCGGAGATGATGGCGAACCACTCCGCCCACACGCGTCGGAACCACAGCCCGAAGGCCTCGATGAAGCGCATGGTGGCGTACAGGCAGAAAACCAGCACCACAACTTCGAGGCTCGCGTCCTTTACGCGGCCGGCGGCGTCCACGAAGGCGTGCGCGATATGGCGCTCGGAAGAAATGTGCAGCCGGAAGAGCAAGTTCTGTGCCGCCTCGGCAAGGTCATAGTTCCGCTTCAGTAGCGCGACCAGCGCGCACAGGATCACCAGCGAGATCCCGCCCTTGACGAATTCGATCGCCGCGATGGTCCGCAGACCCCGGCTGTGAGCGACGTCGGTCTGGGCGTGATGCCTGCGGGAGAACATGTCTCTATCCTACAAGGGTCGCAGCCGGACAGCGCGGGATTGCCCGAGCACGACGATTCACTAAAAATTCACCATCGTTGATGTTTGCCGCGGGGCTACGGCTTTCCACGTGTGGCCAGCAACTCGTTCACCGCCTTCACCACCTGGAAGGCATCCGCCACGTAGAGCACGTCGGCCTTGCCGCGCGCCCATCCGCAATTGGCGTCCAGGTTGACGGCCCGCCGCTCCCCGATGAACCGCCAGCCTACAACGTGTGGCTCCTCGCCGTGGCAGCAGGTGGAGAGTCCCTTGGGATGCCGCGGCGTGGCGCCCGTCTGCCCCACCTGGTTCAGGTGAGACATGAAGGGCAGCGCCGTTTGGCCCTCTCCCGTTTGATCGACCAGTGACTTGCTGCTGCCGAGCGACGCCCCGCTTCCCTTCAGGAACCCGAGAATGAGCTGCTCGGCATCAGCGACGTGCACCTGGCCGTCGGCCTGCTTCTTCGTCCAACCGGCGCCCGCGACGAAGAGAAGCTTGGCGTCGGGGCGGATGGTCTGCTCGTCCTGCTTGGGGGCGCGAATGCAGGTGACCTGCGTGCGCGTCGGGGGCAGCGTCACAGTCACGTTCTCAACGCTCGCGGTGCATACCGGGCCATCCCATTGCGCGCGGGTGCCGGGATCGAGCAGCAGGAACCAGGGGCGCGCGGTGCGCGTCAGCACAGCTTCCACGCGCTGGCGATAGAACCAGCGCGTGGCCCGCGGTGCACCGTCAGCCGCCGCCAGGGCGGTGATGTGGGTATCTATGTGGCCTCCAAGGAGCTGCGCTGCGCCGCCCATGACGCGGGCAAAGCGCGAAGTCGCCGGCGCCAGCACCAGGGTCGGCTCCGCCTTGCGGCAGATCGCCTCGATGGCAGCCGAGTCGGTCGCGTAGCGTGGCTGCGAGAGTTCCGCGCCGGTTGTGGCGAGGATCTTGGCACCGCAGCCGACCATTGAATTGGCGGCGGCCTCGACGTTCTCGCCGATGAGCCCGACGGTGAGAGGCGCGGCGAGTGCCGAGGACAGTTCAAGTGCGGCGGCAAGGGCTTCGCGCGCCGCACGCGGCAGCGCGCTGCCGGATTCGTCGAGATGCGCTAACAGCAGAATCTTCTCCATGTCGTCCCCCTACTCCGCCGTGATCCAGTCAACGAGTTCGCGGGCGATCTGTTCCGCCGGCGTGTCGCGCACGATGCGCGTCTCGCGCTGCTGCTTGGGCAGCGCCACCGAAAGATACTTTGGACCGTCTTCGAGCTTCACGGCTTTGGCCTTCTGCAGCGCAGGCATGATGCTGCGCATGTTGGCCATGCCGATCTGCGGGTTGTTGCGCGGCTCCGGCAGCTTGCCGGTCGCCCAGCCCAGAACCGCTGGCGCTCCGGCACAGGTGGAAACCTGGTGGCGTCCGCCTTCGATGCGCTCCAGCACCTGGAACGAGCCGTCGGCGTTCACCGTGATCTCATCCACTCCCTGGAACTGCTCGGTGGTGCCGAGAAGTTCTCCAAGCACCTGCAGCGTGACGCCGGCGCCGCGGTTGGCGGACTCCCATCCACCGAAGATCAGCGTCTTCGCGAGGTCCAGGCCGGCGATGCTCTTGACCGCCTCGGCGAGGGCTGCGGCGGTACTCTGCGCATCGGTGAAGCCGCCGAGCGGGCCGTCCACCGGCACCAGTTCGAAGGCGACCTTCTGCGCCACGCTCATCATCACCTGCTGCAGTTTGGCCTTGGGCGCCAGCGAAACCAGCCACAGCTTGCTGCCGGGGTTGGCGGCGGCGAGATTTGCAGCTTCGTAGAGCGCGCACGCCGCCCAGGGGTCGAGCACCATGGGCAGCATCAGTTCGTTCTTGAGCGCCGGGCCAGTGGGGCCACTAATGGGCTCCAGGGTCTGCAGCGGGTCAGGCACAATGCTGGCGCAGACGACGATGTGAAATATGTTTGGCATGGTCTGTCTATCCTAAATGGTTGTGGTGGATTGGTGGTGCTCAGTTCTCTGCAGAGTGCAACCCGCCGGAGCCCGCGTTGAAGCGCACGTTCCCCCGCTCGCCGTCCGTGGACTGCGCGCAGTTCCACAGGCAGGCGCCGCAGTATACGCACTTCTCGCGGTCGAAGGCGGGCGGCTCACCGGGTTCGCCCTGGGTGATGGCCTGTCCGGAGCACATGGAGATGCAGGTACGCTCCCCGCACCGGAGGCAGAGTTGAACGTCGGCGAACTGTACGTGGTCGGCGAAGCCCGGCGTGGCCTGCACCTTGCCGCCCATCAGCAGCGCGTCCTGGTGCGAGATGAGCAGCTGGCCGTCGAACTCGATCTGCGGCCATCCGCGCGCGTTCATCAGCGCGTCATGCAGCGGGATGTTGGACGCGGCAGCGCTTTCGCGTGCAACAGCGATCTGCTTCTCCGTGTAGTAGCCCACTATGTTCGCGATCTGCCGGTGCGGAGGCGGAATCTGGTGGCGGAAGGCGAAGAGCCCCCGCGTCATTCCGGCCATCGCCATGCCGACCAGACCCCGGACAAATCCCTTCTGGAAGCCGTTGCGTGCGTCTGCCGCGGTTTGAGATTCCTCTTCGAGCCAGCTTTCACGCCGCCGCCGCACGTAGACCTGCTCGAGATTCTCCCGCGTGAATGGCTTGCCGGCTCGCATCAATTCGAGCACGCCTTCAGCCAACAGCGCGCCCGTGGTCCAGGCCTCATCCACACCGGAGCCTGTGAGCACGTTGGTGCTGCCCGAACACTCGCCGATGCGGGCGTAGCCGTTGCCGGCAAGGAATGGCTCTCCATGACGACCGGACTCCTGCAGCGACTTCGCACCCCACGAGCGGAGCGTCCCGCCCTTCAGGAACTGCCACAGGTATGGGTGCTGCATGTAGTGCTGCAGGTAGCGATATGCAGTTCGCAGCGGATTGCCCATCCACGATGGCACAAAGATTCCGGCCGACGCAAGCCGATTGGGATGTACGTAGAGGAAGCCGAAGATCTCCGGCTCGGGATAGCCCAGGGTGTGCAACACCGTGCCTTCGGGCAGCGGACAATCCTCGGGCAGTTCGACCACGGCCTTCATCCCCAATGCCCACTCGCGGAGATGATGGCCTTCGGGGCGTCCAAAGTGCTCGTCAATGGCGCGGCTCACCGGGCCGACCGGGCCGTCCCCTATCACCGTGAGTTGCGCGTGCACATCCATTCCGGGCATGTAACCGGCGTCCGGGTTGCCGGACCTGTCCGTGCCCTGGTCCACCAGGCGGATGCCGGCAACCGCATCGTTCTCGATGAGCGGCTCGGCCACGGGCATGGAGGGCCACACCTGCGCCAGTCCGCTCCCCATCACCTGTGTTGCCACCCATTGGTTGAACTGTCCGATGGAGAGAACGAGACCGTCGTGCTTGCGCAGAAACGGAGGTGTATATGGCAGCTCGAAGGCATAGGTGCCCTTGCGCACAAACGGCCGCAGCAGTCTGTCAGCCAGGCGTAGCGTGCGCGAGCGCCGGCTGGCCCCGATGGGGTCGAGGAGGTAGAGTACCTTCTCGCCGCTGACCGGCGTGGCCATCGGTATCTGCGCCGGATCCAGGTTGGGGAATGTTGCGCGAATTCCCCGGGCGCGGGTCACCACGCCGGAGACGCCGAAGCCGACATCATCCGCGCGTTCATAGCAGATGATCTGTGGCGGCATGCCGGGCGCCACGGTACTCTCAACGTGCCCCGCGCGTTCATCGGCAAGGCCGCTGGTCAACGTGGTGAGAAATCCGCCGACAGCGGGGCCAAATCCCACGCAAGCGATGTCCACGTCAAGGCGCTGGCGCTCGACCTGCTGCCCGTCGCCACTCATGCGGGATAGTCCAGCGCTTCGGGGATCATCACCTTGGAGATGTTCTCCGCGGCGCGGTCTTTGGCAAGGCGTGCACCGGTCAGGCAGGTGGCGAGCTTGTTTTGCAGGTGGAGGAAGTCCACCGAGCCAGCGCACCCAGCACACGGACCCGCCTTGCGCGGATGCGCGCCCGCGGCGGTGACCACGTCGGTGGCAACGGACTCGATGCCGGGGATGAGATTCTCGTACTCATCAAGCTCCTCGCTCAGGAAGCAGGCTTTGTAGCCCTCAGCGTCCCACGCGGGATGGCGATTGTAGCCGTAGGTCAGCTCCGCACAGATGCGCGAGACCTCGCCGGCGGCGCGTGCCGCCTGTACGTGACAGAGGTCAGTGAGGAACTGGAGCGTGCCCGGCAGGCCTTCGGAGACGACCGGATCATTCGGCCCCTTCTCTTCCAATTCGAGAACGTCGAGCACCTGGCAGCGCGCGGCCATCAGCCAGCCGAGTGCGTCAGCCAGCGGGAAGCCGACACCCTGGCGCGGACCGGTGTAGAGCTTGTTGCCGTCGGCGTCCTTGGTGTTCTGCAGATGATTCAGCGTCCACAGCCACATGGTCATGGCGGTGGCGATGGTGCAGGCGCCGGTCCCGGGGCGCTCCGAGGCGATTTCGCGCATCTCCGTGATCCACTGCCGGAACTGCGCCAGGAAGAGCTCGTTGATCATGGTGATGGTGAGCTGGCGGCGCTGCACTGCCTCGGGGCCCTCGTAGGTCGCTTCGAGCTGCGAGTCCATCCACTTGTTCGCCAGGTATCCGGGGCAATCTTCGGTGATGCCGTAGCCGCCCATCAGGCTGACCGCCTCGCGCAGCTGATCGGCGCCCACTCCGGTGTTCCAGAGCTTGGTGGCTGGGCAGAGGATGTTGGCCTGCGAATCCAGCAGCACGTAGCGCAGCAGCAGGTCGCTCTCCAGCTCGGCGCGGGCGGGGTCCTCCGGGCGCAATGCGAGCAGTTGGATTGCCTTCTGTTCGGCCTCGCGCAGCGCTTTCATCTCGGCGCGGCCTCCGGCGATTCCCTTTTCCTTCAGCAGAACGTCCTTCTCTTTCTCCAACGGGTCAAGCAGGTCAAAGATCCGGGCGGCGGCAAAGCCCAGTGAGGCTCCCGCCTCGCCCGAGGCCCACAAATCCGCCAGGCGATGCAGCGCATCCTCGCGCTGCTGAATGCCCAGCTCGTAGCGCACGCTCCCCGGCGTCGCAGTCTCCGCGCCGCGGAAGCGACCGCGCTGGTAGCGGATGACGGGCTCGACGGCCGAGAGCAGCTTGGCCGAGGTCATCACGCCCACGGGCACGCGAGTGCGGCGGAAGACCGCTTCAATGACCTCCGCGTGGTCATAATTCGGAACGATGACGCCGTCCTTGACGGTGTAGCCGCCGACGATACGGCTGGCCGGGACTTTCAGGCTGAAGACCGGGTCGCCGGTAGAGGAGAGCTGATGCACCAGTTTCTTTGTTGGAGTGCCGCGGTCGAACGTTCCCGGGTCGCCTTCTTCGAGAATGACCATGCAGGAGCCCTTGATGCGCTCGTCGCCGGAATCCACTGCCGCGGTCACCAGATTGGCGAAGCCGATGTTGGTGATGAAGCGTCCGCGCTTCTCCACTTGAAGGATCGGCTCAGCGCCCTTCTTCCACTCCACGATACGGATCTTGCCGTTGAGCATTCCGGTGTCCACGCCGACGTAGGGGATGGGCTCGGTGAGCGCGAAGGCGCCGCGCCAGGGCTTGCGGTCTTCACCGGGCTGCGGAGGCGCGCAAAGCTTCATGTAATGACGCACCTGCTCGGGGGTGCCGCGCTGCTGAATGGGCGCCAGGCCGAGGAATCCCGCGAGAGCCGCAGTCGCCGCGCCGCCATCCACCCAGGCCAACTCAAAGGCCGCCAGCGACAGTGCAAGGTTCTTGGGTCCGACGATGAAGCCGCCGTCCTCCGGCTCCATGAACGCCGCGGTCACGCCCGCGCGGTCAAAGTCGTCCATCATGCCGCTCTTGGCGGCTGTCCACTCGTGGGTATTACGCTCGCCCGCTGACACCAGGCGGGCCACGGTGCCGCGCGCAACAAAGCGCGCCGACTGCACCAGCATCTGAAGGTCGTAGCGGTCGGCGAAGCGCCACATGATCTGCCGGACGGGATCGCCGGGCAGGGTGCGCATCAATTCGGCCTTGCGGACAACGGCTGTGGACATGGATTCCCCTCTTGCGGATTGATTTTATTGTTCTTTGGTCACGAACAAAACTTCTGTGACGTACGTCATGCGCGCAAGTGACGACCGTCCTTTGAACAGTTCCATGACTCAGCCCGAGTCTTCCGCAACCCGCCGCAATACAACATGATGCCCTGCTTGTGCTTGTCCTTGTGCAGCGCCTTGCAGGGGGCATCCGGGCGCGCCCGCTCGTGGCCGATTGCGGGTGCAGGCGGTCCATTCGCGTGAGCCGCACAACTGTTTCCGCGCACGATCTGTATCGAGAGGCGGCAGTTGGGGAACAGAGTACCATGCCTGCTGGAAATCCCTAGTGCCGCGACGGCCGCGGCGCGGTATCATCTCCCCAGGCACCGGGCACGGAATGGCGCTTCGCCGCAGAGTATTCCGGCGGATTTCGGGGTTAGAAATAACAGGTATGCGGGTTTACGGACGCCCCGAGGAGGCAACATGAGTTCGCTACGCAGCCAGACACCCTATCGCTTGCTCTACCTCTTCGTTCTCCTCCTGGGACTGACTTCCTGGGTGTTCGCCCAGCATGGGGACCACAACTCATCCTCGTCGCACAGCAGCGGCGACAAAGGCTCGAGTTCCTCCCATTCGTCGGGGTCAGGCCACTCCAACAGCAGCAGCGCCTCGCATTCCGGAAGCGGAAGCTCATCGAGCAGCAGCTCTTCCAGCAGCAGTTCTTCCGGCAGCTCATCGAGCGGCTCCGGCGGTTCGTCGAGCGGGAGCACGTCACATTCGACCTACACTCCGCACAACTACTCGCGTGTGACCTCGAGTTCCAACCAGAACAGCAGCGGTAGCGGCTCCGGATCTTCGAGCAGCTCGGGCGGAAGCGGCTCTAACACTTCGTCGAGCGGAAGCTCGTCGCATACGATCTATACACCGCACACCGACCAGCACGTGATTCTGAATAACAGCCAGAGCGGCGGCACTGGTTCTTCGTCATCGAGTGGTTCCAGCAGCGGCACGTCGTCCGGCAATACCAGCGGGAGTTCCTCGGGCAGTTCGAGCGGAACCACGTTTCACCAACGGCTCAACAATGCCGGCACGTACCAGGTTGGCAGCGGCTCCTCCACCGGCAGCGGTCAGGGTTCCGGCAGTGGAAGTAATACGGGGGGATCCGGGCAGGTCCTCAACCAGAGCACTCACACTCTGAGCACGACTGAGAAGGGGATCACCGGCGATTGCTGGTACTGCGCGGCCGGCAAGGGCACCGGCAGCCACACCTTTGTGCGCTCCGGCGAGAATCTCGGCACGAGCGTCTCGAACATCAAGCCCATCTATACTCCGCCCTCCGACGCGCATATCGCCAGCCACACTACTACCGGCGCTGTGGTCCTCAACTCACAGGGGTCGCTGCACACGCTGAACCAGTTGAACAGCGCGCGCACCGGCATGCACGGCTTCAACGCGCATCCGCTGCCTCTGGGTGATGTCACCGTCCACAACAACGGCAATCTGACTCTGGCTGCCTCCGGCAATCGCAAGTACAATTTGCGTCCCAACGGTTCGATCGCTAGCTTTGTGCACAACGACCAGGTGGCGAATTTCCGCGGCAACGGGCAGATCGCTTCGCTCCACACCGCAAACCTTGACATCTACCACGGTCCGCTCGGCGATCGCACCATTGTCCGCCGCTTGCCGGACCACACGGTCGTGCTCACTGGTCCCAAGATGGGGTACGTGCAGCGTTCCGTGGTCGTGCAGCACACCACCATCATTCAGCGCACCTACGTCCATAACAATGTCACCACGGTACGCCTCTACCGGCCAATGTATTATCACGGAGCCTCCCTGGCGTGGTACGTCCCGCGGGTCCGTTACGCCCCTGCCTTCTATGGCTGGACGTATTACCCGTGGCATCATCGCGTGCATTATCACTGGTGGTGGTGGGACCGGCCCTGGGTTGGGTACTACGGCGCCTACTGGACTCCCCAGCCGTACTACGAAAGCCCGTCCTTCTGGCTGATGGATTACTTCTTCGCGTCACTGTTCTCCGGCGCGTGGGAGGCTCGCGCTCCGGCGTACGTCGAGGCCCCGCCGCCACAGCCCGTGGATGAGAGTCTCTATGCCGAGCAGGCCACACCCATGACGCCTGAGATGCGGGAGGCCATCGCCGCCGAAGTGCAGCGCCAGATCGCACTGGAGAATGCCAACGCCAACGGCCAGGTTCCACCCAACCAGGAGGGCCCCGCCGGCTGGCAATCCAACCAGGTCTTCGTGGTGGACGCGCCGCTGCAGGTCCCCACCGATCAGGGCCAGAACTGTGCGATCTCCGCCGGCGATGTCATCGTCCTCCAGCAGATGCCGGAGGAGGGTTCGACCGACGCTGTACTGCAGGTGGCCAGCAGCCAGCAGATGGACTGTCCTGCCGGAACCACCATCGCGGTCGGCGTGGACGTTCTCCAAGAGATGCAGAACACCTTGCGCTCGCAGATTGACGCGGGCATCGAGCAATTGCATCAGCAGCAGGGTCAGAACGACCTGCCCCCGGCGCCACCTTCGGCGATTGAGCCTCCACCGCAGCCCACGGACGACGTGCCGCCCGCTGATCCGAATGCACAGGTGGAGCTCCAGCAGCAAGAGCAGCAGGCCGACCAGGTTGAGCAGAACGTCCAGCAGGAGGCCGCCGCGCCCGGACAGCCGCCGGACGCGCAGAACCAGCAGCCGCCGCAGTAGGCGCGGCCGAAGTCAGAAGAGGCTCCCCTCGGGGAGCCTCTTAATCTTCGCCATTGATTGCCTTGGGAATTCAATGGCGGGGTCGACGGGACTCGAACCCGCGGCCTCTGCCGTGACAGGGCAGCGTTCTAACCAACTGAACTACGACCCCGCTCTCGCGGAACGGTGGATGGCACGCCCTGGCGGAGCCGATGGTGGGCAGTGCAGGACTCGAACCTGCGGCCTCCTGCTTGTAAGGCAGGCGCTCTAACCAGCTGAGCTAACCGCCCTCCCTTGCAACGCGCCCTGCAGCGCGGCTCAACTCTGCGACGAGGGCGGAAACGACGCGGAATCCACTCGCATTTCGAGTATATGAGACTCTTCCATGCAGGTCAAACCAGCGCACCATATTCATAAGTCATCCGATCCTCGCTCTTGCGGCCGCCCCTCCAAGACTGTAGCTTGGTTGCGTGAAGCGCCTCATCGTCAATGCTGACGATCTCGGTCTGACGCGCGGAGTAAACCGCGCCATCGGTGAATGCCATCGCCACGGCATCGTCACCTCCGCCACGCTCATGGCCGGCGGCGCGGCCTTCGATGACGCCGTTGCACTGGCGCGCTCGCTGCCCACGCTCTCCGTCGGCTGCCACGTCGTGCTGGTGGATGGCGCTCCGCAGCTCGCGCTCTCGCAGGTGCGCTCGCTGCTCATGCCGGGCACGGACCGCTTTTATGGGACCATCTCTCAGTTCGCGCGCGCCGCAATTGCAGGCCGTCTGCGTTCGGAGGAGATTGAGGCCGAGGCCACAGCACAGTTTGACCGGCTCCGCCAGGCCGGCATCGCCATCTCTCACTTCGACGCGCACAAACACGCGCAGATCTTCCCTGCCGTGCTCGCGCCGCTGCTGCGCGCCGCCAAGAGTGCCGGCATTCCTGCCGTGCGCAGTCCATTCGAGCGCGCCTTCGCGATGCCGCCCGGTGCCATATTCTCCAACGGTAAACTTGCGGTACGTTGGGCCGAGGTTGTGGCCCTCCGCGCCTTCCGGGGCAAGTTCATTCGCCTTGTGCGCGACTCCGGCCTGCAGGCGCCTGACGGCAGCATCGGCGTGGCGATGACCGGCCAGCTCAGCCCACCGGTGCTCACGGACATGCTGGAGCGCCTGCCCCAAGGCACCTGGGAGCTAGTCTGTCACCCCGGCTACAACGACTCTGAGCTGGCGGCAGTCCGCACCCGCCTGCGAGAGTCTCGTGTTCTGGAGCTGCAACTGCTCTCCGACCCGCTTGTCAGGCTCATCGCCGAGCACGCGGAGGTCTCCCTGGTCTCGTACAACGGTTTCGTGCACGGCGCGCTGCAGCCAATCACGACCTGAATCGCCGGAACTCTTATGGAATCAAATTGCAAGGCCATGCGAATCGGAATCACGTGCTACCCGACCTACGGCGGCAGCGGCGTCGTCGCCACTGAACTCGGCATCGAGCTGGCCAACCGTGGCCACCAGGTCCATTTCATCTCTTACTCGCAGCCCATTCGCCTGAATGAACCGCATCCCAATATCCGCTTTCATGAGGTGGAGGTCTCGCAGTACCCGCTCTTCGAGTATCCACCGTACGATCTTGCCCTGGCCTCACGCATGGCTGAGGTGGCCGAGATCTACGAGCTCGACCTGCTGCATGTGCACTACGCCATTCCGCACTCGGTAAGCGCCATGCTCGCCCGCCAGATGCTGGCCTGCGACCGCACTCGCAAGGGTCGCCGACTGCCCTATGTGACAACTTTGCACGGCACGGATATCACGCTGGTGGGCCTCGACCGATCGTACCTGCCCATCACGCGCTTCTCCATCGAGCAGAGCGACGGCGTCACCGCCATCTCAAATTATCTAAAGACCAAGACGCTGGAGCAGTTCAAGATCAGCAAGCCCATCGAGGTGCTGCACAACTTCGTCAACTGCGACCTATACCTGCGTGACGCCGACCGCTCAGCACACCGCGCCCAGTATGCGCGTGATGACGAACGCCTCCTTGTGCATCTTTCGAACTTCCGTCCGGTCAAGCGAGTCACCGACTGCATTGAGATCTTCGACCGCGTGCTGAAGAAGGTCCCGGCACGCCTGCTCATGATCGGCGACGGTCCCGAGCGTTCCGCCGCCGAATGGCTGGCATGCGACAAGGGCATCCACGACCGCGTGCACTTTCTGGGCAAGCAGGACCGCGTAAATGAAAAGCTGGCCCTGTGCGACGTGCTGCTGCTGCCCAGCGAGTTGGAGTCGTTCGGCTTGGCGGCGTTGGAGGCCATGGCCTGCGAAGCGGTGCCCATCGCCACCAACGTCGGCGGTCTGCCCGAGGTCGTCGAGCACGGCGTGAACGGGTTTCTGGAGAAAGTGGGCGACGTGGACGCCATGGCCGCCCGCGCGATCGAGCTGCTCTCCGACGAAGACCGGCTGCGCAAGATGGGCAAACGCGCGCGCCAGACCGCGCAGGCGCGCTTCTGCTCCACGCGCATCGTTCCGAAGTACGAGAAGTTCTACGAGTCGGTGCTGGAGCGCACTTCGTAGGCGGGAGCGCGATAGTCATCCGCGTGCGGGATGGGAAGCACGACGCGCACCAGCGTTCCGCGTCCGGATTCACTCTCCGTCTCCATGCGCGCCGCGTCTCCGTAGAGTACCTGCAGGCGCTCGCGGATGTTCGCCATACCGATGCCGATCCCCGAGGTGGACGACTTGCCGGACGGCACAGCGCCTTCTTCCGGAATCCCGACGCCGTTGTCCTCCACCTCCACCACCAGCATGCCGTCGCTCACCCGGCTGCGCAGGTAGATGATGCCGCCGTCAATCTGCGGCGACAGACCGTGCTTGATGGAGTTCTCCACCAGCGGCTGAAGCAGCATGCTCGGCACCATGATCTCCAGGCTGGCCGGATCAAGTTCCTTCATCACCTTCAGCTTCTCGCGGCCGAAGCGCACCACTTCAATGTCCAGGTAATCGTCAATGAAGGCGAACTCCTCGCGCAGTTCCACGAAGCTGTCGCCCTTCTTCAGCAGGCGGCGCAGGATGTTCGCCAGCTTCAGCACCATCTCGCGCGCCGTGCCCGGATCAAAACGTACCAGCGACGAGACCGAGTTCAGCGTGTTGAACAGGAAGTGGGGATTGATCTGGCTCTGCAACGCCTCCATGCGCGCCTGCATCAGGAGCCGCTCCTGGTCCTCCAGCTTGATCTCCAGGCGGACATTGTTCAGCACTTTCAGCGCGATGGCCACGCACATCACCGTGGTGGCGTAGATGGACAGCTCCACCCACAGATTATGCGAATCCAGCGCAAACGTGTCGCCGGAGAAGAGCCGCTTGGTCTGTATGCGGACGAACTGCAGCGCCAGGATCATGAAGAAGAACGATGTCTGCCAGTCAATGAACGACCTGGCGATGGTGCGGCGGATCCAGCGATAGATGTTCAAGTCAAACAGCGGCGAGAACGACCAGATGGCCTCGCGGTCCGTGGCCAGGTTGCGCAGCGAACCGGCGCTCAGCCCGGCGATGATGTTCAGGGGGACGTTCCACCACTCGTGCAGCCCCAGGTACGGCAGCGAGACCAGCGCTCCGCCCAGTCCGCCGGTAGTGCGTCCAGCGATGACGCCCATCAGGATGGCGCTCTCGAAGGCAATGTCAGCGGCGACGAAGTTCTTCACCGTGATGCGTGCCACCACGCCCAGCGCGCAGGGGATTCCGATGAACGCCGCCATCTCCAACTTCTCGCGCAGCGTGCGCTCCTCACGCATGAGCAGCACGCGGAAGCGCCGCGAGCGCGCCAACACGCTGCTGATGGCCGCAGAAACGCCCAGCTTGATGAGCACCGTGATGAGGATGAATTTCTGGTCCAAGCTGACCTGCCCAGGCGCTTCTAGCCGCCGCCTGCTGCCAGTATAGCGGCCCTGGCGCTTGCAATGGCCTCGGCGAGTTGCGCCGCGGACGCCACACCGCCCTGCGCCAGGTCGCGGCTGCCGCCTCCGCGCGAGCCCAGGCGCGTCATGACGCCCTTCATCAGTTCGCCCATGTTGTGCGGCAGACCTGCTGATTGCGCGAAGACCAGCGCCGGCTGTCCCGCTCCGGCCCCGAGCAGCGCCACCACGTTCGGCGCAGCCGCTGCGAGTTTCTGCCCGAGGAGGCGCGTGTAAGCGAGCTCGCGGCCCTCCAGCACCTGCGCGAACAACCGAACCCCGTTCTGCTCCGCCGCATCGGCCACCATCTGCCGTGCGGTGAGATCGGCAATCTCTTCAAGCTGCCGGTGGCTCTCTTTTGCTACGGCCTTCGCGTCTTCGAGCAGCTTGTTCACCTGACGAGGGACGTCCCAGATATGCGAGGAGAATGACGCGGCGGCCTCAACCAATGTCTGGTAGTCGCGCCGCGCGTGCTGCAGCGCGCGCAGGCCGCAGACAAACTCCACGCGCACGCCCTGCTTCACCTTCTCCAACTTGCGAAGTTGTATCGCGCCGATCTGCCCCGTGCCGCGCACATGAGTGCCGCCGCAGGCACAGAGATCGTAGCCCTTCACCTCCACCAGGCGAAGCTTCTCGCGCCCCGCGGGAGGCAGTTTGCGCAGGTCGAGCCCCCGCGCTTTGTCTTCCGTGACGAATGACACAGTCACGGGGCGGTCCTCCCAGACAATTTCGTTCGCCCGCTGCTCGGCCTTGAGCATCTGCTCCGATGCCAGGGACTTCGCGTCGATATCAATCGTGCAAATCTCCTCGCCCATGTGGAAAGAAACCGTGGGCATCTCGAAGAGCTCGACGAACCCCGCCGAGAGCACGTGCTGACCCGAGTGCTGCTGCATGTGGTCGCGCCGCCGCTCCACGTCGAGGAAGCCGCGCACCCGCGTCGGAGCATCGCTCAGCCCCTCCGCCGACTCCAGAATGTGCAGCACCTCGCCGGTGGCTTCGTCCTCCGCCACCTCCGCTACGCGCAGCTTCGGCAGGAATGCGCCGCGCTCGCCTTCCAGCGGCTCCAGCTCCAGCCATCCGGTGTCGAAAGTCTGCCCGCCGCTGGTGGGATAGAACGCCGTGCGGTCGAGCAGCAGCGCGGTGCGGCCATCCGCCATCTGCCGGCGGTCCATCAACGCCGCCACAAAGTCGTAGAGAAACGAATTCTGGTAGTAGAGCTTTTCAGTCATTTCAACTCGGTTGAATGATGCCGCCGAGAGCGTGCGACTTCGGCAGCTCCGGCCGATCCATTCCGAACCAGCGCGCGATCACGTCAATGTACTTCAGGCCGCTGCCGGTGTTGAAGAGCACCACCTCGTCGCTCTCCTTCAGCCAGTTCTGCGCGCGCAGCTTGCGGTAGGCCGCCAGGGCGGCTGCGCCTTCGGGCGCGGCGAAGATGCCCTCTTCCGTCGCCCAGTCCTTCAGGGCCTGCATGGTCTCGGCGTCGCTCACGGCCACGGCCGTACCACCGCTCTCGCGGATGATTTGCAGCACGATGAAATCCGCGCACGCCTTGGGAACGCGCAGCCCGGCCGCCACGGTCTCCGCGTTCGGCCACATCTCACTGGCCTTCGCGCCTTCAACGAATGCTTTAACAATCGGCGCACAACCATCTGATTGCACGGCAATCATCTTCGGCTTCTTGCCGCGGACAATCCCCAGATCCTTCAGCTCGGCGAAGGCCTTCCACATGCCGATCATCCCCACGCCGCCGCCCGTCGGGTAGATGATGGCGTCCGGCAGCCGCCAGCCAAGCTGCTCGGCCACCTCCAGACCCATCGTCTTCTTGCCCTCCACGCGGTAGGGCTCCTTCATGGTGGAGAGATCAAACCAGCCCTGCGACGCCTTCCCTTCCGCCACCATGCGCCCGCAGTCGCTGATGAGCCCATCCACCAGCGTGACGCGCGCGCCGTAGCTCTCGCACTCCACGCGGTTCGCCAGCGGAACGTCCTTCGGCATGAAGAGGTCGGCACTGATTCCCGCTGCCGCCGCGTAGGCCGCCGCCGCGCTGGCCGCGTTCCCCGCCGAAGGCACCGCCACGCGGCGAATGCCGTGATGGCGAATCATCGTCATGGCGGCGCTCATTCCGCGCGCTTTGAACGAGCCCGTGGGATTCAGCCCCTCTTCCTTGATCCACACACCGGGCGTCTTGCGGCTGGGCAGCAGCGGCGTAAAACCTTCGCCCAGCGTGACCAGCTCGGCCGCCGGCAGCAGCTCGCGGTAGCGCCACATGGTCGCCGGGCGCTCCGCCAGACGTCCCGCGAGTTTCATCCGCTTAAACGCCGCCAGCGACTCCGGGGTATAGCGCACGTAGAGCGGCCCGCCGTCCTTCGAACAGAGTGTCTGCACCCCTTCGGCCGACAGCGTCTCGCCGCAGCGCGAGCATTCGAAGTGAGAGATGTTCAACATGGCCAACTCTTCAGCTACTCCCAAAGCGGCCACGAATGGGCATGGCCTTGGATAGAGAACAACGTCATCAAAGAATTCAGCAACTACGAGACAGTTCCATCCGTCGGACTCAAGGAAATCATTTGTTCAGGCGTGCCGAGGTCTCCGCGCCTGAGGATTACACGTGAGCCTGGCGGCATTGGCATCTGCAACAAGCTGGGAAGCAAACCCGAGAAGAGCTGGTCCGCGTCTGGACCATAGATGAACCATGTAAAGTATCCCTCTCCGAATTCGTTTCCATCGAGTTCGCCCAAGCCCTGCCGCTTTACCACCGATTCAATCTCGGGCGCAAGATCCAGCAGGCGCGCGATCTCCTCCTCATCGCCAGACTCCCCATCAGACAGCTTAATCATTACGCGAACGAGGTGATCTTTCGCGGTCATCGGCAGGGCCCCCAGCGCCTCAGACCGGAATCATAGTCTATGAGGGCAGCCGTTGCGCAGCTGATTGGGGGATCTGGAATGGATGGAGTAACGAGAGGTCCTGCGCTTATCGGTGCCAGGGGCGGCGCTGCGTGAACGGCTGCACCGTGCTGGCGACATGCCCACCCTGGCTCCGGCCGGCCGCCAGGTCATCAATCTCGTTCCGCGCCGCGGCCTCAGCCTGTTCCTGTGTCGGCGCGTGTCCCCACGCCACCATCCTGTCGGGCGTCTCCGCTCCGCAGACCATCCAGTGGTAACGGACACCTCTGCGGATCCGCTCCACTTCAAACGACTGGACGTAGCGTTCCGGTTGAGGCGGTTGCTTCATTCGATCACTCCGGTTCTGCAAAGCGCCGCGCGCCGGGGTTGCGTCTTTCAGTTGGCGGGAATTCATTGACTTTAATGATACGTGAGGTTGCGCTCCACCACAAATCGGCGTCGCCCTCCGGCTCAGCGCAGCAGGAGCCGCGCCTGCCAGAAGTACCTGCGTTCACGGCGCTTCAGGAAGCCCGGCATGGTGGCGCGCTTGTCCAAGATGCGCCGCGCCATCTCTCTCGCCTCAGCCTTTCGCCCCTGCGCAGCGAGGAACTGCGCATAGTGCAGTTGTGTCTCCGTCAGCGTCGAGGTCTTCAGCACCTCCTCAAAGAGCCGCTGCGCGCGCTCGGTGTCGCCCTTCTTCGCCCAGCAGTGCGCTAGCAGTCCCACTGCGCGCTGCAGGTCGTAGGCAGGGTCGGCCGCGGTCACGCGTTCCAGGTCGGTGCGCGCAGCGGCGTAGTCGCCCAGCTCGATCTCGGCGATGGCACGCCGGTAGAACGGGTCGATCGAATCGGTGCGGCGGGCGATCGAATGGTCAAATGCCACTCGCGCGGCCTGCCAGTCATGCGCGTCAAGGTAGAGCTGCCCAAGCTCCTCGTAGTTGCCCGGAGAGGGATTGTCCCGCACCATCCCCTGCAGCAGGGCGATGCGCTGCCGGCGATGCAGGAAGTTGAAGGTCCCTGGATCGCGCAGTTCGGGCAGCGCCTCCACTGCAAGGTAGACCACCGCACCGATGGGTCCAAGCAAGATGATGATGTACAGCCAGAAGAAGCTGGGGCGCTTGCGCGCAAAGTGAATCAGTGCGGTCACCGTCAGCAGGATGCCAAAGATGCCCCAGGAGGCGAAGTGTCCGAACATGACAGTGGCATGGTAGCAGCCCTCGGCCCTGCCGCAGGGTAGAATTTCTTCATGCCTCCTGTGCGCCTGATTGCGATAGACATTGACGGCACTCTTCTCGACCACGCTTTCCAGGTCAGCGAGGCGAACCGCCGGGCCCTTGAAGACGCGCACGCACGTGGAATCGAGATCGCTCTGGTCACCGGGCGCCGCCATACCTTCGCCTTGCCCATTGCGCAGTCGCTCGGCTTTCCTGTTACTCTCATCAGCTCCAACGGCGCCGTCACCCGCCGCTCCACCGGCGAGCTCTTCCATCAGGACACCCTTCCCCGCCACGCAGCGCTCGCGCTCGTCGCCCACATGACGGATTTCCGCCAGTACCTGGTCTTCACCTTCGACCGCGAGGGCCGCGGGGCGCTCATGCTGGAGACCGCTGACCAGCTCCACCGCTCCATCCAGCGCTGGATGGAGAAGAACGCGGAATACTTCGAGTTCGTCCGCCCCATCGAGCAGGCGCTCACCACCGATCCAATCCAGGCCATGTTCTGTGGTGAGATCGCGCAGATGTCCGAGGCGCAGCGCCACCTCCACGCCAACCACGAGCTGCTGCGCAGCATTACCGTGCTCAAGACGGAATACGAGGCGCGCGATCTCTGCATTGTGGACATCCTCAACCGCGGCTGCTCCAAGGGTCATGCGCTGCGCCGATGGTCCCGTGAGCAGCGCATCCCGCGCGAGCAGATCGTCGCCATCGGCGACAACCATAATGACGTGGAGATGCTCGAGTTCGCCGGCCTTCCCTTCCTCATGGGCAACGCCTGCGAGGAGTTGAAACTCGCCGGCTGGCCGCTCACCCTCACCAACGAGCAGGACGGTGTCGCCCACGCCATCGCCCAGGTGCTCGGCGGCTGAGGCCCTTTCGTGGTGTATTCCAGTTGTTCTCAAAGCGGCGTTCGTTCGCTACAATGCCCTCACATCTGCACGAACTTATTGTCCCGGAGGATCACAATGACTCGTTTTCTGCGCGTTTTCTTTCTGCTATCTGGTCTGTTTCTGATCTCCAGCTTCGGCTTCGCCCAGATCGACAGTGAGGGCTGCAGAGACTACCCCGCCCTCGGCCGCGTGCCTGGTTTCTATCTTCAAGAATGCACCGTCAGGCAGTATGACTCGGCTACCTTCCCCGTCGGGCCTGCCGGAAGGGAGAAGGACCAGGTGGAGGAGGGCCCGGAGTGGATCCTCAGGTACTACCTAAAGGACAACCTTACGAGCGTCAGCATGTTGCAGATCGTCCGCACCTTTCAGAACGCCGCGCGCAGCTCCGGCGGGCAGATACTGTCCGAACAGCGCGGCGACAACTGGCACAACACCACCATCAGGCTGAATCCGCCGGGCAAGGAAGTGTGGGTCTGGGTGGAAGCGCGGGACAGCTTCTATCAAATTACCGTCATCGAGAAGCAGGGCATGACGAAGTAGTTCGGATGATCGTGGGCGCCTGGCACCGCTGGACAACGTTCTGTACACGCCCGTTGCACCGATCAACGCCGCAGATGGCCGCGCCAAGAACCGCCGCGGCATAATGGCTGAGTTCTCAACTCGCTGGGCCTCCGCTTCTCCGCCCGGGCAGCCCCGCCTCTGCCCGGGGATTCCTCCTAATTATTAGGCGTGGAATTCAGGCTGGCTCCTCGCGCAATGCGCGTCTAACATAGGGACATTGCATCTGAGAATCCCAAAGCCGTTTTGCCTTGCGTTGCTGCTCTGTCTGTGCGCAGCCGGCCTACACGCTGCTGAGCTGGCGCGCCTCCGCAACGGCTTTGCCATACGCTACGAACGCCGCGAGATCATCGGCGAGACTGTGCGTCTCTACTTCGACGCCTCCGGACAGACCTACCTCGATGTCCCCGCCGCTGACATCGTCGCCTATGAGCTTGACGACACCGCGTCCGCGCCGGCCGCCGCACCTGCGGCGCCCCTGACCATCAGCGAGCACGTCCTGCGCGCCGGCGAAGAGCAGCAGATCGATCCGGACTTCCTCGCCAGCGTCATCCACCAGGAGAGTAGTGGCAATCCGAAGGCAGTCTCGCCCAAAGGCGCGCGCGGCCTGATGCAGTTAATGCCGCAGACCGCCGAACAGCTCGGCGTGAAGGATAGCTTTGACCCCGGCGCCAACATTGACGGTGGTGCGCGCTACCTGCGCCAACTCTTCATGCTCTACCAGGGCGACACTGCTAAAGCACTTGCCGCCTATAACGCCGGCCCGCAGAGCGTGGAGCGTTTCAAGGGAGTCCCCCCGTTCTATGAGACGCGTGTATACGTCGCGCGCGTCATCAAGGAATACAACCGCCGCAAGCTGGCCGCGATGCGCGCCGTGGCCTCACAGAAGCCTGCCGTGAAGGCTGAACCGGCTCCCGCAAAGCCGCACTAGCCTGCCTTCCCTACCCGCAATTCATTTGCATCACGCGCACCGGAGCAATTACCTTGTTCATGACTCTCAAGAACTCCGCAGCCCGATCATCTCCCATGAAACGCAAGCACGCAGTCACCACCGCCGTTATCGTCGTCATTCTCGCCGCACTCGTCTATCTTCAATTCCGCTCCTGGCAGCGCTTTGATTGGGCCGAGTTCTGGCGGCAGACGCGCGGGGTTAGTCTGTGGCACATCGCCGCCGCCGTCGCCCTCATCTATCTGTCGTACTTCCTCCGTGCCGTGCGTTGGGCCATCTTCCTGCAGCCCACCAAATCCACCAGCGTTGCTCGCATGCTTCCCGCCCAGTTCGTCGGCTTCGCGTCACTGGGCCTTTTCGGGCGCGCCGGCGAGTTCGTGCGCCCGTACCTCATCGCCCGCAAGGAAGAACTACCCGTCGAATCACAGCTTGCAGTGTGGACGGTGGAGCGCGCCTTTGACATTTGCTCGGTGCTGGTGCTGATGTTCGGTTTCATCTTCCTGACCGGCGGCCGCGTCTCCTGCATTCTCTTCCAGGCAATGCGCCAGGGTCTGCTCAGCCTCGCCGGCAAGGCGCAGCACCACGCGGGCCGGGCCGCGCTTGCCGCCTGCGTGCTGGTGCTTGTCTTCATCCTGTTGCGGCGCTCTTCCAGCACGCTCGCGCTCGCATTCAAGCATCGTCTGGACGCATTCAAGCGCGGCTTTAATACCATCAAAGACGTTCGCGCGTTCCTGCTCCTGGCGCTGATCTCCCTCGTGATGTGGTTTGGCATCGCCTCCGCCTACATCGAAGTCCTGCATTCCTACCCGCCGACCCAGCACTCCTTTACCCTGCCTGATGGCAGCACGGAGTTGCGCACCGCCCGCCCGGAGCAGATGAAGCTGGAAGACATCCTTCTCCTCATGGGTGGGAGCATGCTGGGCTCGGTGGTGCAGTTGCCGGGCGGGGTGGGCGGCTCCCAGTTGGCTGTGATCGGGGTGCTGTCGTCGTCCGTGTTCAGCGTGGAGCCCTACAACGTCTCGCGCGAGCTCGCCGTCAGTTGCGGCATGATGCTCTGGCTGGTCTGCTTCATGGCGGTGATTCCCGCCGGCCTGATTGCCGCCCGCTGGGAGCGCATTTCGCTACGCGCAGTGGAGGCGGAAGCCGAGTTGGCGGAGTCGGCCAAGCACGGCGGCTAGCGCTTTATCCGACAATCCGCAAATCCCCCGGATGGTACAATTCCCCTTGGTTGAACGGCATGAAATGCCCTTTTTGCGGCTTTGAAAACGACAAGGTTGTGGACTCGCGCGAGAGCAAGGAAGGCGAGTCCATACGACGACGACGCGAGTGCCTGAAGTGCGAGAAGCGCTTCACCACCTACGAACGCATTGACGAGATCCCCTACATGGTCGTCAAGAAGGACGGCCGCCGCGAGAAGTTCGAGCGGCAGAAGGTGCTCGGCGGCCTGCTGCGCGCCTGCGAGAAGCGTCCGGTCTCCATGGGCAAGCTCGAACAGGTGGTCAATGAGACCGAAGGCTTCGTCATTGACTCGCCCGAACGCGAGCGCCGCACCAGCGAGGTCGGCGAGTTCATCATGACCCGCCTGCGCAGCCTCGACAAGGTCGCGTACGTGCGCTTCGCCAGCGTCTATCTCGACTTCAAGGACGTGCACGAGTTCCAGACTGAGCTCCAGGACCTGATGCGCAGCAAGGAGCGCGAGGCCAAGGCTGCGAAGGCGGCGGAGAAGCCGCACGGCAAGGCAAAATCCGCACGTTGATGTGCGCAGCGAGACGAACAATTTCAAGACGGGCTGGGTTTGAGGCAGGTTGATCTCCAGCGACGAGGGCTTCTCAGTCCTTCCGAAGCGGGATCATGTGGTTTGTCGCGAAGCAGGGCGAACCATGGCGATCACTGCCGATGCTGCCGCCAACCTGTGCCGTCCCTGGCGGGACTCGGCTCACTTCCGCAGCCTTCCCGGCACTCACGTGCCGGGCTCAGGTCTGTCGTCCTACGGACTCTCAACTGCCGTACCACTCCATCTGCATCACGCCCGCGCAAGCACTTGCTCACCTCCCGAAACCTCTCGAAACGTCTCGAAACTTCCCGAAACCCCTCTCCCCATTTCTGCTACACTGCCGCATTGTCATCTCACGGAGCGAGGCACGCACATGGCGAAGAGCGTCAACAAGGTCATCCTCATCGGCAATCTCGGCAAAGACCCTGAGCTGAAGCGCACCGGCAGCGGCATTCCGGTGGCGTCCGTTACCGTGGCCACCAACGAGCGCTTCAAAGGCAAGGACGGCAACTGGCAGGACCGCACCGAGTGGCACAACGTGGTGCTCTGGCAGCGCCTCGCCGAGATCGCCACCGAGTACACCAAGAAGGGCAGCAAGGTCTACATCGAGGGCCGTCTGCAGACGCGCTCCTGGGACGACAAGACAGGACAGAAGCGCTACACCACGGAGATCGTCGCCAGCGACCTGGTGCTGCTCGGCGGACGCGGCGAAGGCGGCTCCGGCGGCGGCAGCTACAACCAGCAGCGCAGCGCCAGCGGCAATGACTTCGACCAGTCCGCACCCGCCGGCGCGGCCGACACCGCCGACGCCCCGCAAGCCACCGAAATCACCGACGAGGATATTCCGTTCTGAGGACGGTGCTAAGGGCGCGGCACTATGAGATCAATTGGTGCCTATACGTTCCACGTTACCATCGCTGCGCTGGCGGTCTTCCTTCCAGCGATGGCGGAGGCGGTGCTGACGGCTTCTCTCCTGCGAGCCCTAGGCTTCGCCATTAAGCCGACCCAATTTGCAGCTGACCATCTGTTGTTCTTCTGTGCCTTCACAGGCGTCTGCCTCTCATACGAAGTGTGCGACGTACTGACGAGTAGAGCCGCCCGATGGGTTTGGATACCGTTCGCCGTCATCTTCCTGGTGCGCGTTGTGAGTTGGAACCTGGATGAAGGCACGTTTTCAGCCGTCCGTTTCTTGAGCATTTCTTCACCGCCAACTGCCAAGTGGAGACTTGGCGCGATTCAGATTTCACAACGCGCTGCTTTGAAAGGCTCTATCTGATTCCGTGGATGTTCGGCGGGATGTCCTATTCAGTTGGCGCAGTGATTCAGCGGGCCTTACGCAAACGTTTTCCGCGAACAGAGGAGACGGACAGCGCCCCCTAGTCGCACGCCCCGCCCATCCGTCCTGTAGCTTGTGGCGGGTAGCGAGGAACCGCCGCGCTCAGTCCAGGCTTCCCTGCTCCCGACTCTCATAAATTGCACACGCACCGGCACCCGCGTCGTCAGGCTTTGTTTTCAGCTTCCATGGTGATTACTACCTTCCCACGCGCGTGCCCCTCTTCCAAGTACCGGATTGCCTCCGGGACTTCGCTCAGCCTGTAACGCCTGTCTATGACCGGCGTTACCTTTCCGGCCTCCATCAGCTCGCGCATCGTGGCCAGGTCCTCCTTGCTCCGCTTCGCCAGAACCGAGACCGCCTTCTGGCTTGAGAACCATGACAGCACGGGCATGATGAGGGCACTGGCGATGGAACCGATCATCCACCGACCATTCCCCCCAGCGACCGAGACGTATGCTCCTTTGGAATTCAAGACACGCCTGCATGCTGACAGTGAATGGTTGCCAATGCAGTCGAAGATGAGGTCGTAACGTTGCGCGCTCGTGGCGAAATCCTCTCGCGTATAGTCAATCACCTGATCTGCGCCGATGGATCGGACCATCTCCACGTTCCGCGTACTGCACACGCCGGTCACATCTGCGCCGAACCACTTCGCAATCTGTACCGCGAGCGTGCCCACGCCTCCCGCCGCGCCGTTGATCAAGACCTTCTGCCCCGGCTGAATCTGTCCCTTATCGCGAAGACCCTGTAATGCGGTGTACGCCGCTACAGGCACCGCCGCCGCCTGCTCAAACGACACGTTGGCCGGCTTAATGACCAATGCCGACTCCGAGGTGCACGCATATTCGGCAAAGGCCCCACGGCACGAGCCGAACACCTCGTCGCCCGGCTTGAACTGCGTCACGCTTCTGCCAACCGCTTCAACCTTGCCGGCCACATCAACGCCCAGTCGTGGGAGCTTGGGTTTGCGCAGACCAGCCATCAGTCGAAGGAAATACGGCGTGCCTCGCATGAAGTGCCAGTCAAGTGGATTCACCGAAGCCGCACGGACCTTTATCAAAACTTCGTCGTCACCGGCGGTTGGTCTTTCGACCTCTTCACACCGGAGAACGTCGGGCGAACCGTACTTGTGGTAGACAATTGCCTTCATGCGGATATCCTTCTTCTACGGCCGTGCCGCCGTGCGCCTAGTCCAGGCTTCCCTGCTCCACCACCACGTTCTCCCGCACAATGGTCGCACTGGTGACTTGGTTCGTCTGGTTCGGCGTGCTGCTAGTGAGACTCACGAAGAAGGCGTGGAAAGCACTCGCGCGTATCGTAAACATTTCAATAGGAGAATATAAACAAATATCGTAGCATTGTTTCGCCAAGACTCAGAGGCGCCAAAGCCTCATGAAAGTGGGGAATCGAATGCGAAGACTCCTTGTTGTGACGCTTGTAGTGCTTGCGATGATGGTGACCGTGGCCTCCGCCCAGACCAAGAAGCCGGTCTCCACGCAGGATAGCGACTGGAAGGGTTTCTACGTTGGCGGCTATGCCGGCGGCACTTTCGCCACCGCCAATGCGAGAACGTCTACGGTGTTCAGTCCGACCGGCTACTTCGCCACCAGCAGCATTCCGGCGATCGCCGCTGCTGGCGTGCAGAAGCTCCAGCCAAGAGGATTCAGCGGCGGAATCGAGGGCGGCGTGAACTTTCAGCGCGGCCACCTGGTTTACGGCGGGGAGCTGGATTACGGCGTCCTGCGGGCCAGCCAGATGCAAAGCGCCACCGTGGTCTATCCCTGTTGCGCACCCACCACCTTCACCCTCACCCAGTCCATAAACACGACCTGGATGTTCTCCGGCCGTGCGCGCGTCGGCTACGCTACTGGGAGGGCGCTCTTCTACGCCACCGCCGGACCTGCCGTCATCCGCTTCAACTACCAGGAGACGTTCACGGATACCTTCGCTTCCGCCAGAGAGAACGGCGGTATCAATACCTCAAGGACCGGGTACGCCGTCGGCGGCGGTGCTGAGTTCAAGGTGGACCGCAGATTCTCCTTTAGGGGCGAGTACCTGTACGCCGCCCTGGGAAGGTACACGAAGACAAGCACCAATCTCACTGCCGTTTTCGGGGGAACCACATACCAGTACCCGACGAACGTTTTCACCCATTCCACAGACTTCAACGCCAACATCGTGCGTGCCGGAGCCTACTACCACTTCTAGACCGCATTCTGCCCCGCTCGGCCTCGACCGGGCGGGGCGTCGTGTCTCTGCTAGCACCAGAAACGAACGCCGCCTTTGCGGACGGTGCATCCTCACGAAAGTTGAGCGCAGCCTTCGCCCGTCATGCCGCCGACTTGCTTCCGACGCTGTTGCGCAATAGCTTCCCTTCTGCGCGCTGGCGCAACCACTCGACCACGGCGTAGCAGCCGAAGATCACGATGATTGGGTCCAGCGGATGGCGGTAGTCCATGCTGGGATGCGTCACGTAGAAGATCACCGGGAACGTGATCAGCTCGAGCAGGAACGGCATCAGCAGTGCACGCGCCTGGCTGAGCCCCGCATACCTCAGGCCCAGCAGCAACAGAGCCGACATGGTTGTTGTGAACGCGACATAGGGGATGTGGAAGGGCTCGTCCGCCAGAAACGCCCGGTCGAGCGACCAGAAGCCTGTCCAGGTATAGATGACCCGTCGCAACGTCACCCACGCGGTGAACACGGAATGCTCACGGATGAACCTCTTTGCCTCCGCCTTCTTCGCATCAAGATACCCGATTTCCCCGAGCCGCACCCACTGCGCGTGCTCCGCCTCGCTGGTCGAAGGGTCCGCCGAGTCAGGCTGAAGGTTTGACGTGTCTCCGCAGTTGCCTTCATGCACGCCAAGCCAGAAGCCGTCGCGCACCGGCATCACCAGGTGGAGGGTCCTGTAGTTCCGCACCGTCCATGGGGCGATCACCGCCATAAAGACGAGCGCCGAGAGCAGCGCGGGGGCAAACCAGCGCGACCCAGTCCTCTGCCGCCGCACCACCAGCCAGAGCGCCAGAAAAGGCAGCGGGCCCAGCAGCACGGGACTCACCAGCGCCCCGATACCCCACAGCCCGCCCCACAGCAGCCAGTCGTGCCACGCGCTCTTATCCGCCAGCCTCAATGTCTGCAATAGGATCAGGCAGGCTGTAAAGCAAGTGAGAGTGTCAACCCACATGCGCCCCGACGCAAGATAGATTGAGAATGGGAAGAATGCCCAGGTCCAGCCGGCGGCCCGGGCGGTGCGCTCGCCGAACACGCGGCGCGCCATAAAGTACACGGGCAATACCGTGAGCGATGCGAACAGGCCGTTCAGCGAGAGAATCGCCAGGGCGCTGCCGGCATTGTGGACGCCGAAAAGCCTCATGCAGAGCATCATCAGCCAGGGATAGACCGGAGGCAGCAGCGCCGTGGAACCGGTGCTCTGGAAGAAGGGAGCGGAAAACCCCTGGTGGTTGTAGAGAGAGGTCGCGATCTGCCCCGCCTCCCAACCGAAGTGCCAATAGTTACGTGCCGGGTCGAGAAAATCGGAGTACATCACCACGGCGACCGCAAGCCGGAGCAGCAGCGCGACCAGGAACATCCACAGCAGCGCGCGCCGCGCGGACGGAACGGGCGCCGGCAAACCGCCGCCCTTCACCTCGGACTTCCGCACAGACGGCGGTGGCGCTTGGGATTTCGACACGAACAGTCCTCCGGCAGGCGCCATTGGGGTAAATTGTGGCGCCTCACGCACAACATGCTGAATCAGATAAAACAGACCGCGCCACTTTATCACACAGGCAGAGAGCGGAGAATATCGGTACGATGTGCCCAGCCGTCGAAGACAACAGGTGTCTGTGCATCAACCGCCTTCGGGGGTTCCGATCAGGAACGTGACGTGGCTTGCACCGAGGGAAGGAACTCGCCCGATGCGCCAGGCGTAGTTGGAGGCGCCGAGGGATTCCGTCAGCTTCCACAGCTCCCCGGTCGAGTACGTGCGTAGACAGGACGCGAAGCCATCCCACAGCGCCGCGAAGGGCACCACGGGAATCAGGTAGGTCCAGAGCAGCCGCGAGAATCGGAAAGGGCGCACAAAGGGAGTGGCGAACAAAATGGCGAGCGGCGTGAGCAAAAGCGGCAGGGTCCAAATCAGAAAATTCCGCTCCGTGTATTCGAAGATTCCGATCCCTTGCTCCAAGCGCACGGCGTCCTCCAGAATGGCCCGGGCTTCGGATTCCCGGAAATGGTGGAAGGCCGTGAAAATGGTGCGGAAGCCCCGCAGCTCAGGTGGCACAGCCATGGCGTCCACAGGTTCCAGGACGGTCTTTATCGCGCCGCCCGAGTCATCCGCGAGAGCCCGCAAAGCGCCCACGTTGGGGAACTTGTCCGTGAGCACGACCTCCAGTCGCCCGCCAAGGGTCTCCTCCAGCACCGGCAGCAGGGACAGGAGGGGGCTGCCCGCACCGGAGCACAGATCCACGATGCGATTCCCGCCCACATCTTCCAAAGCTTCGGCCAGCATCGGCGCCACATGCCGGTATGGATGCAGAAGTCGCGCGTAGAAGGACATCAGCTCCGTTAGCAGATCCCGCCAGGTCGCCGGAAAGAACCCCAGCTCGTGGAACTCAAAAGCATGAAAGCGAGCCACGTTCCCTCCGTTCCCTGCGCATGTCCGTCTCTCCCCAATGTACAGTCCCATTTTCTCATCCAAGTCCTATATTTCCCTTCCATCGGATGACGGTCCCGAAGCTTCGGCGATCCGGCAAACAGAAACGCCGCCCTCGCGGACGGCGTCTCGTAGTTGTTGAGTGTTTGCAAAACCAAGCCTACGACTCGTCGCTCTCCTTCAGCTTGGCGATAACGCCGAAATCTTCCAGTGTCGTGGTATCGCCCTTCACATCGCCGACCGACGCCAGCTCGCGCAGCAGGCGGCGCATGATCTTGCCCGAACGCGTCTTGGGGAGCTGGTCGGTGAAGCGAATGTCGTCCGGCTTGGCCATGGCGCCGATCTCCTTGGCCACCCAGGCGCGCAGCTCATCCTTCAGCTCCTTGCTGGGCTTCTGTCCGCCTTCCAGCGTGACAAACGCCGCCACGGCCTGGCCCTTCAGGTCGTCGGGACGCCCGACCACAGCGGCCTCGGCCACCTTGTCATGCGCCACCAGCGCCGACTCGATCTCCATCGTCGAGAGGCGGTGTCCGCTGACGTTGAGCACGTCGTCCACGCGGCCCATGATCCAGAAGTAGCCATCCTTGTCTTCGCGCGCGCCGTCACCGGTGAAGTACACGCCGGGGATGTCGCTCCAGTACTGCTTCACGTAGCGATCGGGATCGCCCCAGATGGTGCGCAGCATCGCGGGCCACGGCTTCTTGAGCACAAGGTATCCACCCGAGCCGAGCGGCACACGCTCGCCGGTGCGAGTGACCACCTCGGCAGAGATGCCCGGGAACGGCCGCGTTGCAGAGCCCGGCTTCGTGGGAGTGGCGCCCGGCAGCGGCGTGATCATGATCATGCCGGTCTCGGTCTGCCACCATGTGTCCACGATCGGGCAGCGCTCCTTGCCGATCACCTCGCGGTACCACATCCAGGCCTCGGGGTTGATGGGCTCGCCCACCGTGCCCAGCAGGCGCAGGCTGCTCATGTCGTGGCGGTTGGGATACTGCTCGCCCCACTTGATGAACGTGCGGATGGCCGTGGGCGCGGTGTAGAAGACGTTGACCTTGTACTTGGCGATGATCGCCCAGAAGCGGTCGAGGTCGGGGTGATTCGGAGCACCTTCGTACATCATTGAGGTCGCGCCGTTCTGCAGCGGACCGTAGACGATGTAGCTGTGTCCTGTGACCCAGCCGATGTCCGCCGTGCACCAGAAGACGTCTTCGTCGCGCATGTCGAAGACCCACTTCGCGGTAATGTACGTGCCCACCGAGTAACCGCCCGTGGTGTGCACAATGCCCTTGGGCTTGCCGGTGGTGCCGCTCGTGTAAAGGATGTACAACGGGTCCTCGGCGTCCAACTCTTCGGCCGGGCACTTGTCGCTGGCATTGGCCATCAGCTCGTGCCACCAGTGGTCGCGGCCCGGCTTCATGGTGACCTGGCTGCCCGTGCGCTTGTAGACCACAACGTGCTTCACCGTGGGGCACTTGTCCACGGCTTCATCCACCGTGGCCTTCAGCTTCACTTCGCTGCCACGCCGATACGAACCATCCTGGCTGATGATGGCGACGGCCTGTTGGTCGGTGACGCGGTCCACAATGGCGTTGGCGGAGAATCCGCCGAAGATCACCGAGTGCACCGCACCGATGCGCGCGCAGGCGAGCATGGCTATTGGGAGTTCCGGCACCATGCCCATGTAGATGGCGACGCGGTCGCCCTTCTTAATGCCCAGCCCCTTAAGCACGTTGGCAAACTTCTGCACTTCGGTGAGAAGGTTCTGATACGTGTAGGTCCGCGAGTCGCCCGGCTCGCCCTCCCAGATGAGGGCTGCTTTGTTGCGCCGCCAGGTCGTAACGTGGCGATCAAGGCAGTTGTAGGAGAGGTTGATTTTTCCGCCGACGAACCACTTCGCCCACGGCGTCTTCCACTCGAGCACCTTGTCCCACTTCTTGAACCAGTGAAGTTGCTCGGCAATCCCTGCCCAGAACTTCTCCGGGTTCTCGATGGACTCCTTGTAGATGCGCTCGTATTCTTCCTTGCTCTTGATGTGCGCGGTCTTGGAGAACGCGTCCGCGGGCTTGAATACGCGGTTCTCCTGCAGAATGGAATCAATGTTGACCTGCGGTACGTCTGGTGTGTTCGCCATCCTCAGTTTCCTCCGACCTTCTTTCTTCAAAGTGTGTATTTCATGTCCAAAGCGGCAATGCTGTGTGGCTCTGCCGCTCTTTGAATCTGGTCCCCCCTGCACCTGGGTAGAACTGCTCACTGCTCTAACGTGGAGATGTCTCCAATCTCCTGCCCAATCTCCTTGGCCTTCAGATAGCGCCGCATGATTCTTCCTGAGCGCGTCTTGGGCAGCGCCGTCATGAACTCGATGGCCGAGGGTGTGGCGATCGGGCCCAGCTCGCGGCGCACGTGCTCGGTGAGCGCGGCGGCCAGCGTCTCGCTCGGCGTCTGCCTGGCACGCAACAGAACCGCGCGCCCACACCACGGCTGCCGAAGCGAATCGTCTCGGTTGTACCACCGGCGTTCACCCATGCCTGTTCGCAGACCGCCGCTGCGCCAACCACTTGCTCAAGAGAGCGGGCAATCAGATTGGGCGGTGCCGCTCTGAATGCCCGCATTCCCTCTTAGTACGTTCCCGTGCTCATCAGGCGCCTGTTATCTGGCCGCAGCCGGAGCCCGCGCCGGCACGTTGGGGCGCTTGGCAATCAGTTCGAAGAACAGAGCGACGAACGCCAGAACTCCTGCCGTGTAGCAGGCCATCTTGTAGTTGCCGTACTTGTCAAACATCATCCCGCCGATCTTGGAGCCAAAGTAGCCCGCCACCCCCCACGCGGTGAACAGCATCCCGTAGTTGATCCCGGCGTTCTTGGTTCCCCAGAAATCCGAGGCGGTCGCACCATTGACCGAGAGCTGGGTGCCATAGCACCAGTAGACGATGAACACCATGAGGTACAGCGCGGCTACGCTGGTGCTGCCGACGAAGTACAGCAAGGGCATGGCGATCATCGAGATGCCGATCATCACTCGCAGCACGTTCAACCGTCCCAGCGCGTCCGACATCCAGCCCGACAGAATGCGGCCGGAAGCGTTGCCTGTGGCTCCCACCACTAGACCCACGGAAGTCGCCATCACGCCGGGGAAGCCGATGCTCTTGGCGATGCCCGCCAGTTGGCTGATGACCATCAGTCCAGCCAGGCTACCCAGCGCATAGGCGATCCACATGAAGTAGAACGTCGGCGTGCGCAGGGTTTCGGCGGGACTGAACTCATAGGTGGTGGCTGCTGACTTCGAGGCGGGAGCAGGCGTCCAGCCGGCCGGCTTGTATCCGGCGGGTGGATTCCGCAACAGGAACGCCCCGAACACCGTCATGACCAGGAAGATTCCACCCAGGATCTGGAATGTGTTTTGCCAACCGTAGGTTGGAATGAGCTTCAGGTTGGCCAATGGCCCGAAGATCGCGGACCCGCCGCCGTAACCAGCCACGGCCAGTCCGACCGCCAGGCCGCGCTTGTCCGGGAACCACTTGGCCATCACGGGGATGGGTGTCGAGTAGCCGAAGCCGTTGCCCAGTCCGCCAATCACTCCGAAGCAGACATACAACCAAGTCAGGCTCGTTGTGTATGCGCACAGGAAGAAACCAAGGCTGACCAGGACGCCGCCGATCAACGATACCCAGAACGGCCCGAACTTGTCCTGCAACCGCCCGGCGACGACGAATGAAAGTGCGAAGACCACCACCGCGATGCCGAACGTCGTGGAGGTCTGTGCCCGCGTCCACTTGAACTGCTTCTCCAGAGGAGCAACGAATATGCTCCAGGCATACAGGGTGCCCAACGCCAGGTTCATCGAAAGTCCGCCCACAACTCGCCACCATCGACTGATGTGGGACTGCGAAGTTTCTGCAGCTGCCATTTCTTAATCTCCTTGTGTGCGAGTGCACCACGCCCGGCGCGCCGGGATGGAGACCCGCTGCGAACTGGAATCGAACTAAACTATTTTGGCGACCTTCGCCGCCCACCCCTGCTGGAGAACTGCCAGCCCAGCATCACGCTCCCAACGGACGGAAACCCCACTTCCCGCCCCTCCGCCGCCCCCGGATAATGCGTGGAAGCAAACGAAGTATCTGTCTCTCGCGCCTCAGACCAATCCCTACAGGAGGTTCGACTTGATCTCCCTGGGTGCCGGAAAACTTGAGGCCGAAAAATGAGCGCGAGAAGCATACCCTTAGCTTGCCTCGTCCGTAAACATCTTTTTCACTCCATTGCAATACCCCATGGAAATCCGCCCCTGGACATGATTTGCGTTCGCTCCGCGGATTCCACGTCGCCATGGACCGCCACCTGGCCGAATCTGGGCATCTCGTCGGCCGCACGCGCTCAGCTCCGGCTCGAGTCTGGGCGGGGTTTGCGGGGAGGCGCCCTGTTGAACCCGCCCGTTGCGTTAAGGGGCGTAATGAATTCTTATCACAGGCATTTTGTGATATAAGTCACTTAACGGGAACGGAACAGCTCACAGCGGAAATTTCCGGTTCGGTGCAGGGATTCCGCGCGCACACGCAGTTTTGGAGTGGGCCGGTGGCGGTGCCATCGTTTCCGGTGCCCGTGGGAGGGTGTTTGTGGGTTCACCATATGGCCTCGAACTGGTCGAGAACTGCCTGATCTGCAAGCTCCGCTCTGACAGTTTCTTCTGCGGCCTGCCGCGGGAGTCCCTTGAGGCTTTCGAACGCCTCAAGTTCACGGCCGCCTATCCGGCGGGCGCCGTGCTCTTCGTCGAAGGGCAGATGCCGCGCGGCATCTACCTGCTGTGCAAAGGCCGGGTCAAACTCTCCACCACCTCCGCCGATGGCAAGACGCTCATCCTTAAGATCGCCCAGCCGGGCGAGGTGCTCGGCCTGCACGCCACCGTCTCCGGTACACCCTACGAAATCACCGCCGAGAGCGGCCAGCCCTGCCAGCTGAATTTCATCAAGCGCGAGGACTTCCTGCGCTTCCTGCAGACCCACGGCGACGCCTGCCTGAAGGCGGCGCAGCACCTGAGCCGCGACTGCCAGTCGGCGTACCAGCAGATTCGCGCATTGGGCCTGTCGCACTCCGCTCCCGAGCGGCTGGCGCGCCTTCTGCTCGAGTGGGCTGCGGGCGAGGGCGCCGTCGATCACGGTTCGCGCGTCAAGGTGGCGCTCACCCACGAGGAAATTGCGCAGATCATCGGTACTTCGCGTGAGACCGTCACCCGCACGCTCGCCGACTTCCGCCGCAAACAGATTGCGGTGCTAAAGGGTTCGACTCTTCTCATCCGCAATAAGCTGGCGCTGGAGAGATTGGTCGGCGCTTAGCGCAATCGGTAGCCCTCTGCCAACTTGCGCGGGAGAATCTATTCGCACATTCCCATTTTGGCGCATCCTCGGTATGCAGAGAAACTCCACAATTCATCGAATCAAGAATGGTGTTGCGAACCGCAACAAACGCGGCACTTCGCACCTGTCCCACTTTCAATCTGAGCAAATTCGCAACATCCGAAGGGGTTGACTGCACTTTTCCGTGTGATGCACGTCACCGCAAGCCTCACAAGAGAAGAACCATAGTTACCCCGGAATTGGGAGCCAGACTGCTCATTCCACAGTCGTTGTTTCAGATTCGCGAACAACGCCGGCGTGCCAGGACGGCGACCGGCTTGGCGGCACGCATGGTATCGGCGACGGTGGCTCCAACGGCCTACCTGCAGAGGGTACTGCTCCGCAATGGCAGTTCCGCTTCTCCGCCCGCCGGGCGCAGCCCTGTTTGTGTCGCACGTGCTCCATTTCGCAGTTTCAGGCAGTCATTTCGTTTTCGGCCGAAGTGCCAGCGGTCATTCCGCGGATGCGGCGCAGCTCCTGTTCTCGTCTGCGCTTCCGCGTGCCAGGAGAGCATATGAGCAAGGCGATCTTATATGACGCCACCCAGTGCATCGGCTGCAAGCAATGCGAGGACGCCTGCGCGCAGCAGAACAAGCTGCCGTACGACGACACCATTGCGGCAGAGTCGGTGCAATCAGCACACAAGTTCACGGTGGTCCTTACCAAGCAGGACAAGTTCATGCGTCGGCTGTGCATGCACTGTGAGAAACCCGCATGCGCATCGGTGTGCCCCGTCGGTGCCTTCCACAAGACCAAGGAAGGCCCGGTGGTTTACGACGTCTGGAAGTGCATCGGTTGCCGCTATTGCATGATGGCCTGTGCCTTCGCCCAGCCTAAGTATGAGTGGGGGTCGCTGAACCCGCGGGTTCGCAAGTGCATCATGTGCTCGGACCGTGTTCTCGCCGGTCAGCAGACAGCGTGCGCCGAGATATGCCCCACTGGCGCCACCAAGTTCGGCGAGCGTGACGCCCTGCTGGCCGAAGCCCAGGAGCGCATCCGCCAGAACCCATCGGGCTACGTGAACCACGTCTACGGCATGAATGAAGTGGGCGGGACTTCCGTCCTCCTTCTGTCGTCCGTGCCTTTCGAGCAATTCGGCTACCCGCTCTCGCAGAGGGTCGGAGAGACTGCGCTGCCGGAGTACACCGCGCGCGTCATGGACCTGATGCCCGACTTCATTCCGTTCTGGGTGCTTGCCTTGGGCGGCGTTTATTGGATCGCGAACCGCCGACATGAGGTCGCCGCCGCCGAAGCAGCGGCCAAGACCGATGGGGGTGCGCAGTGAAGATCTTCAACATCAAGGTCACGTTCTGGAGAGTCGTCTTCGTGGTCATCATGGTGCTCGGCATCTACTCCACGTATGTCCGCTACCTCCATGGTCTCGGCGCAGTCTCCAATATGACCGACCAGTTCCCTTGGGGACTCTGGATCGGCTTTGATTGCCTCTGCGGCATCATGCTGGCGGCCGGCGGATTCTGCGTGACTGGTGCGGTCTACATCTTCAAGATCGAGCGCCTCCATGTCATCGTCCGTCCCACGATTCTCACCGCCTTCCTCGGCTACCTGCTCTTCATTGTGGGCCTGCTCTTCGATCTCGGCCGGCCGTGGTACATCTGGCACCAGATGATCTACATGAATCCGCACTCCGTCATGTTCGAGGTCGGCATGTGCGTGATGACTTACACCACGATCCTGTTCTTCGAGTTCCTGCCCACCGTGCTCGAGCGCTTCCATCTCACCAAGCCGCTCAAGGTGGTGAAGGCGCTGTTGCCGGTATGGATCGTCGGCGGCGTTCTGCTCTCCACCCTGCACCAGAGCTCGCTGGGCTCGCTTTTCCTGATCTTCCCGGAGAAGATGCACCCGTTCTGGTACTCTCCGGCGCAGCCCTTTTTCTTCTTCGGTTCAGCCATTGCCTGCGGTCTGGCGATGACAATCTTCGAGTCCACCGTCAGCGCTCGCGCCTTCGGGCGCAGCCTGGAACTCCCGATCCTCACCGAGCTGGGCGGCGCACTCCTGGTGGTCCTGTGGCTCAATTTCTTCCTGCGCGTTGAGGATCTGATTCACCGCGGACAGATTCCGGCCGTCTTCAAGCCTTCGTACGAGGCCTACTTCCTCTGGCTCGAATTCGCTATGGCGTTCGTGATTCCCATCGCCATGCTCAGCTTCAGGAAGGTTCGCCTGTCGTCGGGCTGGCTCTACCTAGCTTCGCTGAGCTCTATCCTCGGCTTCGTGACCAACCGCCTGAATGTGGGCCTCACCAGCATGGAAACCTGGGTCGGACATCACTACATGCCCAAGTGGACGGAGCTCTGCATCACGCTGATGATTGTTGCTCTGGGCTTTTTCGCTTTCGCCATGGCGGTGAAGTTCCTGCCCATCTATGAGGAGCACGTGGAGAAGCACACCGGCCCGAATGTCCCAGCGCACGCCTCCGCGGCACCAAAGAAAGACGTGGCTCTGGCCAATGCCAACTGAATCCAACCCGTGCTCTCGCGAAGATGATTTTTGGGAGCTCGTGCTGCCGGAGCCGGCAATTCAGCGAAACCGTCCGGACGTGGACACCCCGTCCGGCGGTTCCGCGCCTGCGCCTGATCGCCGCGGCCGGCTGCGGCGCCAAATGGACCACGTCCACACCAAGCTGACTCTCTTGCTGGTGGTGTTGCTGACCCTGACCCTGGCGCTCATCGGCTATATCAGTGTGCGGGTGCATCGCAGCGAACTGCAGCAAGCCACCCAGACCTCTTCGGCAAACACCGCCGACGTCATCCGCCGCAGCACTTCGTACTTCATGATGCAGAATGACCGCGACGGACTGCACCAGATGATCCAGACCATCGCGGATCAGCCCGGCATCGTTCGCATTCGCGTCATCAGTCCCACCGGCCAGGTCAGCTACTCCAGCGACGCACGTGAGATCGGCACCATCATTGACAAGCACTCCGCCGAGTGCACGGCCTGCCACAAGAATGGCGCCAGCCTGCCCACGCCGGGCGGTGACCGCTTCCGTATCTTTCATGCCGGCGGCCAACGCGTCCTCGGCACCATCACTGCCATTGATAATGACCCGACATGCAGCAATGCCGCCTGTCACGCGCATCCCGCAAGTCAGCGCGTCCTCGGCGTGCTGGATACACAGGTTTCTCTTGCCGCAGCGGATCGCTCGCTGGCATCGGCAACCCTCACCCTCACCGCCCAGACCATCACCGGCATTGTTTTTGTCGTGCTAGTTATCTGGCTCGTGGTCCAACACTTCGTGCACCGGCCGCTGGCGAAGCTGCGCACCGGCACGGAGCATCTCGCCAAAGGCGAGCTCGGTTACCAGATCCGCGTGAAGTCGCAATTCGACGAAGTGGGCCAGCTTGCCGCCAGCTTCAACAGGATGAGCAGCGAACTGCTGGCGGCGCGCCGCGAAGTCACCGACTGGGCGCACACCCTTGAGGAGCGGGTAGCGCAGAAGACCAGCGAACTGCAGCAGGCGCAGGAACAGATGCTGCGCGTGGAACGCATGGTGGCCATCGGCAAGCTGGCCGCCGTCGTCGCCCATGAGATCAACAATCCCCTGGCCGGTATCCTCACTTACGCAAAGCTCATCCGCAGGTGGCTGGAGCGCGGCATCACCACCGAGGAGCGAAAGAAGGAGGCGTGCGACTCGCTCGACCTCATTGCCAGCGAGAGCCGCCGGTGCGGTGAGCTGGTGAAGAACCTCCTGATGTTCTCGCGCAAGACCCCGATGAACATCGAGAAGAACGACCTGAACTCGATCCTCGAGCGCAGCCTGTTGCTGGTGCAGCACAAAGCGGAGATCCAGGCAGTCAACGTCGTGACCGACTTGGAGCGGGCTCTGCCCGCCATCCTCTGCGACGCCGCCCAGATCGAGCAGGTCGTGCTGGCCCTCATCCTGAACGCGCTTGACGCCATGCCGCACGGCGGTAACCTCTGGGTCAGTACCCGCCGCCTGGGCCCGGATGTCGAGATTCAGGTGCGCGACGACGGCTCCGGCATACCCCCCGAAATCATGCCCAGGATCTTCGAGCCGTTCACCACCACCAAGGAAGTCGGCAAAGGAACCGGGCTTGGCTTGGCCATCGCCAAGGGCATCACGGAGCGCCACGGCGGCCGCATCGAGCTGCAGTCGGAGCTCGGCGTCGGCACCACGTTCCGCGTTTTCATTCCCGTTGAGGGCAAGATACCCGAGGCGCAACCGGCCGTACTGACCGCCGCACCATAACAGAGCAGGAGAGCACCGTGAGTGAAGTGAAGGGCAACTTGCTGATCGTTGATGATGAGCTGAGCGTACGCGACTCGCTCGGCAAGTGGTTCCGAGAAGAGGGTTACGAGGTTGGCACCGCGGAGAGCGCCAGTGACGCCCTGCTGCGTTTGAATGACCGCAAGTGGGACGTGGCGCTGCTCGACATCAAGATGCGCGGCACCGACGGCATCGAGTTGCAGCGGCGCCTCCATGAGCTCGACCCTCAACTGATCGTCATCATGATGACCGGCTACGCGTCGGTCGAGACCGCCGTCACCGCGCTCAAGAACGGCGCTTACGACTACGTCACCAAGCCGCTCGATCCTGACGAGATTGCCCACCTCATTGCCAACGCCATGTCGCATCGTCGCGCCACCGAGGAGAACAAGCAGCTCAAGGAGCATCTGGAGGAGGCCACGCGGCCCGCCGCGATCATCGGGCAGAGCGCGGTGATGAAGCGCGTCTTTGAGGCCATCGAAACCGTCGGCCCCACGGACGCCACCGTGCTCATCACCGGCGAGAGTGGCACCGGCAAGGAGCTCGTGGCGCGCGCCGTTCACTACGCGAGCCCTCGCCGCTTTCATCCCCTGGTCGCCGTGCACTGCGGCGCGCTCACAGAGACCCTGCTGGAAAGCGAGCTCTTCGGCCACGAGAAGGGTGCCTTCACCGGCGCGCAGTACCGCAAGAAGGGCAAGTTCGAGGTCGCCGAAGGCGGCACCATCTTCCTTGACGAGATCGGCGACATCAGCCTGAAGACGCAGACCGACATGTTGCGCGTGCTGCAGGAGCACGAGATCACCCGCGTCGGCGGAAACCAGGCCATCAAGGTGGACTTCCGCTGCGTCGCCGCGACGAACAAAGTCCTGGAGAAGCTTATCGAGGAAGGCTCCTTCCGCCCCGACCTGTTCTACCGTCTCAATGTCTTCCGCATTGAGATTCCGCCGCTGCGCGACCGCCGCGAGGACATTCCCCTGCTTGTAAGCTCCTTCGTGAAGAAGTTCGGCCGCGAAATGAACAAGAAGATCACGCGCGTTGCGCCGCGTGCCATGGACCAGCTGCAGCAGTACAACTGGCCGGGCAACGTGCGCGAACTTGAGAACGCCGTGGAGCGCGCCATGGTGGTCGCCCGCGAGCCTGAGATCCACGAGCAGGACTTCACCCTTCACGCCGGCTCACAACCCATGGACACTTCCACCCCTGATGGACGCACCCTCGACGACATCGAGAAGGCACACATCCTGCGCACCCTCGAGGAGTGCGGCGGCAACCAGACGCGCGCTGCTGAAGTGCTGGATATCGATCGCGTCACCCTCCATCACAAACTGAAGAAGTACGGGTGGGCCAAGTCTTCCGTCGCATCTTCGAATTAGGCGGCTGGTCGAGGGTCTGGGAGAATGAAGTCACTGCAACTGCTGCCGATCGGAGCGCCCCACCAGCTCTTGCTGGAGTGGCTCCGCTCCGAGCTGGGCACGGCTTTTCAGATGCCCTGCGAGATCATCGGTCCGCCGGTGCAGCCGAACTTCTGCTTCCACCCCGAACGCCAGCAGTACCACTCCAGCGAACTGCTCGCGCAGATGCGGCAATATGTCACGAAGAACACGTGGCGAATCCTCGGCGTCACCCCGGTGGACCTCTATATCCCCATTCTGACATTCGTCTTCGGCGAAGCCGAGGTCGGCGGCAAGTGTTCCGCGGTCAGCTACCATCGCCTGGCACAGGAGTTCTACGGCCTGCCCGCTGACATGGATCTTCTCTCGCGCAGGCTGCTCACTGAGTCGGTCCATGAGCTGGGCCACACCATGGAGCTCAGCCACTGCGGCGATTACGAGTGCGTGATGTCGTCTTCGCACTCAGTGGAGTGGATAGACATCAAGGGCTACATGTTTTGCGGAGAGTGCGCCGAGCGTGCCCGTCCGCAACTGCGGCTATAGTTCTAATCCTCTAAGACAATGACCCCGGTGCACGCCGGGGTCTGTCTTTGCAGGTCCGCTCTCAGCGGACGATCAGCACTTCGCGGATGTTGTCCTTCCCGAGGAAGAACTTGATGGAGGAGAACTCGTTGAAGAGCTTCTCAATGTGGCGGTTGGCAAAAACGCGCTGTAGCCGTAGTGATGCACCCTCCTGCAGTTCCAGCGTCTCCTGGTCGCAGATGTGGTAGCGGTAGTAGGGAGCCTCCGGGCCCGCTGTCTTCAGATGGAAGAAGCCGAGCAGCATACCTTTCTCCTTCGTCACCTGATGGATCTTCTCCACCACCGGCTTCACCAGCGCTTCCGGCAGGTAATCGCAGACGTCCCAGAGGAGCACGGCGTCAAACATCCCGAGCGGATAGACGAGGCTGTCCTGCAGGAAGAGGCCGACGTCGATCGTCTTGGTCACCTCGCCCTTTTCGTTCTTGGTCGGCGTCAGGATGGCGGGATCGTGAGCGGCCGCCAGCAGGTCCTCGTTGTAGGCTTTATGACCACGCCCGGTGAGATACATGATGTTGGAAGGCGAGGTCGGTCCGAGGTCGAGGACCCTTCGGCCCTCCGGCCGCAGCGCAGCCTGGGCGAATTGCCCGAAGCCGGTGGAGTGGCGCGGAATCCGTATCTGCGCCACGCGTTTTGCCGACGTGCCGCCGCCGAAGATACTGCGAAGGAGATTCTGAACCACTGGGATGCGCTCGTTCTTTCTGCAATCCTGATGCAGCGGGTGGCCGGCGCCGGCCGCGCCGCTGCCTCCCTTACTTCTTTTCCAGCGACGAAGGCTGCGGAGTGATCGTCAGGTTGACTCCACCCCCGGCTGTGCTCGCGGCCGACGTCTTCGGCTCCGGCTTGTGCTCGCCTTTGGGCTCCGGCTTAGGCTCTGCCTTCTGGATGTCAATCGCCCCCTTGAAAAACGCCCCGTCTTCTATGATGATGCGCTGCGTAAAGATGTCGCCGTTGAGGACCGCTGACTTCTTCAGCTCCACTTTCTCGATGCCGCGGACATTGCCATCCACCTTGCCGTGAACAATGATCTCTCTCGCGTGCACGTTGGCGCGCACCCGCCCGTTTGGGCCGATGATCACACTGTTGCTGCGCAGTTCGATGCTCCCTTCCACTTCACCATCGAGGAAGAGATCTTCGCTGCCAGACAGTTCTCCCTTTACGATTACAGACTTGCCGATATGCGCGACATCGGCGCGATAAGTTTCCATCTTCGGAACCTCCACGGCTCTGGGTTGGGGTGGCGGCGCGTAAGCGGGCGTCACCACTGGGGGTTGTGGCGATGTTTGCGGGGCGTACGGTTTTTCGTCTTCTCTACGCGTCTTCCACATCTCAGAATGCTCCCGTAATCTCAAGAGTGCAGGACCGGCCCGAGGGCAGCCTGGACTGGCAAAATACCGGATGAAACGGCGTTCTTCGAACTATATCCAACCGGCTGAAAGGCGGCAACAAGCAAATCTAACCGAAAGTCACTATCTTCCGTTCCTTGGTACAGCCACCCTTCAAGACAGGTCTCAAAGGCCGTGAGGGCGGTTTCCGATCGCCCTCAGGGGGCCCCCCGTCCGAGGCTGAGGAGAGATGGGACAGCCAGCCTGACGCTCTCGCCCCGGCCTCCCCGCACACTCCAGTTTTGTGCTCTGTAACACGTTTCAATAGAATCAATCCGATGCTCCCGCCGCTCCGCGCCTGCCCCTACCTTCTGGCCTTGGCCATCCTCGCGGCCGGTCCCGTGCGCACTGCCCCCGCCGAAAACTCGCCGTCGATGCCTGCCCGCGAGCTGGTGCGGAAGGCGGTGCAGAATGAGGCGCCTCCAAACCTCGAGACCGGCCCTCTCTTCGCCTACAAGTCTCGTCTCCTGAAGCCGCATTACGACACGGTCAAGCAGAACGTCGAGACTCCGCTGGGGATCCTGGCGAGGGTGGTCATGTTCAATGGTCAGCTACTCACAGCCGAACAAAAGGCGAATGAGGACGCCCGCATCAATCGCCTGCTCGATCCCGCGCAGATGCAGCAGAAGCGCAAAGCCCAGCAGGCCGATGCCGAGCGCGCCGCCAAGCTGTTCAAAGCGCTGCCAGACGCCTTCCTTTACGAGTACCTGGGCAGCGAACAGGTTCAGGACCGGCACACCCTGGTCAAGCTGAGCTTCACTCCCGACCCAGCCTTCGACCCGCCCACGCGCGAGACCCTCATCTTCCAGGGCATGCGCGGCGAGATGGTGGTGGACTCGACCGCCATGCGCGTCATCTCGGTTGACGGCACCCTCTTCCGCGATGTCACCATCGGCTGGGGGCTCATCGGCCGCCTCTACAAGGGCGGGCGATTCACCGCCGAGCAGACCGAGGTGGCACCGGGTTGCTGGACGATTGTGAAGATGACCTTGAAGTTCGAAGGCCGGGCGCTGATCTTCAAGAGCCTCCACATTGACGAGGTGGAGACCCTCTGGGACTTCAAGCCGGTCGAGCGCATGTCCGTCCACGACGCCCTCGACTACCTCAAGCAACGTGAATCGCAAGATCCGCAGCCGCGATCTGGCCAAGAAATCGGTAGGCACAAATGAAAAACTCCCCGCCTCGGCTACTGCTCGCTTTCGTGGTTCTCTGCATCGCCACGCAGGCGAAGTCCATCCCGCAGGATGAAACGGAGAAGGAGAATTGTCGCATCGTAACCGGTGCTGACCTCAACGACGCCTCTGCGCCTCATTTCGAGTTTTACCCTGTCAAGGACACTCGGTCACCTCGCGCTCCGAGGCTCGACCTAAGCAGCAATCGTATAGCTAGGCAGTACCGAACGGTGCTGCGTGGCGAAATCAGCGAGGGAGCTAACTTCGCGGGACATTACAGGGTGGCCGTGTGGGGCTGCGGCAGCTCGTGCGCCATGGTAGCGGTAGTAAATCTCCGCACAGGGAAGGTAATGGCGCCGAGAGGTATTCACGCTGTGAGCGGCGTGTGGTCTGCTGCCGACGAGTTTCTGCCCGACACCGATAGCGATTCTTGGGGCTTTCGTTTCAAGAGGACCAGCCGTCTTTTGGTGATTATTGGAATGCCGAATCAAAGCGACTCGCGGCAGGGTGCGTTCTACTTCCTTCTCAAGAATGAAACACTGGTTCCAATACACACAACTATTGTGAAGAAGACGTGCGGCACGCGCTGAAAGAAGCAGCTGGGCCCAGATAAGCCCGGAGGTTATTGGCGTCGTGAAACTGCCGCCGTGGCCTGCTCCAGCTCCGCGTACCCCCCGCCGTCACTGCGCGCAGAACTCAGTTGACGAGAGCCCTTCCGATTCGGGAATCACCACAATTCAACCGGTTCAAGTTCGCCGGCGCTGCGGTACCATGAGCGTGCATTCCTTGCGTGAAATCTGAATACACCAGGGTCGCACATGATCCGATTTTCATCATTGCAGCGATTTGCTCTGCTCATTGTCCCTTTGTCTTTGATCTCCCTACACATCGCAGGGCAGGTGGCAGGCGGGAATCAGCGAATCGAGCTCAAGCCCGGCGCTCCGGCACTCACCATCGAGGGTGACGTTACGCACGGCAGGAGCGTGGTCTACGTCTTCCATGCTGCCGCCGGCCTGAAGTTCAACGGGCGTATCACGAAAAAGACCGGCAACATCGGGTTCGCGGTGGACCCTCCCTCCGGCGGGGGCCTGCCCGAAGAAGAGTTCGACTTCAACACCACCCTGACCGGCAGTCTCCCGGAAACAGGCGACTACAGGATCATTGTGGCAACGTTCGAAACCCACCCGGCACATTACGTGCTCGTGGTGCGGGTCTATTGATCTATGTACTAATCCCGGAAAGAGGACAACGACCTTGCTGACCAACATTGCATCACCACAATCAAAGCTGCACGTGCTGATTCCCTTCCTCGCACTGCTGGCTCTGTTGACTGCGTCCGCCGTCGCCATGGCACAGGATGCCAAGCCGATTTTCGACGGCCGCCTGGAATTGAAGGCCACCAAACTTTCCGACGCCGAAGAGGCGCTCATGAAGGACAATATCTTGCCCGCCGCGCGCAAGGCCTGGCACAAGGCAGAGCGCGACCAGGACTGCATGACCGACTTCAAGAGCGAGGCGCTCGACGCCGCCCCGGGCTCGTTCACCAAGCCGAAGGCGGAGCAGAAGGCAATCCTGTACAAGTTCTGCGTCATCGGCCAGGACCAGGCGCTCAACGGCATCGCCATCCTCGAGAACGGAGCACTGGTCGCGCACATCGTGTATGAGGGAGACGAGGACTATGCCATCGGCGCCCTGCCGGACATCAATGGCAACGGCCTGTCGGAGATCCTTCTCGCCACCGGCGGCACCAACCAGGGAATCACATGGCAGACCATCTCCATCCTTGAGATTCACGGCACTGAGATCACGAAGTTCGGACACACGGAAACATCGTCCGACGACTGCGGCATCAACGAGAAGAGCGGCAAAACCAAGGCCCAGAAGATTCTCGTGAAAGCCGGGCCGACACCGGCGTTCTTTCATGAGACCTACATCAGCCCCGGCTGCGCCGGCGGCAACACCTGGCGCAAGTCCGGCGTGATGGCGCCGCTGACACTGGAGGAGGATTCGATTACCTATGACTTCATCAAGTAAGTCAAGCGTCTGCGGATTTTTACCGAGGGTTCGGGCCCGCCTGCTTGCGGGCGTCGTGCTGCTTCTCCTCTGCTGCGGCATTGCCGCGCACGGGCAGCAGGTTCCTCTCAAGGTCGCAATCGGGAGCAGCCATGGTCTGCTGCTCAAGACGGACGGCGCCGTCTGGGCATGGGGATCCAATGCCTGCGGGCAGCTCGGAACGGACGACGATTTTGCGGCGATACCGGTGCGCGTGCTGGGGCTGGGAACCATCCGGGACATCGCCGCTGGAGACTGCTTCAGCGCCGCGGTCGGCAGCGACGGCAGCCTGTGGACGTGGGGAGGCAATCGGTACGGAGAACTGGGTGACGGTTCCAGGACGTCGTCTCCCAAGCCGGCGCAGGTGGCCAACCTGACCGGCGTTATGGCGGTGGCCGCCGCCGGAGAGCACATTCTGGTTCTGAAATCTGACGGCACAGTCTGGGCGTGGGGAAGCCATCCCACGCAACGCGAGGCACTCCAGCCGGTGCTGGTGGAGGGCTCGCATGGGATCACGGCAATCGCAGCTTCCGAGCGGCACAGCGTGGCGCTCAAGGCAGACGGCACGGTGTGGGTGTGGGGCGACCACGGCCTGGGCGACCTGGGCGACGGCTGTTACAACGGCTCGCTGGTCCCCCAGCTGGTGCGCGGACTGGCCGACGTGACCGCCATTGCGGCTGGGCAGGAACTGACGGTGGCGCTGAGAAAGGACGGCACGGTGTGGACCATGGGGTACGGCACCGCAGGAGGACTCGGCAATGGCAGCTTCGAGAATTTCTCCTTCAAGCCGGTAATGGTGGCCGGGCTGACGGGCGTGCGGGCGATCGCTGCAGGCAACACGCATGTGGCAGCCCTCAAGTCTGACGGCACCGTGTGGAGTTGGGGTTACAACCACGACCGCCAGCTCGGCAATGCAGCCATGCGGGAGGAGCAGTACGCCAAACCTGTGCGCACCGGCACACTGACTGGCGTTGCTTCCATCGCCGCGGCGTCGAACCACTCCGCAGCCGTCACCAGCCAGGGAACATTGTGGGCTTGGGGACAGAACGACGGCGTGCTCGGGGTTGATCCGGAGGAGACATATAAAGTCGACGTTCCGATGAAGGTGGGCGCCGCCGTGCAGGGAGACTGCTGGGCGCTCTTCGCCTGCCAGACGGCGCGCGGTAAAGTCATACGCCTCTGCGGCGACCGCGACGACAACGACAGCGACAAGTGGCACAACATACAGTATCGCTACGGTCCGGAGTACGGACCCGCTGAGCTCGTCTACCCGCAGGACCCGACCAAGGGTCCGCCGGCGATGTTCTTCTCCGAGGAAGAGTCGCGCGGGGACTACCGCGTCACGGTGCGTTTCACCAGCGGCGCCTTTACCTATCGGGTGTATTCGGGACCGAAGTCAGGCGCCGGCGTCGAGGTCATAGACGGCAAGGGTAAGACCATTGCCGACATAGAGTGCGCAGAAGCGCCGGGAATCTATATCGAGTATCTGAAAATGAACCTGCCCTGCGACCCACAGGGCCCACGCGGCGCGGCGGGATGCCAGAAGCAGGCGGACAAGGTCAAGTGACGAAAGGTGAAAGCGGAATTCGCTGGAGAACTCATGCCCGCAGCGGTGTCAGATTGGGCATGAACTTCATCGTGAGTGCGGTCCTCACCGTCGTAGTGATGTCACCTTTTGCGCTTGCACAAACTTCTGGCACCTGCGACTGCTGCATCAAGTCTGCGAAGGCCCCTGTTTGCCTGACCGAGGCAGAAACGGCCGCGCTGGTTGAGCACATCGAGATGGCGCCGGACCTGATGGGAAAACTTGTCAACGTGCAGGGGATTGCAGTACTGGAACTTTCCTTCGACAAACATGGAAGAGTTCGCTGCGTGAAGGCAATCTCCGGGCATCCCATCGCACTCTCCCACCTGATCGAATCAATAAGCCAGGGTAAGTGGCGCTTCAAGCCATACCTGCGGAATGGAATCGCGCAGACCGCCTGCGGTCAATTGACCGTGGAGTTTTCCTTCGTTGAGAATCGGCCCGCGGTCAAGGTTGCAATACCCAAGCAATAGCGCGGCCGCAATATCTACCGCGCCAGCGAAGCGTTGACCGTCTGCTCCAGCTCGCTGTACCCGCCGTTGGTCACCGCGCGCAGGGCGCCCTCCGCCGACTGGCCTTCGTTGATCAACGCCAGCACCCGCCGCAAACCTTCCATGCCGTAGGTCGCCTTCAGATACTCCGTCGCCACCAGCGAGCGCGCGTAAGCCAGGTGGGCGTCATCCTGGCTCATGCCGAGGAATTGGCCCTCCAACTCGTGCAACGGCTTTCCCTCGCCCGCGCGCAGGCGACGCTGGGTCTCCGGCGGAAAGCTGGAGAGGCCGCGGCCCTCTTCGAGCTGTGCCACCCCTTCGTTCAGCCAGACCGGGCAGTTGCGCACCATGGCGTGCACAAACCAGTGGGTCAGTTCGTGGCGCAACACGCTCTCCACTTGCGGGGTCACAGTGGTCACGTCGCCCATCGGCAGGCGCATCTGGCCGTCATTGACGGCGCCGGCCCAAGAGGGAGCCTGAGTCACGTCAAAGAACTGCTGGCGGCTGTAAACCGTCACCAGGATGCTGCCGCTCGGGGCGTTGTCGAGATCGCGCGCGATCTGCTGGTAGGCACGCTCCAGGGCGCGGAAGAGTTCGTCGGAGAGCTCGCGCACCGGCGTGCCGCCTTCGTAGCGCAGCACGAAGTGTCCGTCGGTGGTCTCGGCGAAGTGTTCCTCCACCGTCATCTCGCGCCGCGCCTTCTCAAGCGCCGTGCGCAGGTCAGCGTCATCCGGCTTCAGCTCGAGCGCGCGCTGCCAGGCATCAACCGCCCGCCATAACTGGCGGTCATGGTAGTAGGCGTAGCCCAGGACGCGCTGCGCCTCCGGCGACTTGGGATCGAGTGCCGCCGCCTGCTCGGCCTGCTGCGCAGCCTCCGCGAAGCGCGCGCTTTCGATGAGCAGGGCGGCGTTCAGTAGATGGATACCGGGCTCGTTCGGAGCGAAGTCAAGTGCACGCTGCGTGTAACGCAACCCGCTCTCCGTTCGTTTGTGCTCGTATTCGTACCGCCCGGCGAGGAAGTAGGCCGACGCGGTTCGATTGGCACTTCCCTGCTCCTCAATGCTCTCCAGCGCGCGCTCGTTGACTTGCCCGTCTGTGATGATTTGCCTGAGGAGCTGCTCAGCCGAAGAGTCGGTGCCCTGCTGTGGCGCGGCCAGCACCACCACAGGCTCGGCACCTGACTTCTGCGGAACGCCAGCCTGTGAAGCGTTGCGCCGCGCCACCCACTGCGCGCCGAGCACGCACAGCAACACGACCAGGATTGCCCACAGCCAGCGTTTCATTTCACCACTCCCACCATCAAGTCGCTCGGTGGAGGCAGCTTGATGCGCCGCACATCGCTGAAGCCCGCTGCCGTCAGCCACTCGGCGTACTCAACCTCGCTGTAGCTTGCGCCGCCTTCGGTGGCCACCAGCATGTTCAGCGAGAACAGCGCGGCACGCTGCGGCGCGGTCTTCTCCGCGTTAAGGAGAAAGTCCTGCACCGCCAGCCGCCCGTTCGGTGCGAGCGCGCGGCGCGCGCGGCGGAAGAGCTCGCGGTTCTGTTCCTCACTGAACATATGACAGATGGCGTTCAGCATCACCAGGTCGAAACCAGAACCGAAGTCATCGCGGAGCATGTCCCCGGCGCGGATGGTGACCTGGGCCGAGACGCCGGCCTTGTTGACGTAATCCGTGGTCAGCGGCACCACCTCGGGGACGTCGAGTATCTCGCAGCGCACGTTGGGCGATGCCTGCGCGAAGGCGATGGAGTACACCCCCGAGCCGCCGCCGAGATCGAGCACGCGGCGCGCGCCTTCCGTGCCCAGCGCCTTCACCACCTGCGACGCGCGCTGCTTGGCGTTGTGCTGCATGGCGGCGATGAAGTCGCGCGTCCAGTCTGGAAAACCTTCGCGGTCAATGGCGACGCGCGTGCCACGCCGCACCGCCTCAGTCATGGTGCTCCAACGGTGCCAGATGTTCGCCACGTGCAGCAGGCCACTGCGTTGGTCGTCACGTGAGCCCCGGGCGAAGTACCGTGCGGCCTCAGCGGAGTTCCGGTACTCGCTACCGTTCTTCGTCAGTACTTTCAGCGCAACCAGCGCGTTGAGGAGCATGCCCACGCCGCGCTCGCTCGCTCCGACCTTCTTTGCCACCAGCGCAGCGCTCGCGCCGTCGCCCACGACGTTGAAGATGTCCAACTCCAGCGCAGTCAGAATGCAGCGGCTCGGCATGTAGCCGCGCAACATCTGGTCGAGCCAGTCGGGCAGGATGCCGGCCTTGTCGCGGGCGGCCATGGCGGCGCGGTACTTGTCGCGATGTTCGATCGCCATGGCCTTCATGGCAGCAGCATCATTCCATACCATTCGCTCCACCGGTCGGCCGTCGCGCAAGTGCGACGTCACGATCTCCGGCACGTCGGCTAGAT
>Ga0209777_10000671_pt1 | contig 54032 bp, 52 predicted proteins | sample FrelakmetHBP12HB_FD_187147 | JGI IMG/M metagenome (GOLD analysis project Ga0209777, IMG submission 187147) | Freshwater lake sediment microbial communities from the University of Notre Dame, USA, for methane emissions studies -HBP12 HB (SPAdes)... | ecosystem: Environmental > Aquatic >...
TTTATTAAAAGCGTCTTTTGCGCTATAATGATTGCCGTTACGGGAACCGGAAACGGTTTAATAGGGAAGACGGTGCGAGTCCGTCGCGGACCCGCCGCTGTAACCGGGAACGAAGGCCGCTCTACTGATGCCACTGTTCGACAGAATGGGAAGGCGCGGCTGGAGGATGATCCGGAAGCCAGAAGACCTGCCCGAAACATACTTGGCGCATATCCCGTGGTAGGGCTGCGCCGCCTTTTATGGGACGGATGAAAAACGGCATCCCCCTGTCTGGCACTAACCAGACCGGGGGATTTTTTTATGATGCATAAGGAACCAGTGATGCAAAAAACAGCCGTTAGTGCCGCCCCGTTTTCACTCATGGTTACACTACTGCTACTGCCCAACCCGGCTTTTGCCATGCACATCATGGAAGGCTTTCTGCCGCCTGGCTGGAGCCTTTTCTGGTGGCTTGCGTCTGCGCCTTTTCTGATAGCAGGATTCCTGAAAATAAAAAAAATAGTGCGTGGCCGGCCAGAGGCCAAAATGCTGCTTGCCTTTGCCGGAGCATTCATATTCGTGCTATCCGCCCTGAAGCTGCCCTCGGTCACGGGCAGCTGCTCGCACCCGACAGGCACCGGCCTGGGGGCCATACTGTTCGGCGCGCTGCCCATGTCGGTTATGGGGTCCATAGCTTTGCTGTTTCAGGCCCTGCTGCTTGCCCACGGAGGCATTACCACGCTCGGGGCAAATACTTTTTCCATGGCAGTCTGCGGCCCCATGGTTGCAGCCGGCATCTATGGCTTGACGCGCAGGCTGCGCATAGCGCAATGGCTATGCGTATTCTTGAGCGCCTGCCTCGGTGATCTCTGCACCTATGTCGTCACATCGCTGCAGCTTGCTGCGGCTTTCCCGGCAGAGCATGGCGGCATCATGTTCTCATTTCTTAAATTTGCCGGCATTTTTGCCGTAACTCAGCTGCCGCTTGCCATAAGCGAAGGATTGCTCACGGTCGTGGTCTTCAATGTACTGTCAGCCTATAGCGCAGGTGAACTCAGACCCCTGTCTGTTTTCAGCCGGAAGGAGGCCTGAAATGAATGCTCGCCGAACGGGGTTTCAAAACATTATATTTCTGGCTCTTGCAGTGGCGCTTGCCGTTGCGCCATTTATTATTAAATCAGGAGCAGAATTCACAGGCGCAGACAAACTCGCCGAACAGTCAATAAACCAGCTTCGGCCCGATTACACGCCCTGGATAAAATCGATATGGGAACCACCAAGCAGCGAAGTTGAAAGCCTGCTGTTTACCCTGCAGGCAGCCCTGGGAGCCGGATTCATCGGCTACTATCTCGGCTCTCGCAGAAACCGCAAAAAGAAGCCGGACAATGATCGCTCCTGACACCTGGGCCTACACAAACCGTCTTGCCAAAACGCACCCGGCTGAAAAATGCCTGCTTGCGGCATCAATGCTCTGCCTGAACCTGTCAACGCCTGCAGTCGTGCCGGTAACCTGCATAATTTTTTCTTTCATGTGCGCGCTGACCATATGCAAAGCGGGAATTCCTCCCGCTGTCTACGGTAAACTGCTCCTCACGCCGCTTGTTTTTCTCTGCGCGGGAGCGGGAGCTGTCATGATCGATCTATCACCGGATCATTCCGGTTTTATAGCTATAAGCTCTCAGGGCCTGCACACAGCTATCATTATTGCCTGCCGCGGCCTGGGCGCGGTGGCTTGTCTGCTGTTTCTCTGTTTGACCACACCTGTTGCAGATATTACCTGGTTGCTGGGCCGCCTGCGGCTGCCATGGCTTCTCATAGAACTACTTGATCTGACCAACCGCTGCATCTTCATACTTGCCGATGCTGCCGAAACAATAACTACGGCGCAGTCATCACGCCTGGGATATGCAACCATGAAAACGACCTACCGGTCTTTGGGAACACTTGCAGCAGCAATTATCATACGTTCGTTTGCGAACGCTCGTCTGATGCAGCAGGCCTTTGACAGCCGCTGCGGCGACGGTCCGATGCGTGTGGTGCATGCGCCATGGCCGTTTTCAATAAAAAACATTATAGCCGTAATGCTTGCTGCGATTATCATTGCTGCATGCGGCTTTATCGGGTGATCTGACCATGCAGCAGCCCTTCATTCTTGAAGCACGCAACGTCAGCTATACCTACCCTGACGGCACCACCGCCCTCAGCACTGTTTCAACCGGCTTCAGGCAGGGAGAAAAAATTGCCGTGCTCGGCGCAAATGGCGCCGGCAAGACAACGCTGTTTCTCCATTTAAATGGTATTTTCAAGCCAACCGGCGGCACTATTCTGTTTAACGACACGCCCCTTATCTACGACCGCCGATCCCTTCGGGAACTGCGCAGCACTGTGCAGATTGTTTTCCAGGAGCCTGACACCCAGCTATTTTCCGCACGGGCATACCAGGACATATCATTTGGAGCATTGAATTTGGGGCTGCCGCAGGACGAGGTGCAGCGGCGGGTCGAGGCTGCACTGCTGACCGCTGACATTGAACATTTGAGGGATAAACCGACGCACTTTCTCAGTCATGGCGAAAAAAAACGCGTGGCAATTGCCGGAGCCCTTGTCATGAACCCGCAGGTATTGATCATTGATGAGCCGACTGCCTGCGTCGATCCCCGGCATCAGCAGGAGCTGCTCGGTCTTTTCGACATGCTCAACAGCAGGGGAACAACCATACTGCTCTCGACCCATGACGTTGAGCTTGCGTGGCGATGGGCCGACAGAATACTGGTCATGCATAAGGGAAAAATCGAGGGGGAAGGAGACCCGCTGTCAATTTTTTCCGATGAGCCGCTTTTGAGGCAGGCAGGATTGTACAAGCCCCTGATGCTTGAAGTATTCGAGGCTTTGCAGCAAAAGGATGTTGTGCATGCCGGCGCCCCCCCGCCCAGAAGCAATAAAGCAGTTATTGAACTGATCAAAAATAAATTTTGATATAAACCCATTTGACATACCCGGCATACGCTGCAATCCTTTATGCTGGAAAGCATATGAAAAACAGTTTGCAAGCACGGTAGATGTTCTGGAATACAATTGCCGGATATATTGAAAACAATCTTTTGCTTTCCCATGGAAAAAATGTATGCTAATTATTATTAAACTATCCGGTTATCTTCAAAGCTGAAACTGTAGACTGAAGCGTAATTTAATACGCTAAATGGATTCCCGCCTGCGCGGGAATGACATTGTTTTTTGTCTATTACTTTAAAAACCGTCATCCCCGCGAAAGCGGGGATCCAGAAATAGAGCCTGCTGGAGTTTTCTAAATAACCCAATAGCAGGAATTGGACGGCTACAAAATAAACTCGCGGTTTCACGCACGCAGAGATTTCATTTTATGAATAATATTTGAGACAAATCTTAGCAACAATTTTTTGCAGACATTATTTTTTCGGAAACTTTTCATTTAAAATTGTTTTTTCAATATTAAATTTTTGTTTTCCAACGGGCACTAAGGCTAAAAAAAATGTTGCTAATTAAAAGCTTTAGTGTACTATCTAATTGTACACAAATCAAAGAATAGGTAACGACATGAAAAAATTCCGCAAATCAACATGCATGGTTGCCTTGGTTGTTAGCTTTCTCTGTTTAAACGTCTCAATCTGTTTTTCTCAGCAACCTGTGCAGGATAATGTAACATCGGCTGAACAGGCTCTTACTATTAAAAATAACCAGGTTGCAATGCCGCTGAAAAGCGTGCTGCTACTTGGACTAAAAAATAACCTGAGCATACAGTTTGCCAGTTATACGCCCGCTATCAGCCAGACTAATATCCAGGCTGAAGAAGGCAAATTCGACACACTGCTTAAAACACAGTATCAGAAGACACGCAGTGTGTCGCAAATCAGCAGCGCACTTGGCGGCACTTCCAGCCCCGTATTAAAGGAGGAAAGACACAACTGGGATGGCTCGCTGCAGAAAAAATTCGTGACCGGCACGCAGGCCGAATTGAAAGCGTCGCAGGAAGAATATTTGACCGACTCTGCAGTTCAGGGTTTGAGACCACAGTTCAAAAACACTATCACCATGTCGCTTACCCAGCCGCTGCTGAAGGATTTCGGCATCGGCATCAATGAAACATTTATCAAAATAGCCAATCTCAATTACGAGGTTTCGGAATATCAATTCCGCGATCAGGTAATGAACATAATGTATCAGATTGAGTCTTTTTACTGGGATCTCTATTACAGGCAGCAGGATCTGCTGGCCAAAGAAGATTCTCTAAAGCAGGCAGAAACGCTGCAGCGCGAATTTAAAATCCGCATTGATGCAGGGGCCCTTGCGCCCATAGAGATCTACCAGGCGGAGGCCAATGTGGCACAGCGCAAGCAGGAGGTTATCGTGGCAGAGGCTGCAGTCCAGGCGGCGCAGGACTACTTGAAAGCGGCTCTCAACCTGTATGATAAGAAAGAATACTGGAATGTCGACATCATACCGGCGGACCTGCCCAATGTTATAGCTATTAAACCGACGGTGGACGACTGCATCAAAACAGCTTTTGAAAACCGCCCCGATATCAAGCAGGCGCATTTGGGCATCAAATCATCGGACCTGCAGGTAAAGTACGCAAAAAATCAGAAGCTTGCCCGCGTTGATCTTTTCGGCTCACTGGGCACCAGTGGCATCGCAGGCAGGCCCGCAGACACTTCCGGCGTTTTCGGCCCTTTTTACACGGCCGCCCCAAGCCCCTATAAAGGGCAGTGGGATACGGCGCGTAACACCATGGCCAACGGCGATTATTACAACTACGCGTTGGGCGTCAAGGTTGAATTTCCCCTTGAAAACAACATTGCAAAAAGCCAGTATCAAAAGGCGAAAGTTCAGGCCTATCAGGCTGACACAAACCTGAAAAGCGTCGAAAACATAGCTATCAATGAAGTTCGTGAAGCGCTCCGCCGGCTTGACACAAGCTATAAGGTCATCGATTCTGCAACCGCAAATCTGAAATTCACAAAAGAAAAGCTCTGGGCGGAACAGAAAAAATACGATGTGGGCATGTCAACGGCCCGAGACGTATTTGATTTCCAGAGAGATGTTGCTCAGGCCCAGAGCACCCTGGCGCTGGCGAAATCCGAGCACAGCAAGTCTATCGTAAACCTTGGGCGGGTCACCGGCGTTCTTATCGAACAGAAGGGCCTGCAGTACAAATAATAAGCAAATGCTGGAAGGCATAGGTAAACCAGTAATTAATTTTATGAAGAGATAGTCTATGGAAGAACCTGTCACATTCAAAAACGTAAATGAACTGATCGGCGTAATACATCGTTACATGAGGCGATTTCTTGAATCGAACATGAAAAAATTCGACATTACACCGCCGCAGTTTGAAGTGCTCATGACCCTCTGGATTGAGGACGGCGTCGTATTAAGCGAGCTCGGGCGCCGTCTGTCCCGCGATGGGCCAACAATAACGGGCATCATCGACCGTATGGAAAAGAAAAAACTGCTGGTACGCAAACGCAGCCTGCGTGACCGTCGCGTGATCCAGGTATACCTGACCCCCATGGCATGGGAGATTAAAGAAAACCTGATGAAAATGCAGGTAGAAGCCGGGCGCGATATAGCTGGCGATTTTACTGAAATTGATGTGACAACGCTTGAAAACCTGCTGCGCAAAGTGCTTTCCAATATCGAGGAAAAAATAGTTCCCCGCATTGAATAGTGCTTTATAACTGGTTATAAATACTTAACTTTATTTTCTAGTCGGCTCGATTATTAAAAAGTATTTTCCAGTCAGCTGAAAATATGTTATAGTTAATCATTCATACGCTAAGTAATAAATACTACACACCGTAGTCTGTCAGGCAAAAATCAAAGGTTCAGAAAGGAGAAGCAACTGATGGCATTAGAAAAAGTTGAATACGATGCGGGGCATTGCCAGAGATGCTCAACCTGTAAATGGTCGCATCTGTGGGAAATAAAAAGCCATAGATTTGCCCGCAATTGTCCGTCTGTCTGGTATGGAAAATACGACGCATATGCAGCCCAGGGAAAAAATGACATAACCACAGGTCTTCTTAAAGGTGAGCTCAACTGGGAAGAGGACAAAGACAAGCTTCTTGAAATCATCTATCGCTGCCCCGTCTGCGCGGCCTGCGATATCAACTGCAAACGCATCATGGATCTTGACATCATCGGCGTTCTTGATGCTCTGCGTGAAGAGGCCTGCGAAAAGGGAGCAGGCCCCCTGCCCGCTCACAAGGAGTTCATCCAGAGCATCATGAACTATGACAATGTCTGGAAACAGCCTCGAACGCGCCGCGCCAACTGGGCAAAGAAGCTTGATGTGAAGGATCTGTCCAAGGCAGGCGAAAAGGCGGACGTGCTCTACTATGTCGGCTGCACCTATGCCTATAAGCCCGGTTTTGAGACCGTGCCGCAGGCAACCGCAAAAATCCTCAAGGCTGCCGGAGTCGATTTCGGCATTCTCGGCGCCAAGGAAGTCTGCTGCGGCGGTATTGCAGACAATGTCGGCGACAAGAAAAGCTTTGAAGAAATTGCAAATAAAAACATTAAAATGTTCGAAGAAATTGGCGCAAAAACCATCGTGACCAACTGCCCCGGCTGCTTCATGACATTCTCGGAGAAGTATGCACACCTCCAGCACAAAGACACCAAGGATCTGCCCTATGTGGTCAAGCACTCCACCCAGTTCATCGCAGAGCTGATTGAGGCCGGTAAGCTGAAGTTCAAGAAGCCTCTTGACCTGCAGGTAACCTGGCATGACCCCTGTCACCTTGGTCGCCGCGGCGAGCCCTACAAGCACTGGGAGGGCAAACGCATTGCCTACGGTCTGACAGAGCCCCCGCGCGACATGAACCGCGGAGTCAACGGGGTGTATGACGCACCGAGAGAAATCCTCAAGGCAATTCCCGGCGTAAAGCTTGTGGAGATGGAGCGCATAAAAGAATATTCGTGGTGCTGCGGCTCCGGCGGCGGCGCAAAGTCCGCTTACCCTGATTTCGCCCTTGCGACCGCCAAAGAGCGCGTTGAAGAAGCGGAAGCTACGGGCGCAGGAACCATCGTCACCGCATGTCCGTGGTGCGAGGCCAACCTCACCGACGGAATCGATGCAAGCGGCTCCAAGATGAAAGTCCGCGACATCATTGATGTTATTTCCGAAGCATTGTAAAAGTTATTCAGGCAACAGATCATCGCAATAGAAAACCGGGATTCAACACTGTTGAATCCCGGTTTTCTTTAGTCCGCACCATTTTTAAATTTTACTAAAACCGGACCGTCGGCGGCAGCATGTGCAACATGAAGCTTTCTGCCGGAATGCCCAGCTGTACACCACCCTTAAAAAACCTGTTTTCCATAAAAACGAATTTAACCATATCGCTTCTATAAGCCAGCATGTCAGCTGCCTGCTGGTGGGAAAACGCGCTGTCTTTGCGTCTGTCAACAATCTGGAAATAGCCGCTAAAAATCGACTGTGCAGCCTCGGAATAAAAGTCCTGGGCGGTTTCCTGGCCTGAAAGGGCAAGCCCGACGCCGTACCCAACACCCATGCCGGGCTCTGGCACCTGGTACATTTTCATATAACTCTCGGGGAGATCCGGGTAGGAGCGGCCGTATTTTCTGCAGACCGCGCCAATTTGCTTGTTCAGATCGAGGCGGTCTTCCTGATAGGAAACAACCGGATAGACATCAAAAAAACCGGGGCACCGCAGCTCGCCCTGCTCCTGTATCTGCTCGAACACCGCCGTCAGCATGGGCACGAGGGGGCTTGCAGGAAATACCTGCACGCCCAGCCATTCGATCTTGGTTTCATGCTTTCGGTTCGGCAGCGTAACCATTGCGGTTATCTCAGAGACGCATGCTTTTTCAAATACCGCGCCACGAAGCGACTGCACCCAAACCCTGCCGTTGTGGGTGGAGAACTCCCATTTATGCTGTTCGAATGAGCGCCCCGGCTCATAGCACAGCAGCGCGTCTGAAAAATCTTTTTTTAATGCAAGCAGTGTCGTGTGTGTAAGCATATGGCACAGCCCCAAAATAGAGGTCTATAATCAACACGCATCTACAGGTCAGGATTTCAACGGTACATGCCCTGCTTCCTCATGTTACGGGATCCTTGATTCCTGAAAGCGCTTCGGCAAGAAGCTCACATGCAACAACGGCAGTAAGGCCATTTATCTGCAGAGACTTATGGCGTGAAGCTGCGCCCCGCACGATGACAATCTGCGATTTTGCAACGCCGAGCAGCTTTGCCAGAAACCGGCAGCATTCTGCATTAGCCTCGCCGTCAACCGGCGGTTTGGTGAGTTTGACCTTCAGCGCTCCGTCATGTATGCCGGCAAGGGAGCATCTGGATGAACGCGGCAGCACGATGACACTGCACATCACCCCTTCAGGGTTTTCCTGAAATACGGCGGCAAACTCATGACTGTTCCTGGTCATTTTCAAGCAGCTTGAGATGTGTATCAATAATCGATTTCAATGTTGCCTGAAACTGAATTTTTCTTTGATTCAGCTCCTCAATCTCCTCGCAGGCCCTTGCCCGCTCGCGCTCCAGATCAGCCCTCACCATGGTGACATCCGCGCGGGCGTCCTCCATAAGCTTCTGAGCCTCAACCTGCGCGGCGTCTTTCTGCTGCGTTGCCTGAGCAAAAAATTCGGTGGTTTTATTCTGCGCCTCGGCAATAATGCGCAGAGCTTCCTGCCGGGCGTTTTCAATGATTTCCAGGGCCTCTGTCTGGGCATTTTCCCTGGCACTCAACGAAAGGTCATAATTTTCATTAACTCTGCTCTGCTCCCCGGCAAGTGCACGGGAGGCTTCCTGCCGGGCATCCTCCACTATCTTCTGAGCCTCGGCCTGCGCGCTTTCTTTGTTTTTTGCGGATGCTTCATCGACTTCAGCAGCCCTTTTTTGAGCGTCAGTTAAAATTCGGTCGACCTCATCCCGCGCATCATCCAGAATCTTAATGCCCTGCTGCGAGGCTTTATCCCTATCAGCGGCAGCATCATCAAAAAGCGGGGCTGCACGCTGACGGGCATCTTCGAGAATCCGTTCGGCTTCTTCGCGCGCTCCTGCAATCAGGGCGTTTTTTTCACTGTCCGTCCTGGCTTTCAGCGCGTTTATTTCTTCCTGCTGCATGTTCAGAAGCGATCGGCTCTCTCTGAGCATGCGCTCGGCTTCAGAGCGCGCATCGGCAAGCACGCGCTCTGCATCCTTTGAGGCCCTGCCTTTCAAATCTTCTACCATCTTCTGAACGGCCATCAGGGCCGAGTTGAGGCCGTCTTCCTTTTTGCGGTACTGTTCAACCTCGCGCCGCAGCAGCATGAGGTCGTCATACAGACGGGCATTTTCATGTATCTGGCGCTCCATGTCACGGGCAACAGCGTCAATAAATGCGGCAACTTCCTGGGTGTCATAGCCCCTGAACTTGACTGGAAACTTCTGCTGGAGAACATCAGTGGCGGTAAGAGAAACACTGTGGGATTCGATGTCGGGCCCTTTAATAACTGTGCGTTTTTTTTTCATGGCATCTGTAACCTTACGGCAATCTGAATAATAGACTGAATTATGAAACTCTTACAAAATATAATTGCAAAAATAACTATGGCAGGAGAAAAGTCTATATTGCCGAAAGTTAATGGCAAAAAACGTCTTATGCGATAAAAAACCGGGTCTGTAGCCGAATGAATAAAACGGACTATCGGGTTATAGGGATCTGCGCTGACAAAAGAGATAAAGACACTGGCAAAAACAATATACATATAAAGAGTAAGCACAATATCAAGTAAGGATGCTACTGCATTCAAAAAATTAGCTATAACAAACATCTAACCTCCTTGATATATTATCGTTTATTTGTGTGTCGTTCATAAATAATTTTCAGCCCGCGCAGCAGCAGATAATCGTCAACCTCGTCGATTGCAGCAGTATGAGCGGCCACCAGACGGGCCAGCCCACCCGTTGCGATAACGCGCGCGTCGGCGCCGGCTTCTGCCTTGATCCGCGCGATCAGGCCTTCCACCAGCCCCACATAACCGGCAACAATGCCCGTCTGCATGCTCTGGATGGTCGTGCGGCCGAGAATGCGCTCAGGATAGACAAAATCGATACGCGGCAGCTTTGCCGCTTTTTGAAAAAGAGCTTCCCCTGCGGTCTTGATGCCGGGGGCGATGGCCCCGCCCAGAAATGCGCCGCCAGCATCAACATAATCAAACGTGGTTGCCGTTCCCATGTCGATGACGATGACGGCTGACCGGTATTTTTCATATGCGGCAACGGCATTGACGATGCGGTCGGCTCCAAGCGTGTGCATGGTTTCATAACAGATGGTTATGCCCGTATGCGTGTTTGAGTCGACAATCAGGGGCGCTTTGCCGAAAAGCTTTGTACATACCCTGACAAGTGAGCTATCAAGCTGCGGCACCACGGATGCCATGACAGTGCCCCGGATATCGGCAATTCCTATCGCCTGTCCTTCCAACCGCTCATGAATCAAGGCTGCATAATCGTCTGCCGGGCTGCCGGGGTCTGTCTCTAGCCTGAAGTGAAAAACCAGCTCTTCCTGGCTGAACAGCCCGAACACGATATTGGTATTGCCGATGTCGATTGCAAGAAGCATGGCCTATCTTTCTTTGCGCACTGGCAAGCGAGCCTGCCTGCACGCAGACCGGCTGGATATCTAAATGCGCTCTATCAGCATACTCACGTCAACTGCCCCCGCCGAATGCGTGATGGCTCCGCAGGACACGAAATCTACGCCCGTTGCCGCGATGTCGGCAATCGTATCAAGTGTCACATTGCCGGAAGCCTCAAGTGGCACGCGGCCTGCGGTTATGGCAACGGCTTTTTCCATGTCCTTAAGGGTCATATTGTCCAGCATGATGACATCAGGCCCGGCAGCAAGAGCATCCTGCAGCTCGTCAAAATTGCGCACTTCGACCTCAACCGACAGAAGCGGGCTGAGCTGGCTGCGTGCTTTTGCCACAGCCGGTCTAATACCGCCGCAGGCTGCGATATGATTCTCCTTGATGAGCAGAGCGTCAAACAGCCCCATGCGATGATTGGTGCCGCCGCCGCAGCGAACCGCTTCTTTTTCCAGCACGCGCCAGCCGGGAGTCGTTTTGCGTGTATCAAGAAGCACTGCCTTGTACGGCTTGATTTTTTCCACATACTGCCGCGTCAGGGTTGCAATGCCGCACAGGTGCTGCAGGAAATTAAGAGCCGTGCGCTCGCCGGTCAGCAGCGTGGCAAAAGGGCCCTCAAGCTCAGCCAGGGGTTCACCCTTGAGCACGACAGAACCTTCATCCTTCAAAAACCGGCAGGCAACAGCGGCCGACAGAAAAGTAAAAACCCTCTCGAAAGGAACAAAACCAGCAGCAACCAGATCTTCCTTGGCAATCACGCGGGCTCTGCCCAGCGCATGCCCGTCAACAAGCAGGCCGGTTGTTTTATCACCGCTGCCGATATCTTCGGCAAGGGCAAGGCGAATAAGACTATCTATTGATAAATCAAATATTTTCATATAGTTACGAACATAGTTTAATAATTCGCTCAAGGTTATCCCGAAGCTTCATCTCTTTCTCCCGATAGCCTGCAATCTTCTCTTTTTCCTTGGCAACAACCGCTTCCGGAGCGCGGCTCACAAAACCCTCATTGCCCAGTTTGTTTCCCACAAACTCAATATCGGCAAGCACCTTGTCCAACTCCTTCTCCAGCCGCTTGCGCTCTTCATCAAAATTAATGACGCCTTCGAGATCGAGAAAAATTTCAACCGTTCCGACAACGGCAGTAGCTGCAGTTTTCGGCTTGGCAAACTCGCGGTGCAGGGCAAGCTCTTTGAGACCGGCCAGGCTGCACAGCAGATTTGCAACATCGCTGATGCCGGCCGCAGCCCGGTCATTATGGGCAAGTATATCAACATGGGGCCTGCCCGAGGGCGGAATGCCTATTTCGCTGCGCATATTTCTGATGGCGCTCACGACCTGTATCATCATATCCATTTCGTCTTCAGCCGCTGCATCGACAAGGCCTGCATTGAACTCAGGAAACTTTGTTGTAACAATGCTCTCTCCCGCACCGGGCAGCTTCTGCCAGATCTCCTCGGTCACAAAAGGCATAATGGGATGCAGCAGCTCCAGAAAACTCTTCAGCACATGCAGCATCACCTGCAGGGTTATCTCTCTCCTGCGGGGATTTTCCTGCTGGTACAGATCATTCTTTGCCATCTCCAGATACCAGTCGCAGAACTCATGCCAGACAAAATGATAGAGATTGTTCGCAGACTCATTGAACCGGTACTCATCATAGCTCTCAGATACTTTTTTGATGATGCCGTTGAGCTTGCTGAGTATCCAGCGGTCTTTCAGATCTAGCTCATCGCGTCCGGGACTGCCTGCCGCATAGCCCTCAAGGTTCATCATGGCAAATCGCGACGCATTCCATATCTTGTTCACAAAGTGGCGGTACCCTTCGATACGGTCCTCGGAGAGCTTCACATCGCGGCCCTGCGCAGCCATGGCCGTGAGGGTGAAGCGGAAGCTGTCCGTGCCGAACTTCTCGATTATTTCCAGCGGGTCGATGACATTGCCCTTTGATTTGCTCATCTTCTGCCCTTCGGCGTCGCGCACCAGGGCATGAATATAGACATCCCGAAACGGCACATCGCCCATGAACTTAAGGCCCATCATCATCATGCGGGCAACCCAGAAAAAGAGAATGTCAAAGCCCGTCACTAGGCACGAGGTCGGATAGAACTTCGCAAGAAAGTCCGTCTTTTCAGGCCACCCTAGCGTCGAAAACGGCCACAGTGCCGAGCTGAACCATGTATCAAGCACATCTGATTCCTGCTCGATCTCGGCGCTGCCGCAGGCGGCGCAGGCCGCAGGGTCGGTCTTTGCCACGGTGATCTTGCCGCAGGCCTTGCAGTACCAGGCAGGTATGCGGTGGCCCCACCATATCTGGCGCGAAATGCACCAGTCCCTGATATTGTTCATCCATTCGAAATAGGTTTTCTCCCAGTTTGCCGGTATTATGCGGGTACGACCGTCCTTGACAGCAGCTATTGCCTGCTCTGCAAGGGGCCCAACCTTCACGAACCACTGCAGCGACAGATTGGGCTCAACGATATTTTTGCACCGGTAGCAGTGGCCCACGGAATGCATATGCGTTTCAGTTTTTTCAAGCAGGCCCTGAGCTTCAAGGTCGGCAAGAACTTTTTTCCGCGCATCGAACCTGTCAAGCCCTGCATAGGCGCCGGCATCGGCTGTCATGGAGCCGTCTTCGCCGATAACCTTTATGATGTCGAGCTTGTATTTCAGGCCGATCTCAAAGTCATTGGGATCATGGGCAGGGGTTATTTTGAGAGCGCCTGTGCCGAACTCAAGATCCACATAGCTGTCGCCGATAACCGGAATCCTGCGATTCATAAGCGGCAGCACAACCTCTTTGCCGATCCAGTCTTTGTGGCGCGGGTCTTCGGGATTTACGGCAATGGCCGTATCGCCCAGCATGGTCTCGGGCCGCGTAGTTGCAACCGTCAGAAACGCGCTCCCATCGGGTGATGGATATTTGATGTAATAAAGACCGCCCTGAATATCTTCATGCTCAACCTCGAGGTCCGACAGGGCCGTGTGGCAGCGAGGGCACCAGTTGATGAGCTTATTGCCGCGGTAAATGAGGCCTTCATTGTACAAGGTTACAAACACCTCGCGCACTGCCCGCGAGCAGCCTTCGTCCATGGTGAACCGCTCGCGGCTCCAGTCGCAGGATGCGCCGAGCTTCATAAGCTGCTTGACGATCGTGCCGCCCGACTCATGCTTCCACTGCCAAACCCGCTCAACAAACTGCTCGCGGCCCACATCAAAGCGCGATTTTCCTTCCTGAGCGATCTGCCGCTCAACCACGTTCTGCGTTGCAATACCGGCATGGTCCATGCCGCACTGCCACAGGGCGGCATAGCCCTGCATGCGCTTGTAGCGTATCAGTATGTCCTGCAGGGTATTGTTGAGAGCATGGCCCATATGCAGCGAGCCGGTCACATTGGGAGGGGGTATGACGATGCAGTAGGGCTTACTGCCCTTTGTCATGTCGGGCTTGAAATATCCTTTTTCATTCCACAGTTTGTACCATTTCTGCTCAACGCTGTGCGGATCATAGGTCTTATCCAAAAGCTGGTCACTCATGATGCTGTCCTTGTAAGAATGCTGAAACGTTCCTGTCGAATGAATGGAAACAGCATTATCATGCATGCTGCCTAAAGTCAAGAACCCTTTGAAAATCCTTGTTTTAACGTGAAGCTGAAGTTTATAAACAGTAGGGGCACGGCATACCGTGCCCCTACATACAAACCCAAACCCTGATGCATAATGCACATGCAATGGGTGAAGCGGCGATCAGAGAACTTTTTGCTGTCAGGAAGGATTTTGTTTTTTAGCGGCTTCTTTTATTGCAGTAAACGCATCTTTCAGAACGGGCAAAACCAGCTTGTCTTTCTGTCTTCCGGTTACCTTTTTGCTTTGTATAATCCGTTCAAGAGAAAGAACGGCTATATCGAAATCGTCAAGCCGTACCCGCATGGTATTTTTTTTCTCCTGTTCAAAATCTTCCAGGCCATGCATATGCACCACAATATCAAACAGCTTGACCGCCTCTCCTGCAAACATGGGCGGATTGATTGCCGAGGGGGCGACATAGGCCCCTGAGACTTTTTTGAGCGCCTTCTTAATGCCTGCTGCAGTCAGATCCTTAAACCACAGGTCAACGTCCTGCGTCACCACCGGCGCGCCCTGAAGCGCTGCGGCGGAAAGTCCGACGATCATAAATTCAACTTTCTGCCGGACCAGCTCACGGAGAAAAGAAATTTCACTGTTGGTGAATATTAAATTTTCTGCCACGCAGCAGACTCCTGCGCAGGCGGGCAAGCGGCTCTTCCTGCAGCAAAATAAGTGTGTGCCGAATGGTGTCGGGATCGGCTTTTCTATGCTTGACGGTTATTGCCGCGGCCCTGCGAATAATGTCGTTGATTTTTTCCGCCGGCGAATCGCCGATAAGCAGCGCAGAGGCCGGAACATTAAGGTTTTTTGCGATGGCATGCACGGATCGGGGCAGCACGGTTTTTTTTCGCGCCAGAGAATACAGCGCGTTTTTGCTGACGGCCGCATCAAGCAACAGCTGCTGAACGGTGCAGCCCTTTTCAGCACAGAGTTTTTTTATCTTTTCCAGTGAAAGTTGCATGATTGTTATGTACCATATAATGGTACTTTTTGCAAGAGGCCTTCATGGGCGCGGGCACCGCGCCCCTACCCCGATCCCTGATCACCGATCCATAGCCCCTGAACCCTGATCCCTATTCTGCCATCCCCACCATCGGCGCAATTCGTTCAAGCGCCTTTCTTGCCACCGCCCGCAGCGCCGGGCTGCGATCAAGGGCTGCATTGATGCTGCCGGCATTGTTGTAATAGATTTGTATTACCTTTCGGCCCACAGCGCTTTTTACCAAAGTGCTGTCGCGGAACGCGCGTAGATTTCCAAGCTTCGGGTTATCAGAAGCCAGCACCTTCGTCGCCGGGCATAACCCGACCGTCGTTGTTGTGGTTGTAGCAGGTTCAACCTTTTTTGTATTTTCATTATTTCCTCCAAATGTTTGGGGGCAAAGTTCAAGGTTGTAGGGGCGAGGTATTCTCGCCCGGACTGGTTCAAGGAAGGATGGGGGACAGGCGAATTCCAATCCGAAGAATTTTTTCAATATATGACTGATTATTGTATTAAGCAAAAGATATTATGCCGCAGCTTCGAAGTGTTTAAATTGCGCCAAAGGTACCGTTAGGGCGAAGGCCATTTGTCCCTTTGGGAATAAAATCAATTATTCGGGTGGGCACGCAGGTCAGCCCCTACGGTGAAATTTTTTAAATACAGGCAGGCATGGAAGCCTGCCCCTACTTGTTAATTCCAGAAAAACCAGACAAAACGAGGGGTGGCGCTGACCGGGCCGAAAGAAGCGCCGGTGCCTGAAAATTCGTGCTCGATCCGGTAATAATAGGTGGTGCGGTTTTTAAGGGGGCCGTCGCGATAGGCATACCGCAGTTCAACGGAACTGCTGCCGTTTGACGCAATGGGCTTTTCATTCACTTTTACAAAAGGGCCTTCCGCTGATTCTGACCGGTAGATGTTGAATCCGGTGCTGCCGACTTCTCCAAGAGTCTTCCAGGTAAGCTCAACGGCGCTGTTGCGCGGCTCGGCACGCAGCCCCACAACAGCATTGAGCGCCCGCATTTCGCAAGCCTCATCATGATGACCGCCCACGGAAGGATTATCAATTGCCTCTAAAATACTTTCAGCGGCAGCCTGCACGACATATGAGCGAACAGGGCCATTGCCCTGCGACAGCACTGTTCCGGTCAGGATGATGGTCGTGGGCTTTTGCGCGCTTCCCTTTTTCACCGGCACAGGCCTGCACAGCAGCGACGATAGCGCAGGCGTGCTTTCCCAGCCGCTGGCATCCATGACCTTGACGGTGAAATACTCGCTGTCAAAATCGCTGCTATTATAAGCGTCGCCGTCTTCGGACTGGGGCTGACGAAACCATTGCGTACTGCCCCCTGCGCGCTGCAAAGCATGATTGCCGAGCGTCAATTCCCTGAAGCTCTTTATGGTGTCCACATTTTCAACATCCCACAGAATGGGAATGACCATCACGTAATCAAACCTGTCATTGCCGTTATCGATCACATGCCCCAGCTCGTTCACATAGACGCCGTTGATGGCGATATCGATATGCTCGCCGGTGCTCATGATGCTGCCCATGGGCTTGTCGCGCGATGGCGGATCGGCATTGGTGTCCTCGGAAAAAGGCTCTGAAAATTCGTTCACAGCCGAAACAACCTCATATTTGACGCTGCCCCAGGCACCGGCAAGATAGCTTTGCAGCCGGGAAACAGCACGCTCTGCAAGGCTGCGTTCCCTGTTGAAGTAGGCATCACACTGCGCGCCCAACATATAGCCGTTTGAATATCCGTGAAGAGCCAGAATTACTTTCACGGTTTTTTCGCTGCTGATACTGTATTTAGCCACCGTATGCTTGAACATCTCCACTATCGCTTCGGTAAAGGCCGGATAGTCGCCGAAGGGCCGGGCAAAGGTGACCTGCATGCCCGGAATGCGTTTTTGGACCATATGATATATTTCCGGATACGGTGATAAAAACGTTCGCCAGGGTTTCTTCGTGAGCAGATCAGCAAGGTTTTGATCGTTTTCCGGCCCGCAGCCGTCATTGAGGTTGGTAATACAGTCATAATATGTTTCATTATCAATGCGGCTCACACCTGCGCCGCCTGCATCCCGCCAGCAGTAGCCCCAGTTGAGAATATTGGAATAGTGAGAGCCGTTGCCCAGAACGATGAGACGATCAACCCTTTCATCTTCAATCAATTCCGTAAGGGCGGTTTCTACGCTGTCAGGAATTGCGGAAGCATGTTTATAGGCATCGCGGTTGTACAGGTAGGATTCCCATCCATTGCGGTAAACAATGGTCACCTGGCTGTCAATTGCCTTGTCGACCTCATCCTTGATATTGCTCAGCTCGGGTGCATCAGGCTCGTAGGCATAAAGCGGCGGCGTATGATTTCCGTAAATGTAGCGCAGAAACTGCTTGCGGGACGGGTCGATAAAATCCCTGAGGCCGTATTGATACTCCATATAGCTGAATGCATACAGCTCTTCAAAATCCGCTATGCCGATGCCGGGACCATCGGGATCATCAACATGGGGGCCGATGATTTCCCTGCCCGTTGACGGATCAATGGTGCTGTGGCCTAAAAAAACAAAATAGGGCAGCAGTTCAGGATAGCAGTCAGCAAAAAAGCCGTTTTTACCGAACAGCCTGTGCTGGAATATAGAATGAACGGGATAGCGCTCAAGGTTGTTATATTCATTGCAGAATATGTCAATAGGGGTTCCCTGTGAAACAGGCTCGTCCCTGACCTGGCTGCAAACTGCGGCCTCGGCCTCACTGGCATAATGAATAAGGCTGAAGCAAGAGCCGCCCTCAAGCTGGCCGCCCGTCAACAGGCCGGGGGTAAAAATCGGGAAAAAGTGATCTGTATAGCCGACGATCCAGTCAGGCTTGTAGGTTTCATTCATGCCGGCACCCATAACCAGCACACCAATTTTTTGATGCGCGGCGCAGTAGCCATCACAAAAGAAAACTCCCCAAAAGCCTGCAGCAACCAGAAGGAGCGCTATTTTTTTACTCATTGGTTATTATCGCCTCAGTGAGATTGAGTAAGAGCTCTTCTTTTTACTACATAATGAATATTTACCAAATTAAAATATTTGCGAATAAAGGGCTGTCTCTACCTGGCAAAGGAGCAGTATGAAATGAATGCAGAACCAAAAAAATTATGGCGGGATGTGTAAATTTGATACGCTGCGAGTGAAAAAAAAATGAAGGCAGTCGGTTTAATAGTGGTAATTCACCATGAAAAACACGCGCTGATCCGCCCTGACGCCCGTGCGTGTGTCGGAAACAACATCAGACGCAGAACTGCGCAGGCCCATAAAGGAAAGCTGCATGCGGTCGGTCAGCCGCCGTGAATAGGTAAGAGAAAGATCAAGCATGCTTGGGTCGGAGGAATGGAGCGTGGACCGCGAAGCAGCATTGCTCAGCGAAGCATACTTAAGCCCAGTTGAAAGCGACCAGCCGACATCGGCCAGCGAACCAAGGCTCACATCAAGGCCAACGGAGCGGGTCGGGATATTGAACTCGTCAAGCTCATGCCCGTGATTATAATACAGTAGTGAGGGTGTAATGCTCATCCAGCGAAACGGCTTAATATCGCTTGCGATGCGTATCCCCTGAGTGTAACTGTAGGTTGAATACGGATCATACGCCGCCAGTGAGGTTTGGGAATCGTCGCCATAGATGTCGAAATCCTCGCGAAACATCCCAAGGCTGAGGCTGCAGTATTTCCCAAAAATCGGCCGCACATAGTCAAGCTCGGCAAACTGGGGCTTTTTTCCCGGACTGCTTTTTACTGCAGCACCGCTGCCGGCAAAGGAACGCTTCGCTTTTGAAGAGTAGCGAACGTGCATGCCATACTCCGCAGCCGCATCATCATCGCCATTCTGCTCATCCTCAGAATCCGATACTTCATCAAAAGCAGCGGACTTCAACCCCGCCTTGCTTTCAAGCCGTTTTGCCGATACCAGACGGTCGCGCCAGTGATCATCGTCAATGCTTGATATGACGATACCGCGGTTTGATTCGGCATGGATAAATTGCCTATCGGCGAGATAAATCCCCACATGATTAATTCTATTCTTCTTAGCCGTAGAGGCAAAGAAAACGAGATCGCCGGTTTTAAGAGCGCTTTGGTTGAGCTTGGCGAACATGGGGAGCTGAAACTGCGACTGCGCATTGTGCGGCAGGTCAACGCCGAATAGCTTCTGGTACATGCTCCGGGCAAACCCCGAACAGTCAAACCCGTCCCGACCGGTACCACCGGTTTTATACCGGGTGCCCAGATGCCGCTCAAGCTCGCTTCTGACCTGCCGGTCATAATCAGCCCTGATTTCAGAAGCGCCTGAGCCCGGCTTGCTGCTTGTGGCAACAGTTGCTTTAGCGGGTTTGGGAGGCAGGGCGGGCAGTTCGGAGTTATTCGACCGGACTATTTTTGATTTAGCCTTGCCTACAGAAGGAAGTTTCTTTGCCACGGTTTTCTTCGGAACGGATGGATTCTGGCTAGCCTCTGCTCCTTGAGCCACAACGGTTGATTTAGCCTTGCCTGCAGAAGGAAGTTTCTTTGCCACGGTTTTCTTCGGAACGGATGGATTCTGGCTAGCCTCTGCTCCTTGGGCCACAAAGGCTAAAAAAGCAAACAGGAGCAGAACACGAAGCGTTAACTTCGTGCAGCCGATAGATGCACATGCCGCAACCCTGAGGATCGTTCTTCCTTTCTGCACCAGCACTCCCGTTTTATCGATTAATCCTCGGAGGGTATAGCTCTGAAGCCAATACCGCAACCGGTGGGGTATCAAGACTTTGGCAAGAACAATTGGATACTTGTCTGTTTGACTCAGAATTTTGAGCAGTATAGGCCACCATTGCCACCCGTGTCAAATTAAAATCCTTTAATAATAAATATAAAAATAATTAGAAAATATACTTTATGATTAAAAAATTATTGCTTATTTTGAAATTTTAACTGAGCAAGATCGGGATCAAACTCGCGGTGCCGTGAGAGTTCATAGGCATAAACTGTTCGGCCAAGCTCAGCCAGAAAAGGCATGCCGACCGAATCGTACTCATACCTGCCGTCCTTGAGCACCTGGTCGCTATTGACATAAATGACAGCGCTCAGGAAAAATTCAATCCCGCACTCAAAGTCGACAATATATGCGCAGTCCGAAAGATACCCATCCGATTTACCAACGATATTAAAGATCCGTACCGGCCCAGAGCGCATATCTGAACGGGCTCCGTGTGCATCGCCAAAAATAAAATATTTCTTGTGGTTGTCTGGGTATTTCCCGTCCGCAGCATAGGACAGTATGTCGGACTCTCCCGGAAGCATGCACAAATAACGGTAAATAAACCGGTAGTCATCAGGCGTCAGGCTAAAGCGCTTGTGGGGTGGGAAAGCCTGCGGAAACATCACCGCCATGAGTATGCTGTTTACATCGGCAAGGCTCAGATTGTTGGAATAGGTATAATCAAAAGGCCCGGCGACATATCTGCCCCTGCAATCAAGGTAGCCCCTGCCCCGTTTCAAATTCGGCAGGGGATTAACAAGGGGCCGGGGATTTACCTGCTGGGGCTGGGTATACACAGGCTGCTGCAGGTCATTATAAAAATAGAACGGATTGGTAAGGCGGTTCTCATCGTAGTCGCAGTTGCAAAAGCGGCGTATGATGCGCACGTCGGGATAGCCCATGTCGCACAGCTTTTCATGAATGTATGCCTGGCCGAGAAATTCATACAAGCGGTTATATGCATCATTGTCGCTGACGAGCAGTACTTTCTTGATATAGTGGCCTATGCTCGCACGGCCCCCGGGAGCGGTGTAGTCCTGCGCTACGGCAGTCTGACAGCGCTGCTGCCTTCCGATGGTAAGGCGCGTATTTTTATCAAGGCCGGGCACATTAAGCTCATGTATCTTCTGCAGCGCAAGGCACAGAACGGGCAGCTTCACCATGCTTGCCGGATTGAAATAGCTGCGGGGGTTCAGGCGGTAGGAATACTGCTTGAACGAGGGCCGGTTTTCACGGTCCCGGTTGATCTGGGTATAGAGTATCTGTACTTCATACGTGTCTGCATTGCCCAGAATATGCTTGAATTTTTCAGGCCGCGACACAAGCAGATCGGACAGCAGGTTCGGCGAGTCAGGCACCCGGGCATGGACCGGCGAGCATCGTGCAGTCGGCTGCACGGGTGCGGGCGCTGGAGCCTGCCTGTCTGTGGACATACAGGCTCCGCATGCCATTGCCAAAGCGCAGCACACGGCTGCAAAGGCTGGGAGTTTCATCTCACGCAACCAGTCATGGCTGCAGCCGCGATATCCTGTGGGCAACCAGCACATTTGAGCGGCTGGCGTAGCCCAGGCGGAAGCCGAGTTTTTTTGAATCCCGGTCATAGGCATCCTTTAAATCTTTTTCAAAATGCACCTTGAAAAGATCTATGGGCCCCGAGTAGGTGCCATACAGGCGGATATCCCATACGCTCTTGTCAAAAAAACGGAAAGGTACGGCGGAATCATCCTGAACAACAGCTGAACTTTTTTCCAGTATGAGGGAGCGTATGTTCGAAAAATAGTTCTTGTGCATCAGGTACGAGGCCGACTTGACGTAGGTAGTTACGCCCGGCTGCAGATGGCCGAGAAATGCCCGCACATTCCTGCGATGGTCAAGGCCCTTGTCGGAAATGTCGGCGCTTATGTAAATGAGTTTCCGAAGCCGATCATCATTTTTGCCTTTAAACGTGATCTCAGCTCCCCGGGCAACGGTTTTTCTGCCCGCTGATTCCGGTATGGCCTCACGATACTGAATAGTTCCGTTATCATCGGGATCAAAAAAACGGATATCAACCACATGATTCCCCGTGCGTGCAAGAAACAGCATCAGCACCGGCACAGTTCCCGTTATAAGCTTATGATTGATTTCATCGGCCATATCATTTGTTCTGAAAAAGCTGAGGGTCAGCGCATCGGATATGGACGTGTCAAGCATTCTGAAAAAAGACTCTAGCTTTTCCCCCTGAAGCCTTTCGGGCTCGGGAACATTGCCAACAGGCTCAAGGCCTAAAAGAACATAGGTGTCGGCATTCGGAAAAAAAGCGTGGGCGTAGAGAAAATCAGGCCCGCTGAAGGGGTAGAAAAGCGTGCGGCAATCCCTGGTGATATCCGGTATCTCGGCCTGCGCCCAGTCGGCTATTTTTTTTATTTTAGTTTTTAAAAAGCTGCCCCATGTGCCGCTGGTCACCGAAGCATAATGCAGCCATGTCTGGTTTTTCGTCAGGCTGTACAGCCGGCTCTTTTCAGGCAGCTTCATGCCGGCAATATACAGCGCCGCATCATTGTATCGGTCGATGGGCAGCTCACGGGTCTTTTCGGCAGGAACAGCCGCAAGCCCGGATGCATTGTCTGCTGCAGATGGCAGCACCTGCTGTGCATCGCAGGGAAGAACCCCTGCCGATGCCAGCACAATCAGAATCATCAGAACAAATCTTCCGCATCTGCTCATGTACATTCCCTCTCTGCGTTATTGCGTAGCGTCTCACGCCTGCCTGCAAAATAAAAAACAAGCCCCAGAAGCATGGTCAGCAAGCCTGCTGTCGAAGCTGCCGGCCGCTCTACCAGCAGGTAGACAAGATTCCACCCCATAATAGCCAAAAAAATTATCGGCACCACCGGGTAGCCCCAGGTTTTATACGGCCGGGGCAAATCCGGAAAGCGCCGCCGGATCACAAAAACGCCACATACCGTTAAAAACGTGCATAAATTAAGGGCAAACCCGACATAGATCAGCACCGTCTCAAACGATGCCGTAAGTATAAGCACAAGGCTGATAAGGGATTGAAAAAGCGTTGCAGCCAGAGGAACACCCCTTTTGGTCCGGAGGGAAAAGCGCTGCAGGAGCGGGTAGTCTTCGCCGATCACCTGCGTAATGCGCGGGCCGACAAAAATGAACGAGCTTATGGACGAGACCAGCAGCACTGAAATGATAAGCCCCACAATATCACGACCGCGGGGGCCGAAAATATTGCCTGCGGAAATATACCCGACATTGAGCTGGCCTGCAAGTTCACTGACCTCAGCCGTTGCCAGAAACGTATAATTGAGCAGCAGATAGAGCAGTGCCACCAGTGCCGTTCCCAGCAGCAGCGACAGCGGCAGATTTTTCTGCGGCCGGTTGATCTCGCCTGCGATGTAGGCCGACGAGTTCCAGCCTGAAAACGCATACGAGACATACACCAGCGAGACGGCAAAGGCAGGTGAAGCAATGTCAGTGAAAAAAACCCTGTCAAAGGAAAGGGGCACAGAAAAGTTTTTCTGTGAGAAAAAAAGACCGGCGATGACAAAAAAGAGAATCAGAATAATATTGAAAGATGAGAAGACGTTTTGAAAGGATGTGCCGACTCTGACGCCGGTGCATTGAATAAGCGTAAGCAGTGCAAGCACCGCTACGGCAAGCGTCTGGGGAGAGGCGACAGGAAATACGCCGGAAAAATAGGCCCCGAAAGCCATAGACGCCAGTGCGATAGGTGCAGGGAAACCGACAAAGACTGAAACCCAGCCTGAAAGAAACCCTGCGGCAGGATGATATATTTTGGAAAGGTACTGATATTCACCCCCGGAACGCGGCATGGCGGCACCGAGCTCGCCATACACCATGGCGCCGCACAGTGAGGCCAGCGCTCCTATCACCCAGAGCATCAGCACTGCAAGCGGGTTCTTGATGCCGGCAAGCTGAAATCCCAGGGTTGTAAAGACCCCCACGCCAATCATATTTGCTATAACAAACGCAATGGCGCTTGCAACACCTATAGTTTGAGCGTCTTTTTTAGATGACACGCACACCCGCTTTTTTGGAACTGTTTCCTGGTGGAAATCCCCTGTGATCGTAGTCACCCGGCGGATTGCAGGCAAACAGATTTTAACATCAAGCCAATACTATCTGCCATCAACAACAGAGTGCGTCCATGCTCTAGACTTCAACACAGGCATGGTCTTTACAGTACTGACAAACTTTTTATCTCTTTGAGGTTGGCATTAACAAAAGCCTTTATTTTTTCCTGATGCTCGGACATGATTTTAGTGAACTGTATGCCCATGCCTGCAGGGAAAGCTTTTGATTTTGTATTTGTCCATACGACATGTCCTTCAACAGTCATGACCTCCTTGTCATCCGGGAGCTGTATCTGCATCGTAACTTCGGCATCAATAGCCAAAGGTTTTTCCGTCTTCAGAAAAAGACCGCCATTGTTCACATTAAGCATATAGGATCGCAGAAAAGAACCCTTTTCCCGAAACTTTATTTCTATGTTTGTTGCTATACGGGGGCTTTCGCGTTTATTATCAACCATGATATGCTCCGATAAAAATATTTTATTAAAAAAAACAATGCAATTATGATTTGTCTGGTATAATAATGACCTGAAGGTACATATTCCCGAAGATGCCGGGATTTCGTCCTTAAAGCATATTGGGGCACGTGGTGACAGACGTCAATAACAGCCCAGTTAACCGTGGGGTATAATATGTGAAACAGTCTGGTCCGTCAATGATAATTCAGCCATGTTCAACGGGCGAATTTATTCAGGATTCTGTGGAAACTTAAAAAAAGCCCCGGGGAATGAGCACATTGTTACCGGGACGACATGAACGATAAAAACGCTTTTCCGCCATGAAAAGAAGCAGCTGTTGGATTATTTCTGTTGCAATTCATCTTCTGTATTCCGGAGCATCAACAACACATCTCTTTCTCTCGGGCAATATGAAGATCTGCAAAAAAACGCTCTTTGTATGACGCCTGCAAAAAAAATTTAAAGCATTATGCTATAAATAATGGTATATTAATTTCATATTTTTCAGGTGCCGAGGTGTCTATGAATACGAAAACCAATCGGAAATCCCATTCCATCGTCAAGATTGCCGGAAATCTTGACGGTCAAAAATCCGATGAGCTGATGATCGCTATTGAAAAACAGATTATTCCCGGCAATGTCGATATTCTTGTGGATTTCGAAAATGTCGAATACATCTCCAGCATGGGCATCGGAACGCTTATTGCACTGTACCGTGATATCAAGGAAAAAAACGGGCGTCTGATCATTTACGGCATCAAGGATGTAGTGAAAGATATTTTTGACCGTACGCATCTTAACAAAAGGCTGCTTATATGCGAGACTGAAAAAGATGCTCTGGATCTGCTGTACAATAAACAAAATTGACCGAACGCTGCTGCGTACTCGGCATACTGACCTCAGCACATAATGTCATCAGCACTACAAACCACCAAGCAATCCGCCCCCCTGCATTTTTTGATTGTGGACGATAATCCCACAATCACCCGTCTTATCGAACTGCACATGCGCAAAGCCGGCTACCGCTGCAACACCGCAGCAAACGGTGAAGAAGCGCTAAAAAAAATAAATCAAAATGTTTTTGATCTTGTAATAAGCGACATCTCCATGCCGGGAATGAACGGACTGGAGCTTCTCAAATCGATTAAACTAAAAAAACCGCAACTGCCCGTACTTATTGTAACCGGCCATGCAACCATTGAAAATGCTGTAGAGGCACTGCGCCTCGGAGCAATAAATTTTATTACAAAACCCATCAGGTTTGATGAAGTCTTTGAAACAATCAATAAGGTTCTCGATCTTAACAAGCGAAAAAAAGCCATCCATACATCGGCTAAATACCTTATCCAGGAAGCCAGGCATTTTGCCATCCCAACAGGTGAGCTGTATGTAAGCGACCTTGCGACATATCTGACCGAACCCCTTGAACAAATCTCGCTTGTAGATACATCCTGCAGAAAAAGCGTGACTATGGCCATCTATGAGACTCTCACAAATGCCGTCGAGCACGGCAATCTGGAGCTTGATTCATCACTCAAATTCAAGGACAAGGGCGGCATGGCAGCCTTCAAAAGCATCAAAGAGCAACGTCTGCATGATCCGGCTTTTGCCTGGCGAAAAGTAACGATCCAGAGCGCCATTACTGCAACCATGGCGCAATTCACCATAACCGATGAAGGGCCAGGGTTTGATTACAACGCTCTTGTTGACCCCACCAGCGAAGACTGTATTGAAAAACCCCATGGCCGCGGCATTTTTCTTATCAGGCAAATATTTGACGAGGTAAGATTCAACCACTCAGGCAACAGCATCTCTCTGGTACTTCGCAAAAAAGAGCCTTAACCAGCCAAATAGCCCGCAAAACCGCAGCAATATAAAACCAATGACAAGTTTTTATTTGAAAAAAACTCTTTATTATGATAGTTTAAATAGTTTGTAGAGGTTGCAAAACCGTATTGCAGCAAAAAAACCTGTGCCGATTAGAAGCTATTATCATTAACATGGAGGTATATTGAACAATGTCACGCATATGCAGCATTTGCGGCAAAGGCCGTCAGGTTGGAAACCAGGTGAGTCATGCAAACAACAAAACCAAAAAAGTCTGGCAGCCAAACATACAAAAAGTGCGCACCGTACACAACGGAACGACCAAGCGCGAATACATTTGCACACGGTGTATCCGCTCAGGCTTTATACAGAAGCCCGTACGCAAAGCAGCCCCCAAAGCTGAGACAGCAACAGCATAATGGCTTCAGGAACGCAGCCGGGTCACCTTTATAACGCCCCTGACGTGCCTGATTGAAGTCATGACTACATCAAGCTGCTTCAGGCTGCCGATTTCAACCTCAAAAATATTGATGGCCTTTTTGTCTGGCGTTGTCCGAATGCGAGCATTGACAATATTGACTTCCGTAGTTGAAATGGCTGCTGTAATGTCTGCGAGAATCCCTTTGACATCTTCGCAGATTACCTCAACGGGCACGGACGCCAGATGTTTAGAGGCTACATCCCATTGAGCATCGATAATCCGGTCAGTATCGGAACTTTGAAGAAAGGGGCATTCAGCGGTATGCACCGTGACCCCCCTTCCCCGCGTAATAAAACCGCGAATCTCATCACCATGAACAGGGTTGCAGCATTTACCGTATCGAACCATTATATCATCAATACCGTTGATGCTTATGCCCCTGCCGGCCTTGTCACTGGCTTTTTTATCAGCTGAAACGCCATATTCCTTGTCATGTTTCTTATCACAGGACTGTTCTTTAGGCAAAATGCGGTTGAGCAGCTGCTTGACGCTCACGCGGCCCTGGCCGACTGCCGCAAAAAGATCATCCAGCGTTTTGACATCCCGGCCCGCACTTGCAAAAAGATCCGTCTCTTTGTGAAGGCTTGCAATACCCAGCTTATGCTTTCGCAACTCCCGTTCGCATATATCGCGCCCCAGCGCAAGGCTCCTTTCACGCTCCTGCAACTTGACGAACTGATGAATCTTGTTGCGGGCGCGTGTGGTTTTGACAAACTTAAGCCAGTCCCGACTCGGCATATGGTTTGCCAGGGTGAGAATCTCAACCATATCGCCGGTTTTCAGCTCATAGCGCAGCGGAACAATGGTGCCGTTGACCTTGGCGCCGATACACTTATTGCCGATACTTGTATGAATGCGGTACGCAAAATCGACAGGGGTTGCCCCCTTGGGCAGTTGAATCACCTCGCCAGCCGGCGTGAATACATAGACCTCATCAGGAAAAACATCCACCCGGAACGCTTCAAGGAAATCCCGTGAATCCTTGATCTCGCTCTGCGTTTCCATAACCTGCTGGAGCCAGGCAAACCGATGGTCATCTTTCTGCTGAATATGGCGTCCTTCCTTATAGCGCCAGTGAGCGGCAATACCCTGCTTAGCTATACGGTCCATATCATCTGTGCGAATCTGAATTTCAATCCGCTGACCATACGGCCCAATAACCGTGGTGTGCAGTGACTGATACATGTTTGCTTTGGGCATGGAAATATAATCCTTGAACCGCCCTGGAACCGGCTTCCATATCGAATGGATCATGCCGAGAACTTCATAGCATTCCTGCCGTGACACAACGATGATGCGAAACGCTGTGATATCATAGATTTCCGTAAAATTCAGGTTTTGATCGATCATCTTGTTGTAGATACTGTGAATATGCTTGGGTCGTCCCTGAACCACTGCCTGGATCCCGAATTCCTGAAGCTTTTCCTCAATGATGACTATCACTTCGGTAACATATTTCTTCCTCTGTTCTTCCGTAACAACAAGATTACGCTCAATATCCAGATACACCTCCGGATGCGTATAGCTCAAGCCCAGGTCCTCAAGCTCACTCTTAATCTCATACAACCCCAAACGATTTGCAAGTGGCGCGTAAATCTCAAGGGTCTGATGGGCAATCTTCTTCTGTTTATCCGCAGGCACATATTGCAGGGTGCGCATATTGTGTACGCGGTCCGCCATTTTTACAAGTATCACGCGTATGTCTTTGGACATCGCAAGAATCATTTTTCGGAAATTTTCAGCCTGGCGCTTCTCGTGGCTTGTGCTGGCAATTTTGCTTATTTTAGTTACGCCATCAACTAAAAACGCCACTTCATGACCGAAAATCTTTTCGATTTCGTCAAGAGTGGCGTAGGTATCTTCAACCGTGTCGTGCAGAAGACCGGTGGAAACCGTATACTCGTCAAGATTTAAATCTGCAAGAATCTTTGCCACGCCCAGCGGATGTATCAGGTATGGCTCACCCGAAAGTCGTGTCTGCCCATGATGCACTTTGGCCGAATAGACATAGGCTCTCTGCAAAAGCCCCGTATTGGCCTCGGGATGATAGGAGACAACCTGCTCTATAATATCATTTATGCGAGCAATGTTCGGTTTTGTCATACCCCTGGCTGTTTCAGCCGGCGCTCAATGACGGCAACCGCTTCGTCAATGGCCACCTGCTGTGCATCTCCGCCTTTTCTCTCCTTGATATCAACCTGTTTTTTTCCTGCTGCATTCTTACCGACTGTCACCCGAAGAGGTATTCCTATAAGGTCTGCATCTTTAAACTTGATGCCGGGGCGCTCGTCACGGTCGTCGAGCAGAACGTCCAGTCCCCGTGCAACAAGCCCGTTGTAGAGATTAACTGCTATATCCATCTGCACTGCATCATTGGTGTTGACCGGTACCACAATAACCGAAAACGGCGCGATCGGCGCAGGGAAAATAATGCCGTTTTCATCATGTGACTGTTCTATTGCTGCGGCAACAGTGCGCCCTACACCAATACCATAGCAGCCCATAATCATCGGCTGCGCCCTGCCCTGCCGGTCGAGATAGCTGCAATTCATTGCCTTGCTGTATTTCGTGCCAAGCTTGAAAATATGCCCAACCTCGATACCGCGCGTGGTGGAGAGCAGCTTGTTGCAGCGAGGACAACTATCGCCGGCCTGCGCAGAGCGAATGTCGGCAAATTCATCTACCGAGAAATCCCGCTCAAAATTAACGTTAACAACATGCACATCACGCTCATTACCGCCGGCCGCCATATTGCAACAGCCCTGAAGGCCGAAATCCGCCACCATGCGCACATTCTTCATACCCATCGGGCCGGCAAAACCGAGGGGCGCACCGGTAATTTTTTCGACCACATCCTCCCCGCCAAGCTCAAGGGTATCGCACTTGAGATAATTGCGCAGTTTCACCTCATTAATATCATGATTGCCCCGCACCAATGCGACAACAGGGCCATGAGAACTGGTAAAGACCAGCGTCTTAATCAAATCTTTAGGCTCAACCTTCAGGAAGCCGGCTACCTCTTCGATGGTGCGCATATTGGGGGTTTCAATCCGTTTAAGTTCTTGAAAATCTGCGGGATCGACATCCCTGACGGCAGGTTTTGCAATTTCAGCCTTTTCCGTATTTGCGGCATAATCACAGCCAGTGCAGGTCACGATAACATCCTCACCCGTGTCGGCAAGAACCATAAACTCATGAGAAAAATTGCCGCCGATAGGGCCCGTATCAGCCTCAACTGCCCTGAATCTAAGCCCAAGGCGGCTAAAAATCCTGCTGTAGGCTTCATACATCTTTCTATAGCTTTCTTCGGCTCCCTGCTCGTCGATATCGAAGCTGTAGGCATCCTTCATGATGAACTCGCGGGCGCGCATCATGCCGAATCGAGGTCGTATCTCGTCACGAAATTTGATGTGTATCTGATAGAGATTAATCGGCAGCTGCCGATATGAGTTTACCGTCGTGCGCACCAGATCGGTAATGACCTCCTCATGCGTCGGGCCCAGGCAAAACTGGCGATCACTTCGGTCCCTGAGGCGCAGCATTTCTTTGCCATAAACCTCCCACCGGCCGCTTTCGATCCAAAGCTCAGCCGGCTGAACAAAAGGCAAAAAAACCTCCTGGCCGCCTGCACGGTTCATCTCCTCGCGCACTATCTGAGCGGTCTTCTGCATGACCCGCTGCCCCAGGGGCAATGTTGCATAAATTCCCGCGGCAAGCTTGCGGATCATGCCGGCCCGCATCATCAGGCGATGGCTGGCAACTTCCGCTTCCGTTGGATCTTCGCGAAGTGTGGGAATCAACAACTGGGAATAGCGCATCTGTCTTCTCCTTTACAGTTTCAGCTTATATACTTTTCGAAAAATCAATTATCTCTTTCATGAACTCTTCCATCAGCCTTTCCTTGGGACATTTCTTCACGATTGTGCCCTTCTTGAATATCACCCCGACGCTCCGGCTGCCGGCGATGCCGATATCGGCCTCTTTTGCCTCGCCCGGTCCATTCACCTCGCAACCCATGATGGCAATTTTGATGGGATGGGGGAAATCAGCCAGCTTTTTTTCAATCTTTTTTGCCATAGAGATGACATCAATCTGGCGCCTGCCGCAGGTAGGGCATGAAATGAGTTCAGGGCCACGACGCCGGACACCAAGGCATTTGAGCATCTCAAAGCCTGCGCGTACTTCCTCAACAGGATCAGCCGACAGTGAGACGCGCAGTGTATCGCCAATCCCATCAGCAAGCAGAATGCCAAGACCGATGGCTGATTTTATTGTGCCTGAAAAAAGGGTCCCCGCTTCCGTAACGCCAATATGCGTGGGATAGCGTGTTTTCTTTGACAGCAGCCGGTAGGCTTTCACTGTTGTCAGCACATCGGAAGACTTGATGGAAATTTTTATCTGATTGAAATGCATATCCTCGACAAGACGCACATTGGCAAGAGCGCTTTCCACAAGCGCCTCAGCAACAGGGTGGCCATATTTCCTTAAAATATGTTTCTCAAGCGAGCCGGCATTGACTCCGACACGAATGGACAGATTACTGGCCCCCGCCTGTTTGACAACTTCGGCAAGGCGTTGCCTGCTTCCGATATTGCCCGGATTTATCCGTATGCCATGGACACCCGCATCAATGGCAGCCAGCGCCAGACGATAATTAAAATGAATATCTGCTATTACGGGAATTACAGAACCCTTGACAATGGCAGGCAGCGCCGCAGCAGCAGCTTCATCGGGTACGGCAACCCGTATGATCTCGCATCCAGCCCGAACAAGCCTTCTGATCTGAGCAACCGTGGCTTTGGCATCGCGAGTATCGGTATTTGTCATGGACTGCACACTCACCGGCGCCCCGCCCCCGATGGCAACTGCCCCGACCATAATCTGACGGGTCTTTTTGCGCTGTATCATAATTTGAGGCTTCCTACCACTGCGGACAGTGACGCAAAATTCTTCTTCTGCAAATATCCTTCAATCCCTGTTAATATCTCATAAGGGGCTTTAGGATTCACGAAAAGCGCTGTGCCGATCTGAAAGGCCTGCGCGCCGACTATCAGAAACTGCAGCGCATCCTGCGCCGTCATAATGCCCCCAAGGCCAATGACGGGAATGGTCACCCTTTTAAGGGTTTCCCACACCATGCGAAGTGCAAGCGGTCGGATAGCAGGGCCGGAAAGGCCGCCAGTGACATTGGCAAGAACCGGCTTGCAAGTATCGACATCTACTACCATTCCGGTGAAGGTATTGGTAAGCGACAGGGCATCTGCACCTGCGTCCTGAACGCTTCTGGCAATTGAACCGATATCCGTTACATTCGGCGTCAGCTTTACAATAAGCGGAAGCCTGGTTGCCTTTCTGATTTTACCGGTGACTCTTGATGCCATGGCCGCGTCAGTGCCAAAGCTGATGCCGCCCTGCTTAATGTTGGGGCATGAAATATTGGCCTCAAGCCCTGTTATTCCTTCGACATCAGTCAACCTTTCTGCAAGCTTGACGTAATCGGCAATTGACGAACCGTAAAAATTAACAATTACCGGCGTATCAAATTGCCGCAGGTACGGCATCTTTTCTTTAATGAAATCTTCAAGGCCAACATTCTGCAAACCGATGGCATTAAGCATTCCAGAAGGCGTTTCAACTATGCGGGGCGGGGGGTTGCCCTGTGAAGGCTTAAGCGATATGCCCTTGGTGACAATAGCGCCAAGAATATTATTATCAATAAAAGAGGCATAAGCATCGCCGTAGCCGAACGAGCCGGATGCCACCATCAGGGGGTTTTTCATCCTGATGCCTGCTATGGTGACGCTGAGATCAATCGCTTTGTCAGTCATTGTTCCAGTCCAGCACACTGCTGTCGAAAACCGGCCCATCGGCACAGACCCGCTTAAAGCCGCCTTTCACCTCAACCACACAGCCAAGGCAGGCGCCCACGCCGCAGGCCATGTAGGCCTCGAGAGATACCTGGCACGGGATACTATATTCCGCAGCGATCCGTGCAACTTTTTTCAGCATGGGAGAAGGGCCGCAGCTATATATACGTGTTCTGCCCGTACCGATCTCACCCTTGTTGACAATAGATTCGAAAGCATCTGTAACGAAGCCCTTATACTCAGTCGAGCCATCCTCTGTCACGTGCATGTATCTATTTATTTGTATTTGATCCGACGCACTATTGAGTATGGCAGACTGAACCTGTGTCTTGGAGCCAAAGAAAAATTCAAGTTTAATACTTTGAAATTCAGAGGACAGAACTTTAGCCAGAAACAGTAGCGGCGCGGCGCCGATGCCGCCGGCAACAAGTGCTGCTGTCTGTATATCAACAGGGATCATAAACCCGTTGCCGAAGGGCCCGAGTACATTAACTGCGTGCCCGAGCTCCCATGAAGCCATGATCTCGGTGCCTCTGCCTCTGACCTGAAAAAGTATTTCAACCGTTTCACCCCCGGCGCCGCACAGGCTGATCGGTCGCCGCAGAAACGGGTCAGAGCCGCTCTGAATCTGAATCATGATAAACTGTCCGGCACGGGAACGTGCCGCAAGCATAGGTGCCTTCAGCACACAATGAAACGTGCCGGGGATAATTTCGCGCTTTACAACTAGCTCAGCACTGCAGGTAGCAGCATTATGCATCATGTCAATAAGCCTGCTGATGGTTACATGCAGTCATACTCATAAGCACTGCATCTTCTCGTGTAGCGGTATAATAGGCCTTCCGCAGCCCGGCTTTTACAAAACCTGCTTTTTCATAAAACCGCTGCGCTACCGTATTGGATGCACGAACCTCAAGAAAAAATGTCATCCCACCCCGGCATGCTGCCTCGTTCACCAGAAAACAGAGCAGCTGCGTACCGATGCCGATGCGCTGAAATTTTTTGCTGCAGGCGATACGATTTATGGTGCATTCGTCGCAGACAAACCAGACATTTACGTAACCGACAACAACGTCATCATTCAAAGCCACGAAGCAGTGGCCGTAGTCGGTCTGCAGGTCCTGGAGAAACATTGTTCGTGACCACGGGTCTGCAAAGAGCTCCGTCTCAATTGCAACAACAGCATCAAGATGTTTTTCGCACATCGCAGTGATCGTAATGCTGTTCATAGCAGTCTATCAGTAGTGCGGAAGTTACTTGCCAGACAGCTTTTGCTGCTGAAGCAGTTCGCTGGCTATGCATATATTCTTCTGGCCATACGCCTTCAATTCGCTTGCCAGCTCAGCAAGCTGCCTGCCATTGCTCCGCAGCGTAATCAGGCGTATCAGCATGGGCAGGTTGACCCCCGTCAGCACCTCAACCTTGCCTTCTTCAAGAAACGACAGACTGAGATTGGACGGCGTGCCGCCAAACATGTCGGTAAGCACCAGGACGCCATTTCCCTTATTCACCTTTTGGATGGCCGCTGCCACCTTTTTCATAGAGTCGTCGGGCGATTCTTCAGGTTCGAAATTTACAGGGCAGATATTAGCTATATCTCCGACAATATTTTTCACTATCCGGTATAATTCGTCGGCAAGTCTGCAGTGTCCGACAAGTACAATTCCAATCATCTGTGACGTGCTCCTTTCAAGCAGCTCTGCTGCCTCAGCTGGTGAAGAGGTTTTTTACTCTTGGTCAATATCTCTGTGTTGCGCGGAAACACCGGGCCGATGCTGCAGGAAAAAACTCTTCAGCGTATTGGCAACCGCGACTGATCTGTGCCTGCCCCCCGTGCACCCGATGGCTACTGTTAAATACGATTTACCCTCCCGCTCAAACAGCGGCAGCTGAAACAACAAAAAATCCTGAAGCCGCTCCACAAACTCACGAGCTTCCTGCCTGCCGAACACATACTGAATAACTGAATCATCATTGCCCGTGCGATTTTTTAGTTCCGGCACAAAATAAGGATTCGGCATAAATCGAACGTCAATAACGATGTCGGCTTCATGCGGAACGCCGTATTTAAACCCGAATGAAAGGAATGTTAAGGCCATATCTCGTTTCGATATACCGTCAAAATGTTTTTCAATAGCTTTTTTCAGCTCGTGAACATTCCATTCAGACGTATCGATGATGCTATCAGCCATTGATTTTATTTCTTTGAGTATCAATCGCTCCCGGATGATGCCATCAAGAACCATCCCACCCTCACTCAACGGATGCTGCCGCCGCGTCTCGCTGAAACGCTGGACCAGAACCGCATCTGAACACTCAAGAAAAAAAAGAACAGGAGCGTGATGAGCCTGGCGAAGCTTTTGAAGTGTGGGCTGAAAATCCTTCAAGAAGTTGCGCTCGCGCACATCCATTACAAGCGCAGCTCGTGCAATATCAAAAGATGAGCTCTGGCAAAGCTCGGTGAACATGGGAAGCAGCAGAATCGGCAAATTATCAACACAAAAATAACCAAGGTCTTCCAGCGTGTGCAATGCCGTGCTTTTGCCTGAGCCGGAAAGGCCGCTCAATATGATGATATCAATTGTTTTTGCCATAACCCTTTTAGAAGGAAGCCACCCCGTCAGAGGCAAGTGGCGGGGTGGCTAAAGATCGTTGTCAGTCGTTGATATAATGTGCAGTCAAGCTGTTATTTTCTCATCTTCTGCAACGACTATCGTATACAGCGCTTCAGCATCAGCTGCCCCGAGCAGATCGTCGCGAAAATTTTTCTCCTTCAAAAGCCTGGAAAGCCGCGCAAGAGCCTTGAGATGCACACCCGCTGAGTTTGATGGTGCAACGAGCAGGAAAAAAAGATGCGCGGGTCTGCCATCAAGCGAATCAAAATCAATACCTGAAGCACTGCGGGCAAACACCAGGCAGATGTTGTCAAGGCCGTCGAGTTTGCCATGCGGGATGGCAATGCCGTTGCCGATGCCGGTGCTGCCGAGCTTTTCCCGCTCTATAAGAACAGCATACAACTCACGCGCATCAATGTCATGCCTGGCTGCTGCCAGACAAGCCACCATCTCCTCGAGAGCCTGTTGTTTTGCCCGTGCCTTCAGATCCGCAATGATCAGCTTTTCGTTCAGAAGCTCGCTTATTTTCATACGTTAATCCCTGTCAGTAAATGATACAGCTCTTATGCATTTTCAGGCTCGATAAGCCCAAAATCACCATCCCGACGCCTATACAGGACGTTCACATTATCCGTATCGATATTTTTAAAAACAAAAAAATCATCGTCATTCTGCCCTATCTGGACCAATGCGCTGTCAACACTCATAGCCTTGATAGCAATACTTTCTGATTTTACAATGCTCTGTTCCCGGGACGATACAAGCTGCTCGGCAGAGAAAATATTATGGAGCGCTTTTTTATGTTCTTTATGACTGGTTATCCTGTCTTTATGCTTCTTTACCTGGCGCTCAATTTTGTCAGCCACAAGATCAATTGAAGCGTACATATTGTCTTCGTGCGTCTCTTTAGCGGTGATCTTGGCCCGGTTTGCATGCACAATCACTTCGGCAATATTAGCGTGTTTTTCATGAGAAAGAATGACATGCACTTCAGTTATATTGTTCAGATACTTTTCTATCCGCGAGACCTTATCCATCACATAGTCCTTCAATGCATCGCTGGGCTCAAGGTGACGAAAAGTTACTGTCATCTCCATAGCGGCTGCTCCTTTCACAAAATTATTAAATATGTTTTTTCCTCTTTGACGAGGAAAGAACCCCCAACATCTCACGATACTTCGTTACCGTCCGGCGGGCGATATTGATTCTCCTGGCCTTCAGCATTTTTACCATCTCCTGATCGCTAAACGGCTTACGGGCATCCTCACTCATGACGAGTTCTTTAATCATGTTTTTAACACTTTCCGAGGCAATCGAGTCGCCATCGTCGGAAGGCAAGCCACTATTAAAAAAATATTTCAGATCATAAATGCCATGAGGCGTCAAAGCATATTTGTTTGTCGTTATGCGGCTGACATTGGATTCGTGCATGTTCACATCCTCGGCAATATCCCGCAGCACCAGAGGTTTCAAATGGCCTGGGCCGTAGTCGAAAAAATCGCGCTGAAACTTGATAATGCTTTGCATGACATTAATAATTGTTGACTGACGATGATACACGCTTTTTACAAGCCAAACCGCCGAGCGCATTTTATCCTGAATGTACTCCTTGGTTTTATCAGAGCTTACCGTGTTTCCAGCAAGGATATTCTTGTAAAAAGAGTTTATACGGAGCTTGGGCTGGCCATCCTCATTGAGCATCACGACATAGTCATCACCGGACTTGTAAACGTAAATATCAGGGGTGACATACTGCGTTTCGTTGTCATTAAAAGCCCTGCCCGGCCGCGGCTCCATATTGGCAATAATTTCACAGGCTTCCAGCACATCTTTAAAGGGCACTTTTAAATCCCTGGCTATGACCTGATACTTCTTGCGCTCAAGCTCCTTCATGCAGTGGAGCAGTATCTTTTTTATAAGATCGCTGTTGCATGGCAGCAGCTCCGCTTGCGCGATTAGACACTCCGTCAGGTCACGTGACGCCACTCCGACAGGATCAAATCTGATAATTCTGCGGCGCACCTCCTCTACCATCGGCTTGCTTACACCAAGGTCGGCGGCAACCTCGTCCGGCGTCAGGAGAAGATACCCGTCTTTGTTAAGATTACCGATAATGTACTCCCCGATTTCCATTTCCTGGTCGCTGAGGTCATGTAGATGCAGTTGCCAGCGCAAATGGTCGACGAAAGACGTTTTTTTAGTAATTGCAGGAGCGTAATCATCTCGTTCCCCTCCATCAAAATAACCGCTGCCGGAGGGAGCAAGCGAATGATCAACATAATCATGCCAGTCAAAATCATCAGAAGACTCTTTTTTACGGTCTTCCATTGCAGCAGCAGCATCGACCTTGTCTTCAGCGTCTTCCTTTTCCTCAGGCTCCTGCGCCAGCGTTTCATCGAGCACGGGGTTTTCATTAATCTCCTGGGTAATAAGATCGGAAAGTTCAAGCCGCGAGAGCTGCAGAAGCTTAATTGCCTGCTGCAGCTGAGGCGTCATTATCAGCTGCTGAGATAGTTTGAGCTGTTGCTTAAGTTCCATGCGGGACAATCATCACATGCTGAATTTTTCGCCCAGATAAATGGCCCGAGCACTGCTGCTTTTGACAATCTTCTCAGGCTCACCCTCTTCCAGAACGCGGCCTTCATATATTATATAGGCGCGTTTACAGATATTCAGTGTCTCACGCACATTGTGGTCGGATATAAGCACGCCGATGCCTTTAGCGCTCAAGCGCAGTATAATATTTTGAATGTCCTGAACCGCTATCGGGTCAACGCCGGTGAATGGCTCATCAAAAAGAATAAATTGGGGCGAGGTCACAAGTGCCCTGGTAATCTCAACGCGGCGTCGCTCGCCGCCGGACAGCAGATAGGCTTTTCGTTTGGCAATATGGGCTATATTAAGTTCCTGCAGATGTTCTACAAGACGCTCCTGCATTTCCTCGCGCGTTATCGGCAGAGTTTCAAGCACGGCCATAATGTTTTCTTCAACCGTGAGCTTGCGAAAGATCGATGTTTCCTGGGGCAAATAGGTAATTCCTTTGCGCGCCCGCACATACATGGGAAAATCGGTAATGTCCTCTGCGTTGAAATACACGCTGCCGGCATCAGGCCTATATATTCCCACCAGCATGTAAAAGGTTGTTGTTTTACCTGCACCGTTGGGACCAAGAAGTCCGACAACCTCGCCCTTGTTCACCTCAATGGAGATTGTGTCAACAACCTTTTTTTTACCGAATATTTTTACAAGACCATGTGATCTGAGCTGACTCATCAAAACCTTTCATTTCAAAATTCGAACACAGAAACATAATCAGTCCACTCAACTGAGTACAAGTATAGAATTTTTTACTTATTTTTTCCTTTATTTTCCTTGGGATAAATCGTGGCGCTAACGCGGTTTTGACTGGTGCCCTCGACAACGCTCCTGTCATTTTTAAGATAGACCGTTATTTTGCTGCCGGCTATAACATTTTTGCCCTGCCACACGCGGGGATTGCCGGTTGCGACAATTTTCTGTTCGTCGCCATAAAAAATAATTTTTTGCCCTGTGGCGATTCGCTCTCCCTGCATGATTTTCACATTACCTGTGGCAATAAGCTCCTTGATGCCGCCCTTTTCACCCACCCCCCCTGCTTTTCCCGCGTAGGTGGCTTGCATCTGATCGGCGAACATGACCATATCGCCCTGCCGTGCTACAACATTACCGCGAAAAATAGCGCTGTTATCCGTGTTGCTGTATTCAAGGGCATCGGCGCTTATGTTCACTGGCTGGTTGACTTTCAACGGCAGGCTGTCGCTTTTCCTATCGCCGTCATCTCTTTTTTTTGAATCCTTTTCTGCCTGCGCACCCTGCTGATCAATGTCTTCTGGTTCCCCGGCGGATTTTTTATGCTTTTTGGATGCAGAGCGTTTCGCGGTAGTATCGTCGACCAAATCATCAAGCTGTTCAGATTCTGAAACCTTTACATGCCGCACTTCAGAATCCTCGATCTCTTCCTCGGCAGCCATTGCACTGTTGACCACCTTCTCATATTCCGCCGCATCCGGCGCCCCTGCCGGAGGGACGACCCTCCTCTTTTTTACGGCAAGCCTCTGCGCTGCAGGAATCAGTGATGCCTTATCAAGCAGTTCCTGCTCGATTTTACGGGCGAGCGCCTCGATAACTTTCTCCAGCTCAGGCCCCTCGGCATACGTTTTAAAATAATTGTTTCCGGGAAAATTATAAAAAACCTGAGCATCAATACTGACAGCATCCTTTACTGTTGTGACGCTTCCAAACAGCAGAAAATTCACGTTCAGTTGCCTGGCCACATCACGGAGACGGTCCTCACTGGGTGTTACAGAATCATCCTTTGCGATGACCGCCTTCATGTCCTGTATGTCCGGCGTCACAATAAGCGGATTTGAAGAAAGCTGCTGCAGGAGCCTGACTGCAACATCGCGCCCAGCCGATGTTTTCTGCTCACCGCTGAAAGATTCAAACGGCAGAACAGCTGCGCTCACCGCAATATCCTGCTCGGCTCGCGCCACAAATGGCGCAAGCTGTGCAACCAGTAAAACACCAATTAAGATAAATTTTTTCATTTGCTCCCCAGCGCCTTTACATTACTTAAAATTGTCATTTTTTCCTTTGCCATATCTATTATCATGCCTTTTCCTTCCAAGGCAAACTTACTGTTGCGCCTTATGAAAACCCTGTCCTGTGTTGTTATCAGTCTTTTAGTATGGTCATAATCGATTGTTTCGGTCTGTACGGTTGTATTATCGGGCATGACGCCCCATATGTCGCCATGCATCTTTATATCTCGAGATTCCGTATTCAAATCCCCATGTTGACCTCGTATTATATATATCTTCCCATTGGGGCGGTAAACGTTGACTGAAAGATTTTCAAGTATAACGCGCTTTTCGCCTTGTAAATACTGGGCGGATTCAGCGACCAAATCCCACTCTTTAAAATTATCATTATTTGTTGTAGAGTATGCAACATTTTTCAGCTCGACACTCGGACCGCCTTTAACGGCCTGGGGAACGTCGCTTTTAATGACTATCTGCTGTTTTTTGTTGCCGATCGCCATACCCACGACAACCGAAACTGCCACTGAGACAACAAACAAAAGTATAAAACGTATTTTTTTCATTATAATCTCACAACGTATTACAAACCACGAGACGGCTCCTGCGGTTTGCAATCATTTGCTAACCATCAATAATAACGGGATGTTACGGTCTGCCATGTGCGTTGCGCCTTCATAATCAGATCACACACTTCCCGTACAGCGCCATTGCCACCCGAACGGCGCGTTGTATAATCGGCCAGCGATTTAACCTCATCAACAGCATCCGGCACGGCAACAGCAAACCCTGCCCTGCGCAAAAGCGGCACATCGGGCAAATCGTCACCTACAGCACAAATTTCCTGATCTGAAAGGCATTTCCGGGCAACGATTTCCTCATAAGCTTCAAGCTTGTTCAAGGCCTTTTGATACACCATTCCGATGTCCAGATTGGCGGCCCTATGCTCGACAGCCTTTGACATCCGCCCGGTAATTATAGCAACGTCTATACCCGTGCGCATAAGCATTTTGATGCCGTGGCCGTCACGGCTGTCAAAAAACTTCAGTTCTTCGCCGCTGTCACTATAGACAACCTTGCCGTCTGTCATGACGCCGTCAACATCCAGTATGAGCAATTTTATGAGCTGAGCCTTTTGCGTTATATCCATCGGGAAATGGCCCACGGGTTCACACAACACCGGCCTTCAGTATATCATGAAGGTGTATGAGACCTTCAACCTTTTTCGGCGCCGCCTCAGAAAGCACAAAAAGCGATGTGATAGAGTATCGCTCCATCAACCGCAGCGCAGTAGCGGCGAGAGCTGTTTTTGTAATGGTTTTTGGAGACATGGTCATCACATCGCGGGCTTTTTTTGCCAGAACATCACTGCGTTTTTCAAGAGCACGGCGCAAATCACCGTCTGTTATGACGCCAACAAAATTCTCATCGCTGTCGCACACGCCTGTTATACCGAGCCGCTTTGATGTCATCTCGATAAGCGCAATTTTCATCGAATCATCTTGCGACACCATCGGAATGGCATCCTTGACATGCATGAGATCCTCGACACGCAAAAGCAGCTTCTTGCCGAGCGCCCCTCCGGGATGCAGCATGGCAAAATCCTCTTCGTTGAATCCGCGGCGTTCAAGCACGGATATGGCAAGGGCATCCCCCATTGCCATGGTAGCGGCGGTTGAAGCAGTAGGCACGAGGTTTAAAATACAGGCCTCCTCTTTCACCCCGATATCAAGAACGACGTCGCCGTTGCGAGCAAGTAGAGATTCGGGATTGCCCGTAAGCACGATAAGGGGCAGCCCCATGCGCTTCACCACGGGCAGCACCTTGAGCACTTCATCCGTCTCACCGCTATTGGATATGGCAATTACCACGTCATCCTGAGCCATCATGCCGATATCGCCGTGGATACCCTCCGCGGGGTGGAGAAAAAAAGCCGGGGTCCCGGAACAGGCCAGCGTAGAGGCTATTTTCCGGCCGATGATGCCCGATTTTCCGATACCAATTACAATTACCTTGCCACTGCAGGCAAGCAGCATATTCACCGCCTGAATGAAATTCTCATCGAGTCTATCCTGCAATTTCAGTATCGACTCGGCTTCTATTTCAAATACTTTCTTAGCCCGTTCCAGCACCGTTTACCTCTTGCTTGCTTTATCGATATTCAAAATTTGCCTGAGCAGTTCCGGCAGATCAGTAATCAACACCGAGTTTGGCCCGTCACACAGTGCGGCATCGGGATTTTCATGCACTTCCAAAAACAGTGCGTCGACGCCTGCTGCAACGGCCGCACGGGCCAGTGGCGCAACAAACTGCCGGTCGCCGCCAGATGCAGTTCCCTGCCCACCGGGCAGTTGAACACTGTGCGTGGCATCAAAAACCACAGGATACCCCATATTGCGCATGATAACCAGGCCACGCATGTCAACCACAAGATTATTATAACCGAAACACGCCCCCCGTTCCGTTATCATGATGTTGTGGTTACCCGTTGACACAGCCTTGTCAAGTACGGGCATTATATCATGGGGGGCTAGAAACTGCCCTTTTTTAATATTGACTGTTTTTCCCGCACGGGCCACCTCAATAATAAAGTCGGTCTGCCGGCATAAAAATGCGGGCACTTGAAGAACATCGAGCACTTCGGCGGCTGGCCCAATTTCCTCGAACCGATGGACATCGGAAAGAACCGGAAGGCCGAGTTGATCTTTTATGCCCTTGAGAATATCCAAACCTGCCTTCAGTCCCGGGCCGCGATAGGATGCAAGCGATGTGCGGTTGGCTTTATCATAGGATGCTTTAAAAATAAAAGGTATGCCGGCTTCAGAGGCAATTCCTTTTATTTTCTGAGCAATTGCAAATGCCGCCTGTTCTCCTTCAATAACGCAGGGTCCGGCTATAAGCACAAGCGGGTGTCCTGCGCCCATGTTCACAGCGCCAGCCTTAACTTCTCGTGTAGTCATTGCGCTTACCTGAAAAACCCCAAAATATTTAAATGCAGGTTCATTCCGCCATACCCTGACGGCGCAAAGCATTTTCGACCATGGCAATATCATCAGGTACGTCAACCCCGATGGGCTCATAATCGATTTCTGCAACATGAATGACAAACCCATTTTCAAGGGCCCGCAACTGCTCGAGGCTCTCAGCCTTTTCAAGCTCTGATTGCGGCAGGCCGTTTAATTGAAGAAGAAAATCCCGGCGATACACGTAGAGCCCTATGTGCCGGTACATGGCTGCGCCTGTATGGAGGCTTCGAAAAAACGGTATCGCGGAACGGGAAAAATAAAGCGCCCGTCCGCGAATATCAGTAACGACCTTGACAATATTGGGGTTTTCCATATCCTGCGCGAATTTGATCCGCGCCTTCAGCGTCCCCATGGAGATGCCCTCATCAGCAAGCAATGGCCGCACAGCCAGCTCAATAGCCTGAGGCTGCAGCAAAGGCTCATCACCCTGCACATTGACAATCAGATCGGCATCCAGCTGCTGCGCCGCCTCGGCAATGCGGTCGGTTCCTGTCTCATGCCTGTCCGAGGTCATGCACACCTCACCGCCGAATGCCTCGACGGCCCGGGCAATCTCAGCGCTATCGGTTGCGACAACCACCCGGTCAATCACTGCGCACCTCTGGGCATTTTCATACACCCTCTGAATCATCGGCTTGCCGCAAATACTGGCAAGAGGTTTACCGGGAAACCGCGTAGAACCGTATCTCGCAGGAATAACCGCAACAATCTTCATGGTTATCAATTGAATAATAGAATAAATTTAATGAATTAAATGATACAGTATAGTTTAATTAAACTTCCAAGGCAAGAATAAAAGGATAACCGAAAAAAAACAAAGTGCGTAACAATTAAGGGCAACCATGCTTAAATTTACATAGAAGGTTTTACCTATAATGCTATCCCAAAAGCATTCCATAACAAGGCCCGAAACGATCTTGCGCAAAGACAATACCCTCTCGCATGCATCGGGGCGCTGTCATGACAAGTGATTGTTTTGGGCAGGCCAAACCCGGTTTTCAGAAAAGATCTCCAATCGACATAGATGTCCATGTATCGAAACCTGCAATGTATACGATGCAACAGTATGATTGCGTTTTGAAGGCTACGATTATCACGTGCGATGCGCCATGCGGCTGTGGCGTATGCCGTAAAAAAAATAGATAGCAAGGCCGGCTATAAGCCATACGGCAAACCGTATCCAGGTAAGCCGTGGCAAAGAAAGCATGAGGCCGGCACAGAAACAGATGCCAAGAAGCGGAATCAACGGCACAAGCGGGCAGCGAAAACTGCGTTTCATCTCGGGGTGAGTCTGCCGAAGCACGACAATGCCGCCGCAGACAATACAGAAAGCAAACAAAGTGCCGATATTGCACAGCTCTGCTGCTGTGCCGATATCAAGAAAACCGGCAAACAGCGCAACTACCGAACCGGTCAGAATCTGGGCAATGTAGGGCGTGCGGAACCGCTGATGCACCTTGGCAATCCAGGGCCAGAGGAGTCCATCGCGCGACATGGAAAAAAAAATGCGCGGCTGCCCCATAAGCATGACAAGAAGCACGCTTGTAATGCCGGCAAGTGCGCCAACCGATACCAGCGCCGAGCCCCATGTATATCCAACCAGATTCAATGCATGGGCAACCGGCGCAGGATGATTTAATTCCTTGTAGGAAACCATGCCGGTGAGAACAGCCGACACAAGGATATAGAGCACCGTACAGATTAAAAGCGATAGAAGGATGCCTATAGGCATATTGCGCTGCGGATTTTTTGTCTCCTCGGCTGCTGTTGATATGGCGTCAAAACCTATATAGGCAAAAAAGATAATGGCCGCACCCGTCATGACTCCTTTAAACCCATATGGCAGAAACGGCGTCCAGTTTGCGATCTTAACGTTGAAGATGCCAACCGATACAAAAACAAGCACCGTGAGCAGCTTAATAAAAACCAAAAGGGTCGTAAAACGAACACTCTCCTTTGCGCCCACTACGAGCATTGCAGTCAGAAAAAACACAATACATATCGCAGGCAGATTTAGTATCGCCTCAGGTGTCGTGCCTGGAGCGCTTGCGCACCATGCAGGAATACGCAGGCCCATGCTGCCCATAATATTTACAAAATAGCCTGACCAGCCGATGGAGATGGCTATGCAGGCCACAATATATTCAAGTATGAGATCCCAGCCGATAATCCATGCAATCATCTCACCCAAAGTGGCGTACGCATAATTATAAGCGCTGCCGGCAACCGGCATAAGGGATGCAAACTCCGCGTAGCACAGGGCGGTAAAAAGGCACGCGCAGCCCGAGATAACAAGCGAGAGCATAATCCCAGGGCCCGCATATTTTGCTGCTGCTGTTCCGGTAAGCACGAAGATGCCCACACCGACGATGGCGCCCACCCCAAGCACGGTCAGGTCAAAGGCAGTGAGTGACCGACGAAGCCTGTGCCCCTCGATGTCTAAATCTTCAATTATCTGATGCAGAAACTTACGCCGGAAAAGTCGTTTTGGCATGCTTGATTTTGCCTTTCCTGGAGAGCAAAGGATATGCTGTACGGTTAAAAATTTAATATACTATGTTGTTTTTTTTGTAAAGATTTTTAAAATTTCAGGCCTGAAAAGCCTGTTCGGGCAGCTTAAAAACTTTTGAACTTGATTTCAAAATCCCGGCATGATAGCATAAAAAAATAAGTCCAAGCGGCGGTGTAGCTCAGCTGGTTAGAGCATGCGGCTCATATCCGCAGTGTCCGGGGTTCAAGTCCCTGCACCGCCACCAATTTTACCTCAGTCCTGCTCGCACTTGATTTCTGATGTACAAATCCCTTATCACTATTTAATCAATAGGTGCCTGGCCCTCATTTTCTCAGTAGAAGGGGTGGCTGTATTCGGGCATGGCTTTGAGGGAAAGCTGGGTTTACAGCAGGGCTGGTCACTAAAGGGCGCTGTTGTCCTTATTACCCACCCCATTGTTTATTTCAGCCCTCAGTAATTTTTGGCAGTTTGTTCATAAATGTTGTGAGGGCGATTACGGCCGTGTCAATATTTTCATCAAGCCCGCACTCTGCAGCAAGTGCAGCAAAAGGTTTCTCCCATGCGGGCGGCGGAGGCGGAACCTGGTTTGGTATCGCATGGGTGCGGCGTTTGCTGAAAGTTAGTTTCAGTGCCTCCGCAATTTTTTCATTATTCAGCTTACCGGTACGGATTAGTAAAAGCATATCCACCAGGTCGCGCACGCGAGAATTTTCCAGCTCCTGGCGTGGCAGTGTGTATGCGTGATACTTTTCGGCAAACTGCTGCTCGTGTGAAATAGCGAGAAATGCAGTCGTAGAGATCTTAGCAAAATCCAGCCAATCGCGGCCCTGCACATATTCAAGAGGCTTTATGACAACATCACCCACACCAACATCGATGTGGAATTTAGCAAAAACACGGCCATCCATGCGGGCCTCAACCGGGAAACGCCCGCCGCCGTAAGGGGCGGCATCAAGGTCCATAATCGGTTCGCCAACAAGAAAGGTAAAAGCATCGCCAAGGTCAATGGCGGCGGCAGCCTGCAGCATTTCAAGAATTATATCAATCCGGGCTTGGTCATTGCCTGCGATGATTTGAAGCAGGGTCAGGTCAATGTCGCGGGTGGTGCGGGCTGTCGAGAGGCGCAGCTCCATTGCATAACCTCCCTTGAGCGCCCAGGGCGCTTTAGTTTCTTTGAACAGGCGGGCAAGCAGACGATCAAAAGAAACCTGCCGGCGCAGGCGTTGAATATCTACACCTTCAGAGCGGGACAGGTTCATCAGTCGGGCTTCCAACGCCTGACGAAAAACTGTGGCCGTAGCGTAATTGGCCGGCAGCATCACTTCCCGCTTCCGCCCAGAAGTGCTTCAAGTGCCTGCCGTTGCGGGTGGGCCTTCATTTCCGGTCGGGTAATCATGCCGCGCGCGCTGGCCTGCTGAAGCGCCTGGCGCAGGTGGTCGCGGGATACCGTGCCCTCCTTGAGCAGGTCAGTGATTGCCCGCAGTGGACGAACGACACGAAACCCCTGCCGCTGCTCAATATCAAGGTCGGAAAGCGCAGCGCGGTGCAGATGCAGAATTTTCGGTATGGCTGAATTCCGCCGAAAACCTGGCGGCACTGTCAGGTGCAGCTTTGCCGGCATGATATCAGAAAGCTCATGAATGCTCAGCGCTGTCTGGTGAGAAAATACGCCCTGAGGTATATCCTGTCGATTGCGGGACCAGAGCGACCAGAGCACGTATTGATCTTCGGGAGAATCAGGAAACTGCGCCAGCCGGTAAATACCTCGATATTCGCGAAGCCAATTACCTGTGCTGACATGATAGTTATGTGTAGCTGAGCTGTAACCGGCAGCAATGGCCTGTTTTGTGGTGAAATAGCCCTGCTGTGTTTGCAGAACCGAATTGAATTTGGATTGCAGTTTATTCATCGTAGTTGTTATTTTATCCCAAAAGAGGCCCTAGTCAAGGAAAAGCTGCATAATACTTCAAATTTTTTAAAGTATTGTGCAGTTATAGTCTGCGCATTGAGAAAAAATTAAGGCGCGACATTTTGAGGCTTTCAACCAAAATCAATACTTGTCCGGTGTTTCAATTCCCTTTCCCCCGAACCCTGACCCCTAACCCCTGACCCCTGACCACCGATCTCCGAACTCCGTCCTCTGACCTCCGGCTTTCGGCTCCGGTTTTTTTGTGGCCTGTTTGCTTCTTCATTCCGCAATCGGCAATCCGAAATCCGCATTATGAAGGGCTGTATTCAGGCATGGCTTTAAGATCAAGCTGCGCCTAGCGCAGGGATTATAGAAATAGACGCTGTTCACTAATGCTATATCTAAAGGGGCTAAACTGTTCCCTTCATACGAACCGATCTAACACAGTGAATGTGGACCAATTTCCGCTGGCGCACCCAGCCGGGCGGGCCTTCTGAAGAAGCAAAGCTGAGAAAAATCAGCCCGGTAAATCGGCTGAAGAAAAAAATCAGGGAAACAGCGTCTGCATTTTCGCCTTCATGGCCGGGCTGAGCTGCTTGTACAGCGTTGCATTATACGAACAGGAGGGCAGCATCGACTTTATCGTTGAATCGGCCACATCCGGATAGCCGGGCACGGTCGGATCAGCGCCCTTGAAGTTCGGGCTGAGGTCCTTGCCTGCGATCTGCTGCGCCGCGACAGCATATTTTCGTGATGTTGCAGCAGGCGTCCCGTCTTTGACTGCCGGATCAATGTCGGTCGTGACGATTGAAACCGTATAGTCGCTGTTGAGGCATATCTCGAACGTGCGGAACTGCTGCGGAAAATCCCGCAGCGACGAGGTTTCCACCTGCCAGAACCCGTTTTCAGGATGGCCGGGGTCGGTTGATACGAACGCTTTAACGGTATTTAAACGCCGGTGCCCCGCAATCCACATGAGCAGATTCGGATGGCTTTCAAGTTCCGCAATCAGGTCCGGAAGTGTTACGGCATTTTGGGTGCCCAGAGGATAATTAGCGGAATTGTCCCACCATCCCGTGCCGGAATGAGCCGGATCGACGCCTATCGGAATATGGGCGGCAATGATCATGAGCTGGCCGCCGGCATCGCCGGCTGCAAGTTCACTTTTCAGCCAGGCCCAGCGCGCCGGGTCAAGAAAGCCGTGCGCATGGGTGTCGGTATCGCCATCGGTTTCCATCTGGGTATCATCAAGCACGATCACCTTGATCGGTATGGCCGACCTGGGCACGAAGCTGTAACAGGCAAAGCCCTCTTCTGCGCCGGGGGGCGCCAGGTTAAAGCCGTGCCCGGCGGGCTTTGAAGCCGTATTGAAAAACTCGCTTATCCACTGTGTTTTCAAAAGCGAGCGGCGGAGCGGGTCGGCTGCAACCCTCGGGGGGCTGTCGAACGTCACGACGGGTCCCGCGCCAACAATGTCGCCGTACGGGGTCGAGCCGTCAAGAACGCCCATGTAGTAAACAGGGTGGTCTATGTTCTCGGCGTTCATGAAAATATCACCTCCGGCAAACACGGTATCGCTGGTATAGGACTGCCGCAGGGCGGCGTCTACCGGATAGCCGCCAAGCCAGAAATGATCGTGGTTGCCGATGCACTGATACCAGGCAATCGACTCGTCAAGACCTGCCGCCTTGAAGGGTTTCTGATAGTCGATGGTGCGGCTGCCGGCATGAGCGCCAGAGCTGGGGCAGATGAGCTTGCCGTCGAGCACATCGATATACCAGCGCAGCTCATTGTACTGCGTGGAGTTGACGGCATCGCCCAGAAAAATGCCGAAGTCAAACGCATTTTTTTTATGAAGGGCGTTCACTGTCTGGACGGCGGCGTCGAGCACCTGTGTTGTGTAGAGCATAGCCGGCGAGTAGACCAGCGTCTGAGATGACCAGGGATAATGCGGCTCAAACTCATTCAGCGGGTAGTCTGAAAGATTCGGGTAATACAGTTGCTGAAGGTAAATCAACTGCGCCGGGGATTCTTTATCGGTGATGTGGATGTTGGCCATGGCAAAGAAGTTCAGCAGCTGCGCTTTTGGCGGCACCGAAGGGGGCACATAGCCGGGGGGCATGATGCCCTGCGTCGAGCTGTCGGTCCGCGGATCCGACGGCAGACCCGGGCCGAATGCCCAGTTGCCATAGCCGTACTCCCCGTAGTGCGAAATTCTTGAAAGCTCGTGCGAAAGAAGGCCCGGCACTATAGGATAGGCGATAAACGAGATCGTGCGGTCGACCGTGGTAACCACATCCGAATCAATCGGGTATGTTTGTACCCGGCAACCCGGCAAAGAGAACAACAGGAGGCAGAATAAAAAAACGCGGTATGGCGCTGCGCTGTGCTGACAGGTACTCATAAAATACAGCCCCGCTTTTTGCCCTCTGACGGGCTTTTCCAGCCAATTGCCATCCTCAATTCAGGCAGGGGTGGCCGCTGCAAGCGGGCCGGTGCGCCGCCAGTGCAGGCCGTCTTCTGTTTCTCGCACTCTGCAATCCGCATGTGTTCCAACTCCGTTCTGAAATGGCTCGGGCTATTTCGGATCATTGCGGAACATCTGCACGGCTATCGCCAGGCGCTGCTGCATTTCCGGGCCTTCCATCTCCTGGGCGACTTTGGCCAGGCATTCCGGCACCGGGATATGCTGGGGGCATTTCTCCAGGCACTGGCCGCACTCGGTGCACTGGGAAGCAAATGCCGGTTTGCCGTTGAACAATATGCCACACATCCGGGCAGCGTAGAGAAACTTGTGAGTCTCCGGCTCACCGAACATATGCATGGTGTTGTAAGTCTCGAAGATGACAGGGATCGAAACATTCGAAGGGCATGGCATGCAATATCCGCAGCCGGTGCAGGGCACTTTCATCAGCTCCTGATATTTCCGGCCGACCTGTTCCACCAGCGCAAGCTCGCTGTCGGTCAGGGAACCGGGCAGGCCGCTGTCTGCCATGGCCAGGTTTTCCGCGATATGCTGCTCCTCATTCATGCCGGAAAGCACCACCGTCACCTCCGGATGGTTCCAGACCCAGCGCAGCGCCCATTCTGCCGGGGTGCGCCGTGTTTTTGCCTCGTTCCAGATTTTCTCAACAGCCGGCGGCGCTGTGGCACGCCCGAGGTTTCCTCCGCGAAGGGGCTCCATCACGATCACCCCCAGGTTCTTTGCAGCGGCATATTTCAAGCCCTCGGTGCCTGCCTGGTTCTTTTCGTCTATAAAGTTGTATTGGATCTGGCAAAACTCCCAGGGGTATGCATCAACGATACGCTTGAAATCCGGGCCAAGTCCGTGGAATGAAAAACCGGCATTGACGATGCGGCCGTCTGCTTTTGCCCGGTTAATAAAATCGATCACGCCGTGTCCTTGAAGCATATCCCACAAGGTGCCGTCAAGTGCATGAATCAGGTAATAGTCGATGCGGTCAATATCCAGCTTTTTCAGCTGGGCCGCAAGAAAGCGGTCCATGTCCTCACGGCAGTTGATCATCCACGACGGCAGCTTGGTGGCAACCTTTACCAGGTCGCGGTATTTGTCCTTGAGCGCCTTGCCGAGCAGGGGTTCGCTCTGGCCGCCGTGGTACGGCCAGGCCGTGTCAACGTAATTGACGCCGCTGTCAATGGCGCGGCGGATCTGGCGGATCGCCCTTTCTTCATCGATCTGTTCACCCTTCATGGGCAGGCGCATGCACCCAAACCCCAGTATCGAAAGCATATCATTGTTTTTGGGCATCTTGCGGTAGAGCACGGCGTTTCTCCTTTCCGTTTTGGCTTGATCTGTGGAAGCGGGGTTTTGAAAAACCCCGTATGATGGGGGTAGTAAGCTAGAACACTGCAAAAGTCAACATGCACTTTTGGGGCAGCACTGGCGCCAGGCCGGGAGTAAAAGCGCCGGCTGTAGATGCTCAGTAATTAGGTAACTCTTGGGCTGCTAAATTGGTTTGCTTTTCTCACCGAGTTATTCATTTATTCATGGATGTTCTAGTCGCCCCTGAGTAATTCAACTAATTCAACAACGTCCCCTATTTTACTTGTTACCATCTGGTTAGAATAGACCATAATGTATCATGAGGCCAGAGCTGGTCTGGAAAAAATGGACAGGTGCATAAGTGAGGAAACTGCTCTACAATGACCCACAAAGGAGGATCAGCGTATGAGCAAAAGACCGAGAAGGAATCATGCACCGGCATTCAAGGCAAAGGTAGCCTTAGAAGCCCTCAAGGGTGACCAGACGACAGTAGAGCTGGCACAGCGGTATCAGGTACATCCGAACCAAATCACAGAGTGGAAGAAACAGCTACTGGAGAATGCGGCAGATATTTTCAGCCGGGATAGAAAGCCCGAACAATTGCCCAGTGTGAAGGACCTTCACGCCAAGATCGGGCAGTTGTCGATGGAAAACGATTTTTTATCACACGCGCTCGGGCGCATAGGCGAGCCGAGCGCAAAGCGATGATCGACAAAGAGGAAGAGCTTCCTATAACACGACAATGTGCTCTTTTGGATCTGTGCCGGTCTGGAGTTTATTACCAGGCGGTGCCAGTGAGCGCAAAAGACCTTGAATTCATGCGGCAGATTGATGAGATTCATTTGAGGTGGCCGTTTTATGGCAGCCGCAACATACGCGATGAATTATGGGAACGGGGCTATGACGTGGGGCGAGACCGGGTGCGACGGCTGATGCGCCTGATGGGCATTGAGGCGCTCTACGTCAAGCCGAGGCTCTCGGCGGCTCATCCTGGACACAGGAAGTATCCGTATCTGCTGCGTGGACTTTCGATCACACGGCCAAACCAGGTGTGGGCAACAGACATTACCTATATCCCCATGGCAAAGGGGTTTTGCTACCTTGTAGCGATCATTAGGAAAGTAAAGGGGACGGTTCTATTTATTCTTGCTCCGCCCTATTTTTATCCGAATACACTAACGAAAAGCCCATTCAAAGGCAATAAATAGAACCGTCCCCTTTTCAGTCCTAAAATAAATATGGCGGTCAAAGAATTTTTGTCATTAATTCTTTAAACTATACTCCCATATCTCCCCCTCACCACCTACCAGCAATTTTTCAGCCCCTGTTTTATCATTTCTTATGGCCATCACTCCAGAATCAAAGGCAGCAATAACTTCATGATAAATGAGATTGCCGTTAGGGTTGTATATATAAAGAATGGATCGATTGGAAGATGCGCCAGCCGAAACTACTGCAGCGAAGTAGGGCTTCTGCTTGTTATCAAAAAAAACCTGTACGCCTCGGGTAAATTTTGAGGGTGCGCCGGGTGCATCAAATTGAGCAATTTTCTTTAATGTTTGAGAATTGATTACATAAATCTTTCCATCTTCAGTGAGTAAGTAAGTCAACAGTTTATCTTTATCAATCTGCCAATTCAAAAGACTAAAATCGGAAAAATATACAGGCAATTTCAACTTGCGCAATGACTTTCCATCTTTATCTCTAATTATTAAACCTCCTTGGGCATTGCTATGCACTATCTCCTTTTTACCATCATTATCAACATCGAGAATCTCTATATGCCATACATTAGACTCTGGCTGTTCCCATAACACTTCACCTTTATAGTTTATCAAACAAATACTATTATTCTTACCAACAACAAATTCTAACTGGTCATTTTCATCTATTTCAGTTGCAATCATGTCATAAGGAGCAGAACCCGTTAAACCGTATGACCATTTTAACTCACCATTATAATCATATAACGAAACGGGACCCCAGCCACCTCCACGGTTCAAAAAGCAAATGCCATTTTTTATAGTTTCAAGGCAGACAACACGCCCACCATGTTCTTTAAAACCTATCGATTTTTTTATCAAGCCATCAGGCTTAATAAAAGCCGCCCCTTTATTACCGCTAACAACTATATCCATATTACCTTTTTTTTCATTTACTGTAGCTATATCTGTAACCATCCCAACCATTAAACATTTCAAAAATATATTTTTTGATAATAAATTTTGGCCGGTTATTGTTTTTGGTATTAAATTTTTAGTGGCATTGTCATTGCAAAATACTGTATCAAATGGGGCCGTACGATTGTCTGCCGCAAAAACGCAACTAGCAGAAAACAACATTAAAACAATTAAGGGAAAGCAGCATTTTTTTACCATGTGATTATCTCTATAGGTAGTTCATTGTTTGAGCATTTAGTAAAGCAATCCCACACATCTTGATCGCATTTAGTACAGGGATCTTTCTTACCACAAGCCCAATCTTTCCAAGACTTTTCCGAGCATTTCTCTCTAGCAAAACAGTTATCATGAATATCACAACAATTTCTTTTGCATCTTGTTTCCAGAATATCTGGAATTCGGTCGCAACCCGGTTCATCTGTGCCTTCAGGGTCAATACCTTTAATAGGATTATTACGAACATAAATATATGGAATAAGTCTCGATGGGCTTAATTTGAAAAGCGGTACAACAAAATAGAATTTATTTTTGTGCAAGAAGTTAGAGAGTATCGGATCAGGCGTCAAATACCTCCCCGTAGCCGGGTCATAGTATCTGTGGTTGTTGTAGTGGAGGCCTGTTTCCTCATCATAGTACTGGCCCGGGAAGCGGAAGTTGTTTTTTACCGTCTCGGTCTGTATCACAGCCTCGCCATAGG
>Ga0209777_10000672_pt1 | contig 54001 bp, 45 predicted proteins | sample FrelakmetHBP12HB_FD_187147 | JGI IMG/M metagenome (GOLD analysis project Ga0209777, IMG submission 187147) | Freshwater lake sediment microbial communities from the University of Notre Dame, USA, for methane emissions studies -HBP12 HB (SPAdes)... | ecosystem: Environmental > Aquatic >...
TGGCGGTGGGAGAGCTTGCGCAGACCATGAGGCTCGCCAGGCAGCACGATAAAACGCGTGTCGGTCTGTCCAATGTATTGGAGAGTCCGAAAATGCTCCCAGGCCTGGGCGTGCCCGACGGCGCGGTCTTCCGAACCGGAAAAAATGATGGTGGGGGTGTGCACCTTTTTGAACTCGAAGATAGGCGATTTGCGAATATACAGTTCGGGGTCCTCGAACGGCGCCGCGCCCAAATAGTAGTTGTCAAACGCTGCCCCGAAGTCCGCGTACGCCCAATCGCTTGCCTGCTCGACGTCTCCCGCGCCCGCAGAGGCAACCTTATATCGCGTGGCCTTCACCGTGAGGGCGATGGTCAGAATCGCGCCGTTCGACCAGCCCAGCGTGCCGAGCCGCTCGGGGTCTATCCAGCCGCGGGCGATGAGCTCGTCCACCCCTTTTTCAATGTCGGGGACTTCCAGGTCGTAATACTTGCCGCCGCCAATTGACTCCGCCCACTTCAGGCCGTAATTGCTGCTGCCATGATAATTGGGCTTGAGAACGAAAGCTCCCCGCTGTGTATAGAGGTTGGCGGGATAAGACCAGCGATCGTCCCAGGCATCCATGTCAGCGCCCAGCGGGCCTCCATGAATCATCAGCACCAGGGGGTACTTTTTCCCCGCCTGGTAGTCGTGGGGGTAGTAGAGAATGCCTTCCACCTCCTCATCAAGGGAGCCTTTCCAGCGGATCACCTCCGTCTTCGCCGCGACTTTTTTTTCGAACCCGCGATTCAACTCGGTGAGCTGAGCCGAAGGTGCGAATGACGCACCTTGGAGTTGGGCGCGGTACCACTGTCCCGGCCGGCTGGCGGTGCTGGTGTGGTAAATGACAGTTTGTCCGTCCCGCGACACCTCTAAGTCCGAGATATTCCGCGCGTGCTCGCCTTCCAGCCAGACGCGCTTCCAGGTGAGTCCTTCGCGCGCATATCGGGCCGGCTTGTACCAAGCGCCCGCGGCCAGCAGCGCCACGAACCCGTCGGGTGTAAGCGCGTAGGCGGCTTCTGTATCGACGCCGAGCTCATCCTTCCAGTCCAAGTCCACTTTCGTTCTCTGACCTTGGGCGACGCTGTAGTAGTAAAGTTGACTGACGTAGGCTTGGTGGTAGATCGGATGCGTCGAATAGGGGGTGACGGCATAGAACCCCTGGCTGTCCGACGCCCAGCGAATCTGAGAGGGAAGCACCTTTCCATCCGCAAAGACGGGTTTCCCCTCTCCCGTTGCGGTGTCGTACAGATAAGTGACCGGCTTGACGCGCTCGTCGAACTCGTAGCTCAGGCTGCGAGCATGAACGGCCACAGCTTTCTTGCCGTCTGGGGACACTTCCAGCGACTCGATCCAATCGTCGTTGGTGGTCAGCCGCGTGACTTCCCCGGTCTTGACGTTCATTTTGAAGAGGCGGATGGGCGGGGTGTGCGCGGCGTCGTCCACCGCGCGCGAGTCATCCTTCTTCTCCTTCAGATTCCGCTCGTAGAGGCTGGGGTCTTCTTCCGCGGCGAGCAGGAGAGTGTCGGAATTAATCCAGTCGAACGCCTTGACGCCACGCTCAGAGCGCGTAAGTGGCCACGGCTCACCTCCAAACGGGTCGATCAGCCAAACTTGCGTCTTGGAAAGTTCACCCGGAGGAGGCGGCTCCTTGGCGGGCGGCTTCGGCAAAGGCCGATCGCTGATGAAGGCTACCCGCCGTCCGTCCGGCGACCATCGCGGGCTGGAGTCGTCGTTGGAGCCGCGCGTGAGCTGCACTTCCTTCTTTTCCCGCAGGCTGCTCAGGTAGAGGTTTGAAACCATTTCGTCCTTGTCGGCGTCCGGGACGTTTTTCACCCAGACCACCCACTGGCTGTCGGGCGAGATGCGGAACTGCTCCGCGTGCTCCGGCGCAATCATGTCCTCCACCGTCCACTTTGTTTCCTGGGTTGTCGCGGGATTGTCTGTTTCGGATTGCCCGCCTGAAATGCAAAGGAAACAAATGCTGGCAGGCACCAGAAGCGCTCGGAGTATCCGCTGGCCTTTCATGTAAACCTCCTCATCCGGAATCCACGCCCGGGAGGGCACAAGGGAGGAGGATTGTACAACAGGAAGCCAAGCAAGTCGCAGCGGGGGCTACCTTGCAGGGTACAGGGTACAGGTGACAGGTCACAGGCAATAAGGTTCTTCGCGGCCCGCGGTTCCACGCCCCGGTTTGGAAAATCCCGCTGTATAATGCCGCCGCGGCGGTTGTGCTTCTGGTATTGGCCCGATGCTGCCCTCCGGCTCCGGGTGTGCTGATGGATGGCCGGTTCGCAAGGTCAAAGGCGACTGAAGGTTTGAGATTCCATTTTGGCACCTCAAGTTTGAGGTCGCATATTGCGACCTCAAGACCATGGCGCCCTCCTGCCGGCGAGCGAAGGGTTTGCATGCTTAGAAGGAACACTCAGCCGTGAGAAACTTGAAGTCACAAATTGTGACTTCAAAACTCGCCATCCCAGCCGGACGGGTCGAGAGCCGAATTTTGCTCATTCGCGGGCAGAAGGTCATGCTCGACGCGGACCTCGCTGACTTGTATGGTGTTGAAACAAAAGCCCTTAATCAGGCAGTACGGCGCAATATTAACCGCTTTCCACAAGATTTCATGTTCCGACTTACCCGCCAGGAGAAGCAGGAGGTGGTCACAAATTGTGACCACCTCCGAAATCTGAAGTTCTCTCCGGTGTTGCCGTCAGCCTTCACCGAGCATGGAGCGTTGATGCTGGCTAGCGTCCTGAACTCCCGGCGGGCCATCGAAGCGAGCGTCTTCGTGGTTCGCGCTTTCGTCAAGCTGCGCGAGATGCTGGCGTCGAACCGCGACCTGGCCCGGCGCCTGGACGAAATGGAAAAGAAATATGACACGCAGTTCAAGGTGGTCTTTGACGCCATCCGGGAACTGATGAAGCCGCCAGAAAAGCCCCGGCGTAGAATCGGGTTCGGCGCCGGCGCCTAGCGCGGGCGACCAAGGCCCTCGGCGCGCGACTTAGGAGTCGAGGTTCTTTAGACCCCTTGCTGAAGCGGGCGGCGCAGTCCGTCAGCCGACGGATGCCTAGTGCGAAGCCACTCGGCACTAACCACTAGGTACTGTTCTCCTGCCGCCTTGTCGGATCTGCTCGCCAGCCGGGACGACGCTTTCCAGGCTGCTGCAGAACGAGTGTTGCGCAAGAACGACGCACTGTATCGGCGCCCGGCTTGAGCCCATCGAAGGGTCACTCGCCCCGCCGCCAGTGGTTGTCAGGAAGAGCCACGCTTGGCGGTCGTCCTTCAGGAGGGTAACGACTCTGCGTTGAGCCGCCGGCGGACGGCTCCAACGCCGGGCTAGCCGGTCGTGCCGGGCTTTGGCGGAGCCACTGGCACGTAGGGTTTGAAAACAGTGTTTAGTCCTTCGACCAGCTTATCGATTTCGGGATCAATTCCTGCAAGGCTGAAGCGTTCCGGATAGATCAACTTGAATACTTTTAATGCACCCACGGCTACGGCAACCGCCATTCGTAACGCGAAAATGACCATCGTTTTGTTGGACGTCAGAATTCCGATCTTAAAATCGATCTGCTTGTCGGTTTGTGACCAGATGATCGATGTGAGGACACCCATTGGATTGGGGTGACCTCCGAAGTCGATCAGATTCTCGTATCTGTCGTGTAATTCCTTTGCCGTTGCTGCGTCGAGCCCTTCATGAGTCGACCGCACATTCGCCACGTTGAACTCGGATTTGCACTTTGCTTTGCTCGAGTTGTCATCATTTCGGGAGAGCCAGATTTTAACTCGCTCTGCCGCTTTCAAATCCTTCGCAATATGCAGAGCGTACCATGCCTGTTCAATTGCACCTCGAAGCAACGGGAAGGATTCCGAAGCTTGACCGCTCATAGCTAACCTGACGGCACCCAGGAACGCGGAATGAGTTCGGGCCATCAGAAAACGGGAAACCAGGAGATCGTCGCGATTGTCCTTCTCGATAGCCTCTTCTACTCGGCGAAACGTGGCATGTACATGCTGAAGCAGCGCGTAGATTGATGCGTAATTGATACCAGCAGCGCGACCATTATACTCAGCGTCGGAAAGGAACCTGGACAGAGGATCATCGCCCCACTCCGGCGGTTGCTTTTCAGTCATGCGATCCTCTTTCGTGAAATCCGCCTAACGACCCCCGGTTCAGCCGCCCGCACTACCCTTACTTAAGTGCGTTTTAACAATCTCATCGATCCTATCAAGAATGAAATTGTAGACCTCTTGAATTTTGGGAATATTCGTTTCCTCCACTTCAGCCGTCAACGTTTGTTCACCGGCTTCTCTGAAAACCCCAAAATCCAATAGTTCCTTGCGCAGCTTTTTCAGGGTTTCCGGGTCAAGATCACTTAGCTGACCAAAGTAGAAATCGAATTTGCCGCTAGGCCAGCCGTACACGAAGCTAGCTCGACCATCCTGGAAATGTGCCCGAACCGAAAAGCCTACCGTCCCCCAATAAATCAGATGTCCCCTCTTTTCAGCTACGTCCACAACCCTCTCGAAAAACTTGGCAATAGCGGGCTTGCACTCCTTCAGAAAGGTGGCACGGTCTAGTGGCCTCTTGGGGGGCTTTTCACCGGCCTTGACTTCACGGCTTCTCTCGGTTAGGCCGATCACTCTTGGCACCAAAACCTTTTGGCCCTTGCTGATGAATTGTTTGATCTCCACCCCTAATACCTCGACATCTCCCATCTTCTCATTCAAAAACTCAACCAAGCGCCGAAGCTCGCGGGGCGTCTCATCAGTTACGAACAACAGCCGGACTTTCCCGGATCGAAGGTTGGATTCCACCAGTTGCCAGTAATCCTCAATGGAGGAGCCCTCATCCCTACCAAGCAACTTGCGAACGGCATTATCAAGCGAAGTCCCTTGTTTAGTGGCCGTTTCCGCTGCAGCCTGCCGCAGTTTGTCCATCCCCCAGTACTCGACCCCATTGGCAGCGTAGTCGAGCATCTGTGCCACAACTTCACGACGCGTGCGCGTGTCAGAAGCCCGTTTGCACTCGACAAAGGTGGGAATTCCGTCCTGATCCAGAAAAAGGTGGTCGAGGCTCCATCGTCCACCTTCGTCTTCACCCCCAGGCACACTCATTTCACGCGACACCAATAGCCACCGCCGAGGAGCCTCTGGATCAATCTGGTCGCCAGGCAGAAGATCCGAATATCGCTCCAACAATGCCTGAAGATCATCTTCGCTGGGGTATGCTGTCTCAACCATCGGCGTTAGCATACCTTTGTCTCCTCCGACGAGAAATATCTTGGCATCCTTCATGGATTCCTCCACTTGAATGACAGCGGGTAGCGAGGCCCCGCGCTCCTGGGGTCCGCGGTTCTTCTTTAGGAATGGCCGCAGACCTCACCAACGGAGGTCTGGGCTACGCTTGCTATTTTCCGTAGGGAGGCTCATGCCGTCATGATGGGCTGTGACGAGCCTGCCCTAACCCACTCGCATTGCATCGACTCGATCGCGTTGGCCGTGGTGCTGTACCACGCACTAACGCCGCGCATCGTCCTCCCGTCGCCCACGACCTCCAACAGTTCCGTGTCAACGCCGACAGACCGCTTTTCGGTGTTCCGGCCCTGCAGCACGACAAAACGATCGCGGACGTTGCCCCACACGGCAAAGCTCTTGATTTCCGTAGCCCCAGTCGGAGCGATGTGCTTCACCACGGTCATCCGGCCCTCTAGCGCGCGCCATCGCTGTTTCAGATCGAGCGTAATCTCATGCGGATTTCCCGCAGGAGTCACCATTTGGCAGTACCACTGGCCGCCGAGGTCGAGCTCATCGCTTATGTGAGAGCGGATCGCAGGAATCAGGTAGCGTTTTGTGACGGCGTAGAGAAGCGCCCAGAGTGCACCCGCAGCTAGTGAGGCGAGAAGTGATTCAGCGAAGCTCATAATTGTGCTCTCGGCTGCCTAACTCCTGTTTAGCCTGACCTGCATAAAACCCTTCCCGATCGGCATAACGAGAAAGCGCCAATGCCGAGTGCGCAGGGCTTCTACTAGGTGGTCGTCGAGCCTCGGGGTCGGCGGGCCAGGGAGCGGCCCCAACGGTGATAGACGAGCGGCCGGGGAGTTATTCATGACGCCTAGCCTGCGAGGGATCCTAGGCCCGGCGAAAGGGTCAGGTAATTAGACAGCTACCTAAACTGAGTTACAAGAGAAAAATGCTGTGAAAGATGATTGCTAATCCGTCGATAACGGGGCGCGGAAATAGACTTAATCCACAGATTGCGCAGATTTCACAGATTCGCACTGTCCCCGTACGCGCGGGGACCCATGGATTCCCGCGTGCGCGGGAATGACGAACAAACGCGTTGCCATAGGGGCGCAAGGATAGAATCTCCGCCTGCTGGCGGACGCCAGGCCATTTCTGCGCGACTTTGACCTCGCAAATTGCGATGTCAAAGACCTGATTTCCTCTTTCGTGAGCCTGGGCAACCTGCGGACCATTCGAGATCCGGTGTGAGGGGTAGGGTCTCTGGGATTCTGAGCGAGTGTGCCCACGGTGGCACAGCCACTCCTGGCTGTGCGCCTGCCCCGGCAAGAGTGCCGGGGCCACTGGCGGCATTGTTGCCGGTCGCGCAGGACGTCTACGAGGCGGTCGCAGAGCCTCGGATTCGGCTGGCCAGGGAACAGCCCCAACGGTGATTGACGTCATCTATATGTGCTGTTCCGCCCCGACGCCGTGCGGCGCGGCCCGCGTTTGGCCGTCGCTTGCAGCGCGAAAGTTAGCCAGCGATCGTTTCCACCGAAGCCGGAAGTTTGCTCACCACGAGTTTGTGGATTTCCGCCTTGCTGCTCGCGTTATCGATGTCGATTCCCACCAAGTTGCCGCGGGCATCGTAGTCGAGCACTACGCCTTCGGAAATTTCCCGGCTCTCGACGCTCGTTTGCTCCGACAGATCGATGTACAACGAATCGGTCTCGGGATAGTAATTCAGTTTCATGGTTTGAACCGCCGATCGGGAAAAGCGTTGTGGATGGTAGCTTTGTCCTCCAGCGTCACCACCCTCAAGTAGCGTCCCCCCAGTTCCGTAATTTCTCCCCAGAAGCGGTGCCGATTCTGCTCTTGCGGCTCAGATCGAATTGGCTTCTCGATCACTCGGATGCACCATTCCTTCTTCAGGTACGGACGCTTCCGGAGGACTTCCTTCTCGAAATAGTCTGTGAACCGGTACTTCGCCACGGATTAAGGATACCCCAATTATGACAACGGCGCCCGCCCGATGCGACGCCGGTCTGGCTAATGACCGGGGGGCCGGAGAGTTATTCATGACGCCTTGCCTCCCTGAAATCCTCGGCCCGGCGAATGGCTGAGGTCATTAAACGACTACTTAAACTGAGTTTCAAGGTAAAAATGCTGCGAAAGATGATTCCTAATCCGTCGTTAACGGGGCGCGGGGATAGGCTTAATCCACACATTGCGCAGATTTCACAGATTCGAGGAACACTGGCCCTTCCTCTGGCTCCCGAGTAGTCATTTTCCGGCCTGGTTCGCTCAAGTCCTTAGCCCGAGCTGACGCAGCCAGGCGTCAACCTGGCCAAACGCGTCCTGCTGCCACTGTTCCGGCGTGCGGTCGCCCAGAATGTCGGTTTTTTCTACGAACTGTCGAACACAGGTAGGGCCATAGTCGTCCACGTGTCTGAACTTGTCGGCGATATGCTGATACCCTTTAGCCGCGTTGGGGTTTGCGACCAAGGGCCGACAAGCTTCGGCCGCCGCGTTCACTCCGCCCGGATAATTGCGAACGGAGAAGTAGACGTCATAGGCATCCTTTCGCTTGTAACGTCCATTTAGGGCGTATCCTTTCATCGCGAGCGAAGCCGGAATACTGGAAACCGGCATTTCCACTTGATTGACCCCACCCGCGGGCATACGGCTGCTAATGACAACATTTTGACAAAACTTCAAGCCGAGATCCGCTCCATCAGCCCTCTGTACCGCGAAGCCTCTGATCAATGGTGGGACGTTTTTAGTGACCTTTGCGCCCCTCGGCATTAGGAAATCCACGATGACCTTGACCGGCTCTCCCCCATCGCCCGCAGGAACCTGACGGAGGAGTTGGAATTTCTTGATGTCCTCGCCTTGTCTATAACCGTGGTCTAGCAGCGCTTGCACTAGCGTGGCGTATTTTCCCTCGCCGAGCGCCTCTGCGTCGAGGACGAGGTCAACATCAAGAGTTCCGACATGGGGCATGTCCTGCTGGTCCAGAAGCAGCCAAGGCACCGCGCCGCCGATGACCGCAAACTTGCCTTTGAAACCTCCGAGGATTTGGCCAATCTCGATCAGGACGGCCTTTACGGCTGCGGTCGTACGATCGTCGTAGTCGGCCGCGGACTGCGGCTCCTTCGGAGTCAGGCCCATTTCAGCTTCTCCCTGCGTAGATGGTCAGCAGCCTCCCGGCCGCGCTCACCTGCGATTGAAAGGTCAAGGTAGGTTTGGACCGGGCTGGTACAAGTGATGCCGGGCGCGGCCTCTATAGTGTCGTGCAGTATTCCCTCGTCCTTCGGTACGGTGATGAACACATTTTCGCCCTTCGAAGCCGAGGAAAGTTCCATCACGTCCTGCAACCGGCGAAGACCTGTATCATCCGCATAGAAATACTGCGTGCTGACTCGGGCGTAGGGTGCTAACCAGCACGCGGCGGAGAACGAAGCGAGCATCGCCCATCCGTCGTCTTCGTTGGCGCGGAGCGCGTTCTTTGAGGCTTCATCGAGCGCGCTACCGTGGAGCGTCGTATAAAAGCGCAGGCGTTTGCCCGCAGGCGGCTCGTAAGCATCGCGCCAGGCATCTAGAAGTTTGTCTGGCTCGGTTAAGGACAGACCCCGGGGCGACACGTGCGCCCACTCGCGGTCCAGCAACGCGGTGCGCACGTTGCTTACGTGTCCCAGACTCACGCCGGTAGCCTCCGCCAGCTCGCTGACGCGCCATGCGCGAGTTGGACTACGGAGCATGACGCGCAATATCTGCGCCGACTTCGGCTTGAAGATCGACCTCATCTCGCGCCGAGCGGCGGGAGGTTTAGTCTCAACGATACGTTCGATGAATACCCCGTTGAAGACAATGCGCGCGTTGCCTGCAAAGTCCAGGTAGCCCGCCCCGCTTTCCCGGCACATTGCCTGCCCTTCTGCGGAAAGAAAGGGAGCAATAACAATCGGCGTCGCGTTGTTTCCCAGACGAGAAACGTATTGGCGCAACTGGAGGAGGGCCGTTCGGATGTGGCGTGGCTGGCCGTTGGCTTCGCATTCACAGATCAGAATATGCTGTTTTCCGGAGACGGAGACGCGCGCCATTACGTCGGCTTTGAAATCCAGTGCCGGAGGCTCCAATTCGATGTCTTTGGCCTTGACCACCGATACTTGTTCGAGGAGGGCCCCTAGCGCTTCGGCGGCACGCATTTCGAACTCTTTCATCGGATTGGCGGGTTTCAACATTCGTTAAAGTTAGCCCTTTTAGTGAACGCTGTCAAGGGCAAATTTCACTGTACGGAATGACTTCAACAAACGCTGAAAGTATAAATAATGATGAAATAGCGGCTGGTCGCCCATCCCTTGGATGGTAGGCTTCGACCGCCGCTACAGTGCTTGCGGCTATGCTTCGCCTTTTTCGGTTAAGCAAAACCGGGTGGGCACGGGGGTTTCAATGACGACCGGGGCGGTCATGCACCTCCTCGCGCGACAAATACCGACCGTTGGTTCTTAGAAACGATCTTCGCGCCAGCGCCCGACGCATCGCGGCCTCGTAGGCATCCTCTTCCTGCATGCGCTCTTTCAATATTCCCGCCAGAAGACGTGAAACACTCGTTTCCGCTCTGGCCGCTTCCGCCCTTGCCCAGTGCGCCACAGCCTCCTCCAGAGTAATGGTAATTCTTCGCAGCCGGGTTCTCATGACACGAATATAGTGTGGCACGGAATCCGTTTCAAATCTCTGTTTGGAATCACGATGGCAATCCGGGGTAAAATCTCGGATCGATGAGAAGCTATCGTATCGCGCTGCTCCCCGGAGACGGGATTGGAAAGGAAGTTATCCCGGCGGCGGTGAAGGTCCTGGAAGCGGCGAGGGACTTGGCGAGGGACTTCGCGAAGGATTCGACGAGAGACTCAATGAGAGGACCAGCGGAAGACTTTACGCTGAGCTTCCAGGAATTCGAGTGGGGGTGCGAATACTATCTCCGCACCGGCCGCATGATGCCCGAGGATGGCCTCGAGCAACTCCGCCCCTTCGACGCCATCTTCCTGGGCGCGATCGGGCATCCCACCGTCCCCGACCACGTTTCCCTGCGTGATTTGCTCTTGCGCATTCGCTTCGGGTTCGACCTCTACGTGAATCTCCGCCCGGTGGAGATCCTTCCCGGGCTCGAGCTCGCGCTACGGGGGAAGACTGCGGCGGACATCAACATGCTCTTCGTTCGTGAAAACAGCGAAGGCGAGTATTGCGGCATGGGCGGAAGGTTCAAGCGGGGGACGGAAGACGAAGTCGCCATCCAGCAGTCGGTCTTCACCCGCAAGGGCGTCGAGCGCGTGCTGCGCTACGCCTTCGAGCGGGCGCGGCGGCGGCGCAAGCGTCTGGCCAGCGCGACCAAATCCAACGCCATGCAATACACCATGGTGCTCTGGGATGAAGTGTTGCGCCAGGTGGCGCGCGATTACCCCGAAGTCGGCGTTTCGAACTATCACGTGGACGCGCTGGCGGCGAGGATGATTACCCATCCGGAGACTTTGGATGTGGTGGTGGGCTCGAATTTGTTCGCGGATATCCTGACGGACTTGGGCGGCGCTTTGCAGGGCAGCCTCGGCCTCGCTGCCAGCGCCAACCTGAATCCTACCGAGCGCCTGGGCCCGCCCATGTTCGAGCCGGTGCATGGGAGCGCGCCGGACATTGAAGGCCGCGGCATCGCCAACCCCATCGCTGCGATATGGACCGCATCCCTTATGATGGAGCATCTGGGCGAGCCCGCGGCGGCGGAGCGAATCTTCAGCGCGTTGAAAGCCGTGACTGGCGAGGGCAAAGTCCGTACGCCCGACTTGGGCGGGAACAACACCACGCAGCAATTTGCCGCGGCCGTGATCGAGAAACTGGTGCCACCTATTTGCTAACACGGCACTACTGGCAGGTTAGGTCAGAATGCCAGCGCCTGATCGAGGTCGGCGATCAAGTCTTCCACAGCCTCCACTCCTACCGACAGCCGCACCAGCCCGTCGCTAATGCCGATCGCCAGCCGCTGCTCGCGCGGGACGGCGCGGTGGCTGGTGGATGCCGAATGCACGATCAGCGAGCGCGTATCGCCCAGGCTCGCGGCGCGGGCGAAAATCTTCACGCGATCCATCACCTTCTTGCCGCCTTCAATTCCGCCCTTGACCTCGAAACTCATCATGGCCCCGAAGGCTTTCATCTGCTTCTTGGCCACTTCGTGCCCCGGATGTTTGGGCAGACCGGGGTAATTCACCCGTTCGACTTTCGGATGTTCAACCAGGAATTCCGCGATCTTCTGGGCGTTGGCGCAGTGCGCGGGCATGCGCAGGTGGAGGGTCCGGATGCCACGCAGGATGAGCCAGGCATTGAACGGGCTGATCACCCCGCCGAAGTCGCGGAGGATTTCATGGCTCACATGAGAGATGTAATCGCTCGATCCGATGACTGCCCCGGCCATGGCGTCGCCGTGGCCGCAGAGATATTTGGTGGCTGAATGGACGACCACCGTTATGCCCAACGCGAGGGGTTGTTGAAGCGCCGGAGAAGCAAACGTGTTGTCGATCATGGTGGGAATGCCGCGCCGCCGGCCGAGCTCCGCCAGAGCGGCGATGTCCAGGATCTCCAGGATGGGATTGCTGGGCGTCTCGAAGTAAATCACCTTCGTGTTGGGGCGGATCACCTTCTCGAAATCTTCCACGCGCGTCGAGGGAACAAAGGTGGCCGAAGCGCCCAGGGCGGGCAGTTTCCGGTTGAGGAAATTGTAGGCGGCGCCGTAAAGCGAGCGCGCCGCGACCACGTGGTCGCCGGCTTGGACGTATCCCAGAATGGCGGAAGAGATGGCCGCCATGCCGGTGGAAAAAGCCAGCGCCGCCTCGCCCGCTTCGAGCGCGGCAATCTTCTTCTCCAGCGCGCGGATCGTGGGATTGCCATAACGCGTGTACATGTAGCCGGGCTTCTGCTCGCCGTACACCGCCGCCATCTCGTCGGAATCCGCGGAGACGAACGTGGTGGATTGGTAGATGGGCGTATCCAGGGCGCCCGTCAACGGACAGGGAGATTCTCCTGCATGCACCGCCAGCGTCGCGAACCGATAACCGTTTTTCATAGCGCACCTCAGTACGGTAGATTATCCACGACCAGGCTGGAAGTGGAAGAGCCAGTTCGTTGAAAACTCCAAGAGCCAATCCTTGCCGGGAAGCCTTAGGGTGGCCCGCCTGGGGGGTGCCGGGACTCACTGGACATCGGCCCGAGAAATGACTAGACTTTTCATACGCCAAAGGGAGGGTGGAAGTCGGGGGTTATCTATGGCCCATTGTCCGGAATGCGACGCCAAGATCGAACTTGAAGAAGACGACGTTGAGGAAGGCCAGAAGTTGGACTGCCCCGAATGCGCCGCGGAATTGGAAGTCGTCAACACGAATCCCGTGGAGCTCGATGTCGTCACCACTGAAGAAGAAGAGGAAGAAACCTGGTGAGGAAACGAGTGATGAATTCTCCCGCTTACGCCAGTCGTCGCCCGTTTTCTTGCGGCCTTTCTGGCACTCCGCGGGAGGCAGGGCCGGGCGTCCGTGCGCTGACGGATCGGCCGCGGCGAACACCCTCTACCCCTGCGAGACTGGGCAACCCGCGGCTCTTGATGGCCTTGCTCGTCCTCGGCATTCTAGCCTTGGCCGTTTTCCCATGCCTCGCCAAGCAAAAGAAAGTCACCTCGAAGACCGTGAGCGGCCAGGTGCTGGACCCGAAAGATAACGGCCTGACGGGCGCTACCGTGGCGCTTAAAGACCTTCAGACCGGCAAGACGCTTGAAGTTTATACTCAGGAAAACGGCCACTACCAGTTTACCGATTTGAGGTTCGACCACGATTACCAACTCCAGGCCAATTATAAAGGCGCAAAATCTGAGACCCGCCAGGTGAGCTCCTTCGACACGCGCGCCCGCCTCATCATCAATTTCACTTTCCCCCCGCCCAGTCCCTGAGGACTGTACTCCTGGCACTAAACCCATACGGCAAACGGCTAACCACTCACCACTAGGCACTAGCCACTAGGCACTGCTCTTCGGCACCACGACCCGGAGGGCGCGGGGAGCCACGTCGATGGTGGCGGGCAACTCCTGCATGAATTCCCCGTCGCCAAAAAGCTCCAGGTGAGAAGTGGTTTTGAGTGCAACCTTGCGAGCTTGAAAATAGAGGATGCGCGGGTGCGCGAGGTGCTCGCCGCGATAGGCTCGCGGGAGCCAGCGCAGGAGTTCAAGCTTGGGGATGTAAGGGACAATGCAGACGTCGAGCCAGCCGTCGTCGAGCTTGGCGCGCGGCGTCAGCTTCAGTCCGCCCCCGTAGGAAACGTTATTGCCGACCACCGCAAAAAGCACCTCACCTGAAAAATTCTGTCCATCAGAGATCAGCTCCAGGGGTTCCGGGCGATAGAACTTGAGACAGCGGAGAATCGCCCAGGCGTAGGCCCATGAGCCGCCCATCCGCCTTACGCGCTCGTTGGCATAGCGCGTGACCACCGAGTCGAAGCCCACTCCGGCGATGCAGGCGTAAACGGCGGGCCCCACGCGCGCGAGGTCGATTTCCCGAACCCGGCCGTCAAGAAGCACTGCCGCGGCCGAGCGCAGGTCCAGGGGAACGCCCACGCCCTTCACGAAATCGTTCCCGCTACCGATCGGCAGAAGCCCCAGTGGAATGCCGCTTCCGTAAATCCCGTTGATGACGTAATGGTGAGTCCCGTCGCCGCCTGCCGAGACGACCACGTCCGGCTTCTCTTCACGGGCTTGCTGCGCCAACTCGAGCAAGTGCCGCGCGCTCCGGCTTTCCCGGAGTTCGAAGCGCGCGCCTGCGGCGCGAAAAATCTCGAGGGCTTTTCGGACCTCGCGCCCCGCCTTGTTCCGCCCGGCAGAAGGGTTGAGAAGGATGATCAGTTTCACAGGCTGGCGGGGAAAGAATGCAGAATCCGGAAAAGGAAGTCAAGGCGCGGCGGGCGATTTCTTCCCTGCTGTTTAGGCCGCGCGGCGGACGGCCATGAGGGTGAGATCGTCGGACAGCGCCGTCCCCGACCGAAAGGTTTTCAAATCTTCCAAGCAGGCGCGGATCAGTGCGGCAGGGGAGAGGCCCCGCTGGCTCGCCAGAAGTTCGGACAAGCGCGCCTCGCCATATTCCTCGCCGGCCGGGGAGCACGCCTCCGAGACGCCGTCGGTATAGAGGAAGAGCGTGTCGTTGGGGGCGAGTTTCAACTTGTGCGCCGAATACTCCCCGCTGCAAAACATTCCCAGTGGCACCCCCGTGGCCTCCAGCCGGGCGACCGCCCCTCGCTGAACCACCAACGCTGGGCAGTGGCCGGCATTACAGAGCTCGATTTCCCCGGAGGCGCTCGCACGTCCGCACACCAGGGTGGCGAAGAGGCCGGACATCGTGCTCTCGCAGAAAATCCGGCCTCCGCGCTCCATCAATTCGTGGAGCGGCAGGCCGGAGGCGATCAGGGTGCGAAAGATGGCATGAAGATGAGACATGAGCATGGAGGCAGCGACGCCCTTGCCCGAGGCATCGCCCAGGGCGAAGTAGAGAACCGGCGAGGAGTTTTCGTGAATGATCAGGTCGCAATAATCGCCGCTCACCGGGCCGAGGGGTTGGTAGTGGTAGCTGGTCTCCCAGCCGCCATAGCAGAGATCCGCCTTGGGCAGCAATTCCCTCTGGATCCTCGCCGCCAATTCCAGATCTCGCTCCAGCGCGCGTTGCTCGTCCGAGGTGAGGTGGTCCAGGCAGTACCGGACGAGGGGGTCGGCGATGAGCCGTTCCTTCTCAATCGAATCGTGGCAGGTCTCACAGATGCCGTAGGTCCCTGCTTCCATCCGCTCCAGGGCGGCGTCCACTTCCTCCAGAAGCCCGCGCAGGCTCCCACTTTCTCTGGAAATGGAAAGCGCCGACTCGAGTTTCTGGCGTCGAGTCACGAGCTGCCCGCGAAGGTAAGGTCCTGTAACCTCAGCCACGTCGTTCCCCCCTCATGAGAAGACTACCCTCATGCCCTGCCTTCCTCCACCCGCTTCTTGCGGCAATGGCTGATTAGATGCGCCGGACAGGATTATGTTACGGGGCTCGGAGAGAGGGCCACGGGCCGGAATAGGCCTGCCTACTTCCGGTAGATGACGCCACCCTTCATGACAAAGCTGACGCGTTGGAGCACACTGATGTCGCTGAGCGGATCCCCCGGTACCGCGATGACGTCGGCCCAATAGCCCGGCTTCAGCGCGCCAATCCGATCCTGCCAGCCGAGCAACTTCGCGCCATTGAGCAGGCCGGCTTGCAGGGCGGCCAGCGGCGACATCCCGTACTTCACCATCAGCACGTACTCCCGTGCCTGCGTGCCGTGAGGAAATGGGCCGACGTCCGATCCCACGGCCATCGGTACGCCGGCCGCAATCTGCTTGTGAAACTCCTCCCCGTGAAACCGGAGCATCCGTTGCTCTGACTCTGCTTGCGCGGGTGAAGCCGCATGGTCGGCGAAGTACTCGATGATCGTAAACGTCGGCACAGCAAAAATTTGTTTCTCGCGCATCAGTTGCATGGTTTCATCGCTCAACTGAAAAGCGTGCTCAATCGACACCACGCCCGCCTTGGCCGCATACAGCGCGCCGGGCTCGCCCGTGGCATGGACCGCCACGCGTTTTCCGGTGCGCGCGGCTTCCTGCACGGCGGCGCTGAGTTCGGCTTCGGTGTACTGGTAGGGGGTCGAAAAGTGATCCTCGCGCAGGGAGTCCCGGCCGGTTTCGTAGATTTTGATGAAGTCAGCTCCCTCCTTGAATTGCTGGCGGATCACCGCGACCAGTTCGGCCGCGCTATTCGCGTAAGTGGCGTTCGAAAAGATGTGCTGTTCGGGGTTGTAGCGGATGGCGTCTTCGTGCCCGCCCAGAATGTCCACCGCGTTGCCGCTGATTCGCAAGCGGGGTCCGGGAATCGACCCTTGGTCGATCGCATTGCGCACCGCGCTGTCGGCCGACCCTGCCCCTTCGGTCCCCATGTCCCGCTCGGCCGTAAAGCCCGCCATCAGGTCGTCCCGCGCCGCGAGAGCCGCGGAAATCGTGCGCTGCGGCACCGACTCCTGGACGGTCTGCAAATCTTCGGCGCCCGGATGCAAAAACAGATGCACGTGAGCGTCTATCAATCCCGGCATGAGCGTGCAGTCACCTAAATCGATGACCTCCGCTCCCGCCGGGTGCTTGACCGCCGAACCTACCTCGGCGATTCGTTCCCCCTGCACCAGCACTTCGCCGGGCGTAATTATTTTTCCGCTCTCGATCTCCAGCAGGCGTGCGGCGTGCAACACTACGGCGTGCTTCGATACCGCCGGCGGAGATTGAGCCCAGACAAGGGAAGAGAGAATCCCGAAGACGAAGAACCCGGAAAGGGTCACGGAAAAGTGAAATTTCATTTTCATAACGCCCCCGATCATACCGCTAGCCCCAGTGCGGCTCTTTGACGGGAAGGACTACGTGTGCAGGAGGGCCCTAACCATGCGCCTCCCTACGCGAAGAACCAGCACATCACTTTGGCACCGAGCCAGATCGAGCTCCCAGTTCGGGTCTGTTTTCCGTTCCCAGACCGGAGGGTCGAGATGGGGGAAGGCTAAGTACACGGCCCCCTCTTTGATCTTGCGTTGGGCCTCGGAATTGGATTTGCTGAGACCCAGCTTGACTAAAAGTTGCGGAAGCCTTAGGGAGCCAGACCGCTGAAGGGTCTGGGTTGGAACATCCGACGGCATCGCTGCCCTCTGAAACTGCGCCTCAAAATCCTTTTGCGCCTGCGCGGCGGCTTCGGCACCGTGAAAATCGGCAGCCATGCGGCGGGCAAGCGACTTCTTCACCTCCAGGGGGTGGGCCTGCCCGGAAGATACGGATTTTCGCAGCTCCTCGATCTGTTGCTGCGTCATATCGGTCAAAAGCAAGTAATAACGCCACATCAAGTCGTCGGAAATCGACATGACCTTGCCGAAGATTTCTGCGGGCGGCTCGTTGATGCCGATGTAGTTGCCGAGGGACTTGGACATTTTCTGGACGCCATCGAGCCCCTCGAGGATGGGCGTGGTCATGATGACTTGCGGTTCCTGGCCGTATTCCGGCTGGATGGTCCGGCCCACCAGCAGATTGAATTTCTGGTCGGTGCCGCCCAATTCGACGTCGGCCTGGAGCGCCACGGAGTCGTAAGCCTGGGCCAGGGGATAGAGCAGTTCGTGGAGGGCGATGGGCCGCTGCTCTTTCATTCGTTTTGAAAAATCATCGCGCTCCAGGATGCGGGCCACGGTGTATTTCGAGCAGAGGGTGATCCAGTCGCGGCCGCTGAGCTTGCCTAACCAGCGGCTATTGAAGTCCACCACCGTTTTCTCTGCATCAAGAATCTTGAAGACCTGCTTCTTATAAGTTTCCGCGTTGGCGGCGATTTCTTCCGGCGTCATGGGCTTGCGGGTCACATTCTGCCCGGAAGGGTCGCCGATGAGTCCGGTGAAGTCGCCGACCAGGAAAATAACCGTGTGGCCCAGGTCCTGAAAATGCTTCATCTTGCGGATCAGCACGGTGTGGCCCAAGTGGATGTCGGGCGCGGTGGGGTCGAAGCCGACCTTCACGCGCAGGGGCTTGCCGGTGCGGGCGGAGCGCTCGAGCTTGGCTTTGAGCTCCTCGACGCGGATGGTTTCCTCCGCGCCCTTGGTGAGGTAAGCGAGTTGTTCGTCGATGGTCATAGCAAACCGTCAATTCCTGTGTGGCGGAGTAGGCGCAACGCAACAACACTCGGATTCGGAAGCGCTCTGCGAAGGAACCTTTCGTCGGCGGTGACGAGTCTGCTCCCAGTCTGTTCGGCGAGCGCCAAGAAGTAGGTATCGTAGACAGTGACGTGTAGTGACACTGCAAGCTCTACGGCGCGAGACAGCGTACTGTCCCTCAGAGGTGCGAGCCAAAGGCCGATTTCACCCAGAGCGTTTAGCGCCTCCTTGACCCTCTCAGCTTTCGAACCTTGGCGCGTGGTCAGAGCATTGGCGACCTCCAGGAACAGGAAGTCGGGAGCGCGGAGGAGGCATTCGCCGCGCACGTAAGTTGCGCGCAACGCGCGTGCCTCCGCGACGTCGGCCTCCTCCGTTTCCAGGAACCATTTCAACACAACGGAGGTATCGACCACGTAGGAGGGAATGCTGCCGACCGCGCTCACGATCGGGTGCCTCGGCTCCAACGGTCTCGGGCGGCCCGTAGGATGGCGTCGGCGGGCCAGTCGCCAAACTCGCGCGCCAACCGGTCCATGGCCTCAGCGGCTTGGCGCTGCCGCTCTCGGCGCGCCACTCCGTCTGCTTGCCGGGCCTCGTTCTCAGCCAGAACTCGGACGCCATCGCGCAGGACCGCGCTACGTGATGTCTTCCTCCGTCGGGCTAAACGGTCCGCCAGTCTCACGGTGTCCGGATCAATCGTGATGTTGATCCTCGATTTGGCAGCCATATACACACGCTAGTGTATCATAATCCTGCCCGGCGTGCCATGGCTTATTTCTTGAGCAGCACCCGCCGGCCTTCGAATCGCACCGCATCTTCGACCAGCAAGCAAACCGCCTCAGAATAGATGCGGTGTTCTTCCTTGAGAATGCGCGCCGAGAGTGTTTCCGCCGTGTCGTCATCGAGCACCGGCACGACCGCCTGGCAGACGATGGGGCCGGTGTCCACGCCTTCGTCCACGATGTGCACGGTGCAGCCTGAGAATTTCGCGCCATATTCCAGGGCTTGCTTCTGCGCCTCCGTGCCGGGAAAGGCAGGCAGCAGCGCCGGATGAATGTTCAGGATGCGGCGCGGATATTCGCGGATAAAATAAGGGCTGAGGATACGCATGAAGCCCGCCAGGCAAACGACGTCCACCTGAAACTCCCTCAGGACCGCCACCACCTCCCGGTCGAAGGCCTCACGTTCCTTCCCCTTGGAGGGGATAAAGCGCGTCGCCAGACCCATCTCGCGGGCAATGGCGAGTCCCGGGGCTTCTTCCTTGTTGCTGATGACCACGGCGATTTCCGCCGGGATTTTGCCGGCCTGGACATTGCGGGCAATCGCCTCAAAGTTCGAGCCGCGCCCGGAAAGCAAGATGCCGAGTTTTTTCATGGATGATTCCCTCGCTGTAGGGTTCTTGTGGCACCACCCCTGGTTGCGCCGTGGCACGGGCGTCTCGCCCGTGACGCGTCACGGCCAAGGATGGCCGTGCCACAGGGTTGTGATGCTGCAATTTTCTATTCTGCGCGAGGGCTTCCGGTCAGTCTTCCACGTATCTTACACGGGGTCGCCCGCGGACGATTCGGCCGACGATCCAAAACTTTTCGCCTTGCCTTTCGAGCGCGCTCGTGACGCGTGCGAGCTCCCGAGGGCCGACGACAAGCAGCAAGCCAATCCCCATATTGAATGTCCGGAGCATGTCGTCCTTCGGAACCTTTCCGTATTGGGCGATGAGCTCGAAGATCGGAAGAGTCGGCCAGCTTCCCAGGCGGATCTCCGCCTGCGTTCCCGGGGGTAGGATGCGCGGCGTGTTGTCCGTGATGCCGCCACCCGTGATGTGCACTACGCCTTTCAGCCATCGACGGGCGAGGAGCGGCTCAAGAGCCGGCCAGTAGCAACGATGCGGCGCCAGCAACTCCTCGCCGAGCGTCCGGCCCAGCTCGGGGACGCGCTCCTCGAGCCTGCGGCCTTCCTGTTCCAGCAGGACTTTGCGTGCCAGCGAATACCCGTTCGTATGGAGGCCCAGCGAGGGCAGTCCGACGATGATGTCCCCGGGGCGGATGCCCCGGCCATCGAGGATGCTACGGCGGCGGACCCAGCCCACGATGCAACCGGCAAGGTCGTATTCATCGGGCGGATAAAACCCCGGCATTTCCGCGGTTTCTCCTCCCACCAGCGCGCACCCCACGCGGCGACACGCGCGTGCCAGCCCGCGCACGACTTCCGTGACCACGTCGGGGCGCATCTTCCCGGTGGCCAGATAGTCGAGGAAAAACAGCGGAGCGGCGCCGTGCACGGCAATGTCGTTGACGCAGTGATTGACCAGGTCGGCGCCTACGGTGTCGTGGCGGTTCAGTGCGAAAGCGATTTTGAGCTTTGTCCCCACCCCGTCGGTGCTGGACACCAGCACGGCGTCGCGGGGCAGACCCTGGAGGGAGAAAAATCCACCAAAGGCGCCCACGTCTCTCAGCACGCGCTTATTGAACGTCTGGCGAGCCAGCCGCTTGATGGTGGCTTTGGCCTGGCTGGCCGCATCGATGTCAACCCCCGCGTCTCGGTAGCGCATGGGAATCCGCTATTCTTATAACTTGGAACAGGCAGAAGGTCAAAGGGCGAAAGTTAGAAGGTTTTCCCGGTTCTTGACCAGCGGGTCTTACTCAAAAAGTTCCAGATGATGGAGAGGTCGAACTTCACCTTGGCCTTGGCTTCATCGCTGGTCCAGTCGTTCGTCGGGGCGTCATAGGACCAGTAGACGAAGAGGGGTTCGCCCACCACGTTGTCCACAGGGACAAAGCCCCAGAAGCGGCTGTCCAGGGAGTTGTCGCGGTTGTCGCCCATGGCGAACAGGAATCCGGGCGGAACGTGCAGGCCGTCCTTGTCGATGAAATTCGGCAACTCGCGCGCCCAGGCAGGGTCCAGGCCCCAGGCCGCAGGCAGCGTCTCGATCACGTTCGCGGGCGGCGGGAAATCGTCCCGCAAGGGCAGGCGGTTGAGGAACTGGTATTGGACGTACGGTTCCTGGAGCGGCTGGCCGTTCACATAGACCCGCTTGTTTTCGATGCGCACCACGTCTCCACCCACGCCGATGGCGCGCTTCACGAACATCACGGAGGGATTGCGTGGATAACGAAATGCCACGATGTCCTGCCGCCGGACTTGCTTGAGCGGCGGAATCCGCAGCGAGGTGTAGGGGAGCCGCGGGCCGTACAGCATCTTGTTCAGAAAAACGTGGTCGCCAATGAGAATGGTCTTTTCCATGGAGCCCGTGGGGATCACCGTCGCCTCGGCAATGAACGTTCGAATGCAGAAAACGCCCAGCAGCACGATCAGTAAAGACCGCACGGTCTCCCAAGCGGTTTCGCGCCGCTCGGGTTGGGCCGGTTCGGCCACGGGCACTTCCGCTACGGGCTCAGGCACAGCAATCTCTTCCGGGTTTTTTTCGAAAGGTTCCATATCAGCTAATCTCGGTTTCGCATCGCGAGGAGCGGCTCCTGAATGGCCGTGGGATAGTTGGCGGTGTAGCAGGCGAGGCAGAAGCGGCCCTGCGTATCGCCCACCGCCCGGCGCATCCCCTCCAGCGAGAGGTATCCCAAGGTATCGGCGCCCAGGTAGGCACGAATTTCCTCTACCGTGTGCGTCGCCGCGATCAACTCCTTTTTGGTCGGAGTATCAATGCCATAAAAGCAGGGCGAAATGGTGGGAGGGCAACTAATCCGCATATGAACCTCGCGAGCGCCGGCCTCTCGTACGATGCTCACAATCTTGCGGCTGGTTGTCCCGCGCACAATAGAATCATCCACTAAAACCACGCGCTTCCCCTCCAGCAGGCTGCGCACGGGGTTCAGCTTGAGCTTCACGCCAAAGTCCCGAGTGGCTTGGCTGGGCTCCAGGAAGGTGCGGCCCACATAGTGATTGCGGATCAGGGCGATTTTCAAGGGGATACCGGACTCCTCGGCAAAGCCCGTAGCGGCGGGCACGCCCGAGTCAGGAACCGGCACGATCAAATCGGCGTCCACCGGATGTTCCCGCGCCAGCAACCGGCCCAGCATCTCCCGGCTCGTCTGTACGGAACGGCCGAAGACCACACTGTCGGGCCGGGAAAAATAGACATGCTCGAAGATGCATTGGGCAGCTTGAGCGGGTGGAGCAAAGCGGAGCGACGTCGCGCCTCCAGCGTCCAGGATGACCATCTCGCCCGGCTCGACATCGCGGATAAACTTGGCGCCAATGAGGTCAAACGCGCACGTCTCCGACGCCAGTACGTAAGCGCCGTTGAGTTGCCCGAGGCTCAGCGGGCGGAACCCGCGTGGATCGCGGATCCCAAATACGCTGTCCTTGAACAGCATGACCAGGGAATAAGCGCCCACGACTTTGTCCAGCGCCTCGGCCACGGCTTCCGGGAGGCCCGTTTGCCGCGAGCGAGCCAGGTAGTGAAGGATGACTTCCGTGTCGCTGGTGGTCTGAAAGATGTCGCCCCGCCCCTCCAACTCCCGCCGGATGGAGGAGGCATTCACCAGGTTGCCGTTGTGCGCTACGGCTACCTGACCTTTCTGGCAGCTTACGGTCAGGGGCTGGGCATTTCTCAGGTCGGTATCCCCGGCGGTGGAATAGCGCGTGTGCCCAATCGCAATCTGGCCGGGGAGACCGCTGATGACTTCCGGGGGGAAAACCTCATCGACGTGCCCCATGTCCTTCTTGCACACGATGACGCTACCGTTGGAGACGGCGATGCCGGCACTCTCCTGGCCCCGATGTTGCAGGGCGTAGAGACCCAAATAGGTCAGCTTGGCCGCCTCCGGGTGTCCGTAAACCGCAAAGACACCGCAGTGGTCGTGGAACTTGTCGTCAGGGAGAGATACGCTGGGGAAGAGCTGGGACTCTGGCTCCAATTTACCTTCTCCAAGTCATTCTGGTTAACGATGGGATTGCTGGTTGCGGTCTCGAAACGATACAACCCTTCAGTTGGATTCGCGGCTTCGTCCCGCGAGGCGGGATCGATGCCCCTTCAGCGGGCCATCGCGCGGCCGACCCTTCGCTCCTCTTCGACACCCGACCCTCGAAGCGGTGTCAGCGGATGGCAAATCTTATTGTCCCCCTAACCGCAGGCCAAAGCAACTGGTTTTCTGGCGCAGAGAAGGTTCCTGCACACTTTGCGTCAGACCCTACCACTCCCGGCACGGAGAAGGGCGGGGGAGAACGAAACTTCCACCCTTTTCCCGCCACCAGGCGTGCCACTGGGCCGCCACGCGTGCCGACTCCTCACGCCCGGCTTTCTCCGAAAGATTGAACTTCTCTCCCGTCAATCCCCGGAGCGCGAAGTTGGCTACTTGGCGAACCGGGGGCGCAGGGTCGTTGAGCATGGCCATCAGCGCTGGGAGAGTCTCCTTGGTTCCCAGGTTCTTGAGCCCCAGGATGGCGTTCATTCGGTCCGACGGTTTTTCGGAATGGAGTTTCTCATAGAGCGCTTGCACGGCCCGCGGGTCTTGAAAAAACCCCAGAGCGCGCAAGGCATCATCCTGAAGTCCCCCGGAACCTTTGGTGGCCATTTCGAGCAGCGCGGGGAGAGACGCTGCGTCTCCCTTTTCGGCCAGGAGCAAAATAGCGTAGGCGCGCAGGGAGTTGTCCTGACTTGTGCTGAGTTGAGTGTGCGCGCGGGCGGACGAATCCGGCGCCGTTACGGATTGTGTTCCTTGCGCGATATTCAAGATAGCCTTCCACGCTTTCGGTGTTCCCAGCCGCGCCATACCCTCCAACGCCACTCTGCGGTCCCAGCGCTTGGCCGAAGGCGGGTTTGTCATGGCTTCAAGGTCCGATAAGAAGAACGTTTTCGGAAGTGTCGTGACCACCAGGACCGCTTCGGCGGGGTTCGGATTCCTGGCATCTTCGAGAGCTTCCTGGAAAGGCTTGAATGCGGCGCGGAGTTCGCCCGCCGTGGCGGGAACGACCTCGAAGGTCAGCTCATCCAGAGCAAGAGCATAGGCGGCGGGCTTCCTGGAAAATTCCTGGGTCCGAGGATCGAGCCCGAGCAGAGGAAGCCGCCGTTCCGCGCGAAGGCGGTAGCGGCCAGGAGCAGTGAATCGCGCCCATTGGTTCACGAGCCAGCGTTCGGTGTGAGTTTGCCCGGGCGGCAGGGTTACGGAACCGTAAACGACCGTGCCCGCCGTCCCTCCGCAGGGCTCGGGCGCGGGGTCAGGAAGCGGGTGGCCCGATTTCTGCGTGACGCGAAAGCGCGGTTCGGATTCCAGTTCGCGGTTGAGCACGCGGCTGGGCGAACGGTAAACGAACTGGAAAATCTCGCTGCCGGAATTCTGAATCGTGAACTTCGCGAAGACCGGCTCGCCCAAAAGGTATTGCGGCTTCTCCATCTCAAAGCGGGCAACGTAGTTGATCTGGGAGGCGCAAGGGAGCGGCATCAGCGACGCCACAGCCAGCAGCGCCCATCGTGCGAGTCGCATCCCGCACATGATAGCATCTAACGGTGGAGTGGCATGGCCGTCCCGGCCATGGGTTGTTGTCACGGGCGGGACGCCCGTGACACTCGAGGACTTCCGATGAGCTACAAAGCTGCGTGCCGGAGCTTCCTTCTCTTTGTCCTTGTTGCCGTGCCTTGTAATCCGCCGGCTGACGGATGGGGGGCTGTCCCGCTTGCGGCTCCGGCGAACATCAAGCTGTACATGAAAGACGGAGGTTACGAGCTTGTGTCCAGCTTTGAAGTCCGCGGCGACCGGGTGCGTTATTACAGCCTCGAGCGCTCCGAGTGGGAAGAGGTGCCCAAGACGCTGGTTGACTTGGAAGCCACGCAGCGGGCTGAGGAGGAGGAGAAAGCCGCCCACCAAAAGCAACTCCAAGAGGCCAAGCAACTCGATGAGGAGAAGCACGAGAAACCGGTGAATCAAGGCTACGAGGTGGCGCCCGGCGTGCGCTTGCCGCAGGAGGAGGGCATTTACAGTTATGACGGCTTGCGCGTGATTCGCCTGCTTCAATCCTCGGCAGAGACGATGACGGATAAGCGGAGGGCAGCCTTGATGCTGGCCCTGCCCGGGCCCCTCCTCAAGAGCCGGACGCTCGTCGTGCTGCCGGGTCCCAAAGCCGCCGTGCGCCTCAGTCAACCCCTGCCGGTTTTCTATGTGCAATCCGCCGAGGGCTTGGGCGCCAAGCTGGAGTTGATTCAAGTGAAGCCAGGCAAGGAGGCGCGCCTGGTTGAGAAAGTGGAAACCCGCGGAGGGAACGGGAAGTCCGCCGAGCTACGGGCGGCTGTTCCACTCGAGCGCACCCAGGTCGCCCCGGGACTTTATATGCTAAAACCCACCCGCGCTCTCGAGACGGGCGAGTACGCCCTCGGCGAGCTCGTCCAGGATAAGCTCAGCCTGGACCTCTGGGACTTCGGCATCGGAGAGACGCCCGCTAAGTAGTGTGAACCCCTGCCTCCGCTGAAAGCTCTAGTAGCGGCGTTCACCCCGCCACACGGCCTTATCAGCGTTGACTTAATCTCTCTGGAGTCGAGCGCAGAGTCTCCGCGGTTGAGACTCTACGGTTCTTCCGGTACGGTGTTCCGAGCGTCAGCCGCCGAACCTATCCGTTAACAAGAATAGGAGCTTTATCATATTAGGGGCCGCAGAGTTTGAAAGGCGCAAACTCTGCGCTCGCTCTCTTCCATGATACCGGATGAACCACCACCGCAAGACCACCCCGGCGCTTGCGGGACGAAATAGAGCAACAAGTCCAAGAGCTTCGTGGCAAAAGAAGGGTGAAAATGCGCCGCTTGGCTAAGCGTGGGACGCATGGCTTCTGACAGCACTCCTTCCTGACGCTGAGACCCCGCTTTGGAGACACCCTTCCCAGATTGTGAACGTAAACCCGGGTGTCCATACCCGCGTATCCTTTTCCTCGCTCTAATCGTCCTTCGCAGTGAAAGGTGAGTCGGTCTCGACTCTGAAGGGGGAGACGAAGGTGGCAAGCAAAGATGGAACAACATTGGTCGATGTTCAGGAAGGTGCTGGAACAACGCAGTGTGGTTGCGCCCGGGCGGATGCCTCGGTGAATGCAAAGGATGAGAACGAGGTCCCGGCTGCCGTGCCGGACCGGAACTTGGAAGACGTAATTCTCATCGCAACCGTGGTTGCGGCAGGGTGTGAACCTTGCGCGGAGAAGGCGGTGGCGCAGGCCTTGGAGCACGGCAGCTCCCGGCGGCACATCCAAAGGGCGCTGGACATCATTGCCAAGATCCAGAAGCTCGATTGTTTTGCCAAGGCCATTGGGCCGGATGTTGTGGCCCGCATGGAAAGGCCGCTGGCCGCCGGACGAAGGACCTTGCGGAAGGCGATGCTGAGCGCAGGCAGGTGATATTGCGGAGTGTGGGAACCGGACACGGTTTGTATCCTTTCCGGCTTGAGATTCGTCCTGTCACGTGCGGAAGGTGGCTGCGGTCGAGCACGACTAGCGGTTGTCGCGCGCGGCTCTTGAACGGAGGGAACTATGTCCACTCACGATAGCCCAAAGTCAATAGACGATAGCGCCAGAAAAGCCGCCTTGAGCAGGCGACTGGAGGGTATCGGTTGGGGCGTGCTTCTGATCACCATCGGTACCATCTGGCTGCTGCCCGAAAGGCAGGTTCCGCCAGGTAGTTGGCTGATTGCCGCAGGGCTCATCATCCTCGGTTTCAGTGCTATTCGCTACTTCAACGCGCTCAGAGTTAGCGGCTTCAGTCTCGCCGCGGGCATTCTGGCAATGCTCGCCGGGCTGGGGGAGTATTTCGGCTTGGAGCTCCCGCTGTTTGCCATCGCTCTGATTGGGCTCGGAACCTGCCTACTCTTTGAGCGGTTGCTTGAGAAGGATTCGAATTCCACGGCTGGGCGGGGCTGGCGTTGCTGCTGGCCGGGGGAAACAGTAGGATAGTCGAGACGCTGCGCAAGGACAGACGGGGGGCATTGATCAAGCCGAATTTGACGCTCACTTGCTACCCGGTTTCGGGTCGCAGATGAACACCCCGCGCTCGTCGTGCCCGAATCCGCAGGCCTTTTTCAGAACCATCCCAAGCTGCCGCCGAGCACGATGTAGACGCATCTTGACGGTGGTTAAGGGAAGCTGGAGCAGGTGGGCAATCTCGTTGGCAGTTAGCCCGCCCTCGTCGTGCATCAACAGCACCGCTTTGTACGCATCTGATAGACCTGCGACGTAGTGCTGCACGCATTCGCTCATCTCCGTTTGCTGGATGACGGTGAGCTGCGAGGGCCGTTCCCGGTCGGCAATCGGCAGGTCTTCGACGGCCGAATCCACCTGCCGCTGAACGGTCCTTGCCCGCTGCCGCAAAAGGTCGATGCTGACATGGGTCGCAATATGGTAGAGCCAGCTTTCCAGCGCTGCCGGGTCCCGCAACTCGCTTCGTTGACGGTGCGCGCGCAGAAAAGTTTCTTGGGCGAGGTCTTCGGCTTCACTGGTGTTGCGAACGAGACTGCGGACATATCGCGTCAAAGCGGCGCGGTGACGCTCCATCTCGTCGGTTAGAGAGAATGGCGACATGGGCACGACTCCCACGACGTTAGCCCAAGTATACACCCCCGTGGAGTGCCAGTTCAGCGGGTAGCCACAGTCAGTGGCTTGCTGACTGTGAGCCTTCCTAGTCCGAGACACGGACGCGCTGGCAACTGCCACCCGGCGTGCTTCCGCAATCAAAAGGAGAACCCACTGTCAAGACCGCATTGACCGTGGCTACCACTACCTGCTCGAGGACTTGGTCAGGCGGCGGGTGGTCTCGGATACTCGCAGCAGGGACCTGAGGGCTTCGTTTACCGCCGCCGAGCTGCGGAACAAATGGGCCACGTCCGGCTCCAAGACCGCGACGTTCGCGCCTTCCCTGATCAGGCGACGGTAGTACTTGCCGCGGGCGGCGGTCGAGTAATCGAAGTTGTACTCCGAACGCAGGTCAATCCCCCGCGCCGGGCGCTTCGTCTTCATGACGGTTCCTTGTCTCCTGTATCGCCCGGACCGTAACACCCAACAAATATCCTCGAAATAGCATCGGTTTTCAAGTCGGAGGATGGAAGGAAAAATCCTCTGCCAACCTGTTAGAATGGCCACCCACAATATGCGCTCACGAAATGTAGTCAGGCGATACGGCGCAAGGCTAGGGCTGGCATTTGTGGCTCTGGCATGCTTGTTTCTCGCTCGAGGGCAGGTGGCGCAGGACTCTCCCGCGAGCGACGTGCTTGGCTCAGTCCCCCTGGGATTCAGCCCCTCAAGCTACGCCGGTGAGCAGCGATGGGAGCGCCGCTACCTGGAACTGCCGGACGCAGAGCGCTGCGGGAAATATCTGCGGCGCCTGACGGCAAAGCCGCATGTAGCCGGCACACCCGGCGACCGCCAAGTGACCAAGCTCATCTACGAGGAATTCAGGCGTGACGGCCTGAACCCTCAAATCGTGGAATATCGTGTATTGCTGTCCTATCCCAAAAAGGTGGCCGTCGAGGTGGTGACTCCGGAGCGGGTGGCCCTCGCGCATCCGGAACCGCCCATCCCTCAAGACAAGGACACGCGCTCGCGCGCTCCTCAGGTGCGCATGCCTTGGAATGCTTACTCCCCCTCCGCGGATCTGACCGCGCCGGTGGTGTATGCGAACTATGGCAACGCGGCGGACTACGAGGAGCTCGAGAGGCAAGGCGTCAGCGTGCGGGGAAAGATTGTGCTGGTGCGCTATTTCCACGGCTATCGGGGAGGCAAGAGCCTGGAGGCCGAGGGGCGCGGGGTGGCGGGCGTCATCGTCTATTCCGATCCTGCAGACGACGGCGCTTCCCGAGGCGCAGTTTATCCCAACGGGCCCTGGGGGCCGCCGGGGCATTTCCAGCGGGGCTCGGTGGTTTATGATTTCCTTGTGCCGGGCGATCCGCTGACGCCGGGATGGGCTTCTACGCCCTCAGCGAGACGCCTGGATCCCTCGGAGAGCAAGATCCTTCCCAAGATCCCGATGGTCCCGCTTTCCGCTGCGGATGCCTCTGAAATCCTGAGGCGCCTCGACGGCCCGCTGGTTGCGAAGGGCTGGCAGGGCGGGTTGGCGTTTCCTTATCACCTCGGCGGTGAAACCGTGAAGGTCCACCTGAAACTCGATATGGAGAACCGTATCACGCCGATTTGGGACGTGATCGGCAGCCTCCGAGGGAGTGAGGAGCCGGACAAGTTAGTGGTCCTCTCCAATCACCACGACGCGTGGGTTTACGGCGCTGTCGACCCCGGGAGCGGGACGGCCAGCATGCTGGAGGCTGCCCGGGCCTTGGGGCAACTGGCGAAGGAAGGTTTCAAACCCCGCCGCACCATCCTGCTGGGGAGCTGGGATGCGGAGGAATACACCCTGACGGGCTCGACGGAGTGGGGCGAGCAGGAAGAAGAGCGGTTGCGCAAGAACGCCGTGGTCTGCCTGAACGTGGATTCCGCGGCCAGCGGGGAGAATTTCACCGTGAGCACGGTGCCCGCTCTCCTGCCCGCCATCACGGAGGCGGCGCAGGCCGTGCTCGATCCTGCCACGGGGCGGAGTGTGTACGACCGCTGGAAGCAGCAACAGCCCTTGGGCGAGGGGCGAAGCTATGCGGTGAGCGGCGCCACCGCCGGCCCTGTCCCGTTCGGTGTGCTGGGCGGTGGCTCCGACTTCATGGTGTTTCTCCAGCACGATGGCGTGCCTTCGCTCGATATGATTTTCGACGGTCCTTACGGAGTCTATCACTCGCTTTACGACGATTACGCCTGGATGGCGCGCTTTGGCGATCCGGGCTTCCGCTACCACGCCGCCATGAGCCGCCTGTGGGGCCTGCTGGCCTTGCGCTTTGCCGATGCCGATCTGCTCCCGCTCGATTACACCCTCTACGCGACGGAGGTAGCTGCGTACCTCGAGGACCTTCAGAAAATCGCCCCGCCGGATTTCTTCGCGCGCGAAATTCAGCCACTCGTCGAGGCAAGCCATGCCTGGAAGAAATCCGCGTCGCAGGCGAGCGCCGAACTCGAAGCATGGCGCCGCGGCGACCGCCCCACCGCCGGCTCCCCGGCCGGGGGAAGCGCCGCGAACGAAGAATTCAATGCCGGCTTGATGGGTGAGGAGCGCGCCCTCCTGGAGGAGGAGGGCATCCCCGGGCGCCCGTGGTTCCGCCACCTCATCTACGCGCCGCTCCCGAGCTACGAGGCGGAAACGCTGCCGGGCCTGCGCGAGGCGTTACTGGCGAAGGATTTTGACCGTGCCCGGGAGCAGGCGGCGCTCCTCCGGCAAGCGATGGAGCGCGCCAGCAAAATTGGGGAGAACCAGACTCGAGGTAAGTGAAGAAATCATGCAGCAGGATGCTAAGACACGACTAGCGACGCTGTCATTCCGAGCGAAGCGAGGAATCTCGCTCTGACAATAAAAGGTTTGCCAGATCCCTCGTCGCCTGCGGGTTGTGAGCCAACCCTCGCACAGACTTCCGGATAGCTTTCGACCTTGGACCTTCGACTGTTGACGGGTTACCTTCTGGCGGGAAGTTGAAACAGAATCAGCTGGCTTTCGCGGCAGTAGAGGTCACGCCATCGGCCTTGCTGGCGTGTTTGGCCGCATACATTCGCGCGTCCGCTTCGGCGATGTCCTGCTCCCCGGTCTGGCCTTGGGCGTGGAGAAAGAGGCCCAAGCTCAGGGAAATCGGCAAATCGCCCACGCGGTTGGTGCGGTCCCATTCCGCCATTTTTTGGTGAATCCGGTTCCTGACGATTTCTCCACCCTTCTCGTCGGTCTCCGGCAGTAGCACCAGGAATTCATCGCCACCGTATCGGACGATGTAGTCCGATCCGCGGACGCAGGACTTCAGGATCAGGGCCACCTGCGAGAGCACGTAGTCGCCCATCAGATGCCCGTAGCGGTCATTCACCGCCTTGAAGTTGTTCAGGTCGCACATCATGATGGAAAGCGGCCGGCCGGCGCGCTCGGCGCGGGATATTTCTCCCTGCATGAAATCTTTGAGGAAGCTGCGCGTGAATACGTTCGTGATGGCGTCAACCATGCTGGCCGCCTGGTCCGAACGGGCCGCGAGGGATTGTTGCAGGTTGGCGAGGCGAAGTCTTTTCACCTCCAGATCGCGACGCGTCAGAAGAAGCAGCACCACCACCATACCGATCATGACCACGAAGAGCATTTGGGGCGAAAGCCTGAGCTCCAGTCGATTGTTCTGCCAGAAGCTGCTGGGAATGAGCAGGGAAAGGAATCCTAGAAGCAAGATAGCGGCGGCGAAAGGAATCAACACCCAGATCTCGCGCCGGCTCGACTCGAGCTGCAGGAGTTCATCCTGGATGCGGGCTTGCGGCCCTACTTGCTCCACCGAATTGGGGCGGTCGTTTAAATCATTCACTCCAGAACCTTGGACCGTTGTGGTTAGTCGCCTTAAAGGGGGTGATTTCCTTCCGACCAGAAACCACCTGTATTATACACCTGGCCCCAGGGAAAACAAGGGCCCGCAGCACGAAATCGCGTCGATTGTATTCATTTCTAGTCAATAACTTAACTCTATCCGAGAGGCAAGAACGATTGCAGCTGCTGAAAGCCCCCCATCTGGTTCGTGGCCACCTTACCGTCGCGAGACTCTTGCCCCTCTGCCGGTTTTTGGGGGCCTGCGCTCTTCGGTCTTTGACTCTCGACTTTCGACATTTCGAATCGCAAGAGGATTCTGCTGATGTCCGCCTAGGTCGTGACCTTTTCAGCGATCGCCTTCGCCTGCGTAAACAGCAGGAGGTAGTCGTGCCCACCGCCCTTCGAGTCGGTCCCGGACATGTTGAACCCGCCGAAGGGATGACCACCCACTAGCGCCCCCGTGCATTTCCGGTTCAGATACAGATTGCCGACGAAGAACTCTTCTGCGGCCTTTTCCAGCTTCTTCCGGTTGCGTGTGTAGGCGGCGCCCGTCAGCCCGTATTCTGTGTTGTTGGCAATTTCCAGGGCGTCGTCGAAGTCCCGAGCTTTGATGACCGCCAGCACCGGCCCGAAAATTTCTTCCTGGGCGAGGCGAGCTTTGGGCGCAATGTCGGCGATGACGGTAGGCTGGATAAAGTGGCCCGGCCCAGAGACTTCGTCCCCCCCGGTCACGAGGCGCCCTTCTTTCTTGCCGATGGCGATGTATTCCAAGATCGATTTTTTTGCGCCCGCGTTGATGACCGGCCCCATGTAGTATTCCAGTTTTTCCGAGGGGCCCACCTGGATCTGCTCGACGCGCCGCTTGAGTTTCTCGAGGAAGGGTTCGTAGACCGACTCCACCACGATGGCCCGCGAGCAGGCGGAGCACTTCTGGCCCTGGTAGCCGAACGCCGATACGGCTACGCCCTCGACAGCCGCGTCGAGGTCCACCTCGTTGTCCACGACAATGGAGTCCTTACCGCCCATCTCCGCGATCACGCGCTTGATCCAGATCTGCCCCGGCGCGGTCTTGGCCGCGACCTGGTTGATCCGCAAGCCCACTTCTTTGGAGCCCGTGAAGGCGATGTAGCGCGTTCGGGGATGCCCCACCAGAACATCACCCACCGTCCCTCCCGGACAGGGGAGGAAGTTCACCACCCCGGGCGGCATGCCCGCCTGCTCCAGGGCCTCGAAAAACTTCCACGCGATTGCCGGCGAATCGCTCGAGGGTTTCAACACCACCGTGTTGCCCGACACAATGGAGGCTGTCGCCATGCCCACCAGAATCGCCAGAGGAAAATTCCAGGGAGGGATCACTGCTCCGACGCCGAGAGGAATGTACTTGAGGTAATTCTTTTCACCCGGGACTGGAGTGAGGGGTTGGGGCCCGCCCAGGCGCAGCATTTCGCGGCTGTAGAATTCCGTGAAGTCAATGGCCTCCGCGACGTCAGCGTCGGCCTCCGGCCAGGTCTTGCCCACTTCATAAACCATCCAGGCCGCAAAATGGTATTTCCGCTCGCGGAGAATCTTGCCGGTCGCGAGCAGCAATTCCGCACGCCTCTCGAACGGAGTGCGGCTCCAGGTTTTGAAAGCTTCGTCGGCAACGCGCACCGCGCGTTCCGCCAGCCCCGCGTCGGCCTTCGAGAAGACTCCCACCACCTGGTCTTTGTAGCTGGGGTTGTAGTCGAAGAGCTTGTCCTGCGTACTCACCCGCTCGCCCCCGATGACCAGCTCGTACTCCCGGCCCAACTCCTTGCGGACTTCCTCGAGAGCTTCCTCCATCTTGCGCCGGTGCTCGGGGTTATTCTTAAAATCGCTCAGCGGTTCGTTCTTGAAATCCGGCAGTTGCATGATGATGCCTCCCAGCGATGATTTAAGAAACAGGAATTATATAGGATGTTTAGGAGCCGCGATAGGCGTTGAAGTGCAGAATTCACTATTCACAATTCACTATTTTGGTCCGACGACCGGATTCGTCAGCGTTCCAATCCCCTCGACGGTGATGCTGACCGTGTCGCCCGGCTTGAGGAAGACGGGAGGCTTGCGAAAAACCCCCACTCCGGGCGGCGTCCCCGTGGAAATCAAGTCGCCGACTTCCCAAGTGGCCGACTGGGACAGGTAGCTGATCAGGTAGGGAACTTTGAAGATCAAGTTGCTGGTATTCGAGTCCTGCATGGTCTGGCCGTTGAGCGTGAGGGAAATCCGCAGGTTGTGAGGGTCGCGGACCTCGTCGGGGGTAACGATCCAGGGCCCCGTGGGGGCGAAGGTGTCACAGCTCTTTCCCCGGTACCACTGCTTGTCGCTGAACTGCATGTCGCGCGCGCTCACGTCGTTGAGAATCAGGTAGCCGGCAATATGCTCGTGCGCCTTTTCTTCCGGAATGTGTTTTCCGCCCTTGCCCATCACCACCGCGAACTCCGCTTCGTAGTCCACCTGAGTGGAATTCGAGGGGAGCACGATGGGGTCGCCCGGACCGCCGATCGTATTCGGGGACTTCAGGAAGAAAATCGGCTTCGAGGGCGGCTCGATGCCCTGCTCGCGCGCGTGGTCGGCGTAGTTCTGGCCGATGCAAATGATTTTGCCGGGGCGCGCCACAGGCGCGCGGAGCCGCGCTTTAGGAAGGGGAGTCAGGAGCTCCTTCGTTGCTTTCTTCGTGGCCGATTCTTCGGTCAGGGACTTGGTGATGGTCCCCAGGGCGCGGAGGTATCTGGTCCCGCGCGCCAGGAGCGCGATCATGTCGCGCGGCGGCGCTCCGCTCTTGCGGACGACGCCCACTGCGGACTTGATTTTGGGGTTTGAGATGCGCCCCTTCGCGCACAACTCGAGGGCCGTTTCCACATCGACAATGGAATTGCCCTCGACTACTCCCAGGCGTAGCTGCTTTCGCAATTCGTAGGTGACGAGTTTCATTTTGGATAAAGTCGGCAGTCGAAAGTCAAAGGTCGAACGTCAAAAACTGGCTCCCCACTGTCCTGCTCCTTTCTGCTTTGAGGCGATTTCTTTTCTTTACTCTTCGACCTTCAACTTCTCCGTGCCTACTCTCCCATCAGCCTGAATAAATAGTGTCCTGACCCAACGTCGAAGACGTAGGCGTCCTGTTCGTGTCTTCCTGCATTGATGCCGGGGGTCCCGGGAACAAACCGGCCCTGCTCCCAGATGACGTGGTCGCCCTCCTTCACCGTAATTTCCGTCATGGGGTCCAGGCGGGGAAGGACCACCTGCGCGTCGCTATTCACCGGGATTTCCACTTCCAGGGTGACGGAGCCCGGGGCGTGCGTCCAGGAGGAGGAAACGGTCCCACGCACCGTCCGCACAGTGCCGCTGGCCCAGGTCAAGTCCTCGACCATCCGGGGCTCGATGCGGATGTGTTCGTAGCCCGCGGTGCCCGGTTGGTTGTCGATGCCCGCCAGCGCCTGATAGAACCACGCGCCCAGGCTGCCGAACATGGGATGGTTATGGGAGTTCATGGCCGGGCCGGCTTTGTTTTGCCAGAGTTCCCACAGCGTGGTGGCGCCGCTCTCCACCATGTATCCCCAGCTCGGGTAAGTGGTCTGTGTTGCCAATTCGTAAGCCAGGTCGCTTCGGCCCATCCGGGTCAGCAAAGGCAGCAGGTATTTCACTCCGATGAACCCGGTGGTGAGGTGAGTGTTCTGCGTATAAACGATGTCGTTTTCCAGGTTGCCGGCCACGCCGCCGCGCGCCTCTTTCGGGACGATGTCGAGGAAGAGCGGCAGCGTGTTGGCCGTCTGGGTTCCGTTGGCATAATTTCCCGTCTTCGGATCGTAGAACTCGCGGTTGAACGCCTCCTGGATTTCCTTCGCGAGCTGCGTATAGCTCTGAGCGTCCGCGGACTTGCCCAGGAGCTGGGCCATCTTTGCGAGGATTTGGACGTCCCAGCAATAATAGAAGTCGGAAACCACGGCACCGGGTGTCTTCACGATGGAGACCCAGTCACCGTAGTAGCTGTAGCGCAGGACGTTGTCCGGGGCCTTCGAGCGGAGAAATTCCACGTACTTCTTCAGCCCCTCGTAATGCTCCTCCAGGATGCGGCGATCGCCGTACTGCTGGTACATGTACCAGGTAATGAGAGGGTAGGCGGTTCCCCAGGCCGGGTCGGCGGGGCGCTGGCCGTAGCGGTGGGGGACCGTGTCGGTGACGGTGCCGTCCGTTCCCTGATCGTCACGAATGTCTCTCACGAAATTGGTGTAGAAGGCCGCCATGTCGAAGTTGAGCATGGCTTCCTCCGCGGTCACTTGCGCGTCGCCCAGCCATCCCTGCCGCTCGTTGCGCTGGTCGCAGTCCGTCGGGATGCTATGCAGGTTGGTGGACTGACCCCAGCGGATGAGGTGCTGGATCTGGTTCAGGATGGGTTTGGAGGCGGCGAAGTTTCCTGCGGACTCCACCGCGCTGTGGACCACGCGCCCGCGCACCGAGTCGGGGCCGGGCGTGCCCGGAAAGCCCGTTACTTCCACGTAGCGGAACCCGTGATAGGTGAAGTGCGGCTCAAAGACCTCGCCCGCCGGGTCTCCCCGCAGGACATAAACGTCGCGCGATTTGGCTGCCTCCAAGTTGTCGCGGTTGATCATCCCGTTGTCGTAGATTTCTTCCGCAAAGCGCAGTCTCACTCGCGTCCCGCGGGGGCCCTGCACGCGCAATTGCAGCCATCCGGAAAAGTTCTGGCCCATATCGAAAACGTACATGCCGGGATGAGGGCTGGAGAGCGAACGCGGCGCCAGGGTGTCCACCGCGCGGATGGGCGGCATCATCTCCGCCGAAAGCACCCCGCCGGGGGCTTTCACGACCTGCGCCGCGGACCACCCCGCGGCGTCATATTCCGGCGAGTCCCAGCCCGGGGTTTCCATTGTGGCGTCGTAAATCTCGCCGTCATAGACGCTGTCGCTGACGATGGGCCCCGCATGACCCTTCCACTCGGGCGTGCTCGTAATCGTGATGCGCTTTCCATTCTCCAGCTCGATGTTCATCTGGAACAGGAGCGCCCGCGATTTGTACCAGCCTTCCCCCAGCATGACTCCCACGGCATTCGGACCGTGCCGGAGGCGGCGCGTCACATCATAGGTGGAGTAAAGCACGCGCTTGTCATAGGTGGTGAAACCCGGATCGAGCACGTTCCTTCCCACTTTTTCCCCGTTGATCCTCAGCTCGTAATAGCCCAGCCCGCAAATGTAGGCGCGCGCGCGAGCTACCGCATCAGGGAGCTGAAACTCCGTGCGAAGCTGATTGGCTCCGCCGATCCACTCGGCCTTCCAATCTTCGGGTGAGAGCAGACCCATCTCAAACTGTGCGGGCTTGCTGTACGGGCTCGGGTTGCCGTCCTTATCCCAGGTGCGGACCTTCCAGTAGTAGGCGTGCCCACTCTCCAGGGGCTTGCCGCTGAAAGCCACCTGCGTGGAATCCGCGGATTCCACCTTGCCGCTGTCCCATTGATCGCCTTTGTCCTGCTCGAGGAGCGCGGGCCGAGTGGCCACCAAGACCTGATAGGCGGTTTGCTTTTGGGCGCGCTCGCTGTGCTCCAGCACCCAGGCGAAGCGTGGCTGGCGGACGTCGATTCCCAGCGGATCCCTCAAATATTCGCAACGCAAATTCCCCGGCGCCATCGGCCCGTCCGCTGCCCTCAGGGGGTACACAGTCCAGGCCAAGCAGACGACGAACAGCGCACTAAGGCAAAACATTCCTCGTGGTTTGTTCATAACTCACCTCTCGGAATAAGAGCGGAAATAGGAAGTAGGAAGTTGGGGTTGTTTCTCCCCACTTCCTACTTCCTACTTCCGCCTTCCGCCTTCCAAAGTTGCCGAAAACTCTTCGGCGCCAGGGCCGGGAGGTCCCGGCCTTCGGTCCACCGCGACGCCGGGTAGAAGGGGATGCGGCGAATCCAAGCCTGGCGGGCGAAGACAACCTGCCCCCAGCGCGCCAGGCGGCTCCCCAGGGAGTAAAGGAGCGGGCGCTTCATGACCGCGGCCCAAAGCCGCATGGAAGTGCGCTCGCCGAGCAGGGCTTCGGGAGGTTGGGGCGCCGGCGCGTTTTCCTGCACTTCGCTTCGCAGGTGAAGCAGCAGGTCCGGAATATTGATCTTCACCGGGCAGACCTCGCGGCAGGCCCCGCATAACGAAGACGCGAAGGGCAGCTCGCGCGCCGGCTGCAGGCCCACAAGTTGCGGCGTCACCAGCGCCCCGATGGGACCGCTGTAAACCCAGCCGTAAGCGTGCCCGCCGATCTTCCGATACACGGGGCAGGTATTCAGGCAGGCGCCGCAGCGGATGCAATACAACGCCTCGCGCATTTTGGGGTCCGCGAGCGTGGCAACGCGGCCGTTGTCCACCAGGACCACGTGCATTTCTTCCGGGCCGTCTTCCCCGGGGCGGCGCGGGCCGGTCAGCATCGAGGTATAACTCGTCAGCTTTTGCCCGGTGCCCGAGCGCCCCAGCACGCGCAGGAACACGCCCAAGTCCTGGAAGCGCGGGATCAGCTTCTCAATGCCCACCAGCGCCACGTGCACGCGCGGCGCCGTGGTGCAGAAGCGGATGTTCCCTTCGTTTTCGACCGTCACCACCGTGCCCGTCTCCGCCACCAGGAAATTCCCGCCGCTCACCCCCAGCCCCGCCTGCGCGAACATTTCCCGCAGGGCGCGCCGCGCGATGCCCGTTAGCTTTTCGGGCTCCTCAGTGGGCTCCGACTGGAGATGACGGGTGAACAGGCGCGAGACGTCTCCGCGCGTCATGTGGATGGCTGGCGCCACAATATGCGCGGGACGCTCGCCGGCGAGCTGGATGATGAATTCTCCCAGGTCGGTTTCCACCGCGCGAACTCCGGCGGCCTGGAGCGCCTGGTTGAGTTCGATTTCTTCGCTCACCATGGATTTCGCTTTCACCACTTCCCGCGCCCCGGCGCGCCGGGCGATTTCCAGGACGATGGCGCACGCTTCTTCCCCCGTAGTGGCCCAGTGCACCTGCCCGCCCCGCCGCTCCAGGTTGTCGGCGAACTGCTCCAGGTAATAGTCCAGGTGTTCCATCACCTCGCGCTTCAAGGCGCTGGCGCGCTCGCGCAGGCGCTCCCAGCCCGGCACCTCGCGCAGCGCCTCGCGCCGGTGGTTGAACAACCGCAGGGTCGAGGAGCGGTACGCCTCCTGGAGATGCTCGTCCGCCAGCGCCCGGTTACCGAGCTCGTGGATTTCGTTACTGTGAACTTCGTGCCCAGCCATGGCTTTCGACGTAGACGGTAGACAGCACACGGGGGCCGACGAATCGCTCCCGTCTCCCACCTACTACCTACCACCTACCTTCTTTCCAACAACTCTGCCAAATGAATCGTCTTGAGCGGCAGCCCCTGGCGATGAATGAGCCCGGCAAGGTGCATCAGGCATCCCGAGTCGTTGGCCACCAGGAACTCGGCGCCGGCCTGGCTGGCCGCGCGCAGCTTGTCTTCGCCCATGGCCACCGAGACCTCAGGAAACTTTACGGAGAAAGTCCCGCCAAAACCGCAGCAGAGCTTGTCGTCCGTCATTTCCACCAGGTCGATGCCTCGCACTTGCCGCAGGAGCTTGCGGGGCGGCTCAGCGATGCCCAGTTCGCGCAGGAGATGGCAGGAGTCGTGGTAGGCCACGCGATGCGCGAAGCGCGCGCCCACGTCCTCAACCTTCAGGACCTCTATCAAGAATTCTGAAAACTCGTAGAAACGGCCCTTCAACCGTTCCCACTTGTGGAGCAGGCCGGGGTCGCCGGCGAACAGTTCGGGGTAAAACACGCGCACCATGGAAGTGCAGGAGCCCGAAGGCGCTACCACGTAGTCCGCGTCCTCGAACAAGTCGAGGACGCGTGCGGCCACTTCCTTCGCTTCCTGGCGGTAGCCGGTGTTGAACGCCGGTTGCCCGCAACAGGTCTGCGCGGGATTGAACGTTACCTCCACATCCAGCCTTCGCAGGATTTTGACGACGCATTCACCGACCTGGGGAAAGAACTGGTCGCCGATGCACGTAATGAAGAGAGCCACCGTGGGTTTCGCCATGGTCTTGCGAGATGGCAACGCTAATGGAAATCAGCGTCGAGGTCAAGCGCCCTGTCATTCACGCATCACCCATTCCCCATCCTCCGCTTGACTGCACCCAACGACCGATGGTGAGATAGCTTCTGTAGCGGCGATGTCTCATCGCCGAACCTTCTGCAGTTGAGGTGAACCATGCGAAGGATTCTCATGCTGAGTATCGCGACCTTGTTCGTGTGCCTGGCGTCCTCGACCATCGACGCGCAACGGGGCCCCGACCCGGAAGGCCAGCCCACCATGCTGCGCGAGGGAGCGTTGGCTTCCTATTGGATCTGGCACGACGCCGATGGTTATCATTTGCGGACCACCACCGCGCATGACCGGCGCAACTTCTCCGGCCACATCGAATTCTCCGGCGGGAACGGATGGGCGAGGGCCTACCAGCTCAGACAGAATGATGAGGTGAAACTCACCAACCAGGGCATAGCGTTCCACCTGGCTACCGAGCGCGACCTGAATGGGTTCGATTTCCGCATGGACTATGGCACCCAGGCCACGCTTTCCTTGCAACTGGACGACGACAAGGGTTCGAAAGTTATCGAGCACGTCTTCCTGGGCCAGAACAACGCGCATCCCATCTCAAACCCGTTTACGATTTACGGGCAATAGGAAACGTAGCGCAGGGCCCGCCCTCCGGCCCCGCGGCTTTTCCAGGCCGTGCCGCATTCGGGCACGGACAATTTTCTTGAATCACAGTCGCGGAAGGAAAGACGGAATCGCATGCATTACCTTCTTTTCTATGAAGCCGGTGAAGACTATGTTTCCAGGCGCGCGGAATTTCGGGAGGCGCACCTGGAAAGAGCCTGGCAGGCGAGCGCGCGGGGCGAATTGGTGTTGGGCGGCGCACTTGCGGCCCCGGTGGACGGTGCCGTGTTGTTGTTCCAAGGCGACTCCCCGGAGGTGGCGGAGAAGTTTGCCAGGGCTGATCCTTATGTGACGAATGGGCTGGTGAAGCGATGGCACGTCCGCGAATGGACAACGGTTGTAGGGGAGGACGCCGCAACGCCCGTCAGGGCGAATACCGTGGCTGTCGGTAAGGCAAACAAGTCCTCAGCCCTGCCGGCGGCAGGCAAGCGACGGAAGGGTTTTCCAGCGTAAGGCGATTCTGGTCTCGTGCCAATGTCCGCAGCAAACTCCCAAGGATCATGCTGTAGTCGCTTGCGGTGCTTGCCCCTCGGCCCCGGCGGAGAACTTCAGGCGGGCGGCGATGGACTGAATTTGCTCGAGTGAGAGGGTGCCCTCGAGCGCGGCGATTTGCACCGCAGCATTGCCCGCCGCGGCCGCTTCGCTCGGCCCGCGGAGGATTTCAAAACCAGTTAACTGGCCGGTCAGTCGGTTGAGGGTTTCATTCTTCACGCCACCGCCGACGATGGCGACGCGTTCGATTTTTTTGCCGGAGATTTGGCCGAGTTCAGCAATCACTTCCGCATAGCGCCGCGCCAGGCTGCGAAAGATAATGGCAGCCAGTTCCGTGGGACGCGTCTCTTCTTCAAACCCTTGGGCGCGCAACCCGGCGTTGATCCGGGCCACCATATTGCCCGGCGCCAGGTAGGTGGTTTCCTCGGCGATAAAGAAAGGTCCCTCGGCCGGCATTCCTGCGCACTGCTCGGCAAGCTCCGCGGCGGTCAACGAAACCCCTGCGGCGTTCCACTCGCGCAGGCATTCCTGGATAAGCCAGAGGCCGATAACATTCTTCAAGAAGCGGACGCTGCCTGCCACGCCGCCTTCGTTCGTGAAATTCTTCTCCAGCCCCTGCTCGCTGACCACGGGGTTTTCGAGGACCGTGCCCACCAGCGACCACGTCCCCGAGCTGATGAAGGCCAAGCCCTGGTGCGGGTAGGGGATCCCGGCCACCGCGGAACCCGTATCGTGGCACGCCGGGGCGATCACCTGGACGTTCGCAAGCCCCACCCGCTGCGCCAATTCCCGACTGATCATGCCCAGCCGTGTGCCGGGCTTGGCGAGGGAAGGAAATTTCTCCAGGCTCAGGTCGAGCGCCCCCGTCAATTCCTTCGACCAGGTTCGCGAACGAACGTCGAGCAGTTGCGTGGTGCTGGCTTCGGTGTACTCGGCGGCAGCCGCGCCGGCCAGACGATAATGGAAGTATTCCGGAAGAGTCAGCCAGTAGGCCGCGCGTTCCCATTCCTGGGGAAATTCCGCGCGGTGGGCCAGCAACTGGTAGAGCGTATTAAAAGGCAGAAACTGAATGCCCGTGATTTCATAAATCCGGCTCTTGGGAATCTTCGCGAAGGCCTGCTCCATTTGCGGCAGGTTGCGCGCGTCGCGGTAACAATAAGCCCGGCCGATGGTGTGGCCCGTCCGGTCGAGAAGCACATAATCTACTCCCCAACCATCCACGCCCACACTGGCGATCCGCCCCTGGGCCTTCGCTCCGGCAGCGCGCAGGCCCGTCTGAATTTCCAGCCAGAGCCGTTCCACGTCCCACACCAGGTGGCCGGCCTCCTCGCGCGGGCCGTTGGGGAAGCGGTGGACTTCCTCCAGGGTGCCCTCGTTGCCCCTCCAGCGGCAAAGCACCACGCGGCCGCTCTCGGCGCCCAGGTCCACGGCGACGACATCTCGGGTCCCTTTCATCGCAGAAATGCCTCCGTGAGCCCGCCATCGACGGGAATCAGGTGTCCCGTGGTTTTCGCGGCTCGGTCGCTGGCCAGCCAGCAGATGGCTTCGGCACAATCGCGCGGGCTGATGGGTCGCTTGGTGAGCGTCCGTTGCGCATAAAAATCCGCCAGCTTGCTGCGCAGCTCTTCGGTTGGCTCCTCTTCGCGGAAAGCGATCTGGTACTTGCTGAGGGAGGCGATCACCCGCTCGCGCGGGAACATCGTGGAGCCTTCCACGACGGTCGCCGGAGCAATGGCGTTCACACGCACCAGCGGCGCCAAGCCTACGGCGAATTCCCGCACCAGGTGGCTCACGGCGCTTTTGCTCACGTCGTACGCTTCGCTTCCCCACTTGGGCACGACGGCGTTGGCGGAGCCGGTCAAGACGACGACCGCGGGCAGGCCCTGGGCCAGGAAGATCTTTTTCGCTTCGTCCACCAGCAGGTAGTTGCCGGTAATGTTGATGTCCAGCGTCTTCCTCCACTGCTCGTCGGGGAAGCGCCCGCTCGCGTCGGGAGGGAGGAAGACAGCGGCGGTATTGATGAGCCCATCCAAACCCCCGAAGCGCAGGACGGTCTCGCGGAGCGCGGCCGCGATGCTGGCGCGTTCGACCAGGTCAAGCGCGCAGCACGCTACGGCTTCCGCAGATGCGAGGCGCGCCGCTTCCCCTGCGGTCTCTGAGGCGGCGTTGGCGTCCTTGTCCGCGATCATGACGTGCGCGCCTTGCTCGGCTAATCGCAAAGCCGTGGTGCGGCCGATGCCGCTGCCCCCGCCCACCACCAGGAAAATCTTCCGGCTAAATTCTTTTTCCGGAGGCTGGCGGCGAAGTTTCGCGACCTCGAGTGTCCAGTACTCTATCCCGAAGGCTTCCGCCAGGGGAAGCGCAACGTAGTTGTCGTGGCTGCCGAACAGCGCGGAGTCTTCCGGGCGCGGCGCCTGCGGCAGAGGTCCGAGCGGCCTGCCCTCCGGAGCCCCCGCGGCGTCGGAAGAGGGGCCATCCTCGCCCAGAGAAGTTGCGCCTGCCATCACCTGGATGGCGTTGACGTAGAACTCTCCGGTGATGCGCGCTTCGGTCTTGTTCTTGCCAAAGGTGAACATGCCCAGGCCGGGAATCAAAACCACACTGGGGTCCGCGCCGCGCTGGGGAGGCGAGTCGGTCTTGGCGAAAGTGCGGTAGTAGGCTCCGTACTCCTCGCGATACTTTTCCGTCCCTGCCCGGATTTTCTCCTTGAGTGCCGCGGCGCCCTCCACTTCCGGATTCCAATCCACGTAGAGAGGGCGAATGCGCGTGCGAACGAAGTGGTCGGGACAACTGGTGCCCAGGTGAGCTAAGGCCGTAGCGTCATGCGCGTTCACAAATCCCAGCACTTCCGGCGAGTCATTGTAGTGCCCAATGACGCGCCGTTCGCTCCCCAGGCCACCCCGCAGGCAGGGAAGAATCTCCGCCGCCAGGGCGCGGGGATGGGTGCGCGCGGCGCTTGCCTGCTCGGCCATATGACGCGGCCCTCCAAACAACCGCCTGCCGCGCCGCTGCTGGTGTTCCAACACGAATTCGCCGAGCTGGTCAATGAGTGTCAGGCTGTTCAGGTAGCACTCGCGCGAAGTGTTCCCCCAGGTAAAGAGGCCGTGTCCGCCCAAAATCAAACCGTCGCATTCAGGATGAGAATCCACCGTGCGGCGCAGCCAAAGGGCCAGCTCGAAGCCAGGCCGTTTCCAGGGAAGCCACACCAGGCGGCGGGCGAAGCGGCGGTTGAACTCTTCGAGCTTTCCAAGGGCGTTGGCGCTGGCGGCCAGGGCGATCCCCCAGTCCGGGTGGAGGTGATCGACGTGTTTGAAAGGCAGCAGAGCGTGCAGCGGGGTGTCGATGGAGGGCGCCACGCGGCTCTCACCAAAGGCCGCCAAGGGGTAAAAGTCCACCATCTCATCTTCATACTCGCGGCCGCGGTAGCGAGCGCGCAATTGCTCGAAGCGGTCGAGGTAGAGGAGGGAGAACCCCTCGCGGCCCATGCTGCCCAGGTCGCCCCCGCTGCCTTTCACCCCCAGGACGCGCGCCGGCTGGCCGGTGAAAGGGTCGGGAAGCTCGAACTTGGCGCTCGTGTTGCCTCCCCCGAAGTTGGTCAGGCGCAAGTCGGCGCCCAGCAGGTTCGAGCGGTAGCGCAGAAGCTCCAGGGGATCGTTTTCCCACTGGCGTGCGCGCGTTTCGTCCCAAAGGTCCCTAAGGTATTTCATAAAAAAGTCCGATGTCCGAAGTCAGAAGAAGTCCACAGTTGACAGTCGACAGTCTACAGCGAGAATCCGAGACGCGGTGGTTTGTACTTTCGACTGTTGACTGTCGACTGTCGACTGTCGACTGTTCTTAGGCATAGCTCGCCACGGCGCCCCGGTTCTTCTCCGCGCGCTGGCGGGTGATGTGTTCGAGATAGCCGGAGGCGCGGAAGGCCGCCAGAGGGTCTTCCGCCAAGCCCTTGGAGCGCCGCCATTCGCGCAGCAGCGGCCGCACGTCGGTGGCAAAAGCCTGCTTCAAGCATTCCTCGGCATCAATCAGGGCGCATTGCTGCTGGTAATCCGACAGCTTCGCATGATCAACCAGGCCCGCCTTAGCGTAGAGTTCCTGGGCGGTCACCGCGGTCTGAATCATCTCTTCAATTTTGTTCTTGAGGTTGTGGCTCTGATCGATCATGTAAGCGATGTCGGCGCGCTTTTTCTCTTCCCATTCAAAGAACGCGATTTCATGGAAAATCCGGAAAACCTGATAAGGATCGATGGACCCGATTGTCAGGTCGTCGTCGGCGTAGCGGCGGTCGTTGAAGTGGAAGCCGCCCAGCATGTCCTCACTGAGCAGCCAGGCGACGATTTGCTCGATGTTTTGCGCCTGGTAGTGATGTCCGGTATCCACCAGAACCCGGGCGCGAGGCCCGGCGGCGCGGGCCATCAGCAAGGCCATTCCCCAGTCAGCGATGTCGGTGTGATAGAAGGCCGGCTCGAAGGGCTTGTACTCCACCAGCATGCGCTGCTCGGGCGAGAGCTTGGCATGCACGGCCTTCAGGCCTTCTTCAAACCACTGCCGGCGGCGGCGCATGGGCGCCGTGCCGGGATAGCTTGACCCGTCGCCGAACCAGAGCGAAACGTCCCGGCTGCCCGTCTGTTTGCCGATCTCCACGCAGTCCAGGATGTGCTGCAAGGCGCTTTGGCGGATCTGCGCGTCGGGGTTGGCCAGCGACCCGTACTTGTAAATCTGGTCTTGAAACACATTGGGATTGATCGAGCCGACGCGGACGCCGTGCTTTTCCGCCAGGCCCATCACCTGGCGCGTGCTCTTCAGCCCCTCCGGAAAATCCCAGAGCACGTGCACGGCGACGCTCGGACAGCAGCCCGTGAACCGGTGCACCTGGCCGGCGTCGCTCAGCTTCTCCTCGATCGAGGTGGCGGCGGCGGGTTGAATGAATTTCCCGAAGCGCGTCCCCGTGTTGGCAAACCCCCAGGAGGGAATTTCGATGTGGAATGTCTCAAGACGCTTCCAGATAGTTTCTTGTGTGCTCGCGGCCATGGGTCACCTCCGGCACGATGAGTCTAGTTGCTGTCTCGCCGAGCGTCAAGGAGAGTGAATAGTTGTCAGTTCTCCGTCGTCAGTTGTAGTCAGGAAGAGCGGGACCGCCCCACTGGTGAGGAAGAAGCGCAGTCGCACGGAACTGACTACTGACAACTGACGACGGAGAACTGATCGCAGACCTAGCAGCATGATAGAATAATCCCAACCATGAGCCTTGCCAGCCGCATTCGAGCCCTGTTCCGCTTGTTCCTCCTGTTTACCGTGCTGGTGGCGGCGGCCCTCGTTAGCGCTATCACCACCATCCGTCTAACTATCCACGGTCACCAGGAAACCATGCCGAAGCTTGTGGGGATGCCGCTCGAATCCGCGCAACGTCTGGCGAGCGGGCTGGGTTTCGAGCTGACGGTCGAGGACAAGGTTTACAGCAAGCAATATGCCGCCAGCGAAATCGTTTCTCAGGAGCCTCCGGCCGGCACGCGCGTCAAAATGGGCCAGCACGCCCACGTGCTGGTGAGCCTGGGCCCGCCGCAGGTTAACGTGCCCAAACTGGTGGGCAGCAGTATGCGCGTGGCAAGAATCGAGGCGATCCAAAGAGGTCTTACCCTGGGCGACGTCGCCATCGTCCACTTTCCCGGAAGCGACGCCGACCAAGTCGTAGGCCAAGACCCGCCCGCGGAATCGGCCCAGGTGCGCACTCCCGCCGTCAACCTGCTGGTTAGCCTCGGCGATGTCCCCTCCGCCTACCTCTGCCCCAGCTTTCTCGGCCAGCGAATTAACGACGTGCGCAAGGAAATTGAGAAAGCTGGGATGAAGGTTGGGCAGGTCACCCCCATTCCTACCGATAGCCCCAACAAAGGAGTCGTCCTAACCCAATCCCCGCCCCCGGGAAGTAAAATCGGCTCTGACGCGGTGTTTAGCTTCCAAGTTTCCCAGTAGCGCCGGGCCTTAGTCCGTCGAGTGGCGACATGCCGCCCTGGCGGTTCGATTTTGCCAACCGTCCCTGAGCGAAGTCGGAGGGATGGACGGCGCTACAGGTATACGTCTTGTTTGAGATTCAGCGAGCCAGTCCGTTAGAAAACCGTGACTTTTGGTCGTCCGGGTCGCCTCTGGACGGACTTCAAGTCCCTCACGCCTGTTGAGAAACCCCATACCTACGGCATGAGAACTGCAACACAGTGCCCGAGAAAGGCTGGCTTCGGGATTAGGAAGTACGAAAGTGTCCCTTGCCGGAAAGGAAAATGCGCGTAATGCCCCAACGGGCGCCACTCAACGACCCAAGGCTCAGCAAGGCGGAGGAGGTGCCATGGGCCAAGTCACTCTGTGGTTCATACGTGCGACCGATTGGACACTACAGGGCCGGGTTCTTGGTACTTTCCCTACTCCTCTCCGCGTCCTTCCTCCATGCCGCGGACGATTGCCTTTCCTGCCACGCTCCCTCCACCGGACTGACGAACTCCCATGGCAAAGCCGTCACAGTGAATGCCGGGGCACTTGCTGCGAGCGTCCACAAGGATTTTCGCTGTGTGGACTGCCACGCCGGTGCTGCGAAATTCCCACATACCGCTAAGACGGCGTCGGCCTCGTGTTTGGCGTGCCACGCGGATGTTCCCGCGCAACTTGCCTCCAGCGCGCACGCGGCGCTCGGCAAACCTGATAGTTCCGAGACCTGCGTCACCTGTCATGGCCAGCACGATGTGGTCAAGCCCGCGACGCGGGGCGCACAGTTTTGCGCCACCTGCCATGAAGCTGAAGCGAAGCAATTTGCGGCGAGCGTTCACGGCCAGGCGCGACGCCGGGGAGTCGATGAAGCGCCCAGTTGCGGGGACTGCCACCGGGCAGCCCACCAGGTCGTGGCGGCAGACGCGCCGAACTCTCCGGTCAACAAGCTGAACCTGCCCCAGACCTGCGGGCATTGCCACTCGGACCCCGCGCTGGCCGCCAAGTTCATGTTCGCGGTAGCCAAGCCCGTGGAAGCTTACGAGGCCAGCGTGCACGGGCGCGCCGTCCGCGCCGGCAACCTGAAGGCCGCGGCGTGCAACGACTGCCACGGCGTGCACGACATCCTTCCGGCGGATGACCCGCGCTCGCCAATCTTCAAGTTCCGAGTTGCCTCGACCTGCGCGAAGTGTCACCCGCAGGTGTTCGCTCAGTACAAGGACAGCATTCACGGCCGCGCCATCTTGGCGGGCGTTGACGCTGCGCCCACCTGCACCGACTGCCACGGCGAGCACCGCATCCTGGCTGCCGACGACCCCAAGTCGCCGGTTTATGTCGCCAACATTTCCCGCGTCACTTGCTCGCACTGCCACGCCGACCAGAGGCTAAACGCGCAGTTTGCCCTCCCCACCGGACAGGTGTCGACTTACGAAAACAGCTACCATGGCCTGGCGGCGCGGGAAGGTTCCCAGAGCGTGGCCAATTGCGCAAGCTGCCACGGCGTGCACAACATCCTGCCCTCCAACAATCCCCGCTCAACCATCGCTAAGGCCAACCTGCCCCGGACTTGCGGCAAGTGCCACCCGGATGCCGGCAGGAAGTTTGCCCTGGGGCCGGTCCACGTGCTGCCGGCTTCAAAAGCCGAGAGCCGCTGGCTCTACTACGTCCGGCTGTTCTACCTCTTCACTATTCCCACCGTCGTGGGGTTCATGCTGCTTCACAATCTCGCTGATTGGTTGCGCAAGATGCGCCGCCACCTGGCCCAATACCGGATGCTCCCCTCGCCGCTCCGCCTCACCCTGAGCGAGCGAGTCCAGCACGCGCTGCTGCTATCGAGCTTCATCACCCTGGTGATTACGGGCTTCATGCTGAAGTTTCCGGAGAGCTTCTGGGCGGCGCCGCTGGTGAGGTGGGAGGATGGCTTCCCGTTGCGCGGCTTGGTGCATCGCATCGCAGGGGTGGTGTTGATCGGCGCGGGCTTCTATCACCTTCTCTATCTCGCCCTGAGCCGCGCGGGACGGCGAGACCTGCGGGCCATGCTGCCCCAGGTCCGGGACGTGCGTGACGCCGTCCACGCCGTCGGTTACAACCTGGGGTACCGTCGCGAGGGGCCGCTCTACGCCAAGTTCAATTATGCGGAGAAGCTCGAGTACTGGTCGCTGGTCTGGGGAACGGTGGTCATGGCGGTGACGGGGGTTCTGCTCTGGGCGCACAATTTTGTTCTGGAGTACTTTACCAAGCTGGTGATCGACGTCGCCACCGCCATTCACTTCTACGAAGCCATCCTGGCGACTCTGGCCATTGTCATCTGGCACTTCTATGCCGTCATCTTCGATCCGGACGTTTACCCTCTGAGGTGGACCTTCGTGAATGGCCGCGCGCCGGAACATGAGATTCGGGAGGAAGAAGAGAGCGCGGATGCGAATTCTGCCTCCCAGCCGCCCGAGGTTGGCTCACAGCCTCTAACGCCGCCTGCCGCCGATAGCGAGCCCGTCCCGGCCTCCAACTCCATGCCCCCCAACAAACGCCCCAACTGAGCAGGCAATTGATAAACGTACAGGAATGCTGTACATTAAAGGGGGAGGTGGCAATTGGCCGTCGAGACCACCTACACGAGTCTGCGAGAGAATCTGGCCACGGTGTTGAAGCGCGTGGCTGATGACCGCGAGGTCGTCATTGTGCGCCGCAGGAGCACCAGGGATGTTGCCCTCGTTCCCGCCGAGGAACTGGCGGGCCTGATGGAGACAGCCCATTTGTTGCGCTCCCCGAGGAACGCCCGGCGGCTCCTTGCAGCGCTGCGGCGTGCGAAAGCCCGCGCTGGCAAGCCCCAATCCGTGGACAAGTTGCGCCGGGAGATGGGTCTTGGCCCCACCCGCTGACCGCGAGGCCGTCTTTCACCCGGAGTTCCGCCAGGACCTACGGCACTGGGTCGAGACCGATCGCAGGACAGCCCTACGCATTCTGGAGCTTGTGGAGGCTGTGCTGCGCGATCCCTTTACAGGCATCGGCAGGCCAGAGCCGCTGAAATACGTCCTGGCGGGCTGCTGGTCGCGAAGGATCACCCAGGAACACCGGCTCGTGTACAAAGTAACCGCAAGCCGCATCGACTTTCTTCAGGCACGCTATCACTACTGAGAATTCCAGCTCTGTGGCCGTATCAGCAAAAAGATCACGGTGGGGGTGGGGAGGATCGCAATCCAAGCGGTAGGAAGCGTTGATCTTCCGGCCTCGCTTCAAGGTCGCAATTTGCGACCTCAAAACGCGATTATTCCTGCCGTGTGACTAGGGGCTCCAGACTCGCCACTGGAATGGTCGAACCTGAGCGAGGCGAGCGAAGTCACGCGGGTTGGCCGTGACAACGGTAATCCCCAGCCGCCCAGCGCTCGTGGCGATCAAGGCGTCGTTCGTCAGCCGCGCCCTGCCGGCGCGGTCGTAACCATTCTTAACGGCCAGTTGAGAGAGCGCTTCCCCGGTTTGGACCCAATCGCGGAGATTCGGAACGACGATGCGCTTCGCTCTCTCGAAGTCGTGCTCCAATCTCTCCACAACCCCTCGGTCGCGCCCGCGCACGCCTGCGTACAGTTCTTCCAGCACTACCGCGCTCAGCCAGACTGGCGCGTCAGGAGCCAGCCGGCGTAAACCGACGACGGCCTCATGCCCCCTTCGGAGAGCAGTGATGTAAAGAGAGGAATCCAGAAGGATGGGTGGCATTTATTCCGCCAGCTTGCTGTACACGTCCTCAATCGCGATGCCGCTCTCGAGGAAACGCTCGTTGGCCTCCCTCGCCAGGCGGTTGCGTTCCTTCTCGGCGATAACCTCATCGAGCGCCCGCTCGATGGTCTCGGTCTCGGTGCGTGTTTTCAGGAGCTTTTGCGCCCGCTTGATCTTGGCAGCGGTCAAACGGAAGTGCTTGTGAAGCACCCGGCCTTGTGCGGTTTGTCCCATGGCTATTCCCCCGCTCGCATTATACCGCCCAATGAACATGGATTGAAGGGATATGAACATCCATCATTTATAGGCGAAGACCGTTGCGTAGAGGATCAGCCCGATAAGCAGCAGGCCGATCCCCAAGGCGGTGAAGCCGAAGCGGCGCCAGAACTTGACCATGATCGGCTGCGGTGCGGGCATCAGACGCTTTTCCAGCTCGCCCCGTTCGACGAGCTGCTGGTACTCGCGCGGGCGGTCGAGCTTGAACTTCTCCAGAGGCTCGCCGCCCGTGAACACCACCGTGTCGATGGGGAATCTTTCCGGGCGGAAGTGGGTATTGAAGAAGTGCACGGTGAAGATGAATCCTACGGCCAGCAGCGCTTCGTCACTGTGGATAATCGTGGCCACATTAATCATCGAGCCGGGCAACAGCCGCGTGAAAAATTCCGGGAACCAGAGCAAGAGGCCGCTGCTGCCGATAATCGCCACGCCCCAAAATACCGCGAAGTAATCGAATTTCTCCCAGTACGTCCAGCGGCCGTAGCTGGGCCGCGGCCCTTTGCCCAGAAACCACTTCATGGAGGCCACGAATTCCCGCCAGTCGTTGCGATTGAAGACCGTGCTCTCCGGACTGAAGAGGTACTTTCGCCAGGTCTGGCCGCTGCGCCGGCGCTGGCGCGCCAGGTCCCACAGATGCAGGCCGAAATACGCAAAAGTGACCACCGCGCAGAAGCGGTGGATAAGCCCGGCGGCTTCGAACCCCCCCAGCAGATGCGCAACCACCTGCGCCCAGCGCGTGTAGGAGAACTTCAGCATCATGCCCGTCAGCGCCAGGCCCAGGAAACTGAAGATGACCATCAGGTGCAGGTTGCGGTAGAAGGGGGGGAAGCGGCGCACGTACACGGCGCCGTCGTGACTGCCATTGGCCTTTAATTGCCGGCTGTACTGGAGTGAGCGCGGCAGCCAAGCCGCCGTATGCAGTCCGGCCACCACCAGCGTCCCCATCAACAGCGAGGTCATTCCCCAAAAAGTGTAAAACAGCCACGGGTACTTTTCCGGGTCGTGGTGAGTGGCGTGGGTGAGGTATCCGGCAAAGCGGCGGTGCGAGCCGGCATGGCACTGGCCGCACGTCTTGACGACGTTGGCGCGGCTCAGCCGCGAGGCGGGATCGGTGACCGCGCGGACGTCGTGCGCGCCGTGACAATCGTAGCACTTCGCCGTCTTCACGTAGCCCAGCTTGGAAACCTTGCCGTGGTAAGTGTCGAAGTAAGTTCTGGCAATGGCCTCGTGGCACCGCCCGCATTGGTCCATGATGTGGAGGCGAAAGTCCGTGAGATCGGTGCGCTTGATGGTGTGCGCGGAATGGCAGTCGCTGCATTCCGGCAGGGGTTTGCTCGTCTTGGTCACCTGGGAAGAGTGGATGCTGGTGACGTAAGCCTCATAGATGCCGCGGTGGCAGCGCCCGCAGGTGGCCGCCACGTTTTGCGCGTTGACGCTGGAGCGCGGGTCAAGGCTGGGCAGCTCGCGGTGGGGCGTGTGGCAGTCGGCACAATTCGCCGTCACCGTCAGCCCGCTCTTGAGCAGCCCCTGGCCGTGGATGCTCTCCTCGTAGTGCTCCACTATGTTCGTCTGCGTGCCCTTATAGCGCACCGCCGCCCGCTGCCCCGCGCGGTGGCACTTCCCGCACAGGGTGGGAACGTTGCGGGAAAAGGTCGGCGAGCGGGAATCAATCTTGCCCAGGATGCCGTGCGTGCCGTGACACTCCGCGCAGCCGGGCGCGTCCGGGCTGCCCTGTGCCAGCAACTGTCCGTGAGTGCTCTGCCGGTACTGTTCGACGGCGTCACCGTGGCAACCCGAGCAATCAACTTTCGCCGTCAGGGTGACGCATGGCCGCACCTGCGATGGGTCCCCGCCGGTATGACATTGCACGCAGGCCACCCGGGCGTGCCGTGATCCCGAGAGCTCGCGCTCGCTGACAAACAGCGCGCGGCCGCCGCTCGACGCTTTCAGCTCCGGATTGGCATGGCAACGCTGGCAGTCGCGGTCTGCCATCCCCTGCGCGTAGAAGACTCGGCGGATTTTGTGAGGTTCGTGGCAGTCCACGCAGGCGGGGATCAGGTGCGGTTGCTTTTCCCATAGCTCGCCGCGGATCACTTTGCGGTGAACGATTTCAATCTGCGCGTGGCACTTCGTGCAGGTCTTGGCGATGTTCTGCTTGGAAATCGACGATCGCGGATCCGTGTGCGGAAGAACGAAATGCGCGGTGTGGCAACTGGTACAAACCGCCGTGACGATCAGGCCGCGGCGGAAGAGTCCTTCGCCATGGATGCTTTCGGTGTAGTTCTCCAGAATCTGGTCCTGCGGGATGTTATGGGTAAGCTGGACGGGAGAGCCTTCGTGGTGGCAGCGCCCGCATAAAAGGGGAATCTGGGTGGTGAAGGTGGAAGAGTTGGGAGCGGAAGGCCGCAGGATATCGTGAGTTCCGTGACAGTCTGCGCAGCGCGGGGCCAGCGCGTCGCCGCGCTTGGCCGCCCTGCCGTGGAGGCTTTCCTTGTACTGCTGCTGCTCGTCGGCATGGCACGTGCCGCAATCAACGGGCGCAACTTTCTCGGGATGAGGAAACTCTTTCCCAGCCAGGGCGGCGTGGCAGTTCGTGCACTCCAGCGCAGCGTGCGGTGAGGCGCGAAGGGCAGCCTCATTGAACCCCGGCGGCATGCCGGGCTGCCGTTTGCCCGTGCGGCGGCCGGTCTCGTGACAACCCAGGCAGGGCTCGCTGCCCGGAAGCGGCTTGGGTTGCTGGGCGCTCAGGTTGGGAGCGATCAGGAGCAGTGCAAGAACGAACAGCCTTTCGCCGTGGCGCGAAGGTGCGAAGCGTGCGGCAGAAAAATGCTTCCCTTGTGAGCCTCGCGGCTTTTGCGGCTTTACGAGGGCCGCTCTCGCCCTCGCGAGCATTATCCGACACATTGTCAGGGCATACGCCAGAATAGCCGAGGCAGGAGGCACAAGAATGCGGCCATGTCCGGCTGTATTCATACCATTTGTCCGAGTGAGATCGTCCTTGCCGTGTGATTTCGCAACGCACGTTCATGGGAGCAATTCTGTTACCAGCCGGTAGATTGCAGAGAACCGGGACCCGGGATTCGGGACTCGGGACTCGGGACTCGCAAACGTCTTCCCCTCCGGCTCTCCCGCGACTGCGGGATCGCTACCCTCTCCCCGGGGAAAAGGGCGAGATTGGAAGAGTCTTCACTTTTTCCTTGACAAAATTAATTATTGTGCTATAGTAGACACAGCTAATGGAAGGTTGAAGTGATATGTCCAGGGAGTCAACGAGTAGCGCACGAAGGATCCCAGAAGGCTGCTCTCAACCCGAAATCTGCCATGTGCGCCAGCACGTCGCCGCCGCGTACATCGGACAATTAGGCCGTCCAACATTGACGGAATGTCCGGAAGAAAAACAAAATAAAAACGCCTAAGCCGTCGACTGATTGAAAACAAATAACATGGCGGCTTAGCCCCCCTGTGGCAATTTGCCTCATCGTATGTCTGGGGATCTAAAAAC
>Ga0209777_10000673_pt1 | contig 53987 bp, 58 predicted proteins | sample FrelakmetHBP12HB_FD_187147 | JGI IMG/M metagenome (GOLD analysis project Ga0209777, IMG submission 187147) | Freshwater lake sediment microbial communities from the University of Notre Dame, USA, for methane emissions studies -HBP12 HB (SPAdes)... | ecosystem: Environmental > Aquatic >...
AGTTTCCAGACCTAAAAAGGCACCTCTGGAAAGGAAGCCTCTGGGCAGAAGGATACTGCGCCAACACAGTAGGCGGACTAAACCTCGACGCCGTCAGAAAATACATACGAGAAGAACAACAAGAAGCCCTACCGTAGAGCCCCGGAGCTTGCTCCGGGGGAAACTACTTATCTCCCCTCAACTTTATTACCGAGAACTCGTTGGCAGAAGTCAAGCCAAGTAGGCCTCTCCCTCAGTGAGGGAGCTCACGGAAATCATGTCTGAAACAAAAAGAGCGATCAAATGATGTCTAACTCTACTGGTCAAATCCGCCAGAACCAAGAGCTTTCATTCAATGGTAAGCTGACGCGCGCCACAGTCAAAAAAGGTTTGGAGGATTTTGGTGAGCGCAACGGATAAGATAGCTGATTGGGCGTCGAAGAAAATCGAGGGCGTCCTCAAAGAGCTTGGGACAGATTCTGAAAAAGGGTTAACCTCTGAAGAGGCAGAGGCTAGGCTGAAGAGATATGGTGAGAACGTTCTCGTCGAGGAGGAGCAGGAGAGCTTTCTGGACGCACTGAAGGAGGAGGTGAGAGAACCGATGATTCTCCTCCTTCTATCAGTGGGGGTATTGTACAGCATTTTGGGTATCGATCACGTCCTCGACGCCGTAACCATCTTTACGGTAATCATTGTACTAGTCTCCGTCGAGGTTTACAACGAATACAAAGCTGAGCAGGGAGTAGAGTCGCTGAAGAAGTTCACCTCCCCGACTTCCATGGTGCTTCGCGACGGGAAGCTGAAAGAGGTGCCTTCCGCTCAAATTGTTCCAGGTGATGTTCTTATGCTTAGCGGAGGAGAAAGGATATCCGCAGACGCTCGGTTGACTAGGGCCTACGGTCTTCAAGTTGATGAGTCTTCCCTTACTGGCGAATCCCTCTCAGTTATGAAGGACGCTGAGGCAGTCGTGCCCACGAACGCTCAGGCAACAGATTTGACCAACATGGTTCTAGCGGGAACGCTTATAACTCAGGGTGAAGGGCTTTCCGTCGTCACTTCCACGGGGAAGAACACCGAGCTCGGCAGGGTCTCGGAGCTGACTAAGCAGGCGGAAGAGCCTGATACACCGCTTCAGGTTACTATGGGACAGGTCTCTAGGACTCTCGTCTGGATCGCACTCTTCTTCAGTATCCTAATTCCAGTCTTGAGTTATCTGCGCGCATCTACGGGCGGCTACCTAGAAGCGCAGCCGCTTCCGACCTTGGTCCTAACAGGTCTGTCCCTCTCTTTCGCTGTTATCCCTGAGGAACTGCCAATAATAATCACCATGGTCCTAGCCGTGGGCACGCACGCCCTCTCCAAGCAAAATGCCCTCGTCAAACGCCTCAGAGCATCCGAGACGCTTGGAAGTGTCACAGTGATCGCAACAGACAAGACGGGAACGCTGACTGAGAACTCTATGAAGCTCGGCCACTTGTACGTTGACGGCGAACTGGTAGAACCTTCAGCATCTCCAGATGCAAAAGGTCTTCTGAAAATAGGTATACTAGCAACTCATGCACAGGCAACGATGGAATACGAGAAGCTGCAGAGTTCCAACCCGATGGGAGCAGCCATTCTCAGCTCAGCAGAAGCCACAGGGCTAGATGTGAATGAGCTACGTGACTTCAAGCTTGCAGACGAGTTTAGCTTTGACAATAAAACGAAGATGGCCTCGTACGTATACCAAGAGGGTAATAGAAGAATCATCTACTCCAGCGGAGCGCCAGAGGCCATAATAGAAAAGTCATCCAAGATCCTAATAGGAGGAAAAGAGGTCAAGTTCAACGATTCCGAGAGGAAGAAGATATCCGAAGTAGCAGGCAAGGCTGCTTCAAGCGGCGAGCGAACAATCGCACTGGCATATCGCACTCTTGGGGCACAGGAGAAACGTGAGACATTTGTAAAAGACCTTGTTTTCGCCGGCATGGCTAGTTTCTTGGACCCCCCCAGACCCGAGGTCCAGGGCGTCGTGTCTATGTGCATGGAGGCTGGAATAAGAATCATAATGTTAACTGGCGACCATCCGGAGACAGCAAAGGCAATAGCGACAAAGGTCGGTATAGCCAACGACGGAAATCTACTCACTGGTGGACAAATCTCGCTTATGAACGATGAACAACTGAAGGAAGCGCTTAAGAAAACTTCTATCTTCGCCAGGATCACGCCTGAACACAAGTTGAGGATAGTTAGGCTTCTCAAGGATATGGGTCAAGTAGTCGCGGTCACGGGTGACGGAGTCAACGATGCCCCTGCTCTCAAGGAGGCTGCAATAGGCATCGCAATGGGGCAGAAAGGCACAGACGCTGCCAAAGAGGCGGCTGACATGATATTGACAGATGATAACTTCGTGTCTATCGGCAGCGCGGTCAGGGAGGGGAGAAAGATTTTCGACAATCTGGAGAAGGGAGTCAGGTATTACCTCTCGGTCAAAGTGGCACTCGTCCTGATATTCCTGCTACCAATTCTATTGGGCATGCCGCTACCCTTTGCACCTATTCAGATAATCGTGCTGGAGATGTTCATGGACTTGGCAGCCTCGAGCGGATTTGTAGCCGAAGGGATGGAGCCGGACATCATGAAACGACCGCCCAGGAACCCCAAGGAGAGGCTGCTAAATAAAAGGACCTTGACAAGCATCTTCGTAGGTGCTGGGTGTTTGTTCGTGGCTGTTTCATTATGCTACGTCCTAACATACTACAGAACGGGGGAGAACCTCGTGTATGCACAAACGGCAGCTTTTGCTACGTGGATATTGTCCCACATCTTCCTCGCCTTTAATACAAGGTCCGAGACAGAGCCGCTCGTTAAACGCGGATTATTTTCCAACAAAGTTATGGCCGTGTGGGGACTCGCGGCAATTGTCTTGCTCGTCCTGGCCACGGTCACACCTATCCTACAAACGCTGATCAGGACAACTTCCCTTGGGTGGCAAGATTGGCTTCTTGTGCTAGGTACATCGTTCGCTGCCACGTTCTGGATTGAGGCTGCAAAGCTGATTAGAAAACATCCCTAGGCCAGTCAAAAAGAGAAGAAGTAGTCTTTGGGTCCTACTCTTGCAGTTTCTTTCTCAGGAACTGTCTTCGCTCTTTTAGGTTCATCTGCTCAATTTCTGTCTGGTGCTTCTCCCGCAAGAGCCTCAACTTGCAAAATGTGTACAAAGCATCGTATACCGGTCTAGCCTTTTCAATCGCTTCTTGATCATCTTCTGCGGCGATCGATATCCCCGTCATGACTGCGTCAAGTCCAGGGGCTTCAAGGTCTTCAGGCCTGTCCGTGTCTGCGGCGCGCACGATCTCTGCCAGCCGCAGCACTGCAGGATCTTTGATATTGTATTTCTTAATGAACGCGTCGAAACTGCACTTCTGACGTTTATGGCCCAACTCGACACCGGGTGCGTCATAGGGTATGGCCTTCTCCCTCTTGACAACTTCGGATATTTCTTCAGCGGGCACAAACATGAATTCGGCTTTTGAGTCTATGAACCTCTTTATTAGCCAAGGACAAGCCGTTCGGTCCACGTGCACGTATTCTCTAGTTACCCACTTCAAAATTCGCACCTCTACCGAATTGTTTGTTCTAAGTGGAGTTAAATCTTTCCGAGGGCCTTTGAAAATGACGTAATCAAACAAGTTTGAAAGCCTATGAACGTAGGCGATAAGCGCCAACTTGTTTTCACTCAGCGCGCGCGTATCCATCTCAGCCAACGCTGCCAGACCAGCTCGCGCAAAAGAGAAACCGATTCAGGAACATAAACGCGAAGAAAAGGTGTCGAAAACTGGGGACATTACGTTCACCGCTTCTTGCTATGAACCGTCTCTTTCTCCAGATCCAGCTCTCTTACTCTTGTTTCAATGAACTCTGCGACTTTGTCTTGACCGTACTTCTTCTCCTGTTCCTGCTTTCTCAGTTGCTCGCTGATTGTGCTCAGGACTCTTTCAACGTCGAACGGTTTCGTTATGTAGGCGTCCGCGCCCCTGTTGACCGCGTCCACAGCGTTCTGCAGCGTGGGGTAGCCCGTTATTATTATCTTCCGTATTCTGGGCGTTGTGTCCCTGATCTTCGTCAGAAGATCTATTCCTTCCATGTCCGGCAGTCGGATGTCTATTAAAGCCAGATTGTAGAACTTCTTATCGGTCTTTTTTATCGCCTCTCTAGCTGTACCTACTGCTTCCATGTCGTAACCTTTGTCTTCGAGTATTGCCATCAGCACCTTTCTTATGTTTTCGTCATCGTCAACTATGAGAATTTTTGCGCTGCTATCCATATTTCTTCACCTCCATGCTACGTTGTTGGTCTGATCCGCGAGGTCACCCTGAGGCAGCAGTGCGTCTAAGACGCGCGTGCTCATCGCCTCTACGGGGCGAGATCCTTCAATGAAAAGTTCCTCGATTTCAGTTTGCATCAACTCTATTCCGTTTTTCATTTTAAGGTAATCTCTCCTTTTTTTATGATTCGGCTCTTCGCTGTCTGCACGTATTCGAGAAAATCTGTGTTCTTGCCCTCTTCGAACCGCAAGCCAAGTTTTTCGTGAAGGCGCTTCACGATGATTTTCTCAAGATAATCGGCTCCAGGCCCGAAAATGCTGTCTAGGGCTTTTTTGAATTCTGTCAGGTTGGACGGAATGTTTTCTTCCTTCACCTGAAAGGATGTCTCCAGGTGGAAGAGTATCGCCTGTTTGGATGAGTCTCCGAGTAAGCATAGGCCTTCGTCGACGGCAGACAGAAGAATCTTGTTAAAGTCATTTTGGGTCAAGTGGTTGTCCTCGCTGACAAGCGTGCCTAGGTCTTGAATGAAACTCGGCAAGCATTGATAAAACGTTTGTGAACTTCCAATATAGATTGTCAAACAGCACTCCGTGGCAAAAAAAGCGTTGAAAATGTTGCAAGGAGGGATTTTAGGTTTTCTTCGTCTGCAAATAGGCCAGTTGTGCTGCTCTTACGTAGTCGACGAACTTGAACTCTTTCCCTTGATCCAGTCTCAGAACCTTTCCTCTCGAGCCCATCTCTTCATAGAGCTTCTTCATTATCAGGACTTCCAAGAATCGTGTTCCCGCCCCAAAAATCCGTTCAAGTCCATGGTCGAAATCCTCAATTCGACCCGGAATTTCGTCCCTTGTTATGTCAAACTTTTTTTCGAGGTGGAAATAGACCGACTGTCTCGCCGAGTCACCGAGCGAAGACAAGGTTGAATCCACAGCCTCAAGCAACAACCTATGGAACGCTTTATCTGTCAAACTCAAGATTCCTCTGAGGGAAACCCAGATTGGGTAGCTATGGTGGGAGTCCTATAAATAAATTCTCCATGAATTTCAAAATCTAATTTCCGAATCAATTTGTTTTCACGGTTAAAACGAGTCAAGAAGCATGACAATCTCATGAATTTCATTTCAACAGATTCGAATGCGTTACTCAGTTGAGATTGACCTACAACTTGCTCTCCTGCCGTCCCTACTGCCTAACACAGAAAAAAAGGAATTTATGCTATTTCAGCGTTTCTTCATCGAAGCAATGAATTCATCGATGGGAACTGCAGCCATGCTGGTAATCCTAACTGTCCCTCTAGAGCCGAGTTCGATGGAAACTCTACTTATGGTTTTGTTGTCTGGCGCTTCCACGACGTTTGCGAAATCATACGGGCCGAGAACAGCGTATTGACTTATCACTCGAACTCCGAAACCTTCGAGTTCCCTGTTGACTTCCTTGATCCTCTCGGGTTTTTCTTTGATCGTCTTCCATCCTTCATCCGTCAAATTGGAAAGCAAAATGTAGTAGGGCATACGAACCACGCTCATATCTTATGTGCCAATTAGGATTTCAGCTTTTCGATGTCCATAGACAGAAACTAAGGATGCCTCTGTTGAAGTTTTTGCCTGTCCCGCAAGCAAGTGAGTTGGCTTACTTCAGATTATTGGAAGAGTCGCACAGCTAGGGAGCACACAACTCTTGGATAGTTGTCGAGTAGATACGCTTCCTTTTTTCATCCCCTGCGTCTAGCTACGTGATTTGCGCTCTATGAGGCTCAAGAAAAGAGAAGCATGCTCGGGGATCCGTCGCGGTCAATCCTTTTCAAGGTTGGGCGTGCACTATGCTGCTTTGCAATCATAAAAAAAGGGGTATTGGCACTAAGGTTTCTTGCAGTATCTACTCAATGCCCCATCTCTTAGTGACTTTCACCAACAAGAAGATTACCAAGGCTACGATAATGAAGGTTATCACCGCTACAAGGAAGTCTCCTATTCCGAATATTTGCCCTCCGTAACCAGTCGGCGGGTTTCCTTGGGGATCCAATGTTGTCGAGGGGATTGGAATCTTGAAACTCGCTAGATTTCCAAGTCCAGGTATGGCAAGACCTATTATTGGCATTATCAAGTCTTTGACTAGTGCCAGCACTACAGCCCCTAGGTAAACGCCGATAATGAAAGCAACAGCAAGCCCCATAACCTTGTATTTGGATATGAAGTCAATGAACTCGCCCCATAGGCCCTTTGGTGCTGGTGCTGCTTCAGCAGGCTTTGGTTCCAGCAGTGTTCGAATCTTTTTGAGTTCTACCAGCATTTCGTCCTCTTTTGCCAATATTGTCACCTGGCAGTCCCTCTTTTCATTAATCTAATAAGGATTTGGGTCGAGTGGGTCAAGAGAAATCAACTCGACCCGCAGAGACTACATGAATAAGGTCATTCCACCTTCTTTGAAGGAGATGATTGGCGCAGGCGCTAGGACAACAGCGTTTCCCCACGCTGACCATACGGTCTAAGGAATGAGCGAAAGGAGCTTCAAGGCAGTCAAAGTGGGCCGGGAGAGATTTGAACTCTCGACCTTTCGGTTATCAGCCGAACGCTCCAGCCAAGCTGAGCTACCGGCCCCAGATAATGTCAACTATTATAAATCGTTGACCGTTTTTAAGTGTTTTCGGAAACCCTTGAGACGTGAAGATGCCGTTCTGTGTTATAGGTCCCGAAGGCGGGTCAACGCTTCCGTCAGCAAGAATACGGATTGTTCCCGTCTACGCCTTGGCAGGAGGGACGTCTACCTCTAATGATAGTAAGCGCGCGGACCACGGCGCCGTTAATTAACGGCAAAATCAAGACATTTGGACCAGCCGTCGAAAGTGATGTTGAGAAAGCGATACAAGAGGAAATTGAGCAGTTCAAGAAATAGTGTCTAATCAGCAACGCAGCTCAGCGCGCGCTGGAAAGCATACGGTGAAACTGGACTAAATCGTTCAGATAAGTCCAGCACATGTTATGGGTAGTGTTGTCCGTAGTGTTTTGCTAGTGCGGTGAGGTCGGGGAGGCCGACTACGCCGTTGCCATCTATGTCTGCGTTGGGGTTCCACTTTGCGTCGCCTGGTCTAGAGCCGTAAGCCTTTGCGAGGATGGACAGATCTGCAAGGCTGACCTTGAAGTCGCCGTTGATGTCGCCTGGAATCGTTACTAGAGCTTGGCCATCAATGAAATTGTTGTCGGTCGTATCTGTTTCACCAGGGACTGGCGTCGCATAAACACTCATTGTGTAGTTACTCTCTGCAAAGCCGGTGGTATGCCAAGTGAAGTTTAGAACGATGGACGTTCTGGCTGCAAGAGTGACGCCTGAAGCCTTATCGATGGTCGTGCTGTTTGCGTAGATTGTCACGTTAAACACCTCAGCGTAACTGCCGTAGTTCATAACAAAAACATTAATAGACAACGCGAGACCCAGGCCTATGACCGTTTTCAGGGGGAACACCGATCGGAAGTATACATACCACACTTTGCCAACGTAGGTTACTCCTATGTCATGGGAGTTCCAGGGGTAAGGTTTCATAAGCGGGTAATTGTCGAGGTTGTTCTGGTCCAATACGTAAGGCGTATCGCCTATGCCGTCGCTACCGGTCACATTCTGGGAAGGGCCTCGGTACAAATCTTGTCCAGTGTAGTCGCTCCAATAGTTTCCTGCGGCCGGGTAACCGTCATCCCAAGTATCGTTGAACGAGTCGTAAGTCGTGTAAACATGCTGTGCGTTGTTGACGAAGTTGTTGTGGTAAACGTTGTTGTCGTGGGAGCTGCTGAGCCAGATGCCGAAGTTGCCGTTCTGCCGTATGTTATTGAAGTACACGTTGCTGTTTGAAGAGCTGTCGAGCCAGATGCCGAAGCTGTTCTGTTCAAGGTTGTTACCTGTTATGGTGTCGAAGTTCACTGAAGGTCCGAAGATACCTATAGAAAACCCGCTTACAGTAAAGTTTTCGACCGTGACGTCGCTTGTGCTTGTCAAATCGACGCCGTTTCCGCTGGAACTTCCCTGAACCGTGTGGCCGTTTCCGTCAATCGTTATAGCGTTTATTTGAACGACGATTCCGTCGCTGTCGCTGATGATGTCGTCCGTTAAGGTGTAGACATTTCCCGTCTGTTGAATTGGCGCGCCTGTTGGAGCGACGCTTCCGTCAGCCTGAATGTAAACCGTGGACCCGTTCCAAGCTTTAACCCTGGGGGCATTAAGCACCAGTGATTGCACACTGGCGAGTAGCAAGGCCATGAGAATTCCGCTCGCGATCTTCGTTCGCATTTGCGGTCTAATCCAAAATGAACTTAACCGATAGATATTGTTTGTGGAAACAAGTTCTATTACGTTCGGGATAGAAGAGAGTTTCACAAAACTTATAACTAATGACAGAGCTAGGTTTAGTGCCGAGAAAGGAGTAAAAAGAAGAATTCTAAGGTGTTATATTTGAACAGAAAAATAGTGTCAATAATAGCTATTGCAACGATGCTACTAAGCTTAGTCGCGTTCTTGCCAATGTCAAGCGCTGTAACCTCAAACGCAGCTGCACAGCCAAATGTTGCCAAGATAGCGCCTAACCTCAAGGCCCAGATGGATGCAGATCCCGCCAGCGGCAACCGCATCATAGTCGTGCTGGAACCAGGAGTCGCCCAATCCGCAGCGGTGAATGCAATCATGAGCTTAGGAGGAACCGTCACCGCACAATTCCACGTCATAAACGCCATCGCAACCACACTATCAGCAGACAAGATCCTCGCCCTATCGTCACTGGTGAGCGTGGACCAGATACTCGTAGACGGAAAGAAGTATCTTCCACCAGACGTGTCGGGAGACGACAGCGGCAATCAACCTGTTGCCGGACCGAATGCAAGCTGCTATTATGCACAGTTTCCATTCGTGATAGGCGCGGACCAAGCATGGAGCAGCGGAATCAACGGAACAGGCGTAGTGGTTGCTGACCTAGACACAGGAATCTATTATCAACATCAAGATTTGGCAGGCGTCGTTACCGACTACAAGATATTTACAGGCGAAGTGGACACGGCTATACATGATGGTAATGGTCACGGGACAGCTACAACTGGTTTAGTCGCGGCCCAAGGCATTCTCACCTACTACGGTTTCCTCAAAGTCATGGGAGTCGCACCTGGCGCCAAAGTCATCGGAGGCAAAGTGCTCACAAACGGAGGTTGGGGATGGGACTCATGGATAATCAACGGAATCGACTGGGCCATTGCTGACGGAGCAAACATAATCACCATGAGCCTCGGAGGTTTGGAGATTCCGAACAACGGATACGACCCCACATGCCTAGCACTAGAAGCTGCCACACACCAAGGTGTCACATGCTTCGTCGCTGCAGGCAATGCTCAAGGCGCAGGAACCGTTTCATCAGCTGGCGACGCCAAGGACATCATCACAGTAGGCGCCTCAACAGATAACTCGGGCGAATGGAACCTCTACGGCTACTGGCCAATCAATCCGAGCCCCTATTGGTATGGGGGCCCTGTCACTGGCTACGAAAACGACCAAGTGATCTTCTGGAGTAGCGGTGGTGCAACTGCAGACGGCAGACTAGACCCGGACGTATGCGCACCGGGCGCTTGGGGCGAGACCCTAGCGCGGAGCTCAACAAGCGCTTCTCTGCAGTTCGGTGGCACGAGCATGGCTACGCCAGTCGCAGCAGGAGCAGGCGCCTTGGTCTACCAAGCATACAAGCAGGCTCACGGCGTCTTTCCATCACCAGCAGTCGTGAAAGACATCCTTATGAACACTGCAAAAGACCTTGGTCTACCCGCGAATCGCCAAGGAGCTGGCCGTGTCGACGCCTACAAAGCCGTCGAAGCTGCATTGAACAGTGCTTCATACTCGAACACAGACTACATAAGCAAACTGCTTCCAGCGGGATCGAGCTTCACTACATCGTCTACGTTCACAAGTGCCATAAGCAATGCTCAAGCTGTCTGGCTTCAATACGTTAGCACCACCAGTTTCACTACATCAGTGTCAGGACCGGGAAGCGGCAACACAAATGGCGGCAGCACATGGATACCCTTCACAATTCCAGCAGGTGTCGACTATGCGGATGTCCGCGTAAAGTTTGACCCGGTAATTGCGTATGGAACGCCAATCCCCTCGTACACCGGAGCCACATGGACAGACATTCACATCAACACGGCGCTCTACAAGGAAAGGACGGAAGGAGATCCAACCGATCTAATAATGATAAACTACGCGTACGCCCACACTAACGTTCAATGGTTCGACGCAAGAATTGACTTCGGCCCTGGAACATACGTCCTCAGATTCTGGAACGCCTACCCAACTATAAGCACTGTAGACGCCCAAGTTACCTTCTACAAGTTCGCAGCTTGGAATTGGGTGTCAACATCAATATCCAGCACTAAACTGAAAACCACGGTGGCAGTTCCAAGAGGCACGGCGCCTGGTATCTACAGCGGCTTCGTCAAGACAACGGTCAGTGGATCGTCAATCGACATACCAATCGTCATCACAGTGCCAGCCACGCTCGGACAGGCATTCACGCTGCAGGCAAACGTTATGAACGAGCCCAGAACGGGCGATTCAGGAGACTGGTACTACATACCCGTACAAGCCTACACCTTTGGAAACCTAATGCTTACAGTCAGCTGGACCACCCCAGACGCGGACTTTGATGCCTTCCTTATCAACCCAGCAGGCCACGTTGTAGCCGCATCTGAGGCACCACCTGCCTCACTAGGATACAAGTGGTACACTACAACGGGCACGACGATGGAGATGCTGTCAACATTCAGCCTGTTCCCAGGCTACTGGTACGTTGGAATCCACGCCACATACTTCGGAAACACATTCGGCCAGACAGTCACATTGAAGCTGAGCCAAGGCACGCCGATAGACACGCCGTTGCTGCTCAGCCTCACGAAAAAGCAAACAAGCAAGACGTTCACGGTTTCAAACGACATACATGGAGGCGTAAACGTCCAAACCATGGCTTTGTCACTAGCAACTGAAGCATATTCACAATCCATAACCGACACGGTAAGCTCCAACGTCGGTGGATACACTGGCTATAACGTCTATGGCATCGCAGTATATCCCGACATGATAACAATGAAAGTGACCCTAAGCTGGGTCGGAACCCACTCGCTGAGCCTGATGCTTTGGGATCCATTCGGCCACAACGCCGGAACGATAAACACAAACGGAGGATCAATAACCGTCAACAACCCAGCCATCGGCGTTTGGTCACCCATAGTAACCATCAATGACGTCGGAAGCCAAACTTTCACTCTGACCCTTAGCGTACAGCACTTCAAAGCATTAAGTGGAGTCACCATAACGCCGTCCAGCTTCACACTGTCAGCGATGGGAACACAAACAGTGACCGTGACTGACTCGCCTTCAACACCCAGCGGACTGGGCGTCATAGTCTACTACGACATGACCAGCGGAAGCACATACGCAAGAACACTTCTGCTCATCACGCACTAGTACGAAGCAGCAAGACAACAACCATACTCCCCCTTTTTTGTATTCAGCTTCAAGCAAAGTGTGAACTTCGCACAAGACATCTACGTTGTAATCCAAGCGCGCGTTGTGATGGCGCCCGCGAAAGCCTGAAATACGACCTTCAGATAGAAAAGACTTAGAACAGCTAATAGAGACGCGGACAATGAAGGAACGAATCATGCTTGTCTTGGCCCTTGCACCGTTGTTGATGAGCCTGCTCTATGCCACAGTTGGAACGAGGATGAACATCGAAAATGACGCATCCAATCGTGTCCCATACCGCAACGTTAAGCCTCAAAACGCCAACGTGGAACCCCAAGCAGTAGTTGGCCAAAACTCCGCAACACTAGCAAGGCCTCACAATGTCACGGAGGCGAATATTCCCGCAGGTAGCTGGGAAATCAAAACCCAACTTCAACGGAACAAACCCCTAATCACACCAATCCCGTTCACTACCAAACCCGATCAACCTAATGACGTACCTTCAGGGCGCATTCGCCGGCCAGGCTTATTCCCCGTTTTCTATGATGGTATAGGCGACCCAGCGTGCGCGAGTTAGGGTTTGACAACGACTGGCCTCTTAACCGAATCTAAGAACCAAAACAACACTAAACACAAGGTTGCAGCACTTTTTTTCGCATCCACCATGAGTTGCTTTTTTGCAGAGTCGCGCGCGCCAACTCTTGAACCACGTATTACTTTTTTCTGCAGACACGGTTCAAAATTCGGGGGATGCTGTACTGAACGAATTTCGCGCGCGCGGATTCGAGTACGCCATGCAGAAAGACAACTTGGCATACTTCAGAAAGCGCAAATAATTAAAGGATTGCCGAAAATCGTTAAAGGACTTTCGGAACTCTTTTAATTGGTTCGTAACTATTCTTGAATGGGCCCGTAGCCCAGTCTGGATTAAGGCACCGGCCTTCGGAGCCGGAGATCTGAAAAGACCGGACACCCGGGGTTCGAATCCCTGCGGGCCCGCCATCCAGTCACGACCATGCCAGAACATAGGGTTTTTTGCGACCAGATAGGGAAGGGCACAGAAAGTTTAAATGAACCACGCGATAAATCCACTTCTCAGACTTGACATGAACAGCCTCTATCTTCTGATAGGAATCCTTGGCATTGCAATAGGGTTCTTTGCCTATTATGCAAGCGTCCATGACAAAGTTAATGCGCTAGGAAGATACACTAAACCAGCGATAGCGTTTGTTGTCCTTTGTGGGGTTGTCTTGGTGGCCTTTGCCCTCGCTTCATAAGTGCTCACGCTCAAGCGAGTTTGCATGCCTGAGAGAAAGACGGCGCGCGCTGACGGGTCACATGTATTAAACAGCCTAAGGAGGTACTTGCACTTAGTCAACTCGTTTTGTTAGCGAAACAAATGGAACCGTGGTACTCGTGTCCGGCACGCGTCAATCTTAGCACGCGCGCTAATTTCTTTGAGACCTTTGGCGCGTCACGCTATAATTAGTCTCCCAAAAAATGCCAGCTGCAAAGCCTGAATATTATCTTTGTACAGAGAAGAGAGCGCGCACTCCAAGGGAGCACCTAAATAGCAGGGGAACCCAACCTATAATAGGTCAGGGTGTCTGCGATGAAGCTTCTGCTTGATGAAATGTATGCTGGCCTGAAGGAATACTTTGAGACCTTGGGGTGGGAAGTGCAGACAGCTCAAGACGCTGGCTTGAGAGGAGCAAGTGATAAGGACATCGTTGAATACGCCAGGACTCACAATGTGCTACTGGTAACCCAAGATCAGAAACCGGCAGAACTAGCTGAACTGGTCGGAGTGAAATGCGTGCTCATATCAAACGCGATGATAGCAAAGATAGCTGACGAAAGAATAAGAGAAAAATACTTGAACAACAGATGAAGAGTTGAGGATTCGCATGTCTATAGTTGAAGTTGCAGTAATAAGTCAAAAGGGAAAATGCGTTTTCGGGCACAAAGTAGGTGACAAAATTGTGTTCGACGGAAGATCAGTCAAAGGCGACATTTGTTACAGTGCTTTGACAGTCTTGCTTCCCAAGGTTTTCGCGATGAGGTACAATGCGAGTTTTCCGTGGGCTCAAGACAAAGACATAATCCTCAATGCCTGTCCGGATGGGGAAAACCCCGTTATTTTCGAGATTCGAAGAGTCAAGGGGAAGGCTGTTGCAAAGCAATCGAAAAAGGGTCATTGAAAAAGCGTTCTTTGTTTTTCGCTTGAAACCAAACTTGACACTCTCACGCCTATAAGTCTGATTTTTCGTTCGGGTCTAAGATAAGGCTGAAGAAGCTCGCGTGCCGCTCTTTCCACGTCCAGTAAGCGGTTTGTGATGAAAGGGAATGTTTTGCCGTGGGTGTGAGTTTCAAAGTTTGAATACCTAACCTTGACTGTGACGGTTTTGAAATGAAGCCGCTGCTTCAAAACATCTATACACACCTCTTCCGAAAGCTTGTCAAGGTTTCTCAAAATAGAGTCAAAATCATCCGTGTCTTCTTGGAAGGTTAACTCGCGGCTTATGGATTTAATCCAGTTTCTTTCCTGGACGTCGCTTTTGTCTATTCCAAGGGCCATCAAATGAAGCTGTTTTCCCATTTCGCCGAAAGCGTCAGTCAACACTGTGGGGTCATAATGAGCCAAGTCTCCTACAGTCTTTATGCCCATGTCTTCTAGTTTTTGCCCAGTCTTCCTGCCAACCCAGAGAAGCTTACGTACCGGTAACGGTGTGAGGAATTTTTCAACGTCTTCTTCTTTGACGATTGTTAGGCCGTTGGGTTTTTGGAAGTCGCCGGCTATTTTGGCGACCAGCTTGTTTGAGCTTATTCCAACTGAAGAGGTCAGCCTTGCCTCGGTGTAGATTTCATCTTTTATCTGTCTAGCTAGAGCTTCAGCTGAGGCGTAGTCGTTTACTTTAGAGGTAACGTCCAGAAAAGCTTCATCAATGCCCCACTGTTCAAACTTGTCGGCGTGTCTTCGCAGTATATCCATGATTCTGCTTGAGGCTTCCAAGTAAAGCTTGTAGTTAACAGGCAGGTAGACCGCTTCTGGACACAGTTTCCACGCCCTGGAAATAGGCATGCCTGACTTGACGCCGAACTTCCTAGCCAGATAATTAGATGTGCTTACGACACCCCTTCCAATTCCTCCCTTCGGGTCGGCTCCTACAACCACTGGCTTGTCTTTGAGCTCAGGATGTTCCCTCTCCTCAACAGCAGTGAAAAAATGGTCCATGTCAAAATGGAATATTATCCTTCTTTTTTCGTTCATATGGTTCCTTTTCCGGTTGAAATGCCCTTGTGTTAGGAAAGATGCCTGCCGATTTGAATTTATCTAATTGGCGAGGCGAGATAGGCGTCTGGAGCCTGAGGTTACGCGTACCCAAACTAAAGATTCTGCATTCATAACCCTTAATGCCTCCAAGAGAAACAGTAAGACCAATTTGCCCGAGGAACCGCAATGAAGGAAAATATCATTACCAAGGAAGCAGCGGAGCAGATAGCGGTTGAGCTTCTCAGGAAAAGGAAGTGCACTGAGAGGGTTGAGGTTTCCACAGTTGAGCAGAATAACGAAATTTGGATCGTTCGCGGAACGTGCCCTATAGACATGGAGGGGCACCCGTGGGCTGAGAAATTCGAAGTTACATTGGACACGAGAGGAAGAGTCAAATCCGCTGATTTCGCGTTGTTGTGAAAACTCGCCAACGTTAGCGCATGAAGTTCACTCACTCGGCCTTCTAGTTTTAGAGAAACACAGAAAGATATTTGTGTTTAGTCGACTAAACAGTGAATTTCTGAGCGTGTATTTTGATGCAGAGGAAGGAGATTCTCCGAGAGCCAGTGAAGCATGTGAAGATTAACGGAACACTTACTGTCGACCAACTTATCAAGCAGTTCAAGAATTCAGGATCCTTTGAGGCTGGAAGACTCGCGACGGCGTGTGACATCTATGAGCGGATGTTGCGTGACCAGAAATGCACTGTGTTCTTGGGTTTAGCCGGAGCTGTCGTCCCTGCTGGGATGCGGACGTTGATTGCGGACATGATACGGGAAAACCTCATCGACGTGGTCGTGACGACGGGCGCAAACATGGTTCATGATACAGTTGAGGCGTTGGGTGGTCACCACTATAAGGGCCACTGGAACGTTGACGACCACTTGCTCTACAGGAACCACACTTACCGAATTTACGATGTTTTCGTGCCAGAAGAGGACTTCATAAGGCTGGACATGAAACTCGTGGAAATGTACGACGAAATAGCGGCTGAATACGGGGGAAAAAGTTTGTCCTCAAGAGATTTCGCCTGGGAAGTGGGCAGAAGGCTCACAGATTCGAACTCGATTTTGCGCGCAGCGTATGAAGCGAAGGCACCAATCTTCATTCCTGCAGTGCGCGACTCAGAATTTGGCTACATATACTATCTTCACGCTTCCAGAAAACGCTTCAAGGATACTCTGGTGGTCGACGCTTTCAAGGACGTGCCTGAGATAATCAGCGTCTGCAGGAAATCTTCAAGAAACGGTATGATAATCATTGGGGGCGGAGTGCCGAGGAACACGATACAATCGGCTGCCCTCGCAACAAAGTCAGGCATCGATTATGCCGTGGTGATAACCATGGACAGGCCGGAAACAGGAGGGCTGTCAGGGTCAACCTTGGAAGAAACGGTGAGCTGGGGAAAACTGAAAGGCCAAGCACACAAAACCATGGTGATAGGCGAAGCCATGATGGTTTTTCCCATAATGGTGGCGTCAGTTATTGAACGGCTCGGCGAAGGTTTCAAGAGGACGCCAAGGTTAAAGAATGGAATGTTCAAGTCGGGAGGATCTAAATGAACAAGAAAGCTTCAGACAAGCGTAAGTTCTGCGGCAACTGCACCAGCCACAACGCCTACAACTACCCGGACCAAGTATTCTGCACAAGACGCTTCTTGAAAAACAAGAATCCAATAGTGCAGACTCTTTCGTGCTGCGATGAATACTATCCGAGTGCTCAAGAGTGCAACTGCATTACAGACGCAACAGACAAAAGAAAATAACAATCCTGCTTCCTTAGAATCTAACGCTAAAGTTATTATAAAGAAAGGCCAGTCTTTAACCCATTGCAACAGAGCCCGGTGGTGCAGTGGTCAAACATGGCGGCCTCTGGAGCCGCTGACGAGAGTTCGAATCTCTCCCGGGCTACCAAAACCATGGCGTTCTTGTCGATCGTCGACTAACTGTCAGAAGGGCTTTCAACGAAAGACAGTCTCAAACATGATAGCGCGTCGAATGATATCAGGCGCTGCGCCCATTTCAAGCAAGTTTTTTATATGAATTACTTCTAATTGAACGAGTTAGGTGACTCCATGGGACACTTGTGGCTGGGGGCTTTCGTCGGCTTTCTCTTAACGCTTGTTCTCGGATGGATGTTTCCAGGAATAGGACACGTAGTAGGCGGGTTGATCGGAGGGTTCGTGGCAGGGCTCATAGCTGGAGGGATGCTGAGAGGAGCGCTCGCGGGCTTTCTTGCAGGAATATTCGGCGGCATAATAATAGCGATACTAGCATTCATAGGCCTCATAGTGGCAGGCGCGTTTACGGGCGGAGTTTTGGGCGGACTTCTTGGTGGCTTAGCCGGTGTGGCCGTCGGCTTCATAGCAATCATATTCGCCGCCTTCGGAGCGCTTTTCTCGACTATCGGCGGATTCATAGGCGGATTGCTAACAAGATAGGAAATCCCTCTTTTTTTTTGTTCGTTCAAAAGAGCTTATAAGCTGAGTACGGAGAATGTCGCTTGGACGATGATGTTACCGACAGAGGAGAAGAGCAGTCTTGGCATTCTCCAGCCAATTATAGGTTCATGGTACGAGTCTTTGAAAAACCCTCAGAAGGCCCAGAGAGAAGCCTTGTCGAAGCTGTTGAAGGAATATCGGAAGACTCGCTACGGAAAAAGCCACGGCGCATCTGAAACCCTGGAAATCGAAGCGTACAGGAAGAATTTCCCGGCCATGGAATACCGGGGATTGCAACCACTCTTGGATGAGATTAAGAAAGGCAATTATGACGCGATTCTTCCTGAGCCGCTAGCATGCTGGGTCATGACGAGAGGTTCAACGGGCCCTGCGAAAGTGTTGCCCGCAACGAAGACGCATCTGGAACAAATCTTCACCTGCGGAGCCAGAGGACTGATCAATCACGTTCTGCGAACCAAAGACTTTGAACTTCTCGGGGGAAGAATTCTCAACCTCAACTTCCCTTCCAACGTTCACACGATGGTTGTGGACGGAAGTACAATGAGCTACGGATACAGTTCAGGTACGTACGCCAGACTTAACCCCGCGCTTGACTCCGTCAGCCTCATACCTCGTCAGGAAGACATCGACGCTCTGGGCACAGGAATCAAGAAGCAAGACTGGGAAAAGAGGTTCGAGCTTGCATACCAACAAGCCCTAAACGCGAACGTAACCGCCGCAATAGGAGTTACCCCCGTAATTCTGTCCTTCGCAAAGTACGTTAACCAAAAACACGGAAAGAAACCCAAGGAACTATGGAATTTGCGTGCTCTTTTTTGCACAAGCGTGCGGAAGATCCAGTTCAAATACGCGCCCGTGCTCAAGAAATACTTCGGGCAAGTCCCCGTGGTTGAGATCTATAGCGCAACTGAAGGCGTTTTTGCGCAGCAGCTAGACGAGTTGCCATACGTGACGCCAAATTATGACACGTACTTCTTCGAAGTCGAAACTGGCAAGGGCACAAAAATGCTGCATGAACTCAACCGCGGCGAGTGGGGTCGCTTAGTCGTGTCGACGTGTATTCTTCCGAGATACCGAATCGGCGACATGGTGGAGTCCGCTGGAAAAAACTACTTCCGCATCTTTGGCAGAGACAAGACATCGACGCTTCTGGAGCATCGACTCTATCGGCTGTTTTTCGGACGGTTCACCTAGGTTCTTGGATGCCTGCGACCCGCCATTATTACACCGTACATGCCACCCACAATAATTAGCACTCCAATCAAGACAAAGAACAGAGCCCACAGTATTGCGACATCATAGCCGGTGACTCCTAGATACAGTGCCGCACCAATGAACAGCAGAATCACACCGCCTATCAACGGACCCATGAAGCCGTACTCATGCTTCTCGTGCTTCTCGCTCTTCTCCCGTTTCTCGTGTTTTTCGGATTTCTCTTCCGTTTTTTCGTCTCGGCGGTACGCTGGTCTCGTCTCAGGAGTGACAGTAGCGACCTTCTCGATGTTGAGCGGAGCTCCGCATTTGGGGCAAAAGCTCATCTCTCCCTCAACTTTGCTGCCACATTTCGGACAATATGACATACCCTTCACCTTGATGCATTTACAATGCTATTTGAATATTGAGTATTTAAAACATATCCACGAAAGAGGCCGAAAAATGTTATATACATTCATAGAGCACAGTGTGACTAGAGGTAAGCAAATTGAATCAAGGCTCAAGAGGATATACGCGTAGACATTATGAAGGAATACTCAGTGCTATTTCCTTAGGATTCTTCCTGATCCTCATCGGCACAATGTTCGTAACCACGCCTAACCTTCTCGACAAGGTGGTCACTTTCCTCAGTCACTTCAACGTAGTTCAGGTTGGAAACACAAACATATACGTTCCTGCCCCCGAACATCTTGGAGATCACATAGACGTGTACCTGGCTGCGCGAGAGTTCAGCCTAGTCTGGGGAGTTTTCCTCATCGCCATGCTGGGAGCAAGATTCCTATTCGATTCGCCCTTGCGCAGAAAGGCCGAAAACATCGGGGACATCGTGTTCTGGCTGGGCGCCACGTACCTGATTCAAACATTTCTTGTCGCACCTACCCAAACATCCGTCATCGACGTTACGAGAGCGCACGCGCTATGGTTTGAGTTTTGGGCTGCTGTAGTAATGTTCATCGGCGTTTCGCTTATTGCCAGGGCGATTTTTCTGGCTGCTGTCAGAGCAAGAAATATCTGAAAGACAAAGCCGCAAACGAATGACAAAAGGCTTCGGTGACGACTATGCCAATTGAGTATTTCGACGCTCCAGACGTCAAGAAACTTGCGGACGAAATCGCAGACAGCCTAGACCTTTTCCACGTTGTCCAGCAGTTCGTGTTCTGCGTCAGGAGCAGAGGATCAGCGTCCAGACGTACCATTGCTCGAATTCATGGTTTTGGCAGAATATGGCAAGAGACACTTAACCTCCCACCCTCCTATGTGATCGAAGTCATATCTGAGCGGTACGACAGGTTGACCGTAGAGGACAGGGAAAAAACCATCATTCACGAACTCCTGCACATTCCCAAAGGTTTCAGCGGAGGGTTCCGTCCTCACAAAGGGTACATAGACCATGAAATCGTTGAAAGCCTCCACAGAACATTTAAGAAACAAAGCGCATCCAGAAAGCAAGTCTTCAACGAGTGTTGAGAAGGCAGTCAATCGCACTGCTTCGGGAAATGAAGATGCCTGACGGGTCAAGAGGCGAGAAAGTCGAATGAAATACTGTATGAAAAGTCTCAAACACAACGGGATTTACGTTCCTCCTTATGAGTACCAAGGCTTGTCGGTCAAGGTGCACGGACAAACTGTGAAACTCAGCCCAGAGACTGAACAAATGGCCATCGCTTGGGCAAGGAAGAAACTCTCTGTCACCTCTCCTCCCGACAAGCTGTTCTACAGAAACTTCGTCGAAGATTTTGTAAAAGCGCTGAACTCCGAAAACCCTTCTCAGGGATTTCTGAAAGACTTCACCGTTAGCCACGTAAAGAGCTTGGAAAGAGACGATGGCAAATGGGTGATTAACGGAAGACTGAAGGATGATCCGGAAGTCGATTTCTCCGAGGTTACAGAACATGTGTTGAGGGAACAGCAGAAGAAGCTGAATATGACGAAAGAAGAGAAGAAAAAGATCACCGCCGAGAGAAAAGCGCGAAGGGAAGGTTTGAGGGAAGATTACGGCTATGCAACGGTTGATGATAGAAAGTTGGAGATCGCGAACTGGACGGCGGAGCCTTCCTGCATTTTTGCGGGCAGAGGAGATCATCCGAGAAGAGGAAAGTGGAAGCAAGGTCCGAAAGAGGAAGACATCGTACTGAACCTTTCTGACCCGAGGTTCAGACCCGCTGGAAGTTGGAAGACTGTGGTATGGGAACCGGAGAAGATGTACATCGCCAAGTGGGAGGACAAGCTCTCAGGGAAGATGAAGTACGTTTGGTTCTCAGACTCCGCTTTCTTGAAACAGAAGATGGAGAAGGAGAAGTTCAAGAAAGCAGAGAAACTTGACAAAGAGATTCCGAAAGTGGAAGAGCACATAATGAAAAGCTTAGGCTCTGAAGACTTGGAGAGAAGAAAAATCGCAACCGTGTGCTGGCTCATTCTCAAGGTGAACATTAGAGTGGGAGACGAAAAGGATCCTGGGGAAGCGGACACCGTGGGGGCCATAACCTTGAGGCCTGAGCACATCAAGATTGAGGGGAACCTGCTGAATTTTGACTTTCTAGGGAAAGACTGCGTAAAATGGGAAAAGAAAATTGAAGCCCCTCCAGTGGTCATCAGAAACATTCAGGAGTTCTCGAAGCAGAACAGCGGGTACCTGTTCGCAGGGACGAACTCTAGGAAAGTGTCCAGGTTTCTTTCGCAGAAAATGGAAGGCTTGACGGCAAAGGTGTTCAGAACCTGGAGGTGCACGCAAACGGTTAGCAGAAGCCTAGAAGACTGCAAAGTCAAGAAAGCGGATGCCGACTACCTCAAACAGTTCTGCGCCAAAATGGCAAACCTGGAAGCCGCCAAAATCGCCAATCACAAGCGAAAGATTCCACCCAACTTCGATGAAAGGCTGAAAAAGAAAGAAGCCAGAGTAAAAGAGCTTGAACTGAAGCTCAAGGAAAAAGAGAAGGAAGAAAAGAAAACCGAGGCTCTGGCCAGAAGCTTGGAAAAGACGAAGCTTGACATGAGACTAACGAAGGAAACACAAGAGTATAACTTGGGAACTTCTCTCAAATCCTACATCGACCCTATGGTCTACGTGAAGTGGGCCAGCAGAATGGACTTCCCATTGGACAAACTGTACCCAAAAACATTGAGGAAAAAGTTCAGCTGGGCACTAGGCGCAGAATGCAAATGATTCCACGGACTCAGCGCAGCCCTAGACCTCAAAAGACTTGATGGTTGAACGACGCCGAGTCCATATTTCAGATGAGCAATACTGAAAAGCAATCTCCACAATGTTATCCGCTTGGTGTCTATGTCCAAGACCCGTGAACCTGCATATCCGAAGGTGATCAACGTCTACAGACAACGCTGCCACAAAATGGCAAAACCGGAGTACATGAGGGAGTTCAAGCATTGCGCCAAGGCTGTTCTGAAAGACCCCATCGAGGGGTTGGATTGGAAGGGCCTTCTGAGTTGGGAGCACCGGCATCTCGAATACACAAGAGGAGAGCTTCCTAAGCGAAGAGCCGAGATGCCGATGGCCATCATCAAACAAGCCAAGGGAAGGTGTGGAGAGTTCGCGCTCCTCTACAATGGGTTGCTGCTGGCAGACGCGTACAGGTGCCGAATAGTCATCGACTGTTCCACTCTCCATGACAAGTCAAAGGCAGCGGCGGGTGATCACGTTTGGAACGAAGTTCGGGTCGATGGCGGGTGGATGCACGTAGATCCCACCGAAAGGAGGATCAACCAGCCGCAGATGTACGCTCAAGAGTGGAACAAAGACGTAAACCTGGTCTACGCGATTGCCAAAAAAGGGATATTGGAAGTAACCGAAACCTACAGAATCCGAACCTAGAACCTTTTTGACGCGCGCCAAGTGATACTTTACATCCCTGTTTGTTGTTATTATGTAATCCTAGGAAGGAAGATGTAGCTTGAAGCGATCTACGAAAAAACAGAACAAAAAAAAAGCGATTTTTGAAAAGATTGAAAAGTCAAGGAAAATGGAAACACGGAAAGAGTAACGTTGAAAAAGTAAGAAGAAGAATGGAAAGTCGCCAGATTTGAAAAACCAGAGACAGAAACATAGAACTTGTGCCATCCATCATGTGAGAGATGGTGCGCATACGTGCTCCTAAAATGGTTAGAAGTGGTCTTAAGGCCGTTCTTGCACATACAGGTTCATTATGGATTTGTTTGATGAGCGTGTTTTGGCTCTGCCAAAGGAACAAAAACCATTTTATGCCATTTTTGGGACCATACATCCGCGCCACCGCACATCCAAAACCGACAAGTCATATTTGGCTCCAAATAGAGGGGGACCTACACCCGTTGCGCGCACACACAAAAATCACACAACACAAGAACGCCGCTAAGTCTCATCACACTCAAACACCGAACCTAGGAACACACATGCGCGCTAGACTTTGCCTCTGCAGGAGAGGCCTTGAAGCTATCCTGTCTCGGTTGCTGCGCGCGGTGTTTTTGAACGTTTCATTTGCAGGAATGCCACAATTTTATTCCTTTCAAACCTCTAATCGGTCCTTTTACAGAGGCTTTTTGCTTCTCTTTTTGCGAGGCTTATGCAGTGTGAAAGTGTGGCCTCTAACATCGATTAGGGCAGATTCTGTTTGTTGAGCTGTTTTTGACGCGATGTCTCTGGCCCTCTCAGCCCTAAGTGCGCTTCCCAATATTTGGACTTTCACTATTCTCCTTCTCTCCAACTGTCTAGAAATCTCATTCATCGTCTGCGGCGACGCCCCCTCCTTACCCACCCATATTGTCGGCTTCTCTGAACTTAGCTCACGCTTCATTCGATTCTTCGCCTTGGACGATATCATGTTTCCTTCCGTTCCTCCAGGTCCTCGGTTAGACGCGCGTTCTAATATCTCAACAGATCTTTGGAAGTATACAAAGCAATCGGAAAGAGCACGAGAGCGCAGTCGAAACGTGAGGGTTGAAACACTCGCAGCAAACTCTTGACACAGAAACGCGCGCGATTAACGTATGACGTTCTCATTCGTAGAATATGAGGTCCTTTTCCTCCAAGCTTGCGTGAAGTTTATGCACTGCGTCATAAACGTCCTGTTCCTTCTTCGCTCCGGTGCAAACAAGGTTCCCGCTTGCGAATATCAGTATGACCACCTTAGGCTCGTCCATCCGGTATATCAATCCTGGAAACTGCTCCGGCTCATACATGGTTTTTACAAGCGCGCCCACTGCCAGTTCCAAGTCTATCTTTCCGCCTAAGCTTGCGGAGGCAACAATGTTCTGAATCTTTAACTCGGGCTTGCTGATGATGATTATTCCGCCTTTTCTCAGCTCTTTAACAACTGTCATCACTGCTCTGCGTGCTTCCTTCTCAGATTTTGCCCCTGTGCACACCATTTTCCCAGAATTGAAAATCAGCGTGGCCGTTTTCGGTCTCTTAAGCCTAAACACTAATCCGGGAAACTGTTCCGGACGATACTCAACTCCCGGAAAACTCTTCACAACAGCGTTTAAGTCAACCTTCTGGTTTAATGTGGCAGAAGCAACAACGTTTTGAATTTTTATTATGGCTTTAGTCTTCGGCATTAGACACCGTTTCTTATAGTGTGGCCGATGCTTAAATACCCTTTATAAGAACCTCATGTTGCCAGTGATAGAAGCCTCCCGCGCAACCCCCTCTCTTTTTCCAACTCACGGAGGCCTAATTGGTCAAAAGTTTTTTTTTAAGACTTGAATAGTGTAATATTATTAATAGCAAGTATTGCTTCGTGGAGATCAGTATATGCCCTCAATGAAAAAAAGAATGCTCAAAAGAAGAAAAAACATTCGGACAAAATTGGGAAATGAAGCAAATTTCATGTTTTGTGTCCATTCTGTTCTTTGTCGTTCATCTGCCCGCGCCCATAGGAGAGAACTTGAATTGCAACTCTTTACAGCACTGTTTCTTCTTTTTTTCGATGCCGTTTTCGGTCGCGCGCATCAAGGCGTGACTGAAAAAGAAACGCCCGGCAACTACTTGAGAGGGGAGGGATCTTTTGTGGACGGGCCGGGATTTGAACCCGGGACCTCCACGATGCCAACGTGGCGATCATGCCAGGCTGATCTACCCGCCCACAAGTTTCTCTCGGAAGAGAACCTTTGGTAAGAGAATCCGAGCTTTGTTTTATGTTTTCCGCTTCAAGATAGTCGATAATAGAGCAAAGGGCTTGTTCTGTGATTCTGCTTATGTTCAGGTTGCGGTTTTTGCTGTGACACTCTCCACATTTAATTCTGATTAATGTCTATTCCTTCTTCTCTTTGATTTTCTTGAAGTTTGATGAAGCCACAATTTTGGCAGTAGAAGGAGACAATTCTATCCCTCGCAACCTCGTCATTCTTGAAGAGACGAATTGGCGCGCCAGTATGTGTGTGCACTTCGTTCCTTGCATCATTTCTCGAGCACGTTCACGGCATTTTCTAACATCACCATGGCTTAACACCTTACTTGCTAAGCGTGCAAGGATACTCCAGTGCTCTTATATTCGATAAGTATAATTTGGCATTTCCCACAACGCACTGCAGGAAAAGTTGCCGTTCTGATATGGAACAGCGGTGTCAGCAACTCTCGGGAGCTAGGGCCTCTCCAGAACTCTTGTTTCAAGCTGGGCTTCACATTGTCCCAACCTAAAACCCCTAGAGCAACGGCGTAGCCCTTCTCAAGCTCTCCGCTACATTTAGGACACTTCTTGGCTTCACCCTCACTCATGGCTTACATCTTCATTTCCTTATTTCTCAAGATAGAACTCAACATAACCACAATTCTCACAGTTGTATGCAAATACTCTTTCCATCCAACAGAAAGAGTGCTTCTTCCACGCCTTTAATGGGGGGCATGAGGCAGATAACCTGCCTCCATTTCTCCACCGCACTTGAGACATTTTTTAGTTTCACTGATGGCCTGTTCGCGCCTTTCCCGCGCTGGCTAGGATTTGGCTGACTCCTTGGCTAGTCTCCATATGAAGAATCCGAGTATGCTCAATAGAAAGGACATGATTGCGAATGTGTCTACTCTAATCCAAGTTGTAAGATGAGATAGTCCGCCGGGAAGCCAGATGGGATGTGTTAGCTGGATTGTCACTCCGTAGATCCAGCCCAGAAGCCCGTATACGAAAAGCACTTCGCCAAGAACTTCCACCAATGTAATGCGCATGTTAGGAAATCTTTTGTCCATGATTGACGTTTTTTTGGCGAAATGATTTAAAGCTTTCCTTGGTCGACGTTTGCGTTCGTGGCTTTTCCGTTTTTGCGGTTCTCATGCATTCTCAGAAGAAAAGGCTGCCTAGCGCGCGATTAGGCAACTGCCCAACAACACTGTAGTGTTTAGCGCGTGCTATGAGCTGTGTCCGTTTGAGCCGTATCGGTTTGGGTTGTCCTTCTTGTTGAGGGCGTCTTGCCATTTCGTCTATTGTTTCTTCTTGTTTTCTTTCGTTTGAAGGTGAGTGGCCAGTCTTGAGAATGTTATTGGTTGATAGTGGCCTTTGTAGTTTAGGTCTATCAGAAAACCTTCGATGTCCTTCGTGTTCACGTAGGCTTTCATCCTGAGGCTCGCCGCTTCCTTTACGCCTCTCATGTAATTGTCATAGTCTCCGTAGTCTCTGTGGAACGAGATGACTACAAGCTCCTTCCCCAGCCCTATTCCATCCATAACCAGGAGGTATGGGTAACGTCGTTGATTGTCTAATTCGCGCGCTGCTCCGTGCAACTCCTTGATTTCCGCGGGAGAAATGGGTTTCAGTTTAAACATAATGATAGCCATCAGATTGAAACCCAGTTTGCAGAAATCAGGTACCATAGTGTATTCTTTGATAACTCCCTCTTTCTGGAGTCTACTGATTAACCTACTAACCGTAGGCTGTGAAATCCCCAACGCCTTGGCCAGTTCTCTGTCGCTCCTGCGACTGTTCTTCATGAGCTCTGAAATGAGCCTTAACTCAACGTCTTTCAACACGTTGCCTCCTTCTTTCAGGCATGACAGTTTATTTCGATTGTCCGGACTAAAAAGCTTTGGTACTTTTCACGAGGCGTCCAAAAGAAACGAAGAGTTCCTTCCGTTCACTCTTCCGTACGCCCTGCAATCGATACCAAGAGTTTTAAGTTTCAACCCTTATTCTCGCATGTAAAGAGGTCGAATGTGGTGGGCGAAATAGTGTTCGTTGGGCTTGGCCTTCACGACGAGATGGGAATCAGCTTGCGTGGTTTGGATGAGGTCAAGAGCGCGGATACCGTCTTCGCGGAGCTGTACACGAGTCTGTTGCCGGGTTTTTCTTTGGTAAGGTTTGAGAAGACTTGCGGCAGGAGAGTTAACATGGTGTCGAGGGCGGATCTCGAAGAGGGAGACGCGCAGGTTATCATGAAAGCTGCGGAGAATCACAAGGCTGTGCTACTTGTTCCAGGCGACCCGTTGATCGCTACAACGCATGTTTCGTTGAGAATTGAGGCAGAAAAACGCGGAATAAAGACGCGAATAGTTCATGGGGCGAGCGTCCTTTCTGCGGCCATCGGACTGTCTGGTCTGCACAATTACAAGTTCGGGAAAAGTGTTACGATACCTTTCCCGGATGAAGCTTCCTCCGAAACTCCGTACTCGGTGATTTCGCAGAACAAGGAGCTTGGGCTTCACACGCTCTGCTTACTCGACATAAAGGTGGAGAATAGGCGCTTCCTTAACATCCACGATGCTCTCAGCGGGCTTCTTAGAGTAGAGGGGGAACGGAAAAAGATGGCAGTCACCGAAGAGACCCTCGTCGTCGGCGTTGCACGGGCGGGCAGCAGCGACCCAACTGTGAGAGCGGGATTCATAAGGGATATGCTGAGCTATGATTTCGGGGGTCCACCCTACAGCCTGATTTTTCCAGGAGAGCTCCACTTCATGGAGGCTGAAGCTTTGACCGTGCTGGCAGGAGCACCTGAAGGATTGGGGACAGTCTCGAAATGAGCCTGAACGAGCTGGCCTCAAAGTACATCAGCTCTGCAGAGCACGTGTTCAACCATATGGAGGTTGCCGAAACTCCGATAACGCTTGACTTCTCCCACGTCAGTAACGTTATGGATTTCGCCAAAGCCTACCTAGAGGATGCGAGACATTACAGGGAAAAGAAGAAATTCGAGGTGAGTCTTACTTCAATCGCCTACTGTGAGGGGCTACTTGACGCCCTGAGACTGTTGGGAGCCGTGAGGTTTGAGTGGCCGACGACAAAAATGGAAAGAAAACCAAGCGGAAGATAGTTCTTGCTTCAGGGGTGTTCGACCTGCTGCACCTCGGACACGTACGCTTCCTAGAGGAAGCAAAGAAGGCCGGCGGCCCGAACGCCGAGCTAGTGGTCATAATCGGCCGAGACAGCACGGTTGAGAGCAGGAAGGGTGAAAAACCCATTATGCCTGAGAACCAACGGTGCGCTCTCGTCGCCTCGTTGAAGGTTGTTGACGAGGCGATTCTGGGCTACGAGAAGTTCGACGTCGCAAAGGTTGTTGGAAAAATCAGTCCTGACGTCGTTGCTTTCGGGTACGACCAGCTGGGAATGGAGAGAACTGTTAGAGACTACGTGAAGCAGCACGGGTTGAAGATTAAGATTGTTCGGGTTGGAAAGTTCAGCTCAGACGAGTTGGACAGTTCCTCTAAGATCAAACAGAGAATCATTGAAGACTACAGAAGGTGAGTGGATGTCCAAAAGCTCCAGACAGTACATGCCTACTTACGTGTTCATAGCGGCAAACGTCGCCGTTTACGCATTCACTTCGATCCTCAGCGGGAGCTTGGCTACGAACGATGACGTCGTTGGCGCCTTAGGACAAATCAACGCTAACGTGTGGAATGGTGAGGTCTGGAGGCTCTTCACAGCCATTTTTGTCCATGCGGACATTCTGCACATTTTCGGCAACATGTTTTTCCTCTTGATCTTCGGGTTGAGAGCAGAAGACATGTTTGACATCAAAGAATACTTGCTCATTTATTTTCTGAGCGGGTTGTCCGGAGGCCTGCTTACACTGGCCCTCTGGCCGCCCGAAACCCTTTCCATCGGAGCCTCAGGCGCCATCTTCGGAGTTCTAGGAGCGACCATAATATACGCTAGACACTCGATAGGACAGTCGATAATGGGCGCGTTGATATACGCTTCCTTCTTTTTCATCATCAACCTTGGGACTAACGTAAACTACTTGGCTCACCTCGGCGGCTTAGCGACAGGACTGTTGATAGGTTATGCACTGGCGGCTTCCCGCCGATACAAACGGGTCACGAACGAATATAACTATCCTAATTCGTGGGGCAAGGCTGGCTATGCCGTTGAAACCGATGCCTGAAAAACATCGCGTGTACTGATGTGGAACATGAGTCTCAGGGGAGTGTCAACACTTCGACTTTCACTTTTTGTCCGTCTTTTAGCTTGAGGCGTTTCCTCAAGGGAACGGGAGCGATGATCTCCAACACGGATGCGTCGTAGTGGCTTCTCAGAGCCAAGATGAGAGCGCCCTTCACTTCGTTCTCCATTATCACGGGGTAGCATTTCACTGAGCCAAAAGTGCGATCCTCGTCTTTGAAGCCCTCGATTTCCACGCCGGGGTAGGCTTCCAGTTCGTTTCTGGCTTTGAGGTCGTAGTCGGTGACGAGTTTCAGGTTAAGCGTACCCGGGTACGGATCAAAGCCCAGTTTCTCGATGAACTGTTTTCTATAGCTTTCCCTCGATATGTAGTAGGCGCCCTCCCCGAACCCAGTGAAAACCGTGCCCTCCAGGGTTATTGATGGTGGATAGGCCGCTTCCATCAACGCGCGCAGGGTTGAATAGAGCTTGTTCAGCTCCTTCATTCCCGCACCTGTAATTCCTACGAGACAGCCTTCGGGCGTTATCGTCCGTTCAATCCATCCTTTGCCTTCCAGCTCAATCATGTAACGTGATGCCGTCTGCTGAGAAGCGCCCAGCTTTCCGGCCAAATATTCCGTGGAGATCTTTGCCGTCCTGCGATGCGCTCCCATTTCAGCCAGCTTCAACAGCGTGAAAAGATGGCGACATGCATACGTTTCAGACATGCAAGACCCAACCAATTCTGACTTGTAAGAGAATTATCCACGTATTTAAATGGCTGAGCACTCGACAGAGCGCAGGCGACGGGAGTTACGTCACAGGCAAAAAGCTCCTAAGCGACAAAGTCAAGTCTAAGATAATGGGTTACAGTGATGCAACGAAGACCGCCATAGTATTGGACAAAGAGCAGAGAATCCCTCGCCCTATTGGCTCACGACACAAATCGAATAGGGAACAGTTCACAACATTTTCGACATTGAATTCAGAGTACGGTTACTCACCCTAATGTGATAGTTTCTCCGTCCACTGCTCGTTGTGGTCACGAAGAAATCCTTCTCTTCGTCAAGCTTAGCCCCGTACAACATAGCCAAAATAGTGCGGCAAACATTCACCGTAGTCAGCCGCTCGTCCCTCATTTTTTGCTCAATCTGTTCCTGCAACACTCTTGGGTTAATCGTGTAAACCGCTTCCGAACCCTGCCCCTTCGTGGTGTAACGCATTTCCATCTCTTTCATAACGTGCTCAACGATGTCGTAGTAAGGCGACCTACGCTCTTTTATGAGGTGTATGTAATTTATGAGAGGAACCGGAATATCGCCCATCTTCTTCTCCCCCTTTAGCTAAGGGCTGTCAGACCTTTAAAAAGCTTAAGGAACACTTGTCCACTCTTCTTCAACATTTTCGACAATTTGTCAGAGAAAACCTTGACAGACGAAACCTTGTCCTGTATCATGCTTCTTCAGAACCTATAGTCCCTGCATGGATAGCCTGAGCCCGCACTTCTGCAGATGTTTGAGAATCACCGCGAAACTTGGATAGTGGAAAGGTCAGAACTGGTCCAGGGCACTCATGTAGAATCTGTCGCCATACACTTCGTTGTATGAGACCTCAGCAGTTAGTTCCTTGACCATGAGCACGCCGTGTCCAGCTTCAAGAACCGAGAAACCACGTGCTCTATAGACTCGGCGCAACATGGGATCCAGGATTGCTCTGGCGAAGACCACGTTCTTCGCTTTGTCCCAGACTAGCCCGACAAGCTGATTCATGTTCTTCCGGTCGTGAGCAATGAGCTCACTTATTCTGATTTGCTTCTTCTCTTTCTTTAGATTTCCAACATTCTGTCAACATCAAGCTTTGCTTTTTCACGTTGTAAAGCCGCCTTTTTTCCCACCTTCTCTTGCACTTTGTACGCTCCCGGAAACGATGTCACGCTAAAATAGCCTAGTTTTTCATCAGAGCATAAGCCACGATTGTCGGGCTTGTTGTGAGAAAAGAGAAACGATGCCCTTTTCCAAGAAATGTTCATGTGTCCTGTCTAGCAGCGTGGTGCAGATACCCTTTCTCGTCTGTCTAGGCAAGGTGGCAACATTGTAGATGCCCCAACTTTTCCAATTTGCCATTTTCAGTTCTCATCGTCAAGTCCATGAGGTCAACGTATCCGAGTGCTCTATTTTCTTCCACGGCACAGAATCCTATACGACCATCCCTCAGTCTTGGGTCCAACTTGATGGTCCTATCAAAGTCTATGGGGTCAAATGGCCAACCGAATGCCTGCTCCATTAAAGGGAGCAACGCGCTCTTTCGCTCGAACTCTCGATAATTCAGAATCCTCATTCTCGTCGGACGCACATCTTAGGGGGATGTTAGGAAACCAGTGTAACAAATAAGGGTTTAGCATCCGCTGCTCAACGACGTCAACAGCAGAGGAACACAAATATTTCGTGTCAGAACTCGACTTTCTCACTGCACGCTAATGATGATTTTATGTGGTGGTACGACAAAAACGATGGAGAATCTAAACATGTTTAAACTGTTCATACAGAATTCTTATTTGAAGCCCTTTCATTAAACTTGACGTCTGGGCGTCGAAAATGGAAGAGGCTGCGGCGTTCGCACCCTGCCACATCACTGGAGTCTTCCAGATATTTGATCAATCAGCAGATGCCCTACTCGCAGGGTCAAAAGGCGCTGGCGTTTCACTGGATTTAGGAGCCAAGACAACCGTCAAAGTCAAAAAAGGTTCCAAGTACAATTTGAAAGTCAGCATCAACAATCACACAGCGAACTCCGCACAAGTCTCGGGGCGTGTTGTCGATGCTTTCCTTTCCCGCTTCAGCGACACACCCCCTTTTGAAATCTCAGTAGAACATCATATAGAAGCTCCAATAGGCGCGGGATTCGGCACTAGCGGGGCTGCAGCGTTGAGTTTGGCTCTAGCCTTGAACGAGGCTTCCGGGTTGGGAATGTCAAAATTAGAGGCTGCCCAGATAGCGCACATTGCAGAAGTCGAATGCAAGACTGGGCTTGGAACAATCATAGCTGAAACGTTCGGCGGGTTTGAGGTCAGGGTCAAGCCAGGAGCCCCAGGAATCGGAGAAATAAAGCGTCTGTCAGTCCCTGACGACACTTTGGTGGCGTGCCATGTTTTCGGGCCTCTCTCCACAAGGGAATCCTTGACCAACCCCGAAACACGCGCTCGCATAAACAGATTCGGCGGTGAGTTAGTCAAGGAACTGGTCAACGCACCGACCATCATAAACTTCATGAAGCTCTCTCGTCAATTCGCCGAACACGTTGGACTAATAACTGAAAAGGTGAGAGGCATCCTAGACGCAGCGGACAAAGCCGGCGTGGTCTGCAGCATGCCAATGTTCGGAGAATCCGCTTTTACTGTAACCGACCAAAATGGGGTCGAGCGGATTCTGCAGGTCTTCCGCAAAAGTGCCCTAAGCGGTCAAACTATCGTAAGCAAAGTGAATCATGAAGGAGCGCGACTTCTTCAGTGACAGACATCAAGATCCCCCCTGATCACCCTAGAGCAGAATCCCTGCAATTACGAGAGAGGCTGATAGCACGCTATCTCGAAGGAATCGTGGCTGCTTCGGGCCTTATTGCGCACGGTCGTGGAGAAGCTTTCGATTACTTGCTAGGCGAAAAAACAAGCAAACCGGCGCTAGAAGCTATCTCGGCAACCGCTGCCATCCTTCTGACGGCAGAAAATCCGGTTATCTCGGTCAATGGCAACACGGCGGCTCTGGTTGCTGAAGAAGTCGTGAAACTCGCTGATGTTACAGAATCGAAGATTGAAGTCAATCTTTTCTACAGATCCCCTGAAAGGGACCTTGCAATAGAGAAGTTGCTCAAGAAAGCTGGCGCGCATGAAGTGTTTGGAATAGGCAAGAAGGCATCTGCAAAGATTCCAGAGTTGAGCAGTGAGAGGCGGCACGTTGATCCTCGGGGAATACTAGTAGCCGATGTTGTCATGGTGCCGTTGGAGGATGGTGACAGAACGGAAGCTCTCGTCAAAATGGGAAAAAAGGTAATAGCAGTAGACCTGAACCCCCTGTCGCGGACTGCACAAAAAGCGACCATCACAATAGTCGACAACATCGCGAGATCAGCGCCCAAGCTGGTAGAAACCGCTGAAAAGCTCAAAAAACAGGACCCAAAAAAATGTAGAGAGATATTGCGGAAATATGACAACAAGAAAAACCTGGCCGCATCCCTCACTGTAATAAAAGAAAACCTCTCAAAGCTCGCGACGCAAAGTGCACACACCGCAGGCGAAGGCGAGTGATGTGATGTTTGACAGGACTTTCATTCTAGGCGCTGGCGCCATAGGAAGTGTCGTCGGCGCTTTGCTATCCAAGAAGAATGATATAACACTAATCGGAAACAGAGCACACGTGGAAGCTTTAGACTCAAACGGTCTTTCAGTTTCAGGCGATGTGAATGAAACTTTCCAGTTGCGCGCTGACACCCAAATTCGAGAAATACCTCAAAAAACGCTGATCTTCCTAACAACAAAGGCGTACGACTCGGAAAGTACAATGAGAGGAATAAGCAAACTTCTCAGGGAAGACACCGTCGTTTTGGTTTTGCAGAATGGCCTCGGAAACGAAGAGGTCGTCAAACGCGCCGTGAACGGCAAAGCCAAGGTTCTGAGAGGAATAACAACCATGGCTGTGGAGTTCTTCAAGGCGGGACAAGTGAAATATTGGAAAGGGGACACATTCATAGAGAATGACGTTGCGTCAGAGGAGATCGCAGATGTCCTGAATGCATGCGGCTTGAAGACAAGTCTTTGCAGGAATATCAGAGATAGGATATGGGGCAAAGTTGTGGTTAACAGCGTGGTGAACCCGCTGACGGCGATTTTCCGCGTTAGAAATCGTGAAATCGGCACGCAAACCTTGGCACCTGTCAGACATCAGATTGTCAGAGAGTGCGTCCATGTTGGAAAGGCTGAGGGGATAGCCTTTCAGGGGGATTTGGAGAAAGGAATAGATAGAGAGATTGTCGGATACACGAATTTCTCTTCCATGTGCCAAGATATAATAAAAGGGAATAGGACGGAAATTGACTTTCTCAACGGAAAGATAATTGAGCTAGGTGGAAAACATCATATTCCAACACCGGTCAACGAAACCATCGTTAGTTTCATAAAATTTCTGGAGGAAAACAATGAGCTTTCAGGAAAGAATTAAGCAGAAGAAGGGCAAGGAAAAAATCATAATGTTGACAGCCTACGACTCTCAAATGGCAAGAATACTGGATCAGACTGGCATAGACATGATACTCGTCGGCGACAGTTCAGGCATGGTCGTGCAAGGCCACAAGGATACCAAGAGCGTAACGATGGGAGACATGATATTCCACATCGAGGCAGTGGCAAGCAGAGCCGCATCCGCGCCGATCATCGGAGATATGCCGATACACAGTTGCAACACAATGGGAGACTGCCTTGAGAACGCAAAAAAGTTTGTTGAAGCAGGAGCAAACGGGGTAAAAATCGAAGGAAAGAAAACAGACGCCATAAAAGCCTTAATAAAAGCGGGAATCCCCGTGATGGGCCACGTGGGAATGCTTCCTCAGATGGCTGAAACTTATCATGTGAAGGGGAAAAAGCCTGAGGAAGCCCAAGAGATTCTGCAAGATGCCCTAGAGCTAGACGGGCTCGGCGTGTTTTCCATAGTACTAGAATGCATTCCTGAAAGTTTAGCCAAGACAATAACCAACTCCGTAAAAGTGCCAACGATAGGCATCGGTGCCGGCAAACACTGCGATGGGCAGGTTCTTGTCATAAATGACATGCTCGGTTTTGATGAGAACTTCAAACCAAAATATGTAAAGACGTACGCGAACTTGAACAAGACGATAAAGGACGCCGTGGCCAAGTTCATCGAGGAAGTCTCCACGGGCAAGTACCCAGACGATGAGCACACTTACCATTAGATCGCATGGGAGCCGTGAGAATGCAGGTCAAAGGGGTGCCCGAAAAAACACTTCTCGAGGAGCTTGAATCGAGGCTTCGACGAGACTTCACGTACAATTCTGGAAGAATCGTCGGATCCATGTGCACCAGCCCACATCCGCTAGCTAGAAAAATGTTCGCCCGTTTTCTCGACAAGAACCTTGGCGACTCAGGACTCTTCCCGGCCGTGGCCGAAATAGAGAGAGAAACGCTGAAGATGCTCGGCACCGTTCTTTCGAACACAGAAGCCTCGGGGCACATAGTCACGGGTGGAACAGAAGCAAACGTTCTTGCCCTGTGGGCTGCTAGGACACTTGCCAAGAAAACCAACCCCGAAGTGATAGTGCCCCGTTCTGCCCACTGCTCCTTCGACAAGGCCGCAGATTTGCTAGACTTGAAAATCATCAAGGCAAGGTTGAATGACAGGTTTCAAGTCGATGTAGGATCTGTTAAGAAAGCGGTGAATCCGAAGACTATTGCGGTCGTAGGCATGGCAGGAACAACGGCATTAGGTGTAGTCGACCCTATAGACGACCTGTCCGAACTCGCCTTGGAAAAAGACCTGTATTTTCATGTAGATGCCGCCTTCGGAGGATTCGTGCTCCCCTTCCTGAAAGACTTGGGATACAAAACTCCTAACTTTGACTTTGCAGTTCCCAGAGTCTGTTCTATCACGGTTGATCCGCACAAGATGGGCTTGGCTCCCATCCCAGCCGGCGGGATAGTGTTCCGCAACGAAAACTTCAGAAAGGCGGTGTCAAGGGGTATTTCGTATCTGTCAGGCGGAGAAACCGAACAAGCCACGCTTGTGGGAACACGTTCTGGCGCTTCAGCCATCGCGGTCTGGGCCGTGATGAAGCATCTGGGACGCGAAGGCTACAGAAAAATCGTCAGAAAGTGCATGCGCCTAACGCTCAAACTCGCAGAAGAAATCCCTAAGATTAGGGGTTTAAGTGTGGCAACAGAACCAACGATGAACGTTGTTGGACTAAAATCCGACGCGTTTGACATTCGCAGAATAACTGAAGAGCTTAGGCTCCGAAAATGGGCGATATCACTCTTTCCACGTCACATCCGCATCGTCATCATGCCTCATGTTCAAGAAAAGCATATTGACGAATTCCTGCAAGATCTAAACAAGATAGTCAATGAGTTAGGAGGTTAGATAGGAGGACTAAGCCTTGTCGACACATCCATCCAAACACATCGTTGGAACTGAGGGCAACGAGCTGAAGGGAAAACGTATAGTTCTGTGCGTAACGGGCAGCGTCGCAGCTGTGCAAAGCCCAGAAATTGCCAGAGCTTTGATGCGACACGGAGCTGACGTGTTCCCCGTGATGTCCACGATGGCAGGGAAAATCGTCCATCCGTATCTGATGGAATGGGCGACCGGAAACGAAGTCGTAACGGAACTGACTGGGAAGATTGAACACGTGGCCTTGGTCGGCGAGCATTCCTTATCGGCTGATCTTGTTCTGGTAGCACCTGCTACAGCAAACACCATAAACAAAATCGCCTGCGGAATCGACGACACCACCGTCACATCCGTCGCCTCAACAGCCTTCGGCTCAAACCGTCCCATAATCATCGTTCCAGCGATGCATGAATCCATGTACAACCACCCGATATTGGCGAAAAACATTAAGGAACTCAAAGCATTAGGGGTCAAATTCGTAGGCCCAAGAATCGAAGAAGGAAAGGCAAAAATCGCTAAAACCAAAGAGATCGTTGAGACAGTGATTCGCAAACTTGTGGTCAAAAACGATTTCTCGGGACTAAGAGTGTTGATAACCGCGGGCGCAACCGTAGAGCACATAGACCCTGTTCGCGTTGTCACAAACAGAAGCTCCGGAAAAATGGGCGTGTCAATTGCAGAAGAAGCCTTAAGCCGTGGCGCAGAAGTGACACTTGTCTACGGCTCAGGAACCGAAGCTGCTCCCCCAGGAGCCCGTCTGCTCACTGTTGAGACGACGGAGCAGATGTACGGAGCGGTCGTTTCTGAACTGAAATCAGGGAATTACGACGTGGTCATAGCTGTTGCTGCGGCTGCTGACTGGACGCCTGAAAAGCCGTATCCATACAAGGTTTCGTCACACGAGCTGCGTTCGCTTGAGTTGAAGCTGAAACCCACCGTGAAGATAATCGATAGCGTGAAGAAAGTCAGTCCAAGAACTTTTCTGGTGGCTTTTCGTGCGGAGTACAAGCTGCCTAAGGGGGAGTTGATTGAGAGTGCACACAAGAGGCTGCTGGAAGCCAAAGCTGATCTCATCGTTGCCAACGACGTGGGAAAGAAAGGAGCTGGTTTCGGAACCGTCACGAACGAGGTCTTCATCGTGGACAAGAAAAAGAACGTAGTGCACGTGCCACTGGCCAAGAAGCGAGAAGTTGCAGCGAAGATACTGGATGTCACGATTAACAAGATCAAACCAAAATAGTCTTATATGCAGTTCAGCCGCGTTAAACGTGGAATCCGATGCAGAAAAAGTTCAGAACTGTCGGCCTTGGCGGCACTTTCGACGAGCTTCACAAGGGACACAGAGCATTGCTCACAAAAGCCTTCGACATAGGCGAACGCGTAATGATTGGTGTCTCCTCAGACGAATTTGCCAAGAAGATGAACAAGCCGCACAGAACGGCAACTTACGAGCAACGCACAAGGGAACTGAGAGACTTCTTAAGAGATCAGGGAATGCTGCAGAAGGCTGAAATAATTCTGATAGATGATGCCTATGGAGGGGTGCTTCTGTCTAAGGATCCCATTGAAGCACTGGTGGTCAGCAGGGATACTGAGCCCGTCGCGCTCAGGATCAACGAAAAGAGAAAAGAAATCGGTATAAATCCGCTTGAAATAATTGTCATCGACATGGTTCCCTCCGAGAATCAAAAGGCGATCTCAACGACTCGGATCCGCAATGGCGAAATTGACCGCGAAGGACATGTTCTTAAGAAAAAAGCAAAATGATTAAACCACTTCTTCAGCACTTGTATTACAAGCGGTGTTGCCGTGCAAAGAACAGGCATTGCCAGACTCCCACTTCATTATGGTAGGGCGCCTCAATATCTAATTGTACGCATGCAAAAGATGGCCAAAGAAATAGTGACAATCATCGTTGACGAGTACGGCTCAGACGAGTTTCTGAGACGAGTTTCAGATCCATTTTGGTTCCAAGCATTGGGTTGCGTCCTAGGTTACGACTGGCATTCTTCAGGAGTAACCACGGTTGTGACAGGAATTCTGAAACAAGCCATCTCATCTCAGCAGCACGGTATCGCTGTGTGCGGCGGAAAAGGCAGAGCCTCTCGAAAGGCACCAATGGAAATAGGCACAGTCGGAGAAGAATTTGGGTTTTCAGACGACAACGTCGAGGCTCTGCGCCGAGCCAGCAGAATGAGCGCCAAAGTTGACAACACGGCCGTACAGGCAGGGTATCAGCTTTATCACCACGCATTCTTCATTGCCGATAATAGGAAGTGGGCGGTCGTGCAACAGGGCATGTGCACCGAAGACCGGACGGCGAGGCGCTATCATTGGCTCTCAGACAATGTTAGAAGCTTTGTCGTTGAACCGCACAGTGCGATAGTGGGCGACGTGAAACATGACACGGTCTTGGACATGACCGCAGAAGAGAGTGAGGGCTGTCGAAAGGCCTCAGTCGATCTTACGAAGGAAGAGCCGAAAAGGTTGATCCGAATGCTACAATCTCTGAGGCCCGAATTCCAGAAGTCGCTGGGCGAATGGCTGCCCAGAAGCGCGGAAGACGATTGGAAAGAATATCCATTTGACAATTTGTCGATGCCTAGAAACACAAACTGGAAGACTCTGCGCGACGTCTACGAGTTCCAGCCCTCTAACTATGAAGAACTGCTCGGATTCAGAGGTGTCGGACCCGCGACGGTTAGGGGCCTAGCCTTGGTTGCAGAAGTGATTTACGGCGAAAAGCCGAGCTGGAAAGACCCAGTGAAATACTCTTTCGCGTACGGCGGAAAGGACGGCGTTCCCCGTCCAGTTGACAGAAGAGCCATGGACGAGTCCATTCAAATTCTCAGGCAAGCGGTACAGAATGCAAGAGTTGGAGAGAGGGAGAAAATGCGTTCGTTACAAAAGCTCATGCGATTCGTTCCTGACAGCATGCCCACCACAGAGACGTAACCAGTGACCAGCAGAGCTTCAGAATTGCCCCCTCTGCGTTGTAAGGTCAGATGTAATCTGTAACTGCAATCTGCTGCAGCGTTGAGTTGTTGACCCCCACCCCCGGCTTTTTTTGTTTAGGTCTAACATTATGTTGGACTACAAGACCGCAATGTTGTTTCGTGATGTTTTGTCGTTGACCGCCCTCCCCTGTCGGTAACGTCAGATGTAACATTGTCTGGTAACAGTTCTTGAATGATCGGAGCAGCCGGGGCTACGGGGGAGGTGAGGGCCCCCGGCTTTTGATCTTGTGTCTATGGTAATTTTTTTTGTAAAGAAGCAATATGGAGCAGACGGGTGTCGGTGCATACTCAGGTCAACGAGGCGTGCTGGATATTGGCGCGAGCAGGGTTTATTGATGCTCGGAGAGGCTTCACACTCTGAGGGCTCGGCAGTTAGTTCGTTCATTATGTGAAAAACTCGGTTTTATGGTCACTTCGAAACAGTTCGAAAATCGAGACGTTGTTGTTGGTTGGTGCTGACAGAAACGTATTAAGGCAACTGACAACGCACGTATGGTTCAATCAGGGAAGGTTGGGTATGGAAGAGGTTGCTGTGAAAGTAGAAGGACTTGCTATTACTTACGGCACTTTTGTAGCTGTTGAGAACCTATCGTTCACGGTTAATAATGGCGAGATTTACGGGCTGCTTGGCCCTAACGGCGCAGGCAAAACAAGCACCATTAAGGTTTTGGTGGGCGTTCTTACACCCCACGCGGGCAGCGTTAAAATTTACGACACACCCATTTCAAACGAAGTGGCTGCAAAGAGTCAGGTTGGCTACGTTCCAGAAGAGGTTATTCTAATAGATTCTCTTACCCCCCGGGAGTTTTTCGAGTTCATATCCTCGATAAGACGGTTAGAAGCTAGCGTAACGAACCCTAGGCTTGAAAGATTCGTGTCTGCCTTCGAACTCAAACAGTACTTTGACACTCCAATCGCGGCTTTGTCCATGGGAAACAAACAGAAGGTAGCCATTGTTGCAGCCTTGTTGCACGACCCTAAACTGCTAATCTTGGACGAGCCTTTGGTGGGCTTGGATGCACGCTCCTCCAAAATCCTCAAAGAACTAATAACCTTCCACGCGAAAAAGGGCGGCGCCGTGATATTCTCAACACACATAATGGAAGTTGCTGAAAAGCTCTGCACAAAGGTGGCGATAATAAACAAGGGAAAAATCGTGGGGGAAGGGACGGTTGACGATCTTCGCAGGCTTGTGAAAGACGCTGAGGGTTCATTAGAAGACATTTTCTTGAAGGTGACAGAGCAGGAAGCAGGGATGCAGGACGTAATCAAGGCTCTGGAAGAGGAGTAGGCTTGAAACTTCGCGAGATTTGGAAGCTCTCAAGCATCGTGTACAAGGAAATATCGTTTCAATCTATCTTTTCCCTCCGCGTCGGCTCATCCCTGCCTCAGAGGGGCAGAACAGACATCAAGAGACTTGTAGCTAATGCTCGAACGAGCACGCTCATCAGCAAACTCGTAACAACCTTCTTCATAGCAATCTTCGGGTTCACAGTGTTTCTCCCCATGACCGGCTTCATGACTTCGTCGACACCTTCCGCCACTAGAGATGTGGCCAGCTGGCCCACACTTATGGGGAGCGTTACAGCCTTTCTTGCAGTCGTGCTCTTCCTGATAGTCTTCATGGGACTGCAGGTTTCAACAGGCTTCGTCTCATCGAAGATGAGCGATGTGTTAGGTGCCTTTCCACTCACAAAACAAGATATCTCAAGCATCCTGTTCGTGTCTTTCCTGAGGATGTTCGACATCCCCCTTATAGCCGCAGCGGTAGTGTTTCTTTCAGCCTATTTTCTTGTCGGCGGTTCACTCCTCGGCGGCCTGATATTGCTTATGGCCACGGTGATAACAGAGATTTTTGCCGTTGCACTCACTATCGGTTCAGCCAAGTTCTTCTATTCTAGAGTTGCAGGAGGCGGCGGAAGATCAAGAGGGCAAACCCTTGTCAGACTTCTCTTCATGATAGTCTGGATACTTCCAACTTTTGGCGCATACCTAGTCGTAAGCTTCGCGGGGAACATCGTTCAATACCTCACGTCTCTGACTCAGTCTTTTTCTTCAATTCTACAGTTCATAGTCCTGATTTATCCATTTTCATACAGCTTCCTCGCTTCCTACCTGACTTTTCCCACGGCCCCAGATTACACTGTGCTCGGTTCTTCCATAGCAGCATCCATTGCGTACGTATTTGTCGCGCTCTTCTGCTACAGGTGGGTCACGCAAACGGTGAGAACAATCGGCGGAGGCGGAGCCATTCCGAGGGCAAAAGGAATTGTCAAAGACACGCAGATCAAGCCCCAAATCCCTTGGCTCGGCATAATTCGCAAGGACTTGAGAGTCGCTTCTAGAGTGCCCTCGTTTGCAAGCCTCTTTCTACTTCCAGCCATGCAAACAATCATCCTTTCAATATCGTTCTCTTCCCTAAGCAGTCTGACCCTAATAGTCACCCTGAGCGCTTTGATCGGAATATCGATGATCACGCTCTTGCTTCCACCGACTTTGCTGTCAATGGAAGGGTTAGCCTCTGCGTTCACAAGAAGCCTTCCGATGAGAAAGAGAACGCTGATATCGGCGAAAACATTGTTGTCAATCGTCACGTACCTGATTTCTCTGGTCGTGCTCTTCTTTGTTGCAGTATACCTGAAAAGAGACTTTACTTTGATATTGACTTACGGGTTAGTACATGCGCTCGCAGTGTCTGCTGGCATTATGCTTGAACTCACGCTTCTCGCAAGAAAGTTCTGGAAGGAAGGCTTCGCTGTTGGTAACATCTACTCAAAACTCACCACTTACATCCTAACCCTGATACCCGGGTTCGTGATGGTTGCGCTGCCAATCGTCACTGCGTTCGTTGCGTTTCTCTATGCTGAAAACCTTGTTCTGCCCATCTTCTTTACAATGGCTGCCTCAGAGTTTGCGGTGATGACGGCGATCGTGGCTATTCAGAAGTAGATCAGCTTGTTAAGTCCACGTATATCTGTGAGCAGCAAAGAGATGAGAAGGCCACTGCTCTCCCACGTTGTTCAGCGAACCTGATTGCCTCCTCTGATGGAAAGGCTATGGCATCGACGCCTGCCTTAATAGCCATGGTGTCCGTTTCGACCCTATGCCTGCCCCTAGGACGCATACAACCTAGAACCAACGGAGTCTCAGGAAACATTAGTCTCGCAGTTGCTATCACCTTGGCTATCTCCGCAGGTTTTGGTGGGTCGATTTTTTCCATTTCTGTTCTACGTATGGGCATGAACGCGATTACGACTAAAGCTGAAGACCTGTAATTTCGTATCATCTGCAGAGCCTGCAATTCGCCTTCAAGTCTTCCATAATGAAGCCCGACGATGACGTGCGGAACAAATGAGATGCCCGATTCCTGAAGGGCTTTCAACGAACGAGAATAATCGTCGACTGTGACGTTCAGCTTGTATATTTCCTTGATGGTGTTGTTTGAACCGATAATGTCTACCAGGGCTGAATCCACCTTGGCCTCTGCCAGCGCCTTGGCAGTAGTCTCGTCGATTATGCCTGTGTGCACCAGAATTGTCAAGCCTAGCTCCCGTTTGACTCTGGCTATGCTGTCGATGAATTTTCCAACTGGCACTGACCCGTTGGGCAGGCATCCACCGCTTATCAAGCATCCTAGGGCGCCTTTTTTCTTCAGCTGGACGCACAGTTCAAACAATTCTTCAGATGACTTAACTGGGTGCATCGTTTCCAGAACCAGGCCGCCGCAGTGTTTACAGTTGAGCGCACAGCTCTTACCAGTTACTGAGATTGTTGGAAAAATTGTCGGTGAAGAGCGATAATAACTCGTCTTGTAGTACATGAAACTCGGGGCGTAGAAGCGGATTTCCTTTGTTCTGGAACGCAGTAGGTTCTTCTCAAGAAAGGCTGAAAGTTCCTTCTCATTCATGTTCCAGATGGCTTCGGGGGAAATCTGCTTCATCGTTCTCCGTTAGGAAGGCACGGTCAACTGTTTAATACTTTTCGTCAGACAGTTCTTTTTCTGACTTTTCCGTACGCTTTGACACTTCCGGCACTATTCTCATGGCTTTGTCTATAGCTATGAGAGTGTCTTGTATCTTCTTGAAGTATTTCTGGAAGTCAAGAGTCTTGAAAACGGATATTCCTCTCTCTGTTGCGGCGTAGGATGTTCCTTTTGGGAGGAATATTTCTTCAACCAGTCCGTTTTCAATCAGAAAATCCAGGTTTCTCCTTAGACCAGTGCAGTCCAGGCCAACCTTGTATGCGAGCCTGTCGATTTTCATTGGTTTCTTTGCCAGGGCTCCCAGTATTGCCTCATATGTTTCAAGCTTTGACCTGCGCATGTGCATGCACCTTGCGTGTGGCTTTGTCTTGCTACGGATAAATTGTTTGTGAATTCTGAATCCTTAGTCGAGAACACGTACGCAGGTGACCTTGTTTTCCGAGTTAAGTGGGATCGAGACCCCTGTGAATCGCCTAGAAATTGCTTGCATATTGTTGGACCAATACGAAAGGTTGGGTCATGTCGAAGTGGGATGAAGTCCTTCTGTGGGAAGTAGTTTTCTGCCCGTGATCTTCGTGGGTGTGATGAGGCAAATCCTTGCGGCCTTGAGCTCACTTTCTCGGTTTCTTCCCGGTTTGCGCATGTACTCGTCGAAGTTGAGTGGAACCCTGTATTTGTCGATGAGCTTCTGTAGGTATGGTATCATTCTCTGTTCGTCCTCGATGATTTCCGCTGTACCGAAGATTATTACGCTCTTGGACATTGTTGCATCCGAGAGAGCCTCGTCCACTTCGAAGCAGACATTAGTATTCTTCCTGAGGCTTTCCATCTTCAAGCCCTTGCAGCATGTGTGAAAGAACACCTTCCCCTCAGCGTAGGCAAATCCTACCGGAACTACGTATGGGCCGTCTTCAAGAACCATGCCGAGTCGGCCTATTCTTGTGCACGTGAGAAACTGATCAATTTCTTCGCAAGTCATCTCTTTCACGGACATTTTGCGCTGAACTCCTTCGAAGGATTACACCTAGCTCGGAGGCCTCGGCTTATTTAAGTGTAGTTCAGATTTCTGTTTGATGTGACAAGCTTTTTAACGTGGTGCAACACTTCACGCATTGCGTAAGAGCGATACTCAGGGTTCAGTGTCTGCGGGGAGACGTGTGATGGGGGTCATCAGCTTGTGTGAAAACTTGCCTGAACAGATTCGTGTTTCTCTCGGTTCTGCTGTTGTCTTGGGATTGGCAGACGCAAAGCTGGATGCCGCGCCGACAACAGCCTACCTGATGACGTACCGCCAAAAAAAGTGCACTGCAAACTGTGGGTTCTGCCCGCAGGCCCGTGGAAGCAACACACGAGCAGACATGCTTTCCAGAGTTTCGTGGCCAGCTTATCGAACCCAAGAAGTGCTCAAAGGAATCGTCGATGCCGCGGGGAATAGCAAGATCAAACGTGTTTGCATCCAAGCTCTAAACTATCCACAAGTCTTTACCGAGTTGCACGTTATAGTACGAGCAGTGAGTCATTCTGCGAAAGTGCCGATTTCAGTCTCGTGCCAGCCTCTCAACATCGAAAACATACGTCAATTGGCAAATGCAGGTGCCGAAAGGATTGGGATACCCTTGGATGGAGCCACAAGAGAGGCTTTTGACAGGACGAAGGGAGTCGGTGCGGCAGGCCCTTACAGCTGGAAAAAGCAGTGGCAACTTCTGAATCAGGCGAAGGAAGTTTTCGGAGAAGGCAGGGTCAGCACGCATTTGATTGTCGGATTGGGCGAGACCGACGAAGAAATGGTTAGAACAATTCAGAAATGTGTGGACATGGCTATATTCCCAGCGCTGTTTGCTTTCACACCGATACCGGGAACAGCCTTGAGAAACCAAGCACAGCCGCAAATTGCGAAATACAGGCGAATTCAAACTGCAAGGCACCTGATCTTGCACAGAATCGTGCGGTACGAGGACATGAGTTTTGATGAGAATGGCCTTGTCACCGATTTCAGAATTAGCAAGAAGAGACTGACAGTGATTATCCGAAAAGGTGAGCCTTTTCTCACTTCTGGATGCCCCGACTGTAATCGTCCGTTCTACAACGAGAAACCCAGCGGCCCAATCTACAACTTCCCAAGAGAACTAACGCCTACAGAACTTTCGACAGCAAAAAAACAACTAAGCCTAGAATGAAAATAGCGCGCTTACTCGGATAACCAAAAAGGCTGCTGAGAAGGGCGCAGAGAACACATTGAAACGTATCTCTGAATATGCTTCATGAACGCCATGGAGAACTCTCTCTTCCAAAGAACTTCACATGCACGGAGTTTTGCAGCGTTTAAGTCGAAAAATCTATGTGGGGGATGCGCATCTATGCATTGCTAGATTGCTGGTGAAGAGTTTGGTTGAGGCGCCCGTAGAAGACAAGAGAATAACGCTTAAGGAAGCTGTGAAGCTCGTTCCAGATGGGGCACATCTTTTCTGGGGAGGCTTTGGTTTTCAACGTCCCCCCATGGCTTTCGCACATGAGCTTGTAAGGCAGAACAAGCGTGGTTTGACCATTTACACATGCGGTTCGGAAATGGACATGGATATCCTGTGCGGGGCAAAGGTTGTGTCGCGCCTTGAACTGGCGTTTTTTGCAATTGAAGGCATAGGGTTGGTACCCAATATTCAACGCAGAATCCGTGAAGGGGCAATAGAGATCGAGGACTATTCAAACCTGGCTATGGCCTTGCGATTCATGGGTGGCGCGCTCGGTGTGCCATTCATGCCCTTGAAAAGCATGCTCGGCACAGATGTTCTTGCAAAAAAGAGGTTCAGAACTAAGAAGGCAGAGGTCATGGACTGCCCATTCAGCGGAGAAAAGGTAGTACTCGTTCCATCTGTCCGCCCAGACTTCAGCATCGTGCATGCCTCACGGGTGGACAGAGAGGGAAACGTTCAGATTGACGGCATCAAAGGCGAGGATGTGGAAGGCGCCAGGGCCGGCAAGAAAGTAATAGTTTTGGCTGAAGAAATTGTTGACACGGAGTTCATTAGGTCTCAGCCAGACCAAACAGTGATACCCAACATTTATGTGACCCATGTCGTTGAGTGTCCGTGGGGTTCGTTTCCGATGATGGTTTACAACTATTACGATTACGACATTGAACACGTACGCATGTACTATGACCAGTGCAAAACCGAGGAAGGGTGGCAAAAATACTGCAACGAATACATAACGGGCCCGAAGGACCATATAGAGTTCCTTACCAAAATAGGCATCGAACGACTCATGAAGTTCAGAGCCAAGAAACCGTTTGCCTACTGAGGGGAAAGAACGAAAATGACTAACAAACTTGCAGACATCGACGAATTTTCCACACTTGAGCTCATGGCCGTGTGTGGGTCAAGAGCGATAAAGAACTGCGAGGTTGTCTTCGTCGGCACAGGCTTGCCCATGATTGCAGCCTTGCTGGCCAAGAGAACGCATGCGCTGGGAGCAAAAATCGTTTTTGAGGCAGGTTTCATAGATTCAAACGCCAGAGACGTCGCCCTGTCAATAGCTGACTCTAGGCTGGGCCACCGCGCTTCCGCGGCCATCGGTCTAATCGAAACCCTAGGGCTCATGCTTCAAGGTGGACACGTGGATGTAGGCTTTGTCGGAGCGGCGCAAATCGATATGTACGGAAACCTGAACACGACCTACATTGGAAGCTTCGAAAAACCAACCGTGAGACTGCCTGGAAGCGGAGGAGGAAACGACATAATGTCATCAGCCCGACGCACGGTGGTTATAATGACTCATGAGAAAAGGAAAATGGTCAAAAAGCTCGACTACCTGACAAGCCCCGGGTTCTTGGACGGACCTGAAGCCAGGCAAAAAGCGGGGTTGCTCGGCGGCGGTCCAACACTTGTAGTAACCAACCTTTGCCAAATGGACTTTGAACCCAGAACAAAACACATCAGACTGACCACGGTTCATCCCCGCGTTTCAGTTCAACAAGTGCTAGAAAACACAGAGTTTGACCTGGTAGTACCGAGAGACGTGCCGACAACCGAACTGCCCACCTGTGAGGAACTGGCGCTTCTGAGAGCGATAGACCCCAACGGAATCTACATACCGAGAACCAAATAGCGTGCACCAAAGGCTAACGCATGACTGTCATGTGTGTGTAGCCATTACTAATAGTGTTGAACACTGGATGCCGAGATGGGAATATTCGGAGATTTAGTAGGATTTTGGTAGGCCCAGAACATGTTCACCTATGAATGACAGAGCCATTTCATGTGTTACTGGTGCCAGTCTAGTTAGATTCACTTCTCTCCACCAACGCTCCACGTCATAGTCCACTGCATAGCCGTAGCCGCCGAAAGTCTGCATGGCATGGTATACGGCTTGGATGCCTGCTTCTACTGCGACAACCTTGGCCATGTTCGCCTCGGCGCCACAGGGCTGTCCTCGGTCGTAAAGCCACGCGGCCTTGTAATTGAGCAACCTAGCAGCCTCAATCTTGGCCTTTGCTTCTGCAAGCGGAAACTGCAGTGCCTGGTAAGAGCCGATTGGAGCCCCGAAAACCTTCCTCTGCTTCGCGTGTTCAACTGCCTTTTTGATCGCCAACAGCCCTAGCCCTGCAGCGGCTGCTGAGAAGGACATTCTTTCAGGGTTCAGAGTGTCCAGTACTAGGTACCAGCCCTTGTCCTTCTCACCCAACAGGTTTTCCCGAGGGACTCGGAGATCCGTGATGTAGACGTCACAGGTATTTGAGTAGTTGATTCCGTGTTTCTCTATCGGAGTTACTTCCACTGCTTGGTTGGGCAGATCCACGAGGAACAGACTTAACCCTAGGGTTCTTTTCGGCGCCTTTTCCAACGGAGTTGTTCTTGTTACGAGCAGCATTCCTTTTGCCCTGTCTGCTCCTGAAATGAGGGTCTTTCTTCCGTTTATCACGTATTCGTCTCCAGTTTCCACTGCTGCTGTTTGGATGTTCAGAGTGTTGCTTCCCGCGTCTGGTTCAGTCAAACCCAAACAGAACTCCATGCCTTTGGAAATTCTGGGCAGATAATTGTCTTTCTGAAGCTCATTTCCATGTTTCAATATGGACAAACCTCCGAAAACAGAGGTTAAACACAAAAACCATTCTCCTGCTAACCCGCAGCTTTCAGAGGTCAAAGTCTCCATCGCCAAAATCATCTCAAACATTCCCATGCCACCTCCGCCGTATTTTTCAGGTATAAGGATACCCACAAAACCGGCGTCAACCAGGGCCTTCCAGAAATCTTCAGGAAACTCGTGATTCTTGTCTTTATTCCTCCAGTATTCTGGATCGAAATCCTTCGCCACTTCGGAAGCTGCTTTAACTACCATTTTCTGCTCAGCAGTCAGTTCCAAATCCAAAAAGCTCACCCGCTCGATTCTTAAAAGGAAGCACATATATAAGATTGGTTCTTGCGAACTCCGTAAACTATTGTCGGCGTGCTGGGTGAAGCTCCGGGTCAGGCTGAGTGCGCGCTGAACACTTCAAGAATTTGCAGTTTTCTCTTCCTGGGGAAGCTTGGGCTTCTGCCTTGTGACTTGCTCAACTATTTTCCAGAATTCTTCTTCTGTCAAGCCTTTCCTGAGGTCCTTCAGCAGTTTCTTTATTTGGTAGAAGGTCATCTGGGCCTCGCCTTTGTCCAAGCTTTCATGTGCTCCCCTGATCCTTCTAACGATTTCTTCTATCTGCATGGGGGTGGCCTTGATTTCTGCCTGTGCCAAACGGTTCGCAACCATGTTCTTGCCTGCGCGCCTGCCGAGGTAAAACAGGGTTTCTCTTCCGATGATTTCCGGCGGAAACGGTACAATTGTGAGTGGATCTGAAAGCACGTCCTTAACGTTTTCGTCTTCTTCGTATGAAAAGGCGTTCTCTCCTATGAGCGGCTTGTGAAACTGGATGGGCAAGGCAAAAGCTTTCTCAGCCAGCTGCGAAAGCCTGTAGAGTTTGTCCAAGTCTACGCCGGTGTCCACGTCATAGAGCAGTTCTAGAGCGGTGCACACTTCTTCCAGGGGTGTGCATCCTGCCCTTTCACCGTACCCGGCAACGCACGTGTGCACGTAGGCTACGCCTTCTTCAACAGCAGCTAGACTGTTCGCCGTCGCCAGGCCGAAATCATTGTGACAGTGAACTGAGAGAGGAACATCCTTCTTAAGCAGCTCTGATAAACCGTCTCTAACGTGAGAAATGAGATAACGCATCGACAGTGGCCTCAAGAAACCCACAGTGTCTGCGACCACCAGTCGGTCCGCCCCAGCTTTCACTGCCGCCTCGAAAATCTGCAAAATCTCGGGCAAAGGTGTCCTTGAAGCATCTTCGAGGACAAAATCCACCTTCACGCCATGTTTTTTCGCGTACTCAATGCACTCGACTGTTCTTTTCAGTACTTCTTCTTTGGTCATTTTCAGTCTGTGTTGTAGGTTGAGTCCGTTGAAGGGCGTGAATACTGGAATCTCTCGTATGCCGCATTCTAGGCAAAGGTCTATGTCGCTTTTGAGGATGCGCGCTGAAGCGGCGAGGCTTGCTTGTTGAAAGCCTTCGTTGGCGATTTTTTTAACGGTGCTTTTTTCTTCCTCTGAGAGTGCAGGAAAACCCACGGTTATTAGGCTCACGCCTGTCTCGTCCATCATCTTGGCTAGTTTGACTTTTTCAACGTACGTCAGAAAAACAGCGGGAGCCTGAACTCCTTCCCTCAGGGTTTCGTCCCAGATGAAAACTTTCTCAGGAAGCTTCGGAGGCAAGTTCCTTCTCAGATGATTGTAATTCGCAATCAGTCCCTGAGCCTCAAGCTTCTTGAATATTGTCTTTCTCATCAAACACACGTTCCAACAAGCGAGGCACACTCCTATTCTAACAGTCAATAATATAAGACTTAACATAACTCCAACGTTGTAAGACTGCGCAGCACAGACCAAGGGCGTTGCATCTTCGGAACGCTGATTCTTTCGACGTTTTCGCAAATGCAAATAAGGATAAGTGCCAGAGTGAAAGATACGCTACTGGAGTGGACAAGATGTCCGGAACCGAAACCTTGCTTCCTTACCTCAAAGAAAAAAAGGAAAGTGAACGTGAGCAACCAACGATTATCGTGGACAGCCGCGAGGCCAACACGGCGGCAAAAATCGTCAAAGGACTCGCAGAACGCGGTGCCAACATCAGAACAGAAACCCTAGAAAAAGGGGATTACATTTTATCTGATCAGTGCGCCGTTGAAAGAAAAACCGTCCACGACTTCGTTTACACGCTCACCCGACGCTTCCTCTTTGAGCAACTGTTCAAACTGAAGGAAGTCTACCCAAAATCACTCATCCTCCTAGAAGGATATCTGCCCATAATCTACAAGTACAGCCGAATCCAACCAGCATCGGTCTGGGGAGCACTGTTCAGCCTCGCAAAAAACGGAGTTGCAATAATAAACACCACATCATACAAGGAAACGGTCGACTTTCTCTACGTAGCCGCACGCCAAGAACAGATAATCGAAAAAAGAGCTCCCACAGTCCACCCCTTCAAGAGAGTCGACACAACAGCCGACGCGCAGATATACCTCATCGCCAGCCTACCCAACGTCGGAAGAGAAAAGGCATTAGCCATACTCAAATCCTATCAGACACCGTTGAACGCCCTAATAAACGTGGACGACTGGTCCGAAACCGTCCATGGACTCGGACCCAAAATAAGCAGCAAAGTTAAAGACGTCCTCAATACACCCTTCACAGAGTGAACAAACATGGACGTCCAAGTCACGCCAACTAACAAAGTCAACATTCTAGGCCTAGACAACCGCTTAGTCGAAAACATCGCCTGGTGCGCCGCAACCTACAGCGTCAGCAGACTCTACTGGATAAACGGCTACCTGCTGTGCCTAGAAGTGTACGAAAAATCCTTCGAGCACGAGCTGAAGAACAAAGAGTTTCCCATAAGCCAAGTCTGCTACGCAAAGTTCCCAAAATACGAAAAACTCTACGAAATCGTCAAAAGCTTCCAGATACCAGTCGTAAACGTCTCCGACATGAAACTCTTCCAAGGCATACTCAAAGCCATCCTAGACAACGAGAAGACAGACCAGACACACTCAAAAACCAAGGATAGCTAGAATCGCTTCTGCTCCTTTCTCACACTGTCACGGCCAAGCTCGAACGCCTTAACGTTCATTTCCACGTACTTTTTTGGAACGAGCTCCCGCAAAACCTCAACCACACTCTGAGCATTCACTGGAAAATCTTTAGCCGCAGCCAAAGCCCCCAACAACACACTGTTCTGCGTCAACCTGCTCCCAGCTTTCTTGGCCAGCTCACCCGCTTCAATGACGATCACCTCGCCCGTGAACAGACGAATCTTCGCCAAGACCTCCTCAACGCTCGGATACTCCGTGTTCTTGGCGGCAAGCTCGGTGGGAGGGATTCGCTGAGTGTTCATTATGACGAGCGTTTTTTCTGATGCACTCTTCAAGTTCCGCACTGTTTCCAGAGGCTCAAATCCTAGGAGAACGTCTGCTTGGCCTTCCAACACAGTAGACGCGAGAACACCTTCACCTATCCTCACGTTTGAAACCACGGACCCGCCACGTTGAGCCATACCGTGGATTTCGCTCACCCGAACATTCAAACCGTCCCTGACAGCAGCAGAGCCTATGACCTCGGCGGCTAACAACGTGCCCTGTCCACCTACACCGGCCAGAACGATGTTGAACTCCTTCATTCTGCACAACTCCCCTCTATCGCGCCGTAAGGGCAGACAGAAATACAGAGCCCGCACGCGGTGCAAGAGTTCTCATCGATTCTCACCTTTCCTTCTTCAACCACTATGGCCGGACAGCCCAACAGTTTGATGCAGGCCATGCAGTTTGTGCACTTTTCGGTGATTCTGGAGGGCGCGGGTGCCATGCCCCTGCGCCTCTTTTCTCTCGCGTCCATCAATGTACACGGAGCGCGGAAAACCACGACCGAAGGCCCTGGCTGCTGCAATGCTTCCTTCAACGTCGTCGCGGCCTCCTTCGTCCTAAAGGGGTCCACGACTCTGACGTACTTGACGCCGCATCCTTCCGCGACTTTTTCGATGAGAATCCTCTCGGCCGGATTCTGCATGCCAGTCAGGCCCGTTCCAGGGTGCGGCTGATGCCCAGTCATGGCCGTGGCAAGATTGTCCAACACAACCACGACTATCCTGCTATTATTGTAAACGGCGTTCACCAGCCCAGGAATCCCGGCGTGGAAAAACGTCGAGTCTCCAATCGTGGCCACGGTGTCTCTGCCCGTCACCCTGCTTATTCCCTGAGCAGTGCCTACACTTGCCCCCATGCAAATCATGATATCACCCACGCCCAACGGCGGAGCGATTCCCAACGCGTAACAGCCTATATCATCCGGATACACCGCCATCTCCCCTCCAACCTTCTTTATGACGTAGAAGGACGCCCTGTGTGGGCAACCAGCGCAGAGGATTGGAGGCCTCGACGGCAAATCCTTGACCACCCCGCCGTACTTCTCCTCAATCTTCCGGAAATCTATGGGAAGTTTTTTGGCGGTCATCTCGGAAAGGCCTGTTGCAACAAGGCGAGTTGTGAGCTCTCCTTCCCTTGGGAAATATTGCCCGTTCATCTTTCCGCATATGACCGTGTCGGGGGCGTAGTCTTTGGCTATTGCTTTGATCTGCATCTCCAAGTAGGGTTCAAGCTCCTCCACAACAACTACTCGGTCGTAGCTCTTCAAGAACTCTGCAATCATCTTTTCTGGAAGCGGATGGGTCATGCCGAGCTTGAGAACGCCCGCATCCAAGCCGAGCAGACTCGCCGCTTCGACCGCGCAGTTATAGGCTGAGCTTGACGAGATCATGCCCATTTCCGCGCCCCTTCGCGTGACCTTGTTGAAGGGTGATTCTTCGCTGATTTCCATGGCTTTTGCCGCCTGCTTCAGTAGAACTTCATGCTTGGGTCTGGAGTTGGCGGGCACCATGACCAAGCGTTTCACGTCTCTCACGAAATCGCCTTTCAAATTTGGTTTCCTTAATTCCCCGTACACGACGGGTCCGCGTGTGTGGCTCACGCGGGTTGTGGTTCTCAGGAGCACGGGCAGCTCAAGCTTCTCCGAGATATCGACGGCGTAAACTGTCATTTCCTTCGCTTCCTGAGCATCTGAGGGCTCCAAGCAGGGCAGGTTTGCGAGCAGAGCGTAGAAGCGGTTGTCCTGCTCGTTCTGGGAGCTGTAGCATTCTGGATCGTCCGCTGTGACGATTACGTAGCCTCCTCTTACGCCCGTGTAGGCTAGCGTCATGACTAAGTCGGCGGCCACGTTGAGTCCAACATGCTTCATGGCCGTGAGGGCTCTCACTCCACAGTTTGCAGCGCCAGCTGCAACTTCAACGGCGACCATCTCGTTGACCGAGTACTCCATATACAACCCGACTTGAGAAGCGATTTCTGAAATGGAGTCGCCTATTTCAGACGCGGGTGTGCCTGGATAAGTGGTTACCACACTCACTCCGGCTTCTAGAATTCCCCGCGCGATGGCTTCGTTGCCGAGCAGGAGCACCCGTTTTCCCGGCGCGTCCTGCAACAAAACTTTCCGGTCAGGCAAAGAGTTTCTCTCCAAGTTGATTGAAGATTGTGGCAGTCTTCGGGTTTCACATATAGGTTTTGGTGGGAAAGACGCAAAGACCGATGAAAAAAGGGTGTTCTATCTAAAAAATGGGTGACACTCTCTATATCGGAAGAGAGTGTGACTGTATGGAGAGGGATTGGGACAAGCTTAGGAAGTGGATTATTAGACGGCGATTGGAAGGCATGGCTGTTACCGCGA